>Ga0070731_10005713_pt1 | contig 10168 bp, 5 predicted proteins | sample Coa_R1_2_FD_66448 | JGI IMG/M metagenome (GOLD analysis project Ga0070731, IMG submission 66448) | Surface soil microbial communities from Centralia Pennsylvania, which are recovering from an underground coalmine fire - Coalmine... | ecosystem: Environmental > Terrestrial > Soil > Unclassified ... | reverse complement strand
CCGGTCGCCCGGTGATGCGCGATCACGGCCTCGATCAGGTGGCCGTGGCAGTAGTCCTCGTGCATCGCGCGAGGATCCTGCCAGGGTTGGGTGGTGACGGTAGTGCCTCCGTCCCCGCGGCCGGCGTTCCCGAGCTGGAAAAAGGTGTCGATGTAGCCCGCCATGGGGCCGGAGGAGATCTGCGCGGAGGCGATGTTCGCGAGCACGCCCTCCAGCTCCGATCGGAGCGTATCGTCGGGATGAAGCGCGATCGCCCGGGACATGCCTTCCAGGGTCTTATAGACGTCGGAGTCGGCCCAGAGGAAGCCATTGTGGTCTCCGCTCATCAGTCCCGCGGCCTTCGGGAAGTTGTCGAGGTTTCCGTTCGAGATGAAGGACTGGTACATCATGGGAAGGCTGGCGGTGCGGTTGGTCTCAATCCGCGGGGCCCAGAACGGATCTGAAAGGACCACCTGCGAAAATGGGACGGGCTGGAGGTTCCCGAAGACGACCGTAGCCGGGAGCGCGGCCGCCCCGGTCACCGAGACCGGGTCGAACACGGCGGTCGTCTGGGCCAGGTTCGTATGCGCGGTGACGGCGAGGCCGATATAGACGTTCGCCCGCATGGGAATCGAGATCGAGCCGAGCGGCGTCCACGTGCTCCCGTCCGAGGACATCTGCGCCGTGAAGGTGCTCCCGGAGCGGGCGAGCGACACCCAAACGGGCGCCGCGCCTGAAACGGCCGACGCCATGCCGGCACCGCCGGCCGTCGACGTGCGGTACTGGAGATCCACTCCATTCGACGGCGTCGTCACCGCCATCGCGAAGGCCGAGTCGGGGAACAGGCTCTCCCGGATCATGACGCCCGCCTTCGCCCAGTCATCGGAGTGGGTGAGCGACTCGACGCACGCGGTGATCGTGCCGTCGCCGAGAAGGGGCTGATAGACGAAGCGGAACTGGTCCGCTCCGCCCCAGATGTCGGCGCCCGAGGCGCTCACCGCAAAGCCCTTCCCCGAGGGACCCGTCGCACCGGGTGAACCCACGAGGCCGATGTCCCGGGACTCCCAGCCGGGGGCGCTCGGCACGGACGGCCCCGAGCGATCCCGGGACGACCCTCCTGCCCCGCAGCCGGAGCTGCCGCCGCCCAGGGCCAGGAGAACCAGGAACAGCGGCACACACATCATCCCACGGCGGGCCATCGTCATGGCATCCTCCCAAGTTGCGGCTCGCCCTCCGGCTCCCGGCCCCCCGGAAGCCGTCCACCCCGGACCAGCCCCTCTATTCGCCGTCCGGGTCCGATCCGCGTGGAAGATCGGCTGCCGCATTTGGGGCGTGGGATCGTTCTCTTCCTTTTTCCTCACGGAATCGGGCAGGCCATGTATAAGTAATGCAATGGGTCAGGAAATTTTGTACTGCCTGGGGTGCCGGAATCAGCTCCGGAGCTCCGACTTCGAGAAGCGGAAGGCGTTCAAGATCTCGGGTCTGGAGGCGGTCTGCTCGTCCTGCGCGCCCCGCTCGCTTCGGGAGCTCCCGGAGGAAAAGGCGGCGGCTCTGAAAGCCGCGATGGAAGCGGCTCCTCCGACCCCCTCCTCCACGTCGAAATCGGGCACCGCGAGGATCCCGGTTTCCACGTCGACGCCGAAGTCGGGCACCGGGCGTGTGCCGCTCGCCCAGCCTCCGCCCCCGGCTCGCGCGCCGCAGGAGCCGGACGGCGGAAGCCTGAAAATGATTCTCATCATCTTGGCCGGAGCGGCGCTCGCCACAGGGATGGGCCTTCTTCTCTCCTCCCGCCCGCCGACTTTGGAGCCCTCGCGAACGAGCGATGGATCCTCTCCGTCCGCCGGCGCCCAAGCGCCTTCCTCCGCCTCCCAACCCGAGAGCGCCCAGGACCGGATCGCCCGGGAGTCGTTCCGCCAAGCGACGTTATATGCCGATGCGTACCCGGCGGAGATCGAGGAGCAGCTCCGCCGCTTTGAGAAGGCCGCCGGGGATGCACGGAACACCGGCTTCCAGTCCTCCGTCGATCGGGTGGTCGACACCGTGCGCCGGAAGGTGAAGGACCTGGCCGACGAAAAGCTCCGCCTGGCCGACCTCGGGGTGAACGAAGCGGTCGCGAAGGAAGAGTTCAAGCGCGCCGCGGGACTGCTCGACGAGGCGGCCCGGCGCCCGGTCGGGAATGAGTGGGCGGCCGAGATTGAGAACCGGCGCCGGGACCTCCGGAGAAGACTCGAAACCTCGTTCGCCAGGCTCCGCGTCCAGGCGCTCCAGGCGCCCCCCGGCTCGGGCGAGGTCCGCGCGATCAGGGAGCGCATCGCGGCCTGGGATTCGGGCGCTCTCCTGGCCGATCTCGACCAGGCGCTCGCCGAGGCGGCCGCGCCGAAGCCGGCCGCGCCCGCACCTCTTGCTCCCGCCCCCCCCGCCGTTCCTCCAGCCTCCGGCGCGACTCCGGCCCCGGCCCCCGCCCTCGCAGGTAGCGCCGCCTATCCTGCCTGCTGGTCGTCCGCGCTCACGCTCGCCTCGGGGCGCGATTTCGCCCCGGCGGTCGAAGGCCTCGAGCGCGCCGCCGCTGTCCTCCAGGATCCGGGGGAGAAAACCCAGGCGGCCCAGGATCTCGAGCTCCTGAAAAGCGTCCAGGCGCTTCACGCCGAGGCGTTTCAGGCGCTCGCCCGGTGGCCGGCGGGAAAGAAGATCTCGATCGGCGTCGTCGACTTCGACAACCGGTCTCTGCGCGTGGAGGGTCCGTTTGTCCGTCTCCGCCCGGGCGTGATCGATATCCAGAAGGGCCGGGCACTCTCCTCGTGGCCTCTCGGCCATCTGACCGCCAGAACGATCGCCGACCTCGTCCCCGGGCGCGCGAAGGCCGCCGCAGCCGCAGCCTGCCTCCTGGAAGGCGACGTCAAGGGCGCGAAGGAGGTTGCGGCGGGAGAGACCGCCTCCTCCATCCCGGCCCGCTGGTGGACCTGGGGGGAGCAGGCGGCGCAGCCCGCCGATCCGGAGCAGAACAAGCGCGAGGGCGGCGCGCGCTACGGATATTACTTTGCCATGATCGACCAGGGGTCGCCGGCCCTCCGCGCGGACGCGGCCCTCAAATGTCGGAAGATTCTTGAAGAGTCCGGCTCGCTCACCTGGGTGTGCCGGAACCGCGCATTGCTCACCGCCGTGGCCGAGACCACCCGCGAGTATCTCGCAGGTCCCGCCTCGCTCCGTCCCGCCGGCACCTTTCGCCTCGAGGTCCCGAAGGGTCTTCCCTACCTTATGAGTTCGGCGGACGCCGACCCTGCCCGCCGTCGGGAGAATTATGTCGAAATGGACTTCTCGGTCCTCACCGACCAGACCTACCACGCCTGGGCCTACATCGGAGCCTGCTGTTCGGAATCGCTCGTCTTCTATTCCCAGACCACGGACCTCGCGCGGGCGGAGCCCGGGAGCGAACCCGACCAGCCGGTGAAGCATGCCATCACGAGCGCCACCAAGACCCACGCCGGCCACTCCGGGCGGAAGGCGCCCACCCGCTGGGGATGGGTGGAGATCCCGCTTCCCAAATATGAAAAGCCGGGCTCCAAGGTGCTGCGCCTCGTCTCCGCCCAGCAGGGGTTCGCCGTCGCGTGGATAGTGGTGAGCTCTCTCCGCGACCGGGCCCCGACCGAAGTCGACATGAAGGACTGGGAGAGGGAGCTCCCCCACGCCGTAGGTCCGGCCGGTCCCACGCTCAGCCTCGCCGCCTGGTTCCGCGCGGATGCCGGGGTCGTGCCCGAGGCGGGGCATGTGGGGGTCTGGCAGGACCAGTCGGGACACAACCGTCACGCCGTCCAGGCGACCCCCGCGGGCCGTCCGACGCTCGCGATCGGGGCGGTGGCGGGGAAGCCGGCCATCCGCTTCGACGGGATGGGAAACTCGCTCAGCTTCGACTGTCCCGTGAACGGGCAGACCGGGCTCACGGTCTTCCTGGTCGCGGCTCCTTCGAAGAACCAGTTGAACCACGAGCTGGGGAACTTCGCCCCCCTCCAGTGGGGAGAGTTCGGCCCCTGGGGCGGCGTCTTTCTCAGCCCGCAGCAGTCCGGGGTCGCTTGGAGGTGCGGGACGAGCCAGTGGGGGAACATCTCGACCTGGCCGCGGCCCGCGACGGTCGGCGGGGCGACGGTCACGGTGATCCGGAAAGACGCGGACCGGGAAGATCTTTTCGTCGGGGGCGCGCTCGTCCTCTCGGCGAAGGATAAGCAGCCCGTCCTCGCCCACACGGTCGACGTCGCCACGATCGGCGCAGGCACCGATTCCCGCCAGAACCCCCTCCGCTTCTTCCTGGGCGACATCGCCGAGATCCTCGTCTTTACGCGCGCGCTTGCGGATCCCGAGCGAGACGCGGTCGAGCGCTACCTGCGCGGGAAATATGGACTCTGAGGCCGCGCGGGCCGATCCGTTTGCGCGCCTCCCGTCCATGAGTCATAATTAGCCGCGGACGACATGCCGAACCTTGAGACGACGCTGGGGGGCGACCGGGAAAGCTTCCCTGAAACGGTCTGGTCCTCGCTGCTCGGTGCCCCGGGGCCCGTCACGCCGGAGCGCCTGGCGGCGCTCAACGACCTCGTGATCCTCTACTGGAGGCCGGTCTATAAATACGTCCGGACCGCCGGGGGTGCGTCGATCGAGGATGCCAAGGACCTGACCCAGGAGTTCTTCTCCTATCTCCTGGAGGGTCAGGCGCTCTCGAAGTACGACCGCGAGAAGGGCCGCTTCCGCACCTATCTCAAGGCGGTGCTTTCGAATTTCCTTTCTACGCAGCGGCGGGACGCGAGCCGCCTGAAGCGCGGAGGCGGGAAGCCCGTCGTCTCGCTCGACGTGGGAGAGCTGGAGACGGCGGCCTTTCTCGAGGAGCGCGAGCGCTCGACCCCCGACCAGGTCTTCGACCGCCAGTGGACTCACGAGATCCTCTCCGAGAGCCTCGCCGAGATGAAGCACCAGCTCGAGAGGGAAAATCGCCTGGTCTCCGCCCAGATCTACGAGATCTATCACGGGATGGTTTCCTCCTCAGGCGGGACCTCCCCCACCTATGCCTCGATCGGGCGCGACCGGGGCCTTTCCGAGCAGCAGGTGAAGGACCACCTCGCCTATGCCCGCTCGCGCCTGGAGAAGATCATCCGCGAGCGCCTGTCCCGCCGGGTGACCTCCGACCGGGAACTCTCGGAGGAGATCAACGACCTCCTCTTCGGTTAGGGCTATGGCCGGGGACGCACCGGACCCCTTTGACCGGATCCGCGCGGATCTCGCCGCATCGCGCCGGCGCCGGCTGGGAGAGCTCGCCGTCGAGCGCGGGATGCTGGGCCAGGCGGCGCTCGAGGAGATTCTTTCGACGTCCGGCCCGATCGAGGACGCGCTCGTCCGGCGCGGCGGACTTCGTCCCTCGCAACTCGACCAGCTCCTCCGGGAGCTGGACCGCCCGGGCTCCCCATCCCCGGAGGCCCGGGCCTCTCGTTATGAAATCGGCGAGAAGCTGGGAGAGGGCGCCGTCTCAATCGTCCACCGCGGAGCCGACCGCGAGCTTGGCCGCCTCGTCGCGCTCAAGTTCCTCCGGGACGGTCTGGTCTCGTCCGACACGGTGCGCGAGCGTTTCCACCGGGAAGCCCAGTCGCTCGCTCGCATGGACCATCCCCACGTGGTCAAGGTCCACGACGTGGGAGAGACGGGAGGACGGCTCTTTCTCGTGATGGAACTGGTCGAGGGCGGATCCCTCGGCCTTCTTCTATCGACCGAACCTCACGCCTCGCGCCGCGCGATCACCCTTCTCGAACAGGCCTCGCGCGGAGTCCACCACGCCCACGAGCGGGGCATCGTGCACCGCGATCTCAAGCCCGACAACATCCTGGTCGCCGACGGCACGACGGCGAAAGTGGCGGACTTCGGGCTCGCCCATCTGGTCCAGGCGGGCCCGTCGCTCACCCGAACGGGGTCGGTGCTCGGCACCCCCCTCTACATGGCGCCCGAGCAGGTGGACGGACGTCACGACCTGAACGCCCGCACGGACGTCTACGCCCTGGGCGCGATCCTCTATCAGATGCTGACCGGCCGGCCGCCCCACGACGCTGTGACCGTCCCGCAGATCTATGAAAAGATCCTCCGGGAGGATCCCGTACCGCCGCGACAAGTCGACCCGTCGGTGCCCGCAGAGCTGGAAGCGGTCGCGATGAAGGCGATGGAGAAGGACCCGGCCCACCGCTATCCGTCCGCGGGCGAGCTCGCGGAGGATCTGGGGCGCTGGCTGGCGGGGGAGCCGGTCCGGGCGCGCCCGGTCTCGGCCGCCGCGCGGGCGTGGCGCCGCCTCGCCCGGAACCGCCTCCGGGTCGCGACCGTGATGCTGGTGCTCGCGGCGTCGGGCTCGGCGGTGCTCCTCTGGAACCGCGGGCGCGGCGAAATTGAGGCGGCAAGGGCGGGGGCGCTCCGCACAGAGCAGGCGACGCGCCTCCTCGAGGAGGCGAATCGCCTGCTCGGAAACGCGAATGCCGGCGCCTATTCCGCCACGATCGAGGCGGAGGATGTCCAGCGCGACGCCGCCCGGGCCCAGACCCTGATCGAGAAGGCGCTCGCGACCGATCCCGCCTACGCCCTCTCCCACTTCCGGATGGGCGAGGCGTGGGAGATCCAGGGGTACTATGACCGGGCGGCCGCGTCGTTCCGCCGCGCCGCGGAGCACAATCCCCAGTTCGGCCCCGCCCACTACCGGCTGGGCCGCATCCTCCTCTGGCAGGGCTATCTCGCGTCGCTCAACATGTGGACCGTCCCCGATCCCGCCGACCGCGCGCGCGGCGAGCGCCTCGCCCAAGAAGGGACCCGGGAGATCGAGCTGGCCCGCACGGTGGGCGGCGAGTTCGACGACCCGCTCCTTCGCGAGGTCGCATCGGCGATGGTCGCCTACCTCCGGAATGATCCGCTCGCCGTGGGGCGCGCCTGCCGCGAGGGGATCCTCAACTACGGCCGGCGCAGGGGGGCCGAGGAATTCCACTGGTTGCTCGGACTCACCGAAAAAAAAAGCGCCGACCAGCTCCGGTCGTTCAACGAGGCGCTCGCGATCCGCCCGAAATTCCCCCTCGCGCTCTACAGCCGCGCCTGGATCCCGGGGGGGCCCGGTCCCTCCGACTTCGATCTGGCCCTCCGCTATGCCCCCGGATTCTCCGAGGCGCTCATTTTCCGGGGCTCGCACTTCCTGAATAGTCCGACCACGATTCCTCAGGCGATCGCGGATTTCGACGAGCTCGTCCGCCGCGGTGTCCATCTCGCCCCCGCGTTCAACGGCCGCGGCTTCGGGCGATTGAAGCTGAAGGAGTATGATCAGGCCATCGCCGACTTCACCCAGGCGATTGCGGTCCGCCCCGAGGGCTATCATCTTCCCTGGATCGGCCGCGCCGAAGCCAGGCTGCTGAAGGGAGACGCCCGGGGGGCCATCGAAGATGCCGATCGCGCGCTCGTCTGGGAGAAGCAGGATGGCCGAAGGAACTGCCTTCTCGTTCGGGGCCGCGCGAAAGCGGCGCTCGGGGACCGCGCGGGCGCCATCGAGGACCTCAGGCAGTCGGGCTCCGCAGGCGAGTCGGCCCTCAAGGCACTCGAGAAGTAGGGGAATCCACTTGGGCCCCCCGGGGGGCCTCCTTCGGCCGCCCGACTTCAGCGCCCTACCGGCCCCGGATGAGCTCGATCGCCGCCTGGGCGAGTCTCGATCCCGTGTCGGGGGCCATCAGACTGGGTGGTCCGAACGTGCATTCATACCCGCCGTGCCGGAACGCCTCCTCGTGCGGGAGATATCCGAGCATGCCGTTCGCATAACCGACCACCCAGGCCCGCACGGGCCAGGCGGACTCCTTGATCCGGAGACCATGCTCCGCGAACGATTCCGAAGGCTGGGAGACGAACGCGAGGCTGTCGAGCCGGAACATCTGGACCTCGCCCTCCTCGTTGCCTTTCTCCATGTACTTCAGAAGCTCGGGGATCTTGCGGTCGTAGTACCCCTTCTCCCCGAACCTCTGCATCCCCTTGCCGGTCCCGCTCAGGTCCTCCGGGGTGAGCGTGCGGAAGGCGAGCGAGAGCGTCCGGGAGGAGGCCGAAAGCGTCTTCGGCACAAACCAGGGGGCGCCGGAGAGGGCCCGCTCCGCGTCGCCTGCCAGCGTTCTCCCGATCTCCTCCATCGACTTCTCGGGAAATCCGCGCGGGTCCTGGGTGTGCATGTTCCCGGCGGCGCCCTGGAGAAAGAGGGGGACGGGGATTCCCTTCTCCTTGAGGATCCGCGCGGCCACGCCGGGGAATCCGGCGGAGAGGACCCCGTCGTTCCAGTGTGCCGTGGGGTGGCACGCAAAATTAATCAGGGCTCCGAGGAGGACGCCGTCCTTCCCCCGGACTGCCAGGACCCCGAGTTCCGGATCGATCGGGCCCTCGAAGGAGAGCGCCTGGGGATCCTTGAAGGAGCCGTGGGTGCGCACCGTCCCGTCGCGCATCAGGATGCGACGGTTGAAGGAGACTGCGAACTCGAACGCCGTGCCGACGGCGATCTGGGCCGGCGTCCGAGCCCGGAGTGCCAGGCCGAGCGCCTGGGCGCACTTCTCCACCAGTCCGGAGATATACGCCTCATCCCGGGGGAGGCCCTCGTTCACGAGCGCGGGACCCGCGTGGTTGTGGGTGGCCGCGACCATGATCCGTTCGGGGGGGAATTCATAGTCTTTTTGGGCCTTCTCCCGGATCCTTCGGGTCTCGGCCACGGGAATGAGGGCGGTGTCGAGCTGGAGGATCGCAAAACGCTCGGAGCCGCGCTCGAAGACCGCCGCGCGCGCATACAGGGGATCGAGCACCGAAGTCGCCACCGTCTTCGCGTTGGCCCCCTGCTTGGGAGACCCCAGTGGAGGGGTGATCTCGATCTCCCCAAACCCCGCCCGGAAGACGGGCGCCTCCTCCTGCGCCCGGAGGCCGGAGGCAAGGATGAGAAGAAGCCCCGAGAAGATGAAGCATCGGTTCATGAGGATCCTCCGTGCCCGCTCCTCCCATCATTGTCCGTTTCGGCCCGAGCCGCGCCGCGGGGCAGCCTCGACGGACCGCGAAATCCCGACGCGGATCTGCGGGAATGGGAGTACCGAAGGGAGGGCGAGTCTCTGCTGAGGATGCTTGCGAAGGCTCAACATGACGGAATCACTTTCCGGCCGGGGACTCGCCAAGGCTTCTCGTACCTTCCTGGTCCTGTGTCTGGGACTGCTCCCCCAGTGCACCAACCGAGAGTCCTGCAATGCGGCCGGGTCGGGGGCCCTGAGCCTGGACGCCCTGGGACCCCGTGTCTTCCAGCTCGAAGCCGCGGTCGTCGACGGGGACATGCATGGAACGTTCGCGAGCGTCTTCGTCCAGGTCCTTGATCCTGCTGCTGCCGCGTCGAATCCGCCCGCACCGGCGATCCATTCGGTGACCTCGGATGTCCCCTCCACCCTGCCTCGAGGCATCGTCCATCTTTCGGCCCTCGCCACGGGGTCGGGAACTTCACCGCTCCGCTACGTCTGGATTGCGCCCGGGGGCTCGCTCGGGGGGAGCCTGGATGGCAAGGACACTTGGACTGCCTGTTCTCAGCCCGGGACCTACATCCTCGAGGTGACGGTGACCGACGGGATCACCTGGTCCTCGAACTCGATCGCGATCCCGGTGACCGGACCCGCCGCGACTTCTGGGACCGGGAACCATCCTCCCGATATCCTTTCTCTGACGGCGAGCACGGTCACGGTCGCCCGGGGAGGCACGGTCCCCCTGACGCTCCGAGCGGCGCGGCCGGACCCCCTTAAACCCGGACGGACGTCCTTTGGAATCCCGATTCAATTGGCTTGAAGGAATGGAAGCGACTCGTCATAGTGGGAGCTCGGGTCTGGAGCGGGCTGGATAGCCCCAGAAGAGAACAGCCATGGTCCCCAATCCCCCCAAGATGTTCGCCTTCCAGCCGTTCCTCCGGCGGACCGGAGGGGGCGTCTTCCTGGTCGCTGCCCTCTTCACGATCGCGTCACCCGCTCCCGCCCAGGAGGCCAAGCCCGGCTCCGGCTTCACCACCGAGACGAAGACCGTCGTACTCCTGGGCAATGGCCTCGTCGAAGAGAGTCAGGCGTCCGGATACATCGAGACCCGCCTCACCCGGCGATTCCCGGATCGCCGCATCCTCTTCCGAAATCTCGGGTGGACCGGAGAT
>Ga0070731_10005712_pt1 | contig 10168 bp, 9 predicted proteins | sample Coa_R1_2_FD_66448 | JGI IMG/M metagenome (GOLD analysis project Ga0070731, IMG submission 66448) | Surface soil microbial communities from Centralia Pennsylvania, which are recovering from an underground coalmine fire - Coalmine... | ecosystem: Environmental > Terrestrial > Soil > Unclassified ... | reverse complement strand
GCGCCTCATCGAAGGCACGGCCTTATCGAGCATCGCTCGAGCAGGAGACGACTGGCTCGTCAACGGCCAGATCAAAACTCAGTTGATCGTCGGCGCCGGAGGACACTTCTGCCCCGTCGCCCGTTTCATGGGTTCAAAATCCACCGCCGAAAACGCCGTCGCCGCCCAGGAAACCGAATTCGAAATGAACTCCGAGCAGCAAAACAAATGCTCGATTCGCCCCGAAATTCCCGAACTCTATTTCTGCGCCGACATGCGCGGCTACGGCTGGTGCTTCCGAAAAGGAAATTTCATCAATATCGGCCTCGGCAGGCTGGACAAGCATTCGCTCGGCGCGCACATCACCGCATTCATCGAATTCCTGCGCCGCACAAAAAAAATCACCTTCGATCTACACTCAAAACTCTTCGGCCATGCCTACCTGCTCTACGGCAGAAGCAATCGCAAAATCCTCGACGACGGCATCCTCCTCATCGGTGACGCAGCCGGCATGGCCTACTCCCAAAGCGGCGAAGGAATCCGCCCCGCCATCGAATCCGGCCTCCTGGCCGCCAAAGCAATCACAGCAGCAAACGGCGCATACCACCGCCAAAATCTCGAGCGCTACCGCACCCTACTCACTAACCGCTTCGGCCCCATACAAGACGACTGGTCAGTCCAAATCGGCCGCCGCCTCCCCCCTCGCCTAATGAGTTCCCTAGGCCGCGCCCTACTAGCCACCAAATGGTTCTCCCGCCACATAGTCCTAGACACCTGGTTCCTACGCTCAAGCGAACCCGCCTTCCAGTAACCGTCCGTCGCCGTCGCACATCCGTACCATCCACTCACCTCGCGCCAGTTGGACGGCGTTGCCTTCCAGTAGCACAGGCATTCCTGCCTGTGCCCCAAGTAACCGCGAATCAGGTTGCCCTAGCCATGCACCCAACACGAAATCGTTCTTCCAACCGCCCCAGACCCCGCATCTCATTCCCTCCGAAACCCCACTTCCGTACCGCCGGCTTATCCTGAGACACGAAGGGCGTCCCGCGCGCAGTTCGCGTCCCGCTCGAATTTCGCGGGGCCGGCTCTTTTGACTTTTTCCCCACGCCACCACCGCTCGCGCTCCCGCGTCCCACCTCTAATTCTGCACCGTCGTATGCCTCACCGCATACCAACAAGGCGTATACCCAAAATGCGGAAACATCGCATGTATACAACTCTCCGCCTCAGCAGGATCCATATCAAACTCCACCCGCCCATCCTTCCGCGGAATATCCCACTCGTGATGCACCATCACAGTCCCCAGCGCAGCCGAACCACCGCCAGCCATCAAATGCTTAGCCCAAAGATAATCCCCCGCATACACCAACGCCGCCGCAACAATCACCGCCAAAATCACCCGCTGCAAAATCACAGTCGTTCGCATTCTGCTCTACTCCGTCCTGTTGCCCGAGTCTAACACCTTCTGTTTCCCGTCGCTTTTCGCGTTCATTCTCGCGGCCACGACTGCTCAAGCTTCTGCAAATGGCAGAAATGCACGATTGAGACTGGCACCAGCGCCGTAGGCGCGGCATACACCTAGCCCAGGGTGGAAACCCTGGGTCCATAAAAGGTCAAGAGACCAAGCACCGTAGGTGCGACACACGCTTCCGTCCTGCAACTGCTCACCGCCGAGTCCGCTGTGCGGAAAGTTCGCCACTGATATCCCTTAGGTTTAGTCACCTTGCAGTACCATTGACGAGTCGGGTTATTCTTTTTGATCCTAAAGGTGGCCGAACGCCGATCTTTAAACGGCCAGCACAATGAAGCCTCCGATTAAGCTATTCAAGCGAACGCTTGTGTTGTTGCTTCTCGTCTGGCTCGCCTGGATTTGCTGGAAATTTCAACCTTGGATGCCAGGGGGACACGCGGTTCACCTTAGCAGCGCACATATGGGCGCCTGTGACCTTCAGATTTGGCAGAGAAAAAACGGCTTGCTTAACCCAGAGCCTTTTGCAACGGCCCTGTTCGTTCGTAAATCAGGCGGACCGTGGACAGCCTACCTCCTAGACATCCAAGATTTGTATCGTGAGGAGATAATCCTACGAAAAGAGGACTCCGGCGTCGCTGTGATGTATGGCAAAACCAAGCGCGCCTACTTCGATGAAAAGCAAAACGCCTTTACGCTATATCACTACGACGGCCAACCCGAGTTACGCAGCAGAACCGTGATCGATTCCGAACCTCCTGGCAACTGGTGGCTGGGCCGATGATTCCCACAATGTTAAGATCCAAGAAATAATCATGATGCGTAATAGTTTGGGCCTTTTGCAAAACGTGATTGACTTGATTGCAGCTTTCTTCTTAATTTTTGGCGGTTGGAATGCGACGAACTCAAACACTCTCGTCGGGTATTCGTGCATGACGTTGGGGCCTGTCCTACTCTATTTATCATCCGGCATGTGGACAAAACAGATGGGAAAGCTCATCGGCCGATCCGCATTCTATGGCACCGCACTTCTAGCCCTCGGTCTGAGCGTCACAATACTAGCAAGCGTCCACGCCATGCCCTCCGTCGATCGTTGGGTTATATATCTGATATTGAGTATCTTGTTTGGAGCGTTCGCTTTGTCGTTGGTCCACTTGCGACTAGTGAGACGACACGTGGCTGAAACATCGTGAAGGTAAAATGAGAAAAATCATCGCTCCGTTCATGCTGTTTTTGAGCTTTGCGTATTTGCAATTAACCAGAGGACAGGTTATTGATCATATCGTGTTACCGAATCCCAAGCTCCTGAGGTGCGTCTCGTCCGATTGCTACCAATTATGGTCGGAAACGCCGGAATCGAAGGCCGTCTTTCCGAAGCAGGTCATCGTCGACACGGATCAGGGGTGTATCTATGGCATGACCGCGCTTTATGACAAATCGTTGCCGTCGGACCTAATTAAGTCCGCAATAGAGGAGCGCTATAAGCAGTGGTCGCTTGAGGAAATCAAGAGTCCGGCCCTGCACTTGTGGCGTGTAGAACCCCAGAAGTTCTCCATTCAACTCAGCGTGGCAGACAAAGCCGACGAAAAAAGAAGCTTGGCAGAAGCTGGAACGAAGCTAGTTATATACATTGCGTTCGGGGGAAAGTCCGCATGCAGTGCTCACTGAATCAACCTGAACTGTGACGTAGGCGCTTCCCGCCCCGGCAAAGGTCCAGTCCTAGAACCAACTGTCTCTGAACTGCACATGCGTACAGGCGAATTTTCTCTCGCTTCATGCTACCGTCGCATATGGAGCACGACGGCAAAAACGAACACAAACGGAACCGAGGCAAAACTCGCTTCGCGATCCCCTCAAAGCCCAACCACTCGCAGTGCGTGATTCCTCCCAACCATTCGTCGAACCACGCCTCAACTCCGCGCCACAGCACCATCTGGCCTGAAACGCTCCGCAATCCGCGCCATCACAAAGACGAATCTCCCCGACGCTCACCACGCGCAACCGAAATCGCCTTCCTACGAGCCTACTTTTTAATATACGGTTCCGCGATTAAAGCTCCGCATAAGCCACAACGAATCAGCTACTTGCGAATTTCTAATCGGCGGTTTTCCCGGCACCTGCCTTTCAACGCCACGTACCACTCTCCTGCATCATTTTTCATTTCACGGTATAATTGGACTCCTTTGCTCACAGTAAACAACATCACGATGCGGTTCGGCGCTCGAATACTGTTCGAGGACGTCACCACCACCTTTTTCACCGGCCGCCGCTACGCCATCACTGGCCCCAACGGCGCCGGCAAATCCACGTTCATGAAGATCCTCACCGGTGAGCTCGAGCCCACCAAGGGCGACGTCACTCGGCCGAAAAAGCTCGGCATCCTGCGCCAGGACCAATTCGCCTTCGACGAACATCGCGTGATCGACACCGTTATCATGGGCAATGGCCGCCTGTGGAAAGCTCTGCAGGAACGCGAAGCCCTGCACGCGAAACCGCACGACCAGCTCACCGATAAAGACGGCATGCGCATGGGCGAACTTGAAGGAATCGTCGGCGACGAAGACGGCTACACAGCAGAAGCCGACGCGGCAATCCTGCTCGACGGCTTGGGCCTCGAAGAACCACTGCATGAGCGCAAGATGCGCGAACTGCAAGGCGGACAAAAAGTTCGCGTCCTGCTTGCTCAGGCGCTCTTCGGGCATCCGCAAGTGCTGCTGCTCGACGAGCCCACCAACCACCTCGACCTCGATTCCGTTCACTGGCTCCAGGATTATCTGTGCGAGTACGAAGGCGTGCTGATTGTCATTTCTCACGACCGCCATTTTCTTAACAGCGTCTGCACGCACGTGGCCGACATCGACTATCAAACCATCATTATGTACAACGGCGGCTACGACGACATGGTCATCGCCAAGACTTCGATTCGTTCGCGCATCGAATCGGAAAATGCGCAGCGCGAGAAAAAGATCGCACAGCTCAACGAGTTCATCGCGCGATTCTCAGCCGGCACGCGTTCCGCGCAGGCCACATCGCGCAAGAAAGAAGTCGAACGCCTGCAAACCACTGAGCTTGCGAGGTCCAACATCGCGCGCCCGTTCATCCGCTTCCAAATGGACCAGCACTCCGGAAAGCATCCGCTCGAAATCAAAAGCGTGGTGAAAGAATATGACGGCGTGAAAGTCTTCAAACCGTTCAGCGCCAACGTTGACCGCGGCGAAAAAATCGCTTTGATGGGCCGCAACGGTACCGGAAAAACAACGCTCCTGAAATCGCTCGTCCGCAACGCGCCAGGTTTCATCAGCGATGAGGAAAAACAGTTCCCTATCAATGGCGGAACGGTCGGCTGGGGCCACAACGTGGCCGTCGGCTACTTCGCCCAAGACCACAGCGAAACCATTCGCAAAGGCACCACCGCGATCGAGTGGCTCCACGAATTCGATCCCATGGCCACCCAGGAACAGCTTCGCGGCGTCCTAGGCCAAATGCTTTTCAGCGGCGAAGAAGCCCTCAAGCCCACCGGCGCTCTCTCTGGCGGTGAAGCCGCGCGCCTGATTTTCTGCAAATTAATGCTGCAAAAACCCAATGTGCTCGTCCTCGACGAGCCCACCAACCACCTCGACCTCGAATCCATCAACGCGCTCAATATCTCGCTGCAAAAATATCTTGGCACGGTCCTCTTAGTTACTCACGATCACGACGTAATCGACGAAGTCGCCACTCGCATCTGGCACTTCGAAGGCGGCCGCGTCGAAGACTTCAAAGGCCCCTACTCCGAATACCTCGTCTACGCCCAGGAAAAAGCTTCCTAGCTATTACATGTGTCGTATAGAAACTTCATTGGTAAAACTCGAAAATAAAATCCTTCAGCAACTTCAATTGGATTAAGCTCCAGCCATCAATCCCGCTTTTGATTGCTGGTCGCGTGCCAGAAAAATCACGCTGAGTTCAAAGAAATGAGTCTCATGCGAAATTTTCGAGTAGTGCTGGCCGTCGCCGTGATTGCGGCCATTGCGTCCCTCTCGGCGTGCTTTCCAAGTCCTGGTGACATCTTCGGAGGAGGCGGCGGGGGTTCGCCCGCAAGCGTGTCGGGCAAGTGGTCGATCCTTCTCACGTCGAACCATGGATCGAGCAACAATGTGGATCTCGAAGCCAACTTCTCGCAGTCGACCGGCGCGATTTCCGCAGCGCAGTCAGTGATTCTCACGAGTTCGCCCTGCGACTTTGGCACCGACTTCATTCAAGGGACCGTCAAATCGAGCAGCATCAGTTTCACGCTGGCGTTCGGAACAGGGCATCCGACGACAACGTTTTCGGGCTCAGTGAGCAACAACGGGCTGAGCATGGCCGGCAACTATAAGATGCCGTCGGGAGATTGCGCGTCATCGGACTCAGGCACGTGGGCGGCGACGAAATTCGGGGATTCGTCGGGTTCGTACTCGGGACAAGTCACGTCGGCGGTGAACAGCCGAGTGATTACCGTGTTGGCTGCGATCCAGGAAGACGCCAGCAACAACCTCCAGGCAAATATCAGCCTCACTAACGGCGGCTGCTCAATGCTCACCCTGACGGGCACAGCCATCGGCAGCATTCTTGATTTGGAGAGTGCCGATCAAACGATTGGTTTCGTTGCGAAGGCGTCCGACCCAACGTATGCGAGTCTTGCCACCAGCTACCAAATCGCCGGCACAAGCTGCGGTCTCGCGGACAACGGGAGCGGCACGTTATCGAAGGTGGTGCCGGCGGTGGTCGGGCGGTCTAACGCCAGCGCAACGGGCATTGCGAATCCGCTGACGAATGCTCTCCTGAAAAAGACTCTCGAGAATCGTTGAGACAATTTCGCGACGAGGAAGGCGTCGTCGTGGCTACCTGTGCGGGGAGCAGTAGAATTGGGCCAATGATGCTTCCCGGGTTTGCATCGATCAATCGAGAACGCAGCATGCTGGTTAGAGCAACTAAAGCACCGGAGAGGAATCTCCGAGCATCGCGCGGCGAACAATCACAATCGGTGGAAAGCCCTGCTTCAGGAATTCGTCGTGGAATTTTTCCAGGGAGAAATCGTTTCCCTGTTTGCGGCGGACATCTTCCCTCAGCTTGATGATTTGTAGTTTTCCAAGCGTGTAGTAAAGATAAGTGGGATTCGAGGTACCGCGCTTCGCTTCGACTTCTGCAGACTTCTTGGGCTGATACCCTTCCTTGGCGAAAAAATCGACAGCCTGCTCAAAACTCATGTCGCCGCGGTGCATGCGGATGCCGGCAACGAAACGCGCATCGCGAAGAAGAGCTTCCTGAACCTGGCCAAGGCGAATGAGGAGTGACTCGTGCAGATCCTTTGCGCCCACGCCAGGCTGACCATAGCCTTCGTCGAGCATCATCTGTTCGCAATAGTGGGCCCAGCCTTCGGCGTTGGTATCGGCTCCGACTACTTTGCGAAGTTTTGTGGGCACATATGGCTCGTAAAGAAATTGGACGAAGTGGCCGGGAAACGCTTCATGATCGGAGATGCTGACGAGCGTGCCGACGTTAAAAGATTTCATGAGTTCGCTGATCTCTTCCGGAGTGTCGTTTGGGCCCGGCAGAGTCACGTTGAAATACGCTTCCTTGGCAACTTTTTCAAACGGGCCCGGCGCGTCCATGGAAGCTAACGTGGTGGCACGCATGAACGGGGGTGTCTCCTGCAGAGTGGGACGCGAATCGCCGGGGATTGTGACGATATGCCTGGTATGGATGAAGGCGATTAGCCCGTCAAAAGTTTCTCGGAAGGCTTGCAGCAATTTGTCCGGTGCGGGATGAATCGTCTCAAGTTCCTGCAGAACTTCCGTCGCGGTTTTGTTCGGGTTGACTTGTTTGGCGACGCGCTCGAATTCGGCTTGATTCTTGTGGAGATCGGCCATGCCGATTTCCAAGAGACGATCGAGCGGCATATCGACCATTTCTTCGTAGCGAAGCTTTTTCGAGAACGTCTCGGCACCAATGCGAAAATCGCCATTCGAGCGGGGCAGAACATCGGATTTGAGCCATGCCTGGTAATCGCGCAGTGCTGCGATCGCAGCGGCATTCGAACTCGCGAAGTCTGATTTCACGGAGGGATCCGTTGCATCGGCGAATGCGGCGGGGACATCCTTCTCGAAGAAGCTGATGATGCCGGGCAGCTGCTCTAGTGCAATTTCCGTGCTGATGTGCGGAGGATTCTTAAGATTCTGGTGAGCGGCGGAGAGAAGCGAGGGAATCTGGCGTTCACGCGCGACCGCCGAGCGGAGCCGGTCATTTGTTGGAGCAAAGCGGCGGATCATAATGACGTACACGCCATTACTGGCCGTGCCGGAGTAAGTATCGGGATCTTTTTCCCAGGGACGAATGGTCTGCAGGGTCAAGAGACTGCTGCGAACAGCGCCGAGGAGCATCTCATGATCCGCGGCATCAGTGGCTGACAAAGCGGATGCGTCAAAGGAAGCAACCCGCTGCTCGAACTGTTCCAGCGCTGCGATCTCTTTGTCGATGTTGGCGCGGGAATAGTCTTCGAGTTGCGAATCGTACCGATGAAGGCCGGCGCTGGTGCCATAGGTCGGATTGAAGCGAAACAAAATCTGGTCGAGGTAATCATCGACGAGAAGGTTCCAACGAGCCGTCGCATCCGCACGGCCTACCGCAACGCTCGACACGAGAGAACCAATCACGGTCGCTAGAACTACGAGGATGCGCAGTGCGGTGTGCATACCTTCCTTTCGACAACGGATCGGGCAATTCGTTAGCGGACCATCATAAAGCTGCAGAGTATTCTTAAGGAATGGTATTTCAGTGCGAGGGCGGCGCTGCGTACCAAACGTAGTAGGTTCCGAGCCCTGAAAGCAGGACAATCCACCACAGGATCAGCTCCATTCGCATCCAGAGCTTCCAGCGTTGGAAGCGCCACGAACGAGGAAGGAAATCTGTTCCGGCGACCAGCATGATGTAGAGTCCGAGAAGCTCGGCTATGGCTCCGAGGACACCATGCACCACAGCAATTACGTATGTTCGTTTCCACAAATGAGTAGAAAGTTTCGGCAGCACTCGCGTGTTTACGGACGGCCACATTACGAGAGCAATCATCGGCAGGTTGAGGATCAGCACTGCAGCCTGGCAAATTCCATGCGCGGTGTAGCGCTTCGCCCGAGCCAAGAAGGCGCCACCGAGCAGCGCGAGTCCCATTGCGATTTGAACCAGGAGATTAAGATCGGCGCTGAAGCTGGCCCAAGTCCCGAGGAAGCCTTTCATGAAACTCCATCCCGTTGGCGCGCTCGTTCGCCGAATATTTCAAGAGCAAAAAATACAAAGGGCCCCGGCTTCGTTCGTTGAACCCCGGGGCCCTGTAAACGTTTTACAAGGTGAGAGGCGATGTCTAGGCGCCATAGTTATCGACGATCGCTTCTTCCTCGACTTTTTGCTTTGACTTGACGATCCACAGGCCATCGCCGTTGGTGACGTAGATGAGCCCGCGGCCCTTGTCTTTCAGGGAGGCCGTTACGCCGGAGAAGCTGCGCATGTCTTTTGAGTTGGCCGCAGAAGAGGTCCCTGCGTCCGAGGATCCAAAGAGCGTGAGGGTGTCGGCAACGACCTTCACTTCGGCGGACGGCGCGCCAGTGGCCGAGGAACTCGTATCGATGGCACGCGGCCGGTCTGGGTTGCTGACATCGAAGACCGCTACGCCTGCAGTGGAGTCAAGCCCGAGCAACAGATACTCTTTCCCTTCTTTCTTCACCAGCAGCATGCGAGTGACAGGACCGCCGGAAAGCTGAACGTGGGCAACGATGTTGGCTGGCTTGTCTTCGCCTTTGTTGGGGTTTGGTTTGGCTTGAATGGCTGGCCCTGCGGCGGCGATTCCTATTGCAGCTAGCGCAAAGGCGGTCCGGTAAAATCCTTTCGACAGCTTGTTGCTTGTGTTTGCGTTCATGGTATTTCCTCCTAGAGATTTGAATTGCGCTTGCGATTCTTGGGCGGCTCGTTCATCGCTAGCCGCCCGAAACTCTGGTTGATGGATTACTGACAACTCGCAACGTCGTTGTACGCGTCGTCTGAAGTGCATGCATGGGGCTTCGCAAACGCTCCGATCGCCTGGTTATTCCGCACGATCCATAGCCCTTCGCTGTTGGCGATGTAGACCAGGTTGTGGGCTTCGTCGTTGAGAGTGCTGGTAACCCCGGAAAAACTTAAAACGACGCGAGGATTTGCTGGATCGCTCAAATCGAGTACCTTCACGGTTCTCGTCGAAGGGATCGGATCGGCTGCCATCGAGCCGCTGTCCGCGCCCTCGGCAAGGCCAAGTCCGCCGCTGACCAATTGCAATTTGCCGTTTGACGCTTGATTCGGCCAGGCGAGGTGTGAAACGACGTTGGGCTGGCCCGGATTCGTGACGTCAACAATCGTGACGCCCTGATTCGAGTTGGCGCCGATATACAGGAATCGCTTGCCGTCGTTTTCCTGTAGATCCATTTGGTTTGTCGGAGAACCCGCCAGCGGTACATGCGCGACTACTGCCGCGGGCTGCTCGGCGGGCGTGGCCGCTCGATGTCTTGCGTCAGCTCCGGGTGCTGTTACGGCAACAAATGCAAAAAGCACTAGCGCATTGCAGATGTGTTCTCGTGCGAATGCTTGGTGAATTATGTTCATTTCTTTCTCCTTCCGTCCTCAAACACGTTTCATCTAGTAAGACCGGAGGCTAGCGCTTCTTATTCCAGCGTTCTCATT
>Ga0070731_10005711_pt1 | contig 10169 bp, 8 predicted proteins | sample Coa_R1_2_FD_66448 | JGI IMG/M metagenome (GOLD analysis project Ga0070731, IMG submission 66448) | Surface soil microbial communities from Centralia Pennsylvania, which are recovering from an underground coalmine fire - Coalmine... | ecosystem: Environmental > Terrestrial > Soil > Unclassified ... | reverse complement strand
ACGTCCGGCAGCGCCGCCTTCAATGCGCGGAGCACTTCGGCGTAGAACTCGAGGTCGACGTGCGGGTTCTCGCCGTTCACGCAGTGGATCTCGGTGAACTTCGAGTGCTCGTACTGCTGCGCCGCGTCGGTCGCGAGCTCCTCGGCGGTGAGCGTGTACGCGCCCTCCTGCTTCTGCGTCTTCGCGAACGCGCAGAACTTGCATTTCACGCGGCAGACGTTCGTCTGGTTGAGATAAAGGTTCTGGATGAAGTAGACCTCGTCGCCGCCCCCGCGCAGCCGGCGGGCGAGATCGGCGAGCTCGCCGAGGGCGAGCAGGTCGTCGGACTCCATGAGGGTGACGCCGTCCTCGAAATCGAGCCGCTCGCCGGACTCGATCTTCTCCCGGATGGGAGCGAAGGTCTCAAGCGTGTCGAGGACTGCCAAGCGGCCTACCTCTCTCGATCGACGACCGCGTGCGTCAGGGACTCGAGCTCGTCACGATGCAGCTGGCCGTTGAGGCACGCGCGGGCGCGACTAGCGTAGTCGAGCGCAACGTCCCTCGACCGTTCGAGAGCGCCGCTCGCGGCAACTCGCACGAGCGCACCGTCCAAGGAGCCGCCTGCGAGCGCCTCGCGGACGACGTCGTCGTCCCGCGCCGCGAGCAGCAGAGGAAGCGTTGGCGTTCCGTCGCGCAGGTCGGTGCCCGCGATCTTCCCCGTCTCGATCGTCGTGCCGGCGCAGTCCAGGACGTCGTCGACGATCTGGAACGCGACGCCGAGCGCCAGGCCGTAGTCGCCCGAGCCGCCGCCGAGCCGGCACGCGGCTTCGAAGAGCTTCCCCGTCTTTAGCTCGCAGCGCTCGATGTACGCCTCGACGGTGGTGGAAGGGTCGTGGGTCTGCGTGCGCTGCAGTGCCTCGCCGCGCGCGAGGCACAGCGTCGCGTCGGCGAGGATCTCCACGGCGTCGGCGTCGCCCGTCGCCGTCAGCTCCGCGAACGCACGCGCGAAGAGATAGTCGCCCGTCGCACGCGCCGCGTCGGGGCCGTACACCGACCAGGCGGCCGCCTTGCCGCGGCGGAAATGCGCGCGGTCGATGAGGTCGTCGTGCACGAGCGTCGCCATGTGGACGAGCTCGACGGCGACGCCGGCGGCGATCGACGGCGCCTCGCCGGCCGGCGTGGAAAGGAACACGAGCAGCGGCCGCAGCCGCTTGCCGCCGGCGGCGAGCGCCTCGTTCCCGACCGCAGCGACGAGCCCGGGGTGCGTCGCGACGGTGCGGGCGAGCCGCTCCTCGATCGCGTCGAGATAGTCCTCGAGGCCGGGCGCCTCGCGGATCTCCGCCAAGCTCGTCATTCGCCGACCTCCGCCACGTGCAGGGCGACGATACCCCCGGCGAAGAGGCGGAACCGCACCGCAGCAAACCCTGCACGCTCGAGCCGCGTCGCCAATTCTTCGGGGCCGGGGAAGCGACGAACGCTTGCAGGGAGATACGTGTACGCGGCCCCTCCGGGCAGCACGCGTCCGAGCGCCGGCACGACCCGGTCGAACCAGAGTCGATAGAACGGCGCAAGCGCACCGCGCGGCCGGGTGATCTCGAGGATCCCCACCTTGCCACCGGCGCGGAGGACGCGACGGAGCTCGCGCAGCCCGGCGTCGAGATCGGCGACGTTGCGAACGCCGAAGCCGACCGTGACTGCGTCGAACGACCCGTCGTCGAACGGGAGCGCGAGCATGTCGCCCTGGACCCAGTCGACGTCGGCCGACTTCGCGCGGGCACGGACGAGCATCGCGTCGGAGAAGTCGAGGCCGACGACGGTCGCGCCGTGGGCGCGCGCAGCAAGGGCGAGGTCGCCGGTCCCGCAACACGCGTCGAGGACGTGGTCGCCGGGACGCACGGTCTGCTCGACCGCCGCGCGCCGCCATCGCCGGTCGAGGCCCGCGGTCATGACGCGGTTCATCGCGTCGTACACGGGCGCGATGCGGTCGAACATCCGGCGCACGCCCTCCGCCGGGAGCGTCCCCGTTTCCATCACTGCCCCCATCGCTTCGCCGCGTGCTCGAGCCCGAGCTGATCGAGCGCGCGCGCCACGATGAAGTCGACGAGATCGTCCACGGTCTCCGCGCCGTGATAGAAGCCGGGCGCGAGGAACAGGATCGTCGCGCCCGCCTCGCGCAGCGTCAGCATGTTGCGCAGGTGGATCGCCGAGAGCGGCGTCTCGCGCGGCATGACGATGAGCCGCCGCTCCTCCTTGATCGCCACCGAGGCCGCGCGGTGGATGAGGTTCTGCATGGCGCCGGACGCGATCGTGCCGAGCGTCCCCATCGAGCACGGGCAGATGACATAGGCGTCGACCTTCGCCGAACCGGACGCGTACGGCGCCTTCCAGTCGTTCGGGTCGTACAGCGTCGCGTTCGGGGCGAGCTCGAGCAGGCGCGCGACCGTCTCGTCGCGGGAGAGCTTCGGGTTGCCGTACAGCTCCGTGGCGAGGACCTCGACGCCGGCGCTCGACGCGGAGACGCCGATCTCGCAGTCCGCGGCCGCCAGCGCCTCGAGCAGCCGCGCGGCGTACGGGGCGCCCGAGGCGCCCGTGATCCCGAGGAAAACGTGCATTCCCCCGGATTGTCGCTGTTACTGCTTGCCCTTGGAGCTTTCGAGGAAGACGGCCAGCTGGTGCAGGCGCGTCGTTCCGAGCGAGGCGAACTTCGGCATCGGCGAGCCGGGGTTCACGCAGGACGGGCATTGCAGGTGGCGGATCTGGAAGGAGATGCCGAGGTGACGGCTCCCGATGGCGGTCAGGTCGGGCGCGCCGAGGTTCGACGACCCGGCGCCGTTATATGTGTGACACGAGGTACAGCCCGCGGTCGCGAAGAGCTTCGCCCCCGGCACCGCGGCCGCGGGAAGCTTCTCAACCTTGATCCAGCTCGGCACGTCGGCGATCACCTCGGAGGCGAGCGCCTCCTTCGCGGTGGCGCCCTTCCACGTGAGCACGGCCATGGAGATGATCGTCAGCACGGCCGCCACCATCGCCACCGGCCGCCGCGACGGGCGGCGCTCGCGACGCAGGTCGATGAACGGCAGCGCGATCAGAAGGATGAGCGCGATCGTCGGGATCCCGATCGTCCCGAGGAACACCGACTCCGGCCACTTGAAGATGCGCAGGAGCTGGAAGAGGAAGTAGAAGTACCAGTCCGGCCGCGGGACGAAGCTCGTCGTCCCCGGGTCCGCGGGCGGCGCGTATTCCGGTCCGAGGATCCCCTTGTGCAGGCCGTTGTGGTGCGGGCCGTACGACGTCCACTTCCAGAGGAACGCGAGCCCGACGATGACGACGACCACGACGACGCTCATCACCGTGTCGTGGAACATCGCGTACGGGTAGAACGGCTTCCCGCGCGCCTTGACGTCCTTCTTGTACCGCGCGAAATCGGCGCGGCGCAGGTCGAGGCGGCTCGGCTTCTCGTCCGACATCAGTCGCGTCCTCCCGCCGAGCCGTGCGGCACGGGCCTCGTCAGCCCGGTGCGCACCGGCGGCTCTTCCTCGGTCTCGTCACGTCCCGCCGCCTCAGGCGACCACGGCGGCGACGTCACGCCGAGGCGCACGACGAGATAGAGATGCAACGTGATGAGCGCGATGATCCCGCCGGGGATGATCAGCATGTGCAGCGAGTAGAAGCGCGTCAGCGTCTCGCCGCTGATCTCCTGTCCCGATCGCAAGAACTGCGCCAGCCATGGACCTAAGAACGGCGCCGTCCCGTTCAGGTTGATGCCGACGACGCTCGCCCAGTACGCCGTCTGGTCCCACGGGAGCAGATAGCCGGTGAAACCCTCGGTGAGACCGAGCACGAGGATGAGCACGCCCACGATCCAGTTGAGCTCGCGTGGGTACTTGTACGCGCCGAACAGGAAGACGCGGCCCATGTGCAGGAACATGAGGATGATGAAGACGCTCGCGCCCCACTTGTGCATTCCGCGGACGAGCCAGCCCATCGTCACGTGGTCGGTGATGTTCTGGATGGAGGCGTATGCGTCGTTCGGCGTCGGCTGGTAGTACATGGCGAGGATCACGCCGGTGACCGCCTGCACGATGAACGCGGTGAGCGTCGCCGAGCCGAGCGTCTGCATCCAGTTCGTGTCGCTCGGGACGTTGCGGAAGAGGAAGTAGCGGAGACCGCCGACGAGGCCGGAGCGCTCCTCGAGCCAGTCGACTGGATACATCGCGGCCGCCAGCGCCTGCTCGCGGCGCACCTGCGCACGGGACTGGGTGCGGCGGATCGCCATCAGTGATGCGGCGGCTGGAGGGGGTAGAACCACTGCTCCGGGCCGTCGACGTGCTGGCCCGGGCCGGCGAGCTTGTACTTGTAGATCTTCGCCTGCGCGCCTATGCCGACCACGTGCGACACCGAATAGGTGCTCAGCAGCATGAGGCGGCCGTTGTCGATCTCGAACGCGTAGCGGTCGAGCGCGCGAACGGCAGGCCCGGCGGTGCGGTTGCCCTCGGTGTCGAACTGACTGCCGTGGCACGGGCAGCCGAAGCCGGCGGGGACGACGGGCCGAAGCAGGACCTTGCCGTTCGCCGTGTGCTCGACGACGTTCTTCTCGCCGAGGATGGCGCCCGTGGGACCGTTCGCCTGCGTCGGGCAGCCGAGGTGCGAGCAGCGGTTGGAGATGATCGTGAAGCTCGGCACGTTGTTCACCGGCCCGTTGTTGCGAATGAACGCGGTGCGGCGCGAGACGTCTCCCTCCGACGGATCGACGAGGAACGTCGTGATGAACCACTTGCCTTCGGGGAAGTCGGTGAGCGCGCCGAGATCGACCTTGTGGCCCTTCTGCCGGAGAAACGGCGGCAGCAGCGCGAACCCGGCGACCGGGACCGTGACGACGGCGCCGATGAGACCGCCGAGCCCGAGCGTCGCGCCCTCGAGGAAGCGGCTGCGCGGCATCTTCTGCGTCGCGGGCGTCGCGGGGGCTGCGGCGGGCATGGCGGCTGCCTCCGCCGGCGTCGCCTCGCGCACCTCCGCCTGGACGACAGGGACGTGCGTGCGCATGTCGCTCGTCGCCGCGCGCGCCCAGAGGAACCCGAACACGATGGCGATCGCGCCGCCGAGCGATCCGATCACTTCCGGGTCGATGACCAGGCCGACGAGCCCGACGGCGATGCCCACCGCAAAGCCGAGCGGCCAGATGGTGGGCGCCGGGCCGTGCCCGGACGGCCCCGGTGTCATCCCCTCCTCGCTCATCTGCCCGGATTCAACCTGATCGGCCGGGGGTGTGCGGGCCGAACCCGTATTCCGCCCAGCGGCGATCGACGAGGGCCTTCACCTCCGGTGTCATCTCGATCTCCTCCGGCCACGGGCGCGCGCCTTCGTCGGGCAGCTTCGCGGTCGCGTCGATGCCCAGCTTCCCGCTGACGAACTGGTGCTGCGAAGCATGGTCGAGGTGATCGGTCGGCCCCTCGCTGAGCACGACGTCGCGCGCCGGGTCGACGTTCGCGCCGGCGTAGAAGAGCACCTGCTCGTAGTCGTGCACGTCCACCTCCGCGTCCACGACGACGATGCACTTCGTCAGGCTGAGCATCCCGAGGCCCCACAACGCGTGCATCACCTTCTGCGCATGGCCCGGATACGCCTTCCGGATCGAGACGATGCAGCAGTTGTGAAACGCGCCGGCGATCGGCAGGTCGTAGTCGACGATCTCGGGGACGGTCGCGCGAACGGCGGGAAGGAAGATGCGCTCGGTCGCCTTGCCGAGCCACGCGTCCTCCTGGGGAGGCTTGCCGACGACGATGGACGGATAGATCGCGTCGCGCCGCATCGTCATCGCCGTCACGTGGAAGATCGGGAACGGCTCGGCGGCGGTGTAGTACCCGGTATGGTCGCCGAAGGGCCCTTCTTCGCCGAACTCGTCCTTGTCGACGTACCCCTCGAGCACGATCTCCGCGTTCACCGGGACCTCGAGGTCGACGGTCACGCCTCGCACGAGCTCCACCGGGTCGCCGCGAAGAAAGCCGGCGAGCATGAACTCGTCGATGTGCTTCGGCAGCGGCGCGCTCGCCGAGTACGCCGTGATCGGATCGAGGCCGAGCGCGACGGCGACGGGAACGCGGCCGTCGCTCGCGAGGAAGTCGGCGCGCCCGTCCTTGTGGATCTGCCAGTGCATGTACGTCGCGTTGCGGTCGATGAGCTGCATGCGGTACATGCCGACGTTGCGCGTGCCGTCGCGAGGGTCGCGCGTGATCACCGCCGGCAGCGTGATGAACGGCGCCGGGTCGCCGGGCCAGCAGCGCTGGATCGGCAGCAGGCGGAGGTCGACGTCGTCGCCCTGGAGGACGACCTCCTGGCACGCGCCCTTGCGAACGGTGCGCGGAAGCGAGTCGGCGATCGACTTCAGCTTCTGCAGGCCGCGGACCTTCTCCACCAAGCCGGCGGGCGGCTGCATCTCGAGCACGTCGGCGAGCTTCTGCGAGACGTCGTCGAGGCGATCGACGCCGAACGCGAGACACATGCGCCGCTCCGTCCCGAACTGGTTGATGAGCAGCGGGTGCCGCGAGGCCTTCGGATGCTCGAACAGGAGCGCGGGGCCTCCCGCCTTCACGGTGCGGTCGACGATCTCCGTGATCTCGAGGTCGGGATCGACCTCCGCGCTGACGCGCGTGAGCTCGCCTTCGCGCTCGAGCAGCGCGATCCAGTCCCTGAGGTCGCGAAGGGCCACGCGGCGAGTCTATTTAGGCGAGCTCGGCGTCGACCTTCTCGAGCAGCTCGTCGTAGAGCCCGATGAGCCCCTCGACGAACTCGAGGGTCAGGTCGAGGTACTTCTCGCGGTGCGGCAGCCCGGCTGCCCGATCGGCGGTCTCGCTCCCGCCTAGCGGCGGTGGCGAAGCCAGTCGCTCAGCGTGCCGAGCGCGACGACGCCGACGAAGATGAGACCGACGACGAGCATGACGAGGACGGTCTTCTTGCCCTCCTCGGCGGCGGTCTCCACCGCTAGCAGATGCGCGAGCACGCGCGGAATCTATCGCACCGGGTCGACTGCGAGATCGGCGAAGGAGGCCGAGCTCTTCCCGAACTCCCACCACCCGTGAACGCGCGGCTGAACGAAGGCCGTGCTGCGGCCGTAGACGAGCGGGATGACGGCCACGCGGTCGGCGACGGCGTAGCGGTCGGCCTCATGGAACCGCTCGAGGCGGCTGCGGTCGCTCCGCTCCTGCCGTGCCCGTTCGATGAGCTCGTCGAAGCGCTCGTCGGCGAAGCCGCCCTCGTTCGTCCGGCTCGTCGACTGGAAGAGCAGCCGTAGGTAGTACTCCGGATCGGGATAGCCCGGAAGCCAGCCGGTGATGCGAATCGGCGCGGAGCCGGAGAGCGGGACGAGGGACACGGGCCGGTCGAACGTCGCTTCCCAGCCGGCGGCGATCGCGTCGAGCAGTGGCTCCCAGTCGGCGATGCCGGCGAGCTCGAGATCGCCGTCGAAGCCGGACCGGGCGAGGTGCTCACGCGCGGTATCGGGGTCGTAGCGCAGCGCGATGTCGGGCGTGTGCCCCTGCAGGGCGGGCGGCACTACGCCACCGGTGGCGACGACGACGTTCGCCGGGGCGATGGCGGCGAGCGCATCGCGGTCGATCGCGTGTGCGAGCGCCCGCCGGAAGTCGATGTTCCCGGTCACGGGGCTCGTGTGGTCGAAGCGGATGTACCCCGACCACGACGCCGGCCCGAGCGTCACGTCCGGGTGCAGCCGCCTCGGCGTGAGGTCGGCGAGGCGGGGCGTGTAGCGCGCGAGAACGATGTCCGTCTCGCCGCGCGCGTATTCGCGCATCGCGTCCGCCAGCGGGCGCTGCCTGAGCCTGACCTCGGCGACGTTGCCAGATCGCGCTGCACGACGTCGCAGGACGAGCTCGTCGTCGGTTCGCGACGCGAGCTCGAACGCCCCGCTCACGACCTGGCGCCCCGACTCGGTCCAGGCGGGTCCGTCGCGCTCGATCGCGTGTCGGGGCTGCGGGCCGCCGTCAGGGCGGTTCATGACGCTCATGAAGTACGGCGCCGGCGCGGACAGGCGGAACTCGACGGTGCGGTCGTCGAGGGCGCCTACGCCGACGGCGTCCCAGTCCTCATTCTCGCCGAGGTACGTCGCCTCTCCGTTCTCGAGCACGAAGTAGATGGCGACCGACGAGCCGGGGCTGGACGGATCGAGCACGCGCTTGATCCCGAACTCGACGTCGTGCGCGGTCAGCGGCGTGCCGTCCGACCAGGTCAGCCCTTCGCGCAGGTGGAAGACGTAGCGGAGACCGTCGTCCGAGATCTCCCACCGGTCGGCAAGCGATGGGACGATGGTGCGCTCCGGCCACGCTTCCACGAGCCGGTCGAAGAGCTGCATGCAGAGCTGGATGTTCGGCCAGGCGATCGCCGACTTCGGGTCGACGTCGTTCGGCAGGAAGCTCGTGTCGACCCGTAACCGCTCGGTCGCCGCGACGGGCTCGGGCGGCGTCCAGTATCCGAACGCGCGCTGATACGCAGCGTTCGCCTCCGCGAAGCGCAACGACGTGTGGAGCGCGAGTGCAAGCTTGAAGAGGACGAGCGCGATCGCCTGGCGCTCGCCGCGCTGTTCGAGCAGCGGCAGCAGCGCGCGGTAATGCCCGATCGCTTCGTCGAGCGCGTACTCCTGACGAGCCCGGTCGCCCGCACGGACGAGGTAGGACACCGCCTTGTCCTCGTTGTCGGCGGCGAGCCAATGGTGCGCGAGCAGGCCGAGCACCTCTTCTTCGCCGCCCGCGTATCGCTGCTCGAGCCACTCGGCGGCGCGGCGATGCAGATCGCGGCGACGTGCGTCGAGGAGCGTCCGGTACGCGGCCTCCTGGATGAGCGCGTGGTGGAAGCGGTATTCCGGTTGCGGCCAGCGCCTGCTCTGGTCGAGTAGCCCGAGACGCTGGAGCTCGTGGAGCGCCTCGCCGGTTCCGTCCTCGACGACGCCTTCCAGAAGTGCGAGCGCGAACACGCGCCCGAGCGCCGACGCCGCTGTGAGGACGCCGTGCGCGGACGGCGACAACCGATCGACGCGCGCGAGTATGACGCGCTCGACCGTCTGCGGCACCTCCACCGCAACTTCGTGGTCGAAGCGCCAGCTGTCCCCGTCGCGGACGAGCGCCCCGGCATCGGCCAGTGACTTCACGAGCTCCTCGAGGAAGAACGGATTACCTTCGGCCGCGCTGAGGACGCGCTCTTCCAGCTCCGCGGGAAGCGTCCCGTCCCCGACGAGCGCGTGAAGGAGCTCACGGTCGGCATCGCCGAGCGGAACGAGTTGGAGCTCGCGGAGCAGATGCGGAAACTCGCGCGCCGCCTGCTCGCGCAGGCCCCATGCCGGATGGTCGCGTTCGGGGCGCAACGAGAGAACGAGAAGCACTGCGCAGTCCTCAGCGAGCCGAAGGAGTTGTTCGAGCAGCTGCACCGATGTCGCGTCGGCCCAGTGAAGGTCCTCGAGCGCGAGGACGAGCGGTCCCTCTTCCGCCAGTCGCGCGAAGAGGTCGCTGACGACCTCGAACGTGCGCCACTGCAGCGCCTCCGGCGACAGGTCGCCCACATGTGCGGCCGCCTCGCGCTCGAGCGACAGGCCGAGCAAGGTTCCCAGATACGGGTACGCCTCGTCGGCTGCGTCTCCGAACACCTGCTCGACTCGCCGCCGCAGTCCGACACGCACCCGCAGCTCGGCTTCGTCCGCGCCGGCGCCGATCCATTCGCTGCGCAGCAGGTCGCGAAGCGGCCAGTAGGGCAGCGACTCCCCGTACGAGACGCAGCGTCCTTCCAGCCAGCGGATCCCGCCGCGTTCCGCGAGCGCGCGCAGCTCGAGCAGGAGTCGGCTCTTTCCGATCCCGGCGTCGCCCGTGACGACGAGCACGCCGCCTCGTCCGGCTTTGAGCGCTTCGAGCAGTTCGCGGCCGGTGTGGAGCTCGGTCGAGCGGCCGACGATCTGCATCTCGACGCCGCCGCGGCGGGCTCCCGTCCTCGCGCCGGTGGCGGGCCACGCGCGCACCGCGTCCGTCTTCCCTTTGAGCTCGAGCTCGAGGGGCTCGCCCCACTCGAACAGCGGTTCGACGACAGCTCGCGTCGCGTCGTCCACGAGCACCGTGCCCGGCCCGGCGGCCGATTGCAGGCGAGCCGCGACGTTGACCGTGTCGCCGAACGCCGCGTACTCGACGCGCGCGCCCGCG
>Ga0070731_10005710_pt1 | contig 10170 bp, 13 predicted proteins | sample Coa_R1_2_FD_66448 | JGI IMG/M metagenome (GOLD analysis project Ga0070731, IMG submission 66448) | Surface soil microbial communities from Centralia Pennsylvania, which are recovering from an underground coalmine fire - Coalmine... | ecosystem: Environmental > Terrestrial > Soil > Unclassified ... | reverse complement strand
GCAGCATCCGTAGACGCTTCTCCGGTCCACAACAGCCTGCTGCGTCGCCGCGAAACGAAATTGAAGCTCCTCAGGCCCAGTCGAAAGTCCATAGATCTTTCGGCCCTCGATAAGATGATTGAACACTGGAAGTTCGTAATGCGCCAGACCGGCGACCGCCGGCGCCTTGTCAAAATTCCATCCGCCGATCCTCATGCCGTTTTCTCCACGAAGCCATATCCGCGGATCATGCGCTGGTTATTCATCTCGATCGCCGTTCCGAGGAGTCGCGCCGACAGGGTCCGATCAATCTCCCGCTCCATGATGTCGGCCTTGTTGTACTGGTCAAACACAAGACCGGTTTCGCCCAGCCGCCCTCCGGAAATGTGGTGCTGGTCGAAGACCTTTCCCACCTTCACGGCCGCACGAACCAGGGCTTCGACGGCATCGAGGAATTCTTTCTTTGGCGCTGCAAGGTCCTTGGTGAACTCACTGAAGCGGTTCGATTGAATCTGATTCTCAATTCCTTCGACCAGCGCCTGTTGAGCCGTGATCTTGCCGGTGCATTCATCAAGACGTGCCCGTGCTTCATCCAGAAGCCGCTCGGCCTCAACAATTCTGATGGCATCACCCCTTCGTGGGACGGTGCTTTTCTTGAGCGTCTCCACGCGCGCTTCGCATTTTCGAATCTCGCTGTCGATGGCCTGAGAGTCCACGACGAGTTTGTCGAACTCTACTAGCTCGCTCTTGAGTTTGATCTGCAGGTCCAGCAAATCCGGCTTCGTCTCTTCTTTCATTTGACTCTCCTGGGTTTGGGTCTCTAATACACCGGCGCAAAAAACGACGTTTGGTCGCACGATCTGCCGATCTTGTTGAGGAATAAACGTAATATATTTCTTTTCGCGCTCCATGATTTCCCTGAAAGGGCCGCCAAGCGGAGCCAGAGCCCAGGGACGCGCGCCACCCGAGAGCCGGTCCCGATACACGATGCGCCTGGAGTCCCGCGCGGGCGCTGTACTTACGGCCTCCTGGACGGCCGGCCCACCCATCCGGAGTTTGCGGATGATGGAGCGATACAATCCCTTCGCTTGGTGGCAGGTAATTCCCATCGGTTGGTGACAGGTCGCCACGGGCGTTCCGTCCTGCCAGTGAAGTCGAAACAATTGAGCCTCGAGCCGCGATAGCGAGGCCTCCGTGGCAATGCGCTGCCAGTCGAAGTCCCGAACGAATTCGGGCTCAGCCGACCGGAATTCTGCCCTTGCGACGCTCGGCGCCTTCATCCCATCAATACTTCGGACACGAACTCCGCCGAGCCGGATGCGGTCAGGTTCTTTGGCAATTCCGAGATTCTTCCAATTGGTCATGATTTCCCCATTGCCAGCAGTCTTTCGTGCTGAGCCATAGCTATCGCCGTGGCCGGATCCATATTTCCTGAACGGAGCCATCCAGCGACTTTGCCAAGCGGGCCGGCCCAGTCAGCCAAGAGCGGCAAAGCGTCCGTACCGTGGAAGCAACCCGCCTGCGTGTGGACCACCTGTTGCACGCTGCAATTTCGATTGCGCGCCACGAGGCTGGTGAACATGCCATAAAGCCTGTCGATTTCAGATTGAATCGAGTTGCGGACGTCTTCCGCTAACGGCTGGTGCGCATTTCCATCGAGTTTTTTGGACCCAGAAAAAACATAGGTGTAGCTCAGACCCTTAGCCTTATCCATTGCGCTTTGATCGACGTGAATTGTGTAAACTCCAATGCTTCCGCAACCCCCTTCGCGGCTGATGAAAACCTTACTAGCGGCGCTCGCAAGCGCGTAACACGCGCTATACGACGAATCATTCACGAGCGCAATCACCGGCTTGACGTTGCGCAGTTGGAAAATCATGTCGGACAAATCGAAGAGCCCACCGACCTCGCCGCCCGGGCTGTCGCAATCAAGAATGATTCCCCTTACGCTGCGGTCAACAACTGCAGCCCTGATCATTTGGGTTAGCGCCTCGTAGCTCGTGATGCCGCTCTGTGGGTCTAAACCTGATGCTTTTTTGACCAAGACTCCGAAAACCGGGATGCTCGCGATTCCGTCCCGCACATTGTATTCGTGTTGCTGGTCATTGTCCGAGGTTGATGCTGCGACCACGGGGATGACCTCGCTATTCAACCCCAATCTGCCTCCCAGAACCGCCAAGATCGCATCCGCCTTTGCTGGGTGAACCATGAGTGGCACGTTGAGAATGCGCTCGGCGACGTGCGTGAGCCCACGGCCGATACTCGGCTGAATTGTTCCAGTCGTTGTCTTTTTGATCATGCTGTCCACCACCCCTCTTGTTTGGCTTTCACTTGCGGAACCGACTTCTTTTCCTTAGCGGCGACGCGACATTCCCGCGAGCAGTACTTTTCCCGCCGCTGCCCTGAGAACTTGCCGCGACAATATCGGCAGACCTGGAGAATGCGCCATCCGACATCACCATCGCGAGTTGAAACGTCATCCGGAAAAAGTTGTACGAGATCCGGTCTCACGCGGTTACTCCAGACGCCTCGCGTACGGCCGCAGCACGCGTACGGTAGCGCTCTGCCAACTCGGCACGTCCGCGCCATGTGTGCCAGAGCAGGGCCAAATCAAACTCGCGCGCGATCGACTTCAGTCCGTCGGCGCCGAGCTTCAACTGTCGGATTCCTTCGACGGTTTCGAAGGTCTTACACAACTCCGCCGGCTGGTTCGGGTCAAGGCAGTGGTAGGTGTCTTCGGCCCACAGGATTTCGGCTTCATCTAGCAATTCCCGCTTCAGCAGTTCCTCGATTTGCGCTCTCCAGCCGGGCGCTGGATCACACTTCAGCTCGAACCGGAAATAGCCTGCTGGCCGCATGCCGGGCATGTGCCGTTCCGCTAGCAACTCGGAGCGGTTCGCGCGCCACGCTGTCGCCTCTTCCCGCGGGTTCTCGAAGGCGTGGCCCCCACCGAGCGGATCACCGTACAAAAGCTGCTCATGCTGGGGCTGGGTCAGCCGACCGGATCCTTCCTGCGCACGCAGCCGGCGATTTATGCGCGGCATATTCGGATTCCCCCCGAAGAACTCAGATCCGGCTTATCGGAGTTCTTTTCGACCCTTCGTCCCTGTTGTTCATCGACCGCTGCGCACCATTGTCCGAACGCCTCCCACGTGTTTCCACGCACCTCGGCCGATTCTTTCGCCAGTTGCCGATCAGTCAAGCCGCGAGCCCGTTCCCGAGCTTGCACAGCTGTGCTCGGCCGTTCCCCTTTTGGCTCACGCGCACGCAAACGCCGATCGATTCTCATCGCTTACCCACCGGCGCGCCAGGTTGCGCGAGGTCCATCCCCAAAAGCCGGAAAGCTTTCATCAACGTCTGCGCTGAGTCCCGTTCAATCCCGACCGCGGGATGCGGTTTCTTCTGGCCGAATCTGTCGACTTGGATAGCGCCCTCGGCCGCGATCATTTCGCGCGCTTCGGTCCGCCGGTCCATGGCCTCTAGTCCCGCCTGCAAGATCATCGCGGCTTGCTCATCGATGTCGTAGTTTTCGACGGTGCTCTTCCAGAGTTTTTTCGCTTCCTCGGAAAGATGCGCCGGCGGTTTGAGTCTAGATTTCTTCACTTTTCACCCTGCCCAAATATTTTTCTGGAAATTCCCACTTGGAAACATGTGCGGCCCGCAGGCGTTGCGGAACCAACGCGGTCACAAGAATGCAACCCCTTATCCCTCAATGACTTACAGGATGATAGCTTCATCGTTATTCTGGCCCTTCGTTGCCTGCGGGGGTTCCCGGGTTGGCGAGCCCTCCACCAAAGCCGTTTTCCCGGGCGGTCTTCTCGCTGTGATGGCGAGAGCACAGGCCAGCTAGATTGCTCCGAACCAAGCGCAGTTCGGGATGTGTGCGCACCGGCAGGATGTGGTCGATTTCGGTCGTAGCCTCAACCAGCCCGAGCTTCAGGCACTCCCGGCAGAGTGGCTCTTCTGCCTTGACCAAGATCCGAAGCCGACGCCACGCTCCGTTATACGCACCGTCGTTATCGCTCCAGCGCTGGCGGTTCGCTGCCTTGGAATGTGCTTCACACCGACCGCGATACACTGCGGGGTGCGGGCAGGGCCATTGGCTGCAATTTCTCGGAGGCAGCATCGGCATTACCGGTTTCCTCCGTTGTTCCTAGTTCCCAGGTTCCTAGTAGGGCTCCATGTCACCCTGGGAATTCTGGGGGCGTTTCTTACACACGCGCATATACTGGGAACAATGGGAACAGTGGGAACAGACATGAAAAGGCGGAACTTATTTGTTCCCAGTCGTACGCTTAGACCGGGAACAATGTGGGAACAAATGGCGTTTTTCACGGCATCACCTTCCGGTACCGCCATCCGAGTTGTTTGCCTTCCCGGACCCGGAAGCGTTCCCACCCGGCGGCGCGGAGGCATCGGGCGACGCGGTTTTGGTCGCTTTGCTTCCATAACCCGGGCTTGATTTCGAGACAGAATTCAAGGATTCCGCCCACTGTCACAGTGTCCTTTTCCGCGATCCAGTGGTTAATCTTTTCGTCCCAGGTGTCGCCTTCGTACCGTTGCTTCTGCTCGTCTGCGGCGGCAGCAATAAGCTGCTTATCTTCGAGCCACCAGGTCACACCGGTTTTGAATTGCTCCCGTGCTTCTGCCCAGAGCTGATCCCGGTCACGCCGGAGCTCGTCGATGCGGATGACGCCACACTTGACCGGCCAGAATCGTCTGGCGCCAGTCTCGTCACGCAGGTAGGCGCTATGGTTCGATGTGCCGGCGAAAAAACACTCTCGTGGTGCTTCAATCGGTCGACGTCCGAATGGTGGCCTGAAACGGTCCGTGGCGCGCGACATGTAGGCCTTGATCCTGGAGACTTCTGGCCGTGCAAGTGAATCAAGCTCGCTCAGTTCGATGAGCCAAACGCCGCGGGTTTCGAGCGCCGAATCTTTCGATCCGATTTCCGCCAGTGAATCGGTGAACCACGGCTTCGCTAAAACGCCGAGGGCGGTTGACTTAAGGGTCCCCTGCGAACCTTCGAGGATCAGCGAGCAATCGTTCTTGCATCCGGGCTTGTAGATGCGAGCGACGCCGCCAATAAGCCACTTTGCCCCGACGGCGCGGACGTAGTCGCTCGGATCCACACCGAGATAGAGGGTGAGCCATTCGCCGATTCTTTTGACTCGGTCCCATTTCAAAGAATCAAGGTAATCCCGGATCGGATGAAAACCATGATCCCGAGCAATAGTCTGAACGGCTTGGCCGGCGGTCTCCTTGGCGGCCATGATTCCCTCGTGCTGCAACCACGCCGCCGTGCGGATATCGTCCTCGTCGGTCCACACGAATGGCGGTTCGCGAAGGTCATCCCACGGTGGTTGATTCTTGGCGATGGTGTTGAACGAACTCTGGTCGAACGCAAGCACGCCGGCCCATTCCGGCGCGTGCTGCAGGGCGATGAGTGCATTGGCGACAATTGGCAGTCCCTTGCCCTTTTCGTTGGTGATTAAGCGCGCTCGCCATCCGTCGGTGATTGATGGTGACGGATTCGCCAGAACGGCGGCCGTCGCAATCCGCAGGTCGTTTCTCATGCGGCAACTCTCTGTTTGCCGCGGAAGATGACCAACAAATCCGCATAAGCGGCTCCGTCAAATAAATCAATCTGCTCGCGAAGTCGCTCGATCATCCCCTCGGTCACTTCGACCACGTTCGCGGCTGCGTCGCCCATTGCGGTATCGAGTCCGTTGGCGATGATGTAATGCGTGCATGCGTGGTGAAGCTTCCAGAGCCTGTGATATGCGGCCCGCAACGCTGCGCGATGGCCCTCCTTCCAGCGCAATAGAGCAATGGCTTCGCGTTCAGCCTGAGCCCGTCGACGGGCGTACTCGCGACGATCGGCCCGGGTCATGGGTCTGTCGTCGAGAGTCGCGCCGATAAGATCGGCAACCCATCGAGCCGCATCCGCGCGATTGCACTTGCGTACGTGCTGAACCAGGGACAATATGCCGCCACCGACATGATCACGGTGGTCATACCAAACACCCTTTTCATCGTTCAGCGAGACGGCCTGCCAGTTGTTCCCATCCCGATAGAACGCTCGGGCTCGACCGAATCTGGAGGGTTGGTCGCCGCCGAGCGCCAGCCAGACGCTCGTGACCGTGGTTGACGACACCACGTCGGCCGCCGTCACGCGGACACCTTCGTCTCTCCATCATGGAAAGATGGGCGACACGCTATCTCCGAAAGTTTCGAAGATGATGACGCCGCTATCTTGGAATCATTCCAAGATGATTTTTCTATCTGCGAAAGTTTCGCAGATGGCCGCCACTGAACGGGCCAGGTCTGTCCGCAGGCTCTGCAAGTGAAAAAGCCAGTGGAATCGATTTCCGCGGCCGGGATTTCGACATCACGGTCCGGGCTGCACGGGCAGCTTAATTTGTAACGCGGGCCGCTCATGCGTACCCCCAGATCGGTCGCGTCTTCTCATCCAGTCGCTCAATGCGGCGCCGGTTTGTCGTCGCGCGCGAATCTTGCTTGATTCTTCTGAGTGCCAACCACGTCGGCAAGCATCGAGGGCAACAAATTTCGCCAGGGGCGGCTGGCTGATGACGGCAAAGGCGGCAGGTAATTAGCATGTCTCTCGACATTCAAAAGCGCCTTACGCCATCACCCGCCCGGGGGTTGGTCGTGATTCGGCCCAGGCGACAAGGTCGACGAGGCGATAGCGGATCAACCTGTCATTGAGTTTGATTGGTCGCGGGCCACAGCCACGCTTTCGCCAGCCACGGACGGTCTCTGCCTTGACCCCGAAATAGCGCGCTACCGCGTTCTCATCAAGGTTAGGGGCGGTTTGATCTAGAAGTGGATTTGGTTGGACGGTATCAGCCGGTGACATTTGCGCTGTCAGAATAAGGCGCATCATGGCACCGATGGAACCGCTCCTGCGGTTATTGCGGCTATTTGCGGTTAATTTTGTAGCAGGTCGGCCGCGTCAACGGGACGTCCAAGCGCCGACGTGAGCGCTCCGGCCACGCGCGTGAGGCTGTCATCGCTCCAGCGTTCGGATCGTTCACCCCTCTGAATAGTGTCCACGGAAACGCCAGCCGCCTCCGCCAAGGCATCCTGACTTAGAGTTCCGCGAAGTGCCTTAAGGTGTTTTCCGTCGACGCATTGCCCGCGGGGCGCGCCATTACGGCCGGCAGCGGGCTTACCGGTGGATTCGTCCACATTGGCTCGCAACCTTTCCAGCGTCACTATTGATTTTTCGTGAATGCAATGGAGGAAGAGCTCGCCGGGCGTGCCGTGTTCCTTTGCAAGGCGCCGTAACCAGACGTTCAGCGGATCCGGGTCAAGTGGACAGGCCAATTTACCTGCGAGGCGTGCGTGAATGGAAAATCGATCGGCACCGAGTGTGTTTCCGTAATGGACCAGGACCCAGCGCTCCGCCCCCAATGTCGCGTCCGTACATTTTGCATTAAGTTCGCTTCCGCGCCGATACCAACTCGAAAAATCTGGTTCCATTCGCTCCTCTTTGCGAATCGCCCCAATTCACCCCGATGGGAGTGTAGCCGCCGCGGTGAGGTTCCGCTGCGTCGCCTGGTGGATCAGACCGGCCAAGGCGGCTGAACGAAGAATAGCGAAAATGTTTTCGGGACGCAACTGGCGGCACGGCGGGCTGCCGACGAGTTGTACGCGTTACTTACTGTGATATGCTGAGTTGGTCGATTGGCACGATTGCGAAGCTTTCAGCCCAATTGGCGACGTCATTAGATAGTAGGCGGGACGCTCCCAACGGGTCGCCTAGACGAGAGCTATTTGATGGTGTCCGCAATGTACATTCTTATCAACTAGATAGGCCATCTTGCCGCCGGGACGCCGGATCGCGTCCAGGTGCGCGCGATCGCAAGAGCCGTTGGGGATGCCTTCCCAAGGTTCAGAGAATTCGACAGGTAAGTATCGGTTCCGAAGGGGGAAGCCGATAGAGAGATGAGGGTTCAGGAATAAAGAACTTAGGCCACTAAAGTGCTTTCGTTGGAATGGGCCGGGCAAGCAATGAGCGCGACAATAACAATTGAAGAATTCGAAGCACGAAGTTATTCCGTTCTGGCTGACGCCAGTCAGACCATTGTCAAAATGGCGAAGGAATCGCGCGTAGTCACGCATTATCAGGTTCTTCGCGGGCTTACCTCAATTGGGGAGGACATGCGCGGTCTTTTGGCCTTCTTCCACACGGCGGACATGATCCATGCGCTAGAAAGCGCTACTCCAGAACAACTTGGGAACATTCCCGCCAGAATGCGCGATGTCCACGACAAGATTGAGCAGACGATATCGCTGATTCATTCGAAGAAACTAGGTTATTGGAAGAGCCTATACGACACGCGCGTGAAAAAACTAGAAACGTACAACCGCGAACTCGATTCTCACGTGTATGTTCTGACCGAGAACCAGTCTCTGATCTTGCTGACCAAAAAAGATCAGGATCGCATTCTGGAGTCACTCGCCAAACCACCTAAGCCCAACGAATCATTACGCCGTGCGTTCGCACAGAAGTAAGTGTTGCTCCCCCTTTGTCCTCCTGAGGGGTACTTAATAGAACGCTTGGACACATCGGTCCATGACCGGAGTGCTTTTTCGTGCGGGAACAACGAGCTTGATCGGTTTCTCCGCGAACAAGCGTCGCAAGCCCAAGGCAAGAGTCTTTCATCGACGTATGTTTTGATTTGTTCCGATTTGCCGCCGCAAGGCGAAGCACGCACCGTGGTCGGCTATGTGACCCACGTGACTAGCCAGATTCCGCTAGCTGAGTGCCCGGATAAATTTAAGAAACTCACCAAGCACCTTCCGATTCCAGTCATGCTCTTAGCAAGAATGGGGGTTGATACCGGGCACCAGAAAAAGAAGCTTGGTGAGTTTCTCTTGAAATTTGCACTGAAGTCTGCGTGGGAGATAAACCAACTCGCGGGGTGTCACGCAGTAATAGTGGATGCGAAGGATGACAGCCTCAAAGGGTTCTATTCGAAATATGGATTTCAAGAGTTGCCGGATAGGCCATTGCGACTCTACCTCCCGGTGGGTACTCTAGCAGAGTTCTTTGAGCGAGGTTGATACTGCCAAGAATCGTGCAAGAGTTTTGCATCTACCTAGAGCCGCGACACTGTGGCCGTTTTTGTGGCCGGTTTCCAATAGTTACGACCGGTTAGTAGTGGTCAGAAACAGCATTAAAATTTGCGCGTAACTCTCTGAACGGAAGATAAATAGATAAGTTAACAGCGCGATAGCGGGAAATGGCAAAAACAGGCGTTAGGAAATTAAGAGTCAGTTGCTCTGCCAGTTGAGCTACGCGCCCTTCTTGTTTAGGCACTCGCTCCCGACTCGCCAAGCCTCGTCAGCATCGTGTGCCTCAACGAGTGTATCACGAACTCTTCTCCCCACCCCAACTCACCCGCCGTCACCGTAGCAGGCGGGAACGAATAAACTCCGACATGCTCGTCGAAGCCGCCTGCGCGCGCGCCTTCAGCTTATCGAGTTCGTCTTCGCTCACCCGAAAGATTACCGACTTATACTTGGGCTCACGATCGGAAAAGGCTTCGGCGCCCATGTTGACCATGGCATCGCGCCAGCGACGCAGCTTGTTGGGGCTGATTCTGCACGCCCGGGCGACTTCTTTCACCGGCGTTCCCTGTTGAACGCGCAGAACGGCGGCTTCCTTGAACTCCTTCGTGAACCGACGCCGTTTTCCATCCTGAGAAAACGCGTCCTCACCCAAGGCAAGCAGCTCATCCCGCCACCCGCGTACGACTGCAGGATTGATCCTATGAATCCGCGCCACCTGTTTCACAGGGGTCCCCTGCTGCACACTACGCGCCACGGCTTCTTTGAATTCCTTGGTGAACCTCGCTCGACGCGTTTGCAATTCCAATTCTTCCATCGGCAAAGACGACATCAATACGCTCCTCGCGCCATCAGGACGGCGACCACGGTCCGTGCCAGGATGTACACATCGAGCCACGGCGACCAATTCTGGATGTAGTAGGTGTCGAAGCCCTGCTGGACTTTCAAGTCACCGTCACTCCGCGCCGAAACTTGCCACAGACCAGACAGGCCTGGCAGCACCCGCGTTCGCAGGCTGCGGAACTCCTGCGAGAATTGCTGCAAATGATAATCGGGAAGCGGCCGGGGGCCAACCAGGCTCATCTCCCCTTT
>Ga0070731_10005708_pt1 | contig 10173 bp, 8 predicted proteins | sample Coa_R1_2_FD_66448 | JGI IMG/M metagenome (GOLD analysis project Ga0070731, IMG submission 66448) | Surface soil microbial communities from Centralia Pennsylvania, which are recovering from an underground coalmine fire - Coalmine... | ecosystem: Environmental > Terrestrial > Soil > Unclassified ... | reverse complement strand
GACGCCTGCAAGGGCGTTCATGTTGGCGCCGTCCATGTAAAGCAGCGCGCCTTTTTCGTGCAGGATTTCCGCAATTTCCGCGATGCGTTCCTCAAATACGCCGAGAGTACTTGGGTTGGTTAGCATCAACGCGGCCACGTCCTCGGTGACGAATTCGCGAAGATGGTCGGTGTCGATCTGCCCGCGCGCGTTGGAGCGAATATTCTGCACCTCGTAACCTGCAATCACCACAGATGCCGGGTTCGTTCCGTGGGCGGAGTCGGGTATCAGGACTTTCTTGCGCGCATTCCCTTTGCTGGCGAGATAAGCGCGAATCATCAGCAGGCCAGCGAGCTCGCCCTGCGCTCCGGCTGCCGGCTGCAACGTCGCTGCATCCATCCCCGTGATAGCCAGCAGACAATTCTGGAGATCCCAAAGAACGCGCAAGCAGCCTTGTGACACCTCAGCAGGCTGCTGAGGATGTTCGCTCGCAAGTCCATCGAGCCGCGCGACGAATTCGTTTACGCGCGGATTGTATTTCATGGTGCAGGAACCGAGCGGATACATTCCGAGGTCGATCGCGTAATTCCACGTGGAAAGCCGCGTGAAATGCCGGATCACTTCGATCTCACTGACTTCCGGGAAGCCTTCGATCGAGTCGCGCGTGAATTCGGAGCCAAGCGCAACGAGAGGATCGACTGCCGGGACATCGAGGGGAGGTATTTCCATGCCCCGCTTGCCCGGAGCGGACTTCTCGAATATCAGGCCTTCGTTCTGGTTAGGGTGCGGACGCACCTTCTTGATCGAGGTGGCGGCCGTTTCCGTGTCTACAACTTTCGAACTCAATTCAGAAGCTCCTATACCGGGGTCTCGAGAATTTTCTTCAGGGCAGCGGCGAAACGTTCGATTTCCGCGCGCGGCATCGTTTCGGTGACGCAGACCAGCGCGCGCTTGGTCAATTCCGGGTAATGCGTGCCGAGCGCAAACGGCCCGATGATTTTTTCCCGTAGAAGGGCAGAATTTATCATCTTTACCGAACGTGGAAATTCGAGCGTGAACTCATTGAACGTTGGCCCGGAGAAGACACGCCGCACGCCGGGAATTTTCTCAAGCTCGGCTTCTGCGAAGCGCGCTTTGGCCAAGTTTTGCGATGCCACTTCTCGCAATCCCTCTTTGCCCATCAGGCAAAGATGAATGGTTGCGACAAGCGCATAGAGCGCCTCGTTGGTGCAGATGTTGGAGGTCGCTTTCTCACGGCGGATATGTTGCTCGCGGGTTGCCAGCGTCAGCACAAAGCCACGCCGTCCAGCCGCATCAGTTGTCTGCCCAGCGAGCCGCCCGGGCATTTGCCGAACGAATTTTTCGCGCGTTGCAATTACTCCGACATAAGGGCCGCCATAACTCGGCGAAACGCCAAAGGCCTGCCCTTCCATCGCGACAATATCCGCCTCGACGGGCGGGCGCACGATCCCGAGCGAGACAGGCTCAGTAACGGATGCTACGAGCAAAGCGCCACCCGCATGCGCGGTGCTTGCGAGGGCCGGAATTTCTTCTAGAACGCCGAAGAAATTCGGCGTCTGAACGATCACCGCTGCGGCGTCGGCGAGTTTTTCTGGAGTTAACGCACCGCGATCGATTTGCCCGGACTGCGTGTATGGCAGCTCTTCGATTTCAAGTCCCAGATTACGCGCGTACGTGGCCAGCACCTGCCGATACTCCGGATGTACGCTGCGCGCCACGAGCACCCTGTGTCTCCCGGTGAGCCTCTCTGCCATCAGCGCAGCCTCGGTGAGCGCCGTCGAGCCGTCATACATCGAGGCATTCGCCACTTCCTGGCCGGTAAGCTGCGCCATCAGCGTCTGAAACTCGAAAATCGCAGTCAGCGTGCCTTGAGCAAATTCCGCCTGATAAGGGGTGTAGGAGGTAAGGAATTCGCCGCGCTGCACGAGCGCGTCAGTAACGACCGAGCGCAAATGCGAGTAGACACCGGCCCCTAGGAATGAAGTGAAGCCTCTCCCGTTCTCACCTGCGCGCGCTTGAAAATATTGGACGATCTCCGCCTCGGACAGCGGACCTGGCAAGGGAAGGGGACTGCGCAGCCGGAACTTTTCCGGTATAGATTTGAAAAGTTCGTCAACAGTTTGGACGCCGATCGCGGCAAGCATTTCCTTACGCTCGGACGGGCTCTTGGGAAGATAACGCATCAGCCCTAGTGTTCCTTCGCTTTCTCGGTAACGTATGCTTCGTAAGCGGCGGCATCCATCAACGACGCTGGCTCTTTAGGATCAGCAAGTCGAATCTTGATCAGCCACGCCGAACCGTGCGGATCAGAATTGATTTTCTCAGGCGCATCGACGAGCGCAGGATTCGTCTCCGTAACTTCACCACTGACCGGCGTGAAAATCTCGCTCACAGCCTTCACGGATTCCACGGTGCCGAGCGATTGGCCCGCCTTCAATTGAGTTCCCACCTTGGGCAGCTCGACAAACACCACGTCCCCAAGCTCATGCTGTGCGTAATCGGTGATTCCGATTGTGCCGGTCGTGCCGTCCGCCCTGATCCACTCGTGCTCTTTCGTGTAGCGGTAGTCTTTCGGGTACATGCCGCCCCCTGGTCGCTGCGAGATTCGATGCTGTCCGTCTAGTGAGGTCGCTTATAAAAAGGCAGCGCAACGATTCGCGCCGGCACCGCCTGCCCACGGATGCTAATTTCAACGCTCGTTCCGGCTGAGCCCGTCGTAGATGGAACATAGGCCATGCCTATATTCTTCTTCAGAAACGGCGCCGGACCCCCGCTCGTTACGCGTCCCGCGTCGCGTCCATCAATCAAGACAGGATAGCCATCACGGCCGATTCGCTTGTCGAGCATTTCAAACCCGACAAGCCGCCGATCGATTCCGCACCGCTTTTGCTCGCCCAGCAGATTGCTGCCGAGAAATGGTCCCTTGTCGAGCTTGCAAATCCATCCAAGACCGGCTTCAAGTGGCGTCGTGGTTTCATCAATCTCATGCCCATAGAGGCACATCCCAGCTTCAAGGCGTAGCGTATTGCGCGCCCCAAGCCCGCAAGCCAACAGAGCCGCCGACTTGCCTGATTCCATCAGGTCACTCCAAAGCTTTTCTGAATGCTCGGGAGCGAAGTAGATCTCGAATCCGTCCTCACCCGTATAACCCGTGCGGGCGATCAGACAATGAACCCCGCTCACTTCGCCAAAAGCAAAGTGGTAGTAGCGAATCGAATCGAGCGAAACGGGCGTGAGGCGCTGAAGAATTTCCTTCGCTCGCGGGCCCTGAATTGCCAGCTGTGAATACCGCGGCCCGGCGTTCTCGACCTTCGCATCGAATTTGTTATTCGTTTGGATGTGCTCGAAGTCGTGATCCTGATTGCCAGCGTTGACGCACAGCAAATAGTGCGTGTCCGAGATCTTATGGACGAGCAGGTCATCCACGAAAGTGCCGCGCTCGGTCATCAAGCCCGAGTAATGCGCCTGCCCAATGATCAGCTTCGCCGCATCGTTACAACTCACGTGCTGGACGAGATCGAGCGCCTGCTTGCCCCGGATTTCGATTTCGCCCATATGGCTAACGTCGAACAATCCAGCCCGAGTCCTCACCGCCTCGTGTTCGGACAGAATTCCGGAGTATTCGAGCGGCATTTCCCATCCGCCAAAATTAACCATCTTTGCGCCCAAGCGGTGATGAAGCGAATTCAGGGCTGTTTTGCGCAATTCCGCGGTGGCCGGTGTTGTCACAGAGGATTTCTCATCACAGAGACAAGAAAATCAACGTAGCATGCGCATTTCGAAGTGTCAAGAAAGCCCGCGCAACCGGCAATTTCGACAAGAGTATAGCAAAACTGATTGGCCCGTCCCGTTCTCGGCAATCGCGCCATTGAACCCGCTTGTCGCCTATCCGCGACTAGCCTAGTATTGAACATTCGAAGCATCTAGCCTGGCGGAGATTGCAATTCTGTGACGGTCGTCTGTTCACAATGCGACAAACCGGAGACGCAGTGCACCTGCGAAAAATTCTGCTGCTTCTGCCAATCGCAACACAACGTTCGACTTTGCGTCGACGGGTTGTATTATTGTCCGGATTGCCGCGAGGCGTGCGACGTGCGCGTTGTGGAGACCAGTGACCGCTGATCCGGCACGAACAGAACTTAAGGTGCACAATGACCCGCGGCTGCTCGCCGCTGTAGCGGCTATTGTGTCCCATTCCGCCCACCGCGCCGGTCTCCCGCGCGATGCTCAACACGGATTTGCCGACGCTGCGGTCGAAGCCGTTCGCGACACATTTCCTCTACTCGGGAACGACAGCAGTGGAGATCGTGACCTCCGGATGGTGATCGAAGATTTTCCAGATCGAGTGCAGGTCACGATTGAGCATTCAGGCGAATCGAAGCCTACGGCTGGACTTGACACCTTTGTGGGCGGCGGCTCGAAGGACGACGCCGGCGGGAAAATCAGTGCTTCACTGCAGGATACGCGGGTTGACCGAGTGCAATACGATACTCACGAAGGCCACTCACGAATGACGCTTATCAAATATCGAGACCAGCGCAGCGCTAAGGTCTAGTCTGCGATCTGGGATCCGATTCGCATCGCGCAATTCCCACACATCTACATTGGAACGGCGAAGATTCTGGTGTTAATCAGTGAGCCGAGTTGGGCTTCACTTACCGGTGCTTCGACTTTCAGACGGTCGCCAGCCGGCACCACACTCACGCCGTCCAGCACTTTCGCAAAATCAGGGTTGGCCTGGGCTTCTTGATAACGCTTGTACATCAGACCTGCCTGGAATGCAGCGCCGAGAAGGTTGGCATCGTCGGTAGAACTGCATACCGCTTGGAACTTCGCATTCACGCCGCTACTCGCATCCACGCTAATCGTCATAGCTTTCAACCGGTCAACGATAACCGCCGCCTGAGGGAACTGGCTAGTCTCCGGGAAAAGCTGCTGCATCGCCAGGTGTGTGTAGTTCTTATCGAGCACGCCCCAGACCAGCCCACTCCCGTTCACTTCGTTGATAAGCGGAAATAGCTGGTCATTCGTCAATAAGCTTGCTGCGCCGCCCATACGGACTTCAATTAGCTGCTCGAGCGCCGACCGATGGCCGAAGGCCGCAGTGTTGCTGTCAAGAAATGTAAAGAGAATGTCGCCTTCGCCGGTTCCGCTGCCGTAGGCCCAGAGGTGATAGCCGTGATATTCAACCGATGGCAACTTCTTCGCTTTGAATTGTGCTTCCGTGGAGGAGGGATCAAACGGTCCCAGCGCCACGCCGACCACATCCTCTCCGCCGGCTTTCGAAACGGGCAGCCCGCCCCATGCGAGCTCTTCTACCTGTGAGTTCGGATCGACTCCCGACGAAGTGAGGAACTGTTCGAACTGGCGGAACTTACTGGGCAGGAGTTGTTCGCGCAACTTCGGAAACCAGGGATACTTCCGAGCCGTTTTCAGGTCGGCGTACGCAAACTCTCCAACCTGTTTCGGGAACAAGCCGATCACTCCGGTGCTCAGCGAACCTGCGGCGCTGGGAGATGGAATCGCGGCGAGCGATGCAAATATTGCTGCTAGTGCAAGCAGTGCAAATGCAGTCAAGCGAATGCTAGGCTGTCTCACTTTTTTATCCTCAGTTTTCTTACCCATTCAGTGCTATCGACCAATGACAACAACGCCTTCAGCGATGCGCGCTAGAAGAGCCGCCGATTCGGACCGCAGACGCTCCGCGAAATTGACGTCTGTGATGGACTCGAGGTTGATCGCTACGTTTTCGAGAGCGCCTCGCACCGCAGAGGCTGCCATCAAACGCCCCACGCGCAGGTCTGACAACATAGACGCGCTGGATATCGGTTCCAGTTGCCCTAGTCGTTCGAAGACGTCAACAGCCTTGCGCGCGACTTCCAGCGGAACCTCAGCCGCACCCTGCAATGCGCTCTGTATGGCATCGTCACGTTTGCGTTGTTCTTCCGGTGTGGCCTGCGGCAGCTTATAAGCAGCCATCACAGACTCAAAAGAAGACGCGTCGCGATCGATCGCTTTCGCCAGTTCGCGCCCAGCCGCGCGAAATTCTGATACGGCCTCGCTGAGTTGCTCGACGAATGCGGCCTGAGACTTTTTCTTGCGCGAAAGCCCGGCCACCATCTCGCCCAAACTAGCACCCAGCGCACCCGCAAGCGCTGATACCGAGCCGCCGCCAGGCGCTGCAGTTGGCTGGGCCACGGCGTCGAGAAATGGCTGCGCCATCGCCGCAAAGCGCCCCGGGCCTTCCGAAGCCGCTCCGCCCAGCGAGGCTTCCAGACGATTCTCTAACACCTGCGCGGGTGAAAAGTTCTCGAACTGCAGATAAAAGTCAGCCGTCAACTCGATTGCGCGCTTGGGTATCAGGCCGACAATTTCGCTTCCAACGATCGAGACGCCGTAGCGTTCTGCTTCGCGCTTCACCATTTCGAACACGCGATGAAGTGGCGTCTGCTCGAAATCTGTCATGTTGATCGAGACTTGCGCCAGGTTTCGTGCGCGAAGGTCCACGCCCATTGCCTTCACGTAGCGCAGCCCGCCATTCGAGAAGCGGATATTTTTCCCGATACGTTTGGCGATTTCGATATCAGGCGTGTTCAGGTTGATGTTGTATGCAATCAGAAACTTTCTGGCCCCGACGACAGTTGCACCTGCGGTCGCGTGCAATCGAGGCTCACCAACGTCGGGAGCGCGGTCCGGATTGCGAAGCACTTCCTCGCGCAGCCCCTCGAACTGGCCTTTCCGGATATTCTCGAGGTTTGTTCGTTCGGACCGTTGGGCTGCCGCTTCGTAAAAGTAGACCGGGATGCGGTAGCGTTCCCAGATTTCGCGTCCAACTTTCTTGGCAAGCACCACACAATCTTCAATCGTCACGCCTTCGATCGGGATGAACGGGACCACATCGGTGGCGCCCATTCGCGGATGCGCCCCCGAATGTTTCGTAAGATCGATCAGCTCGGCGGCTTTTCCGACGCCGCGAAGAGCTGCTTCCGCCACGGCTTCGGGTTCTCCGGCCAGCGTCACCACGCTGCGATTGTGGTCAGCATCACTTTCATGGTCGAGGAGAATTACACTTGGAACCTCGCGCATCGCAGCGATGATCGCATCGATTTTCGCGGTATCACGGCCCTCAGAAAAATTCGGCACACACTCGACGAGTCGTTTCATGAATTCAGTTGTTTGAATGGATGACGGTTCCGCGCTTCATCGTCAGGCTGCAAAGGTTCACACCAAAATAATACGGAATTTCCCGGTAATCAGCCACGTCAAACGCCGCGAAGTCCGCATACTTGCCAACCTCAAGCGAGCCGATGCGATCTTGCTGGCGAAGAGAATAGGCGGGATTAATGGTCGCCGCGGATATCGCCTCGGCCGGAGTCATGCGCATCTGCGTGCACGCCAGCGAGAGGATCATCGGCATACTGACTGTCGGACTGGTGCCGGGATTGAAATCGGTCGCTAATCCGACGATGGCCCCCGCTTCGATCAGTTTGCGTGCCGGCGCGTAGTGTGCGAGGCCCAAGTGAAAGCAACATCCGGGGAGCAAGGTACAGACCACATTTGAAAGTGCGAGAGCGCGAATGTCCGCTTCGTCAATCTTTTCAAGATGATCTGCACTGGCTGCCTGCATCTCAATCGCCAGTCGCGCTGCGCCGGTGTGTGCAAGCTGCTCAGCATGCAGGCGCGGGACCAGCCCGCAGGCGCGCCCTGCCGTCAGGATCTTGCGCGCCTGAGATACCGAAAACGAGCCTCGGTCGCAGAATACGTCGCAGAATTCAGCGAGACCTGCCATGGCGACATTCGGAATCCATTTTTTCGTCAGAAGGCTTACGTATGCGTCTGCCCGTCCTTTGTATTCGACAGGAACGGTATGGGCGCCGAGGAAAGTTGCGGCGATATCAATCGGCTGCTCCTGATGCAGCTCATAAAGAATATTCAGGATCTTCGATTCGCTCTTCCAGTCGAGGCCATACCCGCTCTTCGCTTCGATTGTGGTGGTTCCGTAGGCCGCGAACTGTTGCAATGCCGCCATCGCGCGCGACTTGAGTTCCTTTGCCGAAGCACGCCGGAGGTTGCGCACGCTCGAATGGATTCCACCCCCTTTCTTTGCAATCTCCTCGTAGGTAGCTCCTGAAATTCGTTGTTCATATTCCGGCGCGCGGCTCGTGGGGAAAATCAAATGCGTATGCGAATCGACAAAACCCGGCAGGACAACGCGGCCCGCGAGATCGAGTTTTTCCGCACGGCGCGATTTCGGTGAGCTCTCGATGTGGCGACGCGTTCCTATCGCCACGATGCGATCGTCATGTATAAGAAGAGCGCCGTCTCGAATAATTCCCAGCTCGCCAAGCGTGCCACCGCGCCGGGGTATCGCGCCGCGAAGGGTTAGAAGTTGAGAGCAGCCGGTAATCAGCCAGTCAGGCATGGTGGGCGCCCTGATACTAACGTGACGCCGCCTAAAAAACTATCGGGTCAAAAGCGAGGACCTTTCGAGGACGCGGGCGCAATGTTTCCTTGGGCATGCGCCAGAAAGGGATGCTAGGCACCGGCAGTTTTTTCCAGAAACGCCGGCGCGAAGACTTCCGCCGCGAATGATTCAAGCGTTGTCGGAGTGCTATTCTTAGCCGTCCGCTTCTCCTGCGGCGTGATGAGTCCTGCATTCGCGCCTTTCCACATCTCAATCAATAGCGCCGCCGTGCTCTTCGGTAATCCCATCTGCACAAGCGCAGGCTCGAGCATCGGGAACGGAACTTGCATATATCCTAGATTGGGTTTGCCGATCGACCTGCCTATCACGGACGACGCCTCCTTCATCGAGATGTCGCGTTGCCCGTGGAGCTCCTGTGTAGACTTGCTGGAAAAATCGCGCGCCGCCAAGCGGGTAGCCGCGTACTTGCCGATATCTTTCGTAGCAATCCACGGCGTTGCCAGATCGCCCGTCATGCCGCCGGGAAGTATTCCCATCGAGCGCATGGGCGCAATACTCATCAAAAGATTCTCCATGAAATAACCAGCGCGCAGATAGAGCACGTTCAGGTCAGGCACTTTGTTGAGCTTCTGTTCCATATTGTGCAAACCTACGATGGGACCAGTTCCTTCCGCGTGCTGCGCGCCGATGCTGCTCAAGGCGACCGCATAAGGAACGCGCGCATGTGCGACGGCCGCTGCGTAAGAGTCGGAAATACGCTCCTGATGGGCTCGCAAATCCGGCTGGGAAGAGTCCTCGGGCACCACGAGATAGACGGCATCGGCGCCCTCGAATGCTTTGGCCATCGCGTCCCGGTCTTCTGCGCTGCCAACGAAGGCCTCCGCGCCGCGGGCCACAAACTGGTCAAGCTTCTTCGCATCCCTGCTGACGACGCGCACACTCGTGCCACCCGCCAGCAGCGCTTCTGCCGCCGGCTTCCCGGTGTGTCCCGTCGCTCCTGTAATAACGATCATCCGCTCTCTCCCTTGCACGTCGAGATATGCCCTTGTCTAATCCATCGGAATCTTGATGCCGGATTTCTTCGCGAACTCGATAGCCTCCGGATACCCGGCATCCACGTGCCTGGCGACACCGATACCGGGATCGTTCGTCAGCACGCGCTCGATGCGCGAAGCCATCTCTTTCGTTCCGTCCGCCACGGTCACTTGCCCTGCGTGCTGCGAATAACCAATTCCGACGCCACCACCGTTGTGAATCGAAACCCAACTCGCTCCGCTTGCCGTGTTCAGCATCGCGTTTAGAAACGCCCAATCCGCCACCGCATCGGAACCATCGAGCATTTTTTCCGTCTCGCGGAATGGCGAGGCGACCGAGCCGCAATCCAAATGGTCGCGCCCAATTACGATCGGCGCCTTCAGTTCGCCTCGCGCGACCAGATCATTCAGCGCCAGTCCAAACTTGTCGCGCTCACCATAACCCAGCCAGCAGATCCGCGCGGGGAGCCCTTGAAATTTCACCCGCTTCTGCGCCAGCTTGATCCAGCGCGACAGGATTTCGTCGTGCGGAAACATTTCCAGCACCAGCTGATCCGTGCGATGGATATCCGAAGCCTCTCCCGAAAGCGCTGCCCAGCGGAATGGTCCACGGCCTTCGCAAAAAAGGGGGCGAATATATGCCGGCACGAACCCAGGGAAATCGTAAGCGTTCTTAACGCCTTGCTCGTAAGCAAACGTCCGAATATTGTTTCC
>Ga0070731_10005706_pt1 | contig 10175 bp, 6 predicted proteins | sample Coa_R1_2_FD_66448 | JGI IMG/M metagenome (GOLD analysis project Ga0070731, IMG submission 66448) | Surface soil microbial communities from Centralia Pennsylvania, which are recovering from an underground coalmine fire - Coalmine... | ecosystem: Environmental > Terrestrial > Soil > Unclassified ... | reverse complement strand
CGGAGCTGGGCGATGATCTGCGGCATATTCGCCGGCCCTCCGATGCAATAGATTGAGTATCGCGCTTGCCGTATTGCCGGGTTGACGGAGAAGCGCGCTTCAACCGAATCTGCAAGATCGGTACCGAATTTGATATCACACGTATCGCAATGGCTTTCCATCTTCAATTGCGAAAGCGTAAGCATTTCCGAACTTGCCGCGCGGCAGTTCGGGCACAGAACAGTCCACCGCAAATCTACGAGTCCGGATTTAGCGGCATACAAGAGCAGCTTGAGAACTTCCATCCGGTTGGCCGACCAGCGTTCCGCAAGATCGAACGGCCGCATCGAAATTACTTCGAGATCGGACTCATTTCTAAGATGATCCGCTAACCGATCAATAAGCCGCCCATCGGGATGGAACTCCCGCAGTGTCTTCAGGCATGGTGTCAATTGTGCATCGTTAACCGCGCTTTGCGGCGGTTCATGGGGAACAGCATTGTTAACCAAATACTGTTTTTCGAAATCCCGTGTCGCCTGTACAACATCGGCAACGGCTTGCTTCTTAACGAAGGCGGCTGCGGCGATTCTGCTGAGAAGCGTTTTCGGAGCAATTCTTCCATAGACTTCAAGTTCGGTCCCGGCGTTGACTGCTTTCATCCGTATGCCTCCGGCAACATCTCTCATAAATCCGAAAGGAAATCTCCGCAGGACTTCGTAATGTTGTTCTTTGATGAAATCGAAGGGGAATTCTTCATACTGAAAGGTAATTCCGAAATGCTTCGCCCGCGCGGTGTAATGTCCCTTCTGCGACGTATCGGGAGATGGAAAGAAATTGACCACCGGGAGGCCGATCGATTTATTCAGCCGATCGGTATCGGCAAGGAATGCCCATAACTCTCGCGGCGGAACTTTGACCGTGAGTGTTGTTGAAATGTAGATCTGCGATTCGTTCACTGTTGATCGATCAGATCACGGATGGTCTGCAGGATTTCCTCGGGGATATATGGTTTCTGAACAATGCCTTTCGCGCCCGATTTCAGAACTTCCGAGCGGGAATTCGGATCGATGTATCCGGTTGCGAACAGCGTCTTCAGGTCGGGACGGATTTCCCTCATCTTTCTAAAGGCAGTCCATCCATCCATGTTCGGCAAACCCATGTCTGAGAAGACGATGCTGACTTCCCTTGAATGCGCCGTAAACTTTTCTAATGCCTCGAGCCCATCTTCCGCTACAAGTACGGAATACCCCTTGTTTTCGAAGAGCGATTTCATGAACTCTCGAAGCATTTTCTCGTCTTCAATAAGAAGAATCGTTTCGCCGTTCGCCGCAGCCGATGGCCGGTTCGGATCGACCGAAATGTTCAATGCAGTCATCTCTTCGGTACGAGGAAGATAGACTGAAAAGATAGAGCCTTTCCCGGGTTCGCTATCCACATCGATAAACCCGCGGTGATTTTGGATGATGCCATAGACCATCGCAAGGCCGAGCCCCGTCCCTTTCCCCTGCGCCTTGGTGGTGAAGAATGGCTCGAAGACCCTGCGGATGACCTCTTTGGTCATGCCGGTTCCGGTATCGGCGACGGAGATGCGGAGATAGCTCGATTCATGAGCGTCGGGAAAACGATTCAGAAGCCGGTCGCCGGGCGCAAGCTCGGTCGCGAGCGTGATCGTTCCGCCGGGCGGCATCGCATCGCGGGCATTAACACAGAGATTCATGATGATTTGCTGGATCTGATTATGGTCGGCGGAGATCGTCGGGTGCGAGCGGTCGAGCCGTGTGTTGAACGTGATCGTCTTCGGAAATGTCTGTTCCAACATCGTGACCAACTCTTCGATGAGTGAGTTGATGTTAAACGGCTCGGTAAGTGTTTCGGTTTTTCGCGCAAACGTCAATATTTGCCTGACCAGCTCGGCACCGCGCCAGCTCGCCTTCTTTATTGTCACGAGATGGCTCGCGACTTCTTCCGCGTTCAGTTTTCCGCGCTCCATCCGTGTAATATAGGCGATGATGATCGCGAGGATATTGTTGAAATCGTGGGCGATTCCTCCGGCAAGGGTCCCGAGGCTTTCAAGTTTCTGCGACTGCATCAATTGCTGCTGAAGCAGCTTTAACTGTGTGATATCATGCAGAATGCCGCGGAAGGCGATTATGTTACCCGTGGCGTCACGAAACGGTGTTGCTGTTTCAAGAACCACGATGCGGTCGCCGTTTTTCTTCCGGGCATTAAGTTCGAAATCTTTGACGAAGCCCTTTTCTTCAATTTCTTTGATGTATTCAGCGCGATCATCGGGATCGAGATAAAGTTCTTTACGAACATCGATTGCAAGGAGCTCCTCGCGGTTCGAATAACCAAACAGGTCGACTGCGGCAGCATTGACCTCAAGGAATTTTCCCTCCGGGCTGCTGATGAAGACAGCATCGCGGGATTCATCGAATAACGTCCGGTATTTTTGTTCGGATTCGCGAAGAGCGACCTCGGCACGGTGCAGTTCGGTCACCTCGGTCATCGTTATTCCCACGCCCTCGATTGTTGCGTCGCCGTTTTTAATCGGGAACCGCCGAACAAGAAACCAACGGTCGTGTCCCTCCGGATCGCGGATTCGCTCCGACCCGAAGGAGGGCTGCCGCTGGCCGGTAAGAATTGCGCGTTCTTTTCGATCGAGTTCCTTTGCCAGCGTGCCATCGAAGTAGTCCTTGTTTGTTTTCCCAAGGGCATCGGCGGGATTTGTAATTCCGATGAACTTCGCATAGGCGGGATTGAGAGCGGTATAGCGCAGTTCGGCATCCTTGAAACAAATCGGATCGGGCGATGCATGGCCAAGCGATGACCAGAGATCGCTGACTCCGGCCGGCGAAATGCGTGGTGCAGATTGTTTTGAAGGAGCAGATTTACGCATATGAGATTACATGCCGTTTAGCGCGTAATCGAAGTATGGTAAAAAATACCTAAAAAATCAAAAGTCAGCGAGGAGGGCTATGACGTGGAGCAACGCCGGATTGCCGCAAAATGAAGAAGGGAGGTGCGGATTGCCGCACCTCCCTTGGAAACAGGGAAGAAGGGGTTATTCCCCGGTTGTCCTAGTATTATTGTTTATTTTCGTCCTTTTTCATCTTCTCGACGCTATCATTCAAATCTTTGAATGCCTGTGTCGCGCGGAAGCGAGCATACATTTCCTGCTCGTCTTTGACTTTGTTGACGACTGATTGGTCCACGCCGCCTTTTGGATATTTCACCCGGACCCATGCCGAATAAATCGCGCCTTCCTTCTTGACTTCTTGCTTGTCCATCGTCGAACCGGTTAATGATTCCGACGTGATGAGTTCCGACGCTTGAGAGAAGAACTTCGTAACGTTCATGCTGTCTTGCTGTCCGGCTTCTTGTTTCATCCGTTTCGTGTCGTCATCGACGCGGGTCTTGATCGATTGCGCGATTTTCGTGCGCGCAGAGGCAGTAGCTTTATCGATTGCCAGTTCCATGTCGGCCGATTTTTCATTCGCGAGCCCGTAGATGAATCCGGTATCTTCCGGCCACTGAGGGATGTACACGGAATCTCCCGAGGCCGAATTTCCGCCGCCGCCGCATCCTGCGAGGAATGCCATTGCGGCAATTATGCCGAGGATGAATAATATTCTTTTCATTATGCTTGCCTTTCTACGATGATTGATGTTGAGGGATAAGTGATTTATTAACGATTTCGTATAAACTGGTTGAACCGGGAGGCATTGCGTTCGCCGCCGGTTGGCATAGTCCGGAGTATTTTTTCAAGATCGTCGTACCGCTTCTGGAAATCAAGCTTGAGCATCGGGTTGAAATCGCGCACGCCGGTTCCTTCGCCAGCGCCGTTGCGTATTTTCAGAATCATTTCTGCTACCGCCTGCGGATCGTATCCGATACGGGAGAGAATCTCGACTGCTCCGCGATCGGCAGCTTCTTCGTACGAAATCAGGCGCGGCTTCATTGCCTCGTCGAATCCTGCCTGCGCGAGCTCATTGAGCCGGGAATCGGTTGTATCGTTGCCATGCCCGGTTTTCTTCTCGAGATCAGAGAAAGCCTGATCGGCCTGGATGTTGGCCAGCCGCTTGTTGACTTCGGTCATCCCGTGCTTCAGAAGAATATGCGTCAGCTCGTGGGCAAGCACGCCGGCCAACTGCGCTTCGTCAACGCACGAATCGAGCAGCGACGTCGTGATGAACATATATCCACCCGGCAAGCCAACAGCGGTTACGCGCGGCCCTTTGATGATATGAATAATAAACGGATGATCGTATGCGCCGGCCGCTTCTGCCAGATAGGTGACGAGCATATTGAGGTACGAGGTGCTCAACGGGTTATCGGCAAGTTCTGTCGCCGCAACCCGTGCCGCCACGTTCAAACCGAACGCCGTTTCGGTCGAATCGACGACCTGATAGTTCGAACCGATTTCCGGCTGGGTATAATCGAATGATGACTTCAGATTTGGATCTTCCATCTTGAACCGCGAGTATTGGTCGGGATCAAAATAAATCTGGTCGAGGAGGTTGAGAGAATCCAGCGACACATCGGATACCTTGCCAAACCGCACGGCGAATCCGCGGATGGCCGCCGCCAGACTTGATGGCGAAGCGTTGGGCGAAGAAATATCGAAATGCTTCGCGCTATTCTTCGGCGGTTGATCTGCAAGACTGTTCTTCGAAAGCCACTCGCTTGATGCGGACGATGAGGTATCGCTCGGGATCTGAATGTTGAACCAGCCGTCGGTCATCTTAAATGTTTTAACGAGCACGCCCTCAGGAAGCACCACCACCAGCGGGTAGTACGTTCCGGGTCCCTTGCGGACTTCGTTCCGCGGCCGTTTTGTATATGCCTTATCCTGCCCGAACAACATGGCCGGAATAATGAGGAAGAGGCAAAGAACAATCGTTCGGCCTCGCAATGTTTGGAAAAATGATGCAATGTTCATAAAAATACTATTTAGTATGAAGTACGTTGACGCCGTCCCAATCCGCGGGAGGCGGTTCGACGATTAATCCCTCGCACCGCGTGACGTATTCTTGCGATGGGCCATCGTTCGGATAGCGGGTAAGGATTGACTGGAATACTTCCTTTGCTTGCGCAAACGACCGGTCGCGGTAGCGCTTCAGGCCGTCGTGAAAAACATCGATCTCTTTTTCCCACCCGTTGAGCGGATCGCCTTTCTTGGCCATCAATTCATAGATGTGCACCGGTTCGACTTTGCCTTTGACCCGTACGACATCGAGTTCGCGGGCAAAAAAGACCTGCGCAGTTTCCTTCCACGTTGTCTCGCTGATGATAATCTTTGTTCCGTACATCTTGTTGAGCCCCTCAAGCCGCGAGGCCAGATTGACCGTATCGCCGATAGCTGTGAAATCGAGACGCTGCGATGAACCGATATTGCCAACGACCACGGGTCCGGAATTGATCCCGATGCGGGTAGTTAAATGGGGCGTATCCGGCCGGTTGAGGCGTTCGTTGTATTTCAACAGATGCTGAATTTCGAGCGCCGCCGTGCAGGCTTTTACTGCATGATCGTTCGTCGAAATCGGCGCGCCAAAGATGGCCATGATGGCATCGCCAATATATTTGTCCAGCAATGCCCCGTTCCGGAGAATCACTTCGGTCGTGAATGAGAAATATTCGTTCAGCAGCACCACAAGGTCGTGCGGAGCCAGTTTTTCGCTGATGCTGGTAAAATCTTTGATGTCGGAGAAAAACAACGTTCCCTGAATTTCTTTTCCACCCAGCTCTATTGTATCGCTTTTCTCAAGGATTTCGCTGATGACGACCGGACTCAGATAGCGGCTGAACATATCGCGCAATTGGCGGCGGGCTTTTCCTTCGGTGCTGTAGCTGACGACGGCCGAAACGAGGAACGAGATCGCAATCGATGCCTCGGGAGTAACGATGGCGAGCCATACGGTCTTCGCCGAAAACAACCAAAGCGCGGCGCCGATCCACAGGCCGGCGACTGCGATGGTGATCACCGTAACTGCATAAACGTTCTTATTGAACAAAAAATTAAACGTGGTCAGGAACGATAATAGAACGAGGAACGCAATAATTTCTCCGGCAGGGAGCCGGGTGAGAAAATCGCGCTGGAGCAGGTTGCTGACCAAAGTGGCATGAATCTCCATTCCGGGATAGGATGAGATGGAGGTAAACGGCGTGTTCCGCAGATCGAGAAGGCCCGGAGCATTTGATCCCACAAAAACGATTTTGTCTTTGAATGTCGATGCCGGGAGAAAATTCGGCGATGACATCAGGGTGGAATCGTGCATCTCTTCGGCATTAGCCGATTCAATCAATGACGCAATTGAATAATATTTGAAACATCCACCCGGCCCGCCGCGTCCGTACCAATCGATAAGGAAATTGCCCGCGCGCAGAGGAATCTCTGTCCCGCCTGCATCCACCGCGTCAGTCGAATTGGCGGTAATGGTGGAAATCTGTTGCGATGCAAAGAAGGCGGAAGTTCCAAGCTGTCCAAAGACGGATTTGCCAAGTTTCGAAAACAGCGGAAGCTGCCTGCATATGCCGTCGTCGTCTGAATGATAATCGGTCACGCCAAGATCGAAGACGCTGCGCTGAAAGTCGGCCAACGGAAGAACGGCCGTTGCATACGATGAGATTTGATTCTGCACGTCAGCGCCTTGAAACGATAAACGGCTTTGGCGGACGAGCGGGTTTGAACTCGACAGCAGAATTGATGCTGTATCGAGCTGAACGCCGAGGATGACGTTGCCCGCCTCTGCAATTGCGCGTGCAAATTTGCCGTCGGTTTCTGAAGAATCGGCTTGTGCGCAGGCATTAGGATCGGAAAAGAGGACGTCGAAGGCGATCACTTTCGCACCGCCATGATGGAGGTAGGTAACAAGCTGTGCATAAAAATCGCGGCTCCACGGCCATGCAACCCCGTTCTGCTTGAAATTATCGATGCTTTTTTCATCGATTGTAACAAGGACTACGTTGCTGCTCGCCCGTTCCGGGTGCGAGAAATGACGGAAGCGGAAATCCAGCGTCTTAAGCTCCAACCCTTCCAGCACTCCGGTTGAGGACAAGAGGATGACCAAAAGTGCGGAGCTGACCGAGATGCCGAAGGCAACGAGCGTTTTGTTCTTCATCTTTTCAAATCTAAAATCGGCAATTGAAAATCCAAAATAGTCTCAGTTGTCTCCGTTCACCATCGAGTTGTACATGCCCATGCGGGTAGAGACTCTTTGGACATAGTCGCGTGTTTCCTGGAACGGAAGATTCGTGCGAAGACGGTCATAGACTTCATCTGAGGTCATTCCGTTAATGATCGGAATTGCCTGATTAAGATTTTTCTTGCCCGTAAATGCGCGCGCGACGTTTCCTGGTCCGGTATTGTATGCCGAGATGGCAAGATAAACGCGGCTTCGATCGTCCTTCACGCGCTTAAAATCTTTGGTGAGCAGGAGGTCAAGATATCCCGCGCCGAGTTCGACGTTGTTGCCCGGCGTGTAGAGGTACTCCGGAGTGACAAGGGTATCGACGCTGTAAATGAATTGGTATGCCGCGCGGGCGCCGGATGTCGGCACAAGCTGCATCAATCCGTACGCGGGAACGCCGGACCGCGCCTTGGGATTGAAATAACTTTCCGTATGCGTAACGGCGAACAGGAGGGTGGGATCCATTTTGTATTTTCCCGCATTTGCAATAATGACATCCCGAAACGTTTCCGCGCGCCGGCGGATATGATCGGACACCAGCGGGATCTTTAAGATGATTGCGGTGCGTTTATTTCCGTCGGTGCCGGTAATGTCTTCTTTATCGATCTTCGACGATTCGATCAACTGGTTGACGAATTGATCGGCGTTGGATTCGGTGACCGTTTTACCGTCTGCCGTTTGAAGCTGGCCGGTGAGGATCGGTGTGTCGTTCGCGTGGGTATTCTGCTTCGTTTCCATCGGATCGTCGGTGCCGCGGTCCTTGATCAACTTTAACACTTCGGCTTTCAGTTTGGTGCGAACCTGATCCGGATTCCCGACTGCCGCTTTATCCATGACCACTTCGACCTTCGCGTTGCCGTTTTCAAAATCCACCGACCGCTTGCCCGTAAAATCGGGATCGTACGAGACCCAATCTTTTTTTGTGGTGGTATCGATATTGTTTTGTCCCCACACCTTGGTGATCTGCTGGACATACTCCTGAAATGCTTTTTCCTGCTCTTCGTAATATTGCTGGTAGAGAGAATCTTCGTGGGCGGCGTACTGGGCGAACGAGGCATTCTGTTGGCTGAGATAGCGCTGGAACGCGGTATCGGCTTGCATGGCAGAGTCCTGGTTGTCGCTAGCATTATCCTGATTTCCGACAGTGCTCTGTTCGCGCAAATACCGCTGAAAGGCGGTATCGGCCCTCATGACCGAATCCATGTTCGCCTGGCCAAATGCGGCAGAGGCGAGGAGGAACACGCTGCTCAATATAAGGTATATACGTTTGGTCATTGGTCTTGAAATACGCTTGGTGGAAACCGGGTCACACCTGAAAGACTACAGAAATACACGCCCCAAGGGGCGAAAAGTTTGCAAAACGTCACAATTTGATGCGGTAAGCAAAGGCTACCCCTCATCATACAAAAAAATGGAGGGTAAATCAAGGTTAGAAGAGTAGTAATTTGGTGGTAATTTTGGGAGAAACAGCCCCCACGCCGCCTCAATCCTTGAGAAGAAAGCAGCTTCCCGGCAACGCGCCTATTTTAAGAGAAACACCACCTTAATCTCGCTGGTAGCAATGATGGTTGTGCCGTAGAAGTCGGAACTTTGATCAATAAACTGACCACTCGCGCCGCCTCGCTCATAAACGCTCGCAGTTGTAACCGAGTTGAAAGGATTAGGATAATTTGAACGGTTTGTTTCCAAAGAGGTTCTGGTGGGTTGCACTTCTTCTATTTTCAGAACCGATCCGATTTGTGCGCCTAACGCAGTGGCGATGCTGTCCGCCCGGTCATGTGCATTCTTGGCTGCGGCGATGCGGGTTCTGATTCGCAGGTCGGCGTCGTCCCGTAATGAAAAGGAAAGATTCGCCGGGCCAGAGAGCTGGTCGATTTGCAAATCCGATATGGAAGTAAAGATCGTGTCGAGTAGCGGGATGCTATCGACGCTGACATGCGTGCGCAGGGTGGCCTGGAAATCCCGGTTGGAGGAAAAGAAGGCTTTATCGCCGAAGTTTTCCCCTGTGAAGAATTGCTCAGTAGAGATGTCCTTCGTCTTAACTCCAATCGAAAGCAGCAGCTGCGTGATCTCGCGGGTTTTCTTCGATGCATCTTGCACGGCTTTGGTTAGGGTAGATCCGACGCCCTTGACGCTGAATTCGAACGACGCGCGGTCGGCAACAGCCTTTACTTCGGCGGTGCCGAGTACGGTGATGGTGCGCTGGGTGGTTTCTTGCGTTAGGCCCAGAGTACAGGCAAATATGCTGAGCGCAACAATTGCGATGACGGTCTTCATGATTGTTTTCCTCCGATTGTGGGTGGGATTAATAGCTCACATCCTTTTCAATATAGAAATTGGTGTACACCAGACTTGTAGAAATAAGCTGCGAGTTTGGCGTCCCTCGCAGCTGGGCCCGCAGGGAAAGCCGCATGCCGCCCGGCGCGGTATGGCCGGTGGTGAAGCTGTTGGGTATTGTATAGGAGCCGCTTGAGGGGTTGGCAATCGAAACCTGATAGCCGTTCGTTGGGTCGATCACCGATCCATCGCTAATATAGACAGTCATCGTACAATGGGCATCGTTCGTTTGCCAGCTGATTGGAATATCTGCGCTTCGGGAAACTTGCGCTGGCGCGGTAAACTGGGTAAGGTCGTGCGGAGTTCGCACAGTGGTTACATAGGTGGTCCCATCGCCCAACGTGATTGTTACTTTGTACGAAGAGTCCGGCCATAGGCGCGGTGCAGTATCTGTCGGTGCGGTGTAGTAGGGATTCCCCAGGCCATTCGTTTGAAGGAGCAAGTTTACTCCGCTGACGGACACGCCCCCGTTTTGAATCTGAACGTATGCGCCGTTTTTGTCGAAGAGGGTGACTAATATCGACTGTTCGACGAATCCCGAGATATTAATCGTCCTGTCGAATTCAATCACTTCCTGAATCGACGACGGCTGGTTGATGATGGCATTATTCAACGGCGAATTGCACGCCGCCGCGATGAATGCGATGACGAAAAAGATGCCGCTAGCGG
>Ga0070731_10005705_pt1 | contig 10175 bp, 8 predicted proteins | sample Coa_R1_2_FD_66448 | JGI IMG/M metagenome (GOLD analysis project Ga0070731, IMG submission 66448) | Surface soil microbial communities from Centralia Pennsylvania, which are recovering from an underground coalmine fire - Coalmine... | ecosystem: Environmental > Terrestrial > Soil > Unclassified ... | reverse complement strand
GAGCTCGCCGAGGTCGCGCAGCTCGCTTCGCTCGCGGACGAGACGCCCGAGGGCCGCTCGATCGTCGTGCTCGCCAAGGACGAGTACGGCCTACGCGGCCGCGAGATCTCCGACCACGAGGCGACGTTCATCCCGTTCTCGGCGACGACGCGGATGAGCGGCGTCGACATCGACGGCAAGCAGCTCCGCAAGGGCGCTGCGGACGCCGTCAAGAAGTGGGTCGAGGAGCAGGGCGGCCGCATCCCGGCCCGGCTCGACGAGGAGGTCGAGCGCGTCGCGCGCTCGGGCGGGACGCCGCTCGTCGTCTCGCAGGACAACTTCGTGCTCGGCGTCATCCACCTCAAGGACATCGTCAAGGGCGGGATGCGCGAGCGCTTCGACGAGCTGCGGCGCATGGGCATCCGCACGGTGATGATCACCGGCGACAACCGCATCACCGCCGCGGTGATCGCGGACGAGGCGGGCGTCGACGACTTCCTGGCCGAGGCGACGCCCGAGGCGAAGATGGCGCTGATCAAGGACGAGCAATCCAAGGGCCGCCTCGTCGCCATGACGGGCGACGGCACGAACGACGCGCCGGCCCTCGCCCAGGCCGACGTCGGAGTCGCCATGAACACCGGGACGTCGGCGGCCAAGGAGGCCGGGAACATGGTCGACCTGGACTCGAACCCGACGAAGCTGATCGAGATCGTCGAGGTCGGCAAGCAGCTGCTGATCACGCGCGGCGCGCTGACGACGTTCTCGATCGCGAACGACGTGGCGAAGTACTTCGCGATCCTGCCGGCGATCTTCGCCTTCACATACGCGAGCAAACCGGGGCACCGCGGACCGCTGAACTCGCTGAACATCATGCACCTCGGCGACCCGAAGAGCGCGATCGTATCCGCGATCATCTTCAACGCGCTGATCATCCCCGCCCTGGTTCCGCTCGCTCTCAAAGGCGTGCGCTACCGCGCGATCGGGGCGACCGCGCTGCTGCGCCGAAACCTCTTGATCTACGGTCTCGGGGGTGTGATCCTGCCCTTCATCGGCATCAAGCTGATCGATCTCCTCGTGCACAACGTCTTCGGGGCGTGATTGCGCGGCCACTACCGGATCCTGCTCGGGATGGCCGCGGGAGTCGGCAAGACCTACCGGATGCTCCAGGAAGGACGGCAGGCACAGAAGGAAGGGCACGACGTCGTGATCGGCTACCTCGAGCCGCACGACAGGCCGGAGACGTCTGCGCTCGCGGAGGGGCTCGAACAGGTGCCACACCTTCGCAGCGGCTACGGCGGCCTCGAGCTGGGGGAGATGGACGTCGACGCAGTCGTGGCGCGTGAGCCCGAGCTCGCGCTCGTCGACGAGCTGGCGCATTCGAACCTGCCGGAGGCGCGAAACCGCAAGCGCTACGAGGACATCGACGAGATCCTCGCCGCCGGGATCGACGTCACCTCCACGGTCAACGTGCAGCACCTCGAGAGCCTGAACGACGAGATCTTCGAGCTGACCGGCGTCCGCGTGCGCGAGACGTTCCCCGACCGCATCCTCGACGAGGCCGACGAGGTCGTGCTCGTCGACCTCACGCCCGAGGCGCTCCAGGAGCGGCTGCGCGCCGGCAAGGTCTATCCCGCCGCGCAGGTCGACCGCGCGTTGCAGAATTTCTTCCGGCAGGACAACCTCGCGGCGCTGCGCGAGCTCGTGCTGCGCGAGGTGGCGGAGGACGTCGAGGCGCGGCGGCACCCGGCGGCTCTCGACCCGCTCTCGCAGCAGGCCGTGGCCGAGCGCATCCTCGCCCTGGTCACCCCCGAGCCGCGTTCGCACCGGCTCCTGCGGCGCGCGTTCCGCTCCGGGCAGCGGCTCGGCTCCGAGATCGACGCGCTCTGGGTTCGGCGACCGGGCGAGAGCCTCACCGACGAGCAGGTCGAGTCGCTCGCGGCGCTGCGCCGCCTCGCGAGCATCCTCGGCGCCCACTTCCTCGAGGTCGAGGGCGACGACCTCGTCGAGGCCGTGCGCCGCGTCGTGCGCGAGCGCGGCTCGACGTACGTCTTCGTCGGCACGCCGGACGAGTCCCGCCGGCGCGAGATCCTGCGTGGCTCGCTCGTCTCGAAGCTCGTGCGCGAGCTGCCCGGAATCGACATCCGGGTCGTCGCCGACCGTGCGCTGCGCGAGGAGCGCGCATGATCGTCGCCCTGATTGCCGCGCTGGTCGCGGTCGCGGCCGCGCTGCTCCTCGTTGCCCTCCGTCTCCGCCGGCCGCGACCCGACCGGCGGCCGCGGACGCGCCGCATCCTCGTCCCGTTCACGGGGGGCGCCCTCGATCAGACCGTGCTTGCCGCCGCGATCCGGATCGCCCGCGCCGAGGACGCGAAGCTCGTGCCCGCCTATCTGATCCTAATCCCGTACGAGTACGCGAAGGACGCCGCGATGCAGGGCCAGGTCGCGGTCGCCATGCCGCTCCTCGAGGCTGTCGAGCACGCAGCGCTCCGCGCGGGGGTGCCGGTCGACGCGCGGGTCGAGAGCGGGCGCACGCCGATCCACGCGCTCAAGCGGCTCTGGGCCGCCGAGCACTTCGACCGCATCATCGTCCCGGCGCCGGTCGGGCGCGGGCCCGGGTTCACCCCGAAGGACCTCACATGGATCATGACCCACGCTCCGAGTGAGACCCTGATCCTGCGCCCCGACCCTGCACCGGCGGACGGACACCGGACGGATAGCCTGTTACAACTGCTCAAACCCGTGTAACTTTCGGGGTGTCATCCCCCGTCGTCGACGGTCGATGACGCCCGGGAGAGGACTTACAACGAACTCTTAGGCCGCGCTCAGACGAGTGTGGTCTTCTGTGACCGAACGAGGAGGCCCGGCTTGGCCGAAAGACAAATCATTGCTCCCTCCGACGACGCTCTGCTCCAGAAGCTCGAGGAGGCCCTGTACGAGATCCGTCGTATCATCGCGGGTCAGGAGGCCATGCTGGAGCGGGTGCTCGTCTGCCTGCTCGCCGGCGGGCATCTTCTGATCGAGGGAGTCCCGGGGCTCGCGAAGACGCTCACGATCAAGACCACCGCGGCCGTGCTGGGCGGCAGCTTCAAGCGCGTGCAGTTCACGCCGGACCTCGTCCCGAGCGACCTGATCGGCACCAGGGTCTTCCGGCCGGACCACGCCGACTTCGACACGGAGCTCGGGCCCGTCTTCTGCAACTTCCTGCTCGCCGACGAGATCAACCGTGCACCCGCAAAGGTGCAGTCGGCCCTCCTCGAGGTCATGCAGGAGCGTCAGGTCACGATCGGCCACAACACCTACCCGGTGCCGGATCCTTTCCTGGTGCTCGCGACCCAGAATCCGATCGAGTCGGAAGGCACGTATCCACTCCCGGAGGCCCAGGTCGACCGCTTTATGCTGAAGATCCTCGTCGACTACCCGACGCACGACCACGAGCTGACCGTCGTCGCACGCTCGCTCGAGGAGGCGCCGACGCTCGAGCAGGTGCTCTCGATCGACGAGCTGAAGGGCCTGCAGGCGAAGGTCAACGACGTCTACGTCGACCCTGCGCTGATCAGCTGGGTCGTCGACCTCGCGACCGCGACCCGCAAGCCGGCGGAGAGCGGTGTACCGTCGATCGCTCCCTACGTCGCCTACGGCGCGAGCCCGCGCGGCCCGATCAGCGTCGTCGCCGCCGCGCGCGCGATGGCGCTCCTGCACGGGCGCGACTACGCGGTCGTCACCGACGTCGAGTCAGTCGTACGGGACGCGTTCCGGCACCGGCTCGTCCTCTCGTACCAGGCGCTCGCGGAGGAGATCTCGCCCGACGACATCCTCGACAGCGTGCTCGGCGCGGTCAAGGCTCCGCAGATCGACTTCGGCCGGGCCGCGCCGGCGGCGGCCTGAGGCCTGAGAGTAGGCTGACGAGCACGAACGCAGAGCGGGGGAAAGCAGCGTGATGTCCCTCATGGAAGCGCTCGGGCGCGAGCGCACCCCCGCGGAGCCCGGCCCCGGCCAACTCACCGCGGAGAGCCTGCGCGCGCTCGAGCTCGCAATCGGGAGGCGCGTCGACGGCCTCCTCGCCGGCGACTACCGCTCGGCGTTCTCGGGTCTCGGAAGCGAGCTCTTCCAGGTGCGGCCGTACGAGCCGGGTGACGACGTCCGGCGCATCGAGTGGAACGTGACGGCGCGGACGGGGCAGACGCACGTGCGCGTCGAGCTCGCCGAGCGCGTGCTCGTCACGTGGCTCGTGATCGACGCGTCCGCTTCGATGCGCTTCGGCACCGCCGACCGGCGCAAGGCTGACGTCGCGGAAGGCGTCGCGCTTGCGATCGGCACGGCAGCCACGCGCAGGGGAAACAGGCTCGGTCTCGTCGCCTTCGGCTCGGACGAGCCGCAGTACCGACGTCCGCGGCAGGGTCGCCGGGCGCTGCTGCTCACGCTCGAAGCGCTGCGCGAATCTCCCGAAGGCGCCGGCCGGCTTGCCGACGCGCTGACGCTCGTCGACGCGCTCGCGCTCCAGCGCGCGCTCGTCGTGATCGTCTCCGACTTCCGCGGCGACCAGGACTGGCGCCTGCCGCTCCTGCGGCTCGCAGGCCGGCACCCGACAGTCGCCGTCGAGATCCGCGACCCGCGCGAGCAGGAGCTCGTCGACGTCGGCGTGCTAACGCTCGTCGACCCGGAGTCGGGCCGCCAGCTGCGCGTCGACACGAGCGACCCGGAGATCCGCGAGCGCTTCGCCGTCGCCGCCGCCGAGGAGCGGAAGTCGCTCGTGCGGATGCTGACCTCGGTCGGCGTTCCGCACGTCGCGCTCTCGACCGAGGGCGATTGGCTGCGACCGCTCGCGATGTTCCTGCGCCGGAGCGCCCAGGCCTGATGAGCTTCGCGGCCCCTGCCATGCTGGTCTTCCTCCTGCTCGTCCCGCTGGCCGCGTTCGGCTACGTCTGGCTCGAGCGGCAGCGGGAGGAGCGCGCCGCAAAGTGGGCGCGGCCGGCGCTCGTTCCCAACCTCGTGCACCGGCCGTCGCCACGGCTGCGGCACATCCCGGCGATGCTCTTCCTGATCGGCCTCACCTTCCTGCTGCTCGGCGTCGCCCGGCCGGAGGCGAAGCTCACGACCGACAAGGAGGGCTCGACGATCGTCCTCGCCGTCGACCAGTCCGGCTCGATGGCGGCGAAGGACGTCAGGCCGACGCGGCTCCTGGCGGCGCGCGCGGCGATCCTCGGCTTCCTCGACAAGCTTCCCTCGAAGTACCGCGTCGCCCTCGAGGTCTTCACCGAGCACCCGTACGTGACCGTCCCGCCGACCTACGACAGGACGAAGGTCGCCGAGGCGCTGCCGCTCACGGCTCAGCCGCACGGCACCGACATCGGCGATGCCGTGCAGACCGCGGCGACCGTTGCCGCGAAGACGGTCGGCGTCGGCAAGCCTGGTGTCTCGCATCCGCCCGCCACCGTCGTCCTGATCTCCGACGGCGCGCAAACCGTGCGCGGCCTGGAGCCGATCGTCGCCGCGCGGGCCGCGAAGAAGCTCGGTGTGCCGGTGGACACCGTCCTCGTCGGCACGCCCAAGGGCTCCGTCACGCAGAAGCTCAAGGTCAACGGCTACACGGAGTCGAAGACGGTCTCGGTCCCGAACGACCCGATCGACCTGCAGACGGTTGCAAAGGCGAGCGGCGGCCAGTTCTATAGTGCGACGAGCGCCGCTGAGCTGCTCGGGATCTACAAACAGCTCGGCTCGCACCAGGCGCACACGAAGACGGAGCACGAGGTGACGGCGGCGGCCGTCGGGATTGCGCTGGCGTTCATCCTGGCCGGTGTCGTCCTCTCCGGCGTCTGGTTCCGGAGGTTCGCGTGACCGGCCGCAGGCTCGGTCTCTGCGCCGTGCTGCTCGCCGCGCTCGGCGGGCTCGTCGCGGCCGTCGCGCTCAGCGCGACGCCGCCGAAGGCGACACCGTGCAAAGGCCAGAAGATGTGCATCACCGTCAACGGCCCGTGGGTCGCGATTCCGGCGCGCGGTGAGGCGACGTTCCTGCTCGAGTGCCCGAAGCGGCAGGGCACGGTCGGCGGCGTCGACGTGCTCGCGAGCTCGACCGACGTCCGGGTCACGTGGGACGCGGGCGTCCCCGCGGCGCCGATCCACTCCGGCGGGACGACCACCGGCGCCTACCTGCTCTTCCGCGCCGTCTCCGCGAGCGGCAAGGCGGGACTGATGCAGCCGTGGATCGGCTGTCTGCCGCCGCCGCCGGCGAACCCGCGCTCGACGACCTCGGCCCGCGTGGCGCCGAAGATCACCAAGCCGGGCAAGCCGCTCGACCTCTGGCAGACGTCGGTCGCCGTGCACACCGGCCACCAGACGGCGACCCGGGCCTGCGGCAGCAAGGGCGAGCGGCTGCTCAGCGGCTGGCAGGCGACCGCGTTCAAGGTCGACACGCCGCCGAGCCCGGCGGCCGCCGGCCACGTGCACGCCACGTTCATGCTCGAGGACGGGCGGGCAGCCGTCTCGATCGAGACCGGCAGCGGCATCCCGGCCGGCTCTGAGCCCGAGGTCCAGGTCGGAGCCGTCTGCGCCAAGTGAGCTTCGCGAGCCCGATCCTGCTCGTCGTTCTCGCCGTCGTCCCGCTGACGCTGCTGTTCCTGATCGTGCAGCGGCGCCGGCGGGCCCGCTACGCGATCGCCTTCACGAACCTGGACGTGCTGGCGAGCGTCGTCCAGCAGAAGCGCACGTGGCGGCCGTGGGTCGCGACCGCCCTGCTGCTGATCGCGCTTGCGACCGCAGGCGTCGCCGTTGCGCGGCCGCGCGCGCACCTGAAGGTGCCCGAGGAGAACGCCACGATCGTCCTGGTCGTCGACGTCTCCGGCTCGATGCGCGCCACCGACGTCAAGCCGTCACGGCTCGACGCAGCCGTCGAGGCGATGCAAGCATTCGTCCACAAGCTGCCGAAGAACGTCAAGGTCGGCCTGGTCGCGTTCAGCTCGACCGCCGAGGTGTTGACGAAGCCGACAACGGACCGACAGGCGATCATGGACGGGCTCAGCTACCTCTCGCCGGAGGCGGGGACCGCGCTCGGCGACGGCCTGATGGTCGGCTCGCGCCTGATCGTCAGCTCGCTGAGCGCCGTCGGCGTCCATCACCAGGCCGGTAAGTTCCTGCCGGCGGCGGTGGTGCTCGAGTCGGACGGAGCGCAGAACCGCGGCAGCGCGACGCCGCAGCAGGCGGCGGCGTACGCAAAGAAGCACGGGATCCGGATCTACGGCGTCGCGCTCGGCACGCCGAACGGCAAGGTCGTCTTCGGCTTCGGCCTCTACGCGAACTCGATCCCGGTGCCGCCCGACCCGGCCACCGTGCGCTACGTCTCGCGGGCCACCGGCGGGCAGTCGTTCACGGCCGAGAACGCAGACAAGGTGATCACGGTCTACAAGACGCTCGGCTCGAGCATCGGCCGCAGGACGGAGCTCCGGGAGATCACCTCGTGGTTCGCGATCGCCGCCGCCGTCTGCCTGATCGGCGCCGTCGCCGCCTCGCGGCTCTGGTCCTCGCCGCTTCCCTAGAACCCGGCGAGCGTCACCACGAGCAACAGGATCGAGAGGGCCGAGGTCGCCAGCACGGTCGCACCAGCGAGGACATTGAACGTGCTGCCGTTCGCGTAGCGGCCCATCAGCTCCCGGTTCGCAGAGAGGCGCCAGACGAAGAAGAGAGTGACCGGCAGTAGGACCCCGTTCACGACCTGGACGGCGACGAGCAAGCTGATCACGGGCAGGCCCGGAACCAGGGCGACGGCCGTCCCGATCAGGATCAACGCGGTGACGACGCCGACGAACACCGGTGCGTCGCGCGGGTCGTGACGGATGCCCTTCTCGAAGCCGAACGTCTCCGCGACGACGTACGCCGCGGTCACCGGCAGGATCGCCGCCGCGAGGAGGCTCGCGCCGAGCAGCCCGACCGCGAACAACACCTCTGCGTAGCGGCCCGCGAAGGGAGCGAGCGCCTTCGCGGCCTCGGCGGCGCTGTTGACGGTGCGGTCGCCGTGGAGGTAGAGGGTCGCGCCGGTCGCGATGATGATGAACCCCGCGACGAGGTTGGCGAAGACCGAGCCGGCGACGACCTCGGCGCGCTCGGCGTTCAGCTCCTCGGGCCCGATGCCGCGCTCGACGACCGCCGACTGGACGTAGAGCTGCATGAACGGAGTGATCGTGGTACCCGCTGTCGCGATCAGCAGGAAGAGATACGTGGAGTTCGTCTGGATGTGCGGAACGACGATCGCGTCGCCCACCTTGCCCCAGTTCGGACGGGCGAGGATCGCTGCGATCGGGTAGGCGAAGAATGGGATCGTCATCAGCACGAACACACGCTCGGCCACCTTGTACGAGCCGCGGACGAGCAGGAGCCAGACGACGACTGCCGCGATCGGCACGGACGCGTACTTCGGAACGTGCGCGAGCGACAGCGCCGCGCCGATGCCGACGAACTCGCTGATGCAGATACCGAGGTTCGCCATGAGCACCGAGAGCGTCGAGAACGACGACCAGCGCACGCCGTACTGCTCCCTGATTAGCTCGGCGAGGCCCTTGCCGGTGACGGCCCCCATGCGCGCCGCCATCTCCTGGACGACGATCAGCGACACGGTGATCACCACCATCAGCCAGAGCAGGTCGTAGCCGTACTTGGCGCCGACGGACGAGTACGTGGCGATGCCGCCGGCGTCGTTGCCGGCGTTCGCGGCGATCAGGCCGGGGCCGAGAAACCCGAGGAGCGCGAGCAGACGGGCGGTGCCGCGGCTACGCGGGCGCAGGCGCGGCCACCGGGTGAGCACCCGGTCGCGAGCCGACCCCGTGACCGCACGTACTGAGCGGGCCATCGTGATCGGTCGGTGTCAGCAGCGCCGTCATCGCGACTGATGGTAACGGGCACGAGGCGATCAGTCGTCGCCGAACACTCCAAACCGCCGCCGCCAGCCCTTCGGGACGACGAGCTCGAGCACATCGTCGACGGTGATCACGCCGAGCAGTCGCTCGTCGTCGTCGGTCACGGCGACGACGGTCAGGTCGTAGTCCGTCATCAGGCGAGCGACCTCCTCGAGATCGGCATCCGGCCGGACGCGCTGCGGCAGCTCGACGACCTCGGCGATCGGCAGCGCCGGATCCGTCCGGAGCAGGTCTGCCAGTGCGATCGCCCCGATCAGGCGCTTCCGGGCATTCATGACGAAGATCCAGGCGAGCGAGTCGGCGGCGGCGTGGGACACGCGCAGCCGGTCGAGGACCTCGGCCTGCGTCGCGTGGCCGTAGACGCAGACGAAGTCGGGGCTCATCAGGCCGCCGGCGGTGGCCGCGTCGTAGCCGAGCAGCGCGCGGACGCGACGGCGCTGGGTGGGGGTGAGCAGCTCGATCACGAGGTCGCGTCGCTCGTCCGGGAGGTCGGCGACGAGATCGGCCGCGTCGTCGGCCTCCATGCGCGCCATCATCTCGGCGACCTCTTCGTCGGACCACTCCTCGATGAACTCGAGCTGGTGCTGCGACCCGAGCTCCTCGAAGACGTCGGCTTCCAGCTCCGGGTCGGTGGCGACCGCCTCGATGATCTCCTCGCCCTCGCGGTGCGACGCGGCTTCGACGAGGTCGGCGAGCTGTGCCGGGTGCAGCCGCGCGAGCTTCGGGTGGGGGATGCGCAGCCGCACGGTCGGCACGTGCCCGGTGAACGGCTCGACGCTCGCCCAGTCGAGAAAGCTCGTCGACTGGACACCTGCGGCGAGCGCGCGCGGCAGCAGCCGCCGGGCGAATCCGCGCAGCCCGGTGTCGACGCCGACGACGCGGTACCAGCCCTCGAGCCGGGCGAGCTCGATGTCGTTCGAGCGCACGAGCCGCGCGCCGTCGACGTTGATCAGCTGCCGGTCGAGCACGTCCTTCCGCAGCAGCACCTCCTGGGGCCGGCGCTCGAACGGCCGCAGGTCGAGCCGGGCGCTGCGCAGGGTCGTCCGGTCGTGTGAGATCTCGGCGACGGACTCGGCAGGGACGAACACCTGCCGGCCGGCGATCGTCGCGAGCACCCCGGTGACCGGCGGGTAGCCGTCGTCGCCCAGGCGGACGATCAGGTCGTCGACCCGGCCGACCTTGCCGCCGTCGTCGCTCCACAGCTCGCCGCCGACGATGCGGGAGAGGTGGAGGACCGCCGGAGCCGGGCCGCTGTGCATGCCCATACGGACACGATAGAGCCAGGAACGCGCGGA
>Ga0070731_10005704_pt1 | contig 10175 bp, 7 predicted proteins | sample Coa_R1_2_FD_66448 | JGI IMG/M metagenome (GOLD analysis project Ga0070731, IMG submission 66448) | Surface soil microbial communities from Centralia Pennsylvania, which are recovering from an underground coalmine fire - Coalmine... | ecosystem: Environmental > Terrestrial > Soil > Unclassified ... | reverse complement strand
CGGTACCAGCGCGGCACGACGATCTCGCGCCGTCCGTGCTCCAGCGCCGCGAGGATCCGCTCGACGACGAACGGCGGGTCGACGACCACGCGCCGCACGAGCGGGTTCAGGCGCGTGCGTTGCGGAAAGCCGGGCGTCTCGACGTAGCCGGGGTTCACGGTCAGCACGTGGATCCCGCGCGGCGCGAGCTCGACCGCCAGCGAGCGCGAGAGCGCGAGCTGCGCGTGCTTGGTGGCGGAGTAGGGCCCGTCGGCGATCAGTCCGGCGACCGAGACGACATTGACGATCTGGGCGCCCCTCGCCAGCGCCGGTAGGAACGCCCGGATCACCCACACGCTCCCGAGGAAGTTCGTCGCGAGCGTCTGCTCGAGGCGCTGCGGATCGATCTCGAGAAACCCTCGGCCGCCGCGGATGCCGGCGTTGTTGACGAGCAGGTCGATGTGTGCGTGGCGGGCCCTCACGCGAGCCGCTGCGGCCTCGACGGCCGTCCGGTCCGAGACGTCGCAGTCCTCGTGCTCGTCCGCCTCGGACGGGCGTCGCGACAGTCCGACGGTGTGCCAGCCGCGTGCGCGGAGGTGCCGCACGAGCTCCGCGCCGATGCCCGACGACGCGCCCGTCACGACAGCGACTCGCATCGACCGCTAGCCGCAGGACGTGAACGTGCGCGCCGCGGTGACGGTACGACCCGCCGCATCGACGACGGTCGCGGTCAGCGTGTGCTCTTTCCCGCGCGACCGGCGCCACGCCGCGCTGTACAGGCCGCCGGCTCCGTTGCGGACGACGCCAACGACGTGCCGTCCCTCCCGGAATACGACCTTTCGCACGGGGCGTGTCGACGCGGCGGTGACGACGAGCCGAGCGTTCTTCTCGATGCACGACTCGCCGAACGGAGCGATCCACGTGATCGTCGGCCCAGCGACGACGCGCACGGTGACCGAATCGAACGTGGAGTTCGGATAGACGGCGCCGCCGACGGTGTTGACGTTCTTCGACTCCTGGTAGTCGCTGGCGAAGAGGATCGCCTTCGTCGTGCCCGGGGTCAGCGCCGGAGCGTTCCGGGGCAGGCCGAAGACCGCGAGCCCGGTCGAGGGGTCGTAGGCCGAGGCTCCGATCAGCGCGCCGTGGTAGCTGAAGACGAGCGACAGCGGGTCGACGCCCGAGCCCTGGTCGAACGCCTGCCCGACGAGCAGCGGCCGCCCGGCCGACACGCGCGTCGTCAGCATCCTGACGGCAGGCGGCTCGACGTCGTCCACCCAGGCGTCGAGCAGGTATTTCCCGCGTCGCGGACGGTTCGTGAAGGGGTCTGCGCGCGAGTCGACCGCGATCCAGAAGCGCTGCAGCCGCGGGAACTGGACGCCCGCAGCTCCGACGTCGGCGCGGTAGTCGAGGGCGAGCCCGTTCACGCTCGTCGGCGTGCCGGTGTATCCCTGCACGTCGTTCTCGTCCGGCGAGCCGAGCACGAACGGATCGACGAGCGCGCCGGGAGACTCCTCGACCACAGCAACGCCGAAGTTGATCGCGGGCGCGTCGAGCTCGTAGGTGTAGAGGCGCTCGGACCCATCCTCGTTCATCGGCATCCCGGTGTAGTCGGGCGGCGGCCCGAACGGCTCGGACGGACAGCAGTACGTCGAGACGCGACTTTGACCGGCGGCCGTGTCGCCGGTCTGGAACCGTTGCAACGTCGCGGCGGGGAGCGATGCCAGCCCGGGCCGCTCGACGAGGAACGCGTACGGGACACGCCGTGTGACCCCGTTTGCCGAGAGGGCGACGAACCCGTCGTTCTCGCCCACGGTCGCGTTGGCGGCGGCGCGCACGACCACCGGGATCGACGTGAAGCCGTCCGGTGCGAGCGTGGTCTCGGGCGGCACGTCGATCTCGACCCCGCTCGACTGCGCCTGGGGAGCGATCGAGACGGACCACGTGCCGTCGCCGCCGCCGGCATCGGAGACCGTCAGCAGCTGCGACACGCGCTGCGCGCCGTCGGCGACATCCACGCGGCCGATCGACAGCGACTGCGGGTCGGTGAAGATCCGCGGTTGATCGGCGGCCAGGACGTTCGTCAGCCCGGCGCCCTCCAGCAGCACCGACGCCTCGTGGGTCCGCGCCGTATCGGCCCACGCGGGGCCGGCCGTGTCCATCAACGCCGACTTGACCTCGGCGGGCGTCCAAGTGGGATGCCGTTGCAGGAGGAGCGCCGCCGCACCGGCGACGTGGGGTGTTGCCATCGACGTGCCGGCGAACACCGCGAACGTCGACCCGGTCGTCAGCGGCGGCGTCGAGGACAGCACGTCGAGGCCGGGTGCCGCGATGTCCGGCTTGAGGTCGAGCCCGAAGTCCGTCGGGCCGGCCGACGAGAAGCTCGTGACGACGCCGGCGCGATCGGTGGGGATCTCGGCGATCCTGCTCGAGACGCGGATCGACCAGCGGCCGCCGTTCGCGGCCAGGAACGCGCGGATGTGCGCGCCGTCGAGGTCGCTGATCATCCCGGCCGGGAGCCCGAGCGGGATCGGGATCGGGTTCGCCTCACCGGGCCGGTTGTCGACCACGATGAGCCCGGCGGCGCCCGCGTAGAACGCTCTCGCCGCCTTCGACTCGAACGCGCAGTCGCCGCGCGACACGAGCACCACTGCGCTCTGGAGCGATCCCTTGCCGATCGGGCCGAGGGCGTCGTTCGGGCTCGCTGCGGGCCCGCAGAGATGAGCGTCGAGCGGCCGGCCGTCCGTGCCGAGCACGGTGGTGGCGTCGACCAGCGTCTGATTCGTCGTCGACCACGATTCGGGCAGGCGCGCGCCGCCTGCGCTCTGGATCGGGATCGCGCCGAGCGTGGGCGGGCCGCCGACGAGGGACAGCTCGGGCGCGAAGACGTGCGCGTTCGAGACGGCGGCGACGGTGATCGCGTCCGGCGCCGTTCCCGGCGAGCCGGCGGTGCCGAGACCGAAGTCGTCGCGGTCGTTGCCGGCGGCGATCACGGGCAGGACGCCCGCGAGCGCGACGTTGTGCACGGCCGCGATCAGCGCGTCGTTCGCCGGATCGATCTGCGGCCCGCCGCCCGAGAAGTTGATGATGTTCATGCCGTCCGCGACGGCCGCCTCGAACGCCTCGATGATCTCGGGCGTGTCCGCTTCGTGCCCGAGCGGAGTCGGCTCGGTGAACACGCGGTAGTTGCCGATCCACGCCTCGGGCGCGACGCCGGAGAGATTCGCCACGGCCGGGTGATCGGGGCCGGCCGGTGCGTTCGTGCCGGCGTCCCCGGCCGCGATTCCCGCGACGTGCGTGCCGTGTGGCTCGCTCGGGTCGAAGGCCTGGTTGCTCCGGCGGTCACGCACCTGGCCGGGGAACACCTTCGCCACGATCACCTTCGGCGTCGTCATCCGTGTGTCGCCCTTCGGGAATCCCGCCGGATACGAGAAGCCGGCGGGAGCGAGGAACGGGCTCGTCGGGTCGACGCCGGTGTCGACGACCGCAATCTTCACGCCCTGGCCGCCGTCGCCGGTCGCCGCCTCGAGCGCGGACGCCTGGATCACGGACGGTCCGCGGTCCATCGTGGAGAGATAGGTCAGGCTCGGGTAGATCCTGCGCACCACGCCGAGACGGGCGAGACGAGGCAGCGACCGCCACGGCAGCTGGACGGTCAGGCCGTCGAGCAGGATCCGAAAGCGCTCCTGCACCTCGGCGTGCGGAATCGCAGCGCGAATCAGGGCCGCGGCCGCGCGCTGGACGGCGGCGAGGTGGACGAGGTACGCGCGTGAGCTCGCCGTGTGGACGTTCAGGTGATGGGCGGAGGAGGCCGACAGGAGGGACCGTCGCGACTGCCAGGCGGCGAGCGGCGGCTCGGCGAGCGTGACGATGGCCCGCGTCAGGCCCCGCGCGTGCGCCCGCGGGACGTGGAGAACGCCGGCCCGCACGCGGGGAGGGGACGCCTCGCCGAGGTCGCGCCGGATCGGCATGAGAGCCGCCGAGGCGCTCGTGGCCGCCGTCAGGGCGAGTGCCGCTGACAGGATGACCGCGCGGCGCACCGAGCCGGGAGCGTAACGAATCCATGGTTCAATCCGCCTCGATGTTCGAGGGGAAGCGCGGGCTCGTTCTCGGTGTCGCCAACAAGCGGTCGATCGCGTGGGGGATCGCCCGGCGCCTCGCCGAGGGCGGGGCGCAGCTCGCGTTCACATACCAGGGAGAGCGGATCGAGCAGAACGTGCGCGAGCTCGCCGCCGGGGTGTCGAGCCCGCTCGTCACCGAGCTCGACGTTCGCGACGACGCTGCGGTCGAACGTGTCTTCTCCGAGGTCGCCGACACCTTCGGCGGCGAGCTCGACATCCTCGTTCACTCCGTCGCGTTCGCGGCCGCCGAGGATCTCGAGGGGAGATTCACCGACACGCCGCGCGATCGCTTCTGGCTCGCCGTCGACGTGAGCGCGTACTCGCTCGTCGCGACGGCGCGCGCCGCGGAGCCGCTGATGGAGACGGCCGGCGGCGGCGCGATCGTGACCATGACGTACCTCGGCGGCGAGCGTGCGGTGCCGCACTACAACGTCATGGGCGTCGCAAAGGCGACGCTCGACGCGTCGGTCCGCTACCTCGCCTGGGATCTCGGCCAGAAGAACATCCGTGTGAACGCCGTCTCCGCGGGTCCGGTGAGGACCCTGGCCGCGCGCTCGATCGCAGGCTTTCCGACGATGGAGTCGATCGTCGAGGAACGAGCGCCGCTGCATCGCCACATCGCTGCGGACGACGTCGGCGCCGCCGCCGCGTACCTGCTGTCGGACGACGCCCGCAACGTCACCGGGACGACGTTGTACGTCGACTCCGGCTACCACGCGATGGGCATGTAGCTCGGCCTGTCCTAATTCGCAGCGTTGCGTTGTGCGGGAGGTGCCGGGCAAGACAACGCTGGTACCACCTGAATCTCGCTGAGTGGTTCTACTTTCAGGCGTACGCGGCGTCTCAGGGAGTGTGAGCGAACGCCGGGTCCGTGAGCTGTCCGTCTTCGTCGACCGATCGCGACCAACTGCGATTCAGCGTCAAATCGAGGATCAGCTCCGCGACGCGATTCGCCGCGGCGCGATCGCGGCCGGCAGCACGCTGCCCTCGACCCGAGCGCTCGCCGAAGACCTCACCGTGTCACGCGGCGTCGTCGTGCGCGCGTACGGACAGCTCGCGGCCGAGGGCTACCTCGACCTGCGGCAGGGCGCCAGCCCGAGCGTGGCGGGCATCCGCGTGACTGGATCCCCGCCCGCCGCCCGCACGGCGCCCAAGATCCGCTACGACCTGCGGCCACACCTGCCCGAGCTGGGGCGGTTCCCTCGGCGCGCATGGCTGCGATCGCTGCGCGAGGCGCTCGCGACCGCAGCGGACGCCGAGCTCGGTTACATCGACTCGTCCGGGCTCACGGCACTGCGGGCCGAGGTCGCTGCATACCTCGGGCGGGCGCGCGGCGTCGTCGCGCATCCGGACCGGGTGGTGATCACGGCGGGCTCGACGCATTCGATCGCGCTGCTCGCCGGCGCACTCGCACGGCGCGGCGGACAAACCATCGCGTTCGAGAATCCCAGCCACTTCATCCTCCGCGCCGCGGCGGAGAACGCGGGGCTCACGCCGTTCGGCGTTCCCGTCGACGACGACGGGCTCGTGGTCGACGCGTTACCTGATGCGGATGTCGCTGCGGTGGTCGTGTCGCCTGCGCACCAGTTCCCGACGGGCTCCGCCCTCGCCGCCGAGCGACGCGCCCAGCTCGTCCGATGGGCGCGGGAGTCGGGTGCGCTGATCGTCGAGGACGACTACGACGCGGAGTTTCGGTACGACCGGGCGCCGGCCGCGGCCATGCAGGCGGTCGCGCCGGATCGGATCGCCTATGTCGGGTCGACGGGGAAGACGCTCGCGCCGGCGGTTCGGCTCGGCTGGGCCGTGCTCCCCGGGGAGCTCGCGACGTCGGTGACCGACGAGATCCAGCGCACGTTGCTCCATCTGCCCGGCATCGACCAGCTGGCGTTCGCCGACTTCCTGCGCCGCGGCGAGTTCGACCGCCACCTGCGCCGGATGCGTGACGTGTACCGGCGTCGTCGCGACCGGCTCGTCGCGACGCTCGAGGAGTACCTACCCGACTTCCGCGTACACGGCCTGGCCGCAGGCCTGCATGTCGTGGTCGAGCTTCCATCACGCGAGCTCGAGGCCGAGGTGTGCCTGCAGGCCCACCGGCGCGGTCTCGCGCTGCAGTCGTTGTCCAGGCACGCGCTCCCCGGCTACCGCGGGCCGCACGGCCTGCTGGTCGGCTACGGGTGCATCGTCGAGCCCGCGATCCCGGCGGCGGTCGAGGAGCTCGCAGTCGCCGTCGCCGCGGCAGGCTCGACCGGGGTCCAGGCGGAGGTGCACGAGGCGGGAGTGCACGCCGTCAATGGCTGACCATCGTCGACACCGGGAGGGGCAATGTCGGAAAGCACGTTCGCATCCGAAAGCGACTTCGACGAGCTGCGCGAGGCCGAGGCGGTCGCGACGCTCCTGGAGCTCAACCGCGAGTACATCCGCGCATTCGTCGAGTCGGATGTCGCCTGGTACGACACGCATCTGAGCGACCGGTTCGCCTGCACGCTGGCGGACGGGACACGCATCGACAAGAAGGCGTTCCTGCGGAGGAGCGCGGCTACGCCCGGCGTCTCCGACGTGACGTTCGAGGTCGTGGACGTCGACGTCATCGGCGACGTCGCGCTGGTACACGGGATCGCGCACTACAGCCGCGGCGGCTCGCCGGGCTCGACGAGGTACATCGATGTCTGGCAGCGCCGGCGCGGGCGCTGGCGCGCCGTGGCGGCGCAGCTGACCGCGGTGGCCGACCGGTGATGGCAGCCGGTCACCGGCGCCTGACCGACGTGCTGTCCGTCGACGACTGTTTCTTCGCGGCCCTCTCGGCGTGCGAAGAGGCGTCGCTGGCGGAGCTGCTCGCAGACGACTTCACGTATGCGGAAGCACTCGGGACGCGTCTGCTGTCGCGGTGCGACCTCCTCGCTGTCCTTGCCTCCGGACGTGTTCGCTTCGAGCTCGCGACGCCGCGCTCGCGTCACGTGCGCGCAGACGGCCGGCTCGCGGAGGTGAGCGGACGTGCCGATCTGCTCGGCAGGGTCGACGGTGTCTCGTTCCGCGGCAGCGCCCCGTTCCGGCACGTGTACGTCCGCGCAGACGGTCGCTGGCGGTTGCGCGCGGTGCACGAGGCTTGCGTGTGGTTCCCGGCGTCGCCGAGCCGCAGCCACCTCGAGGAGCACGCGGCGTGACGCGACCGTGCTGCCGCTGAACCGCGAGCACGCACCCTGGCTGGGCGTCGAGCTGCGGCACCTGGCGGCGCTCGAGGCGGTCGCCGCCGAGGGCTCGTTTCGCCGCGCCGCGGCCAAGCTCGGGTACGTCCAGTCGGCGATCAGCCAGCAGATCGCGGCGCTCGAGCGGGCGGTCGGGCAGCGCCTGCTCGAACGCGTTCCGGGCGGCGGCAGCGTCCACCTGACGAGCGCAGGCGAGCTCGTCCTCGAACACGCACGCGCCATCATGGCGCGTCTGCAGGCCGCGCAGGCCGACCTGTCGGTCGCAGAAGAGCATCGTCGCCGCGAGCTCCGCGTCGGAATTACGCAGTCGATCGCGGTCAGCGTCCTCCCGGAGCTCGTGCAGCGCTTCGCGGCGAGCGCGCCCGATGTCGTGTTCCGACCGTGGGAGGCGTCGTTCGACCTCTGCCTGTACGAGGCCGTCGAGCGCGGCGACGTTGAGCTCGCGTTCGTCGAGCTTCCGGCGCCGCCCGGTCCGTTCGAGCTGTTCGAGCTGATGTCGGACCCGTACGTCCTCGTCGCGAGCCGGGATGCGCCGTTGCCGGCGGGGCCGCTGTCGTTGCGCGAGCTCTCGTCGCTGCCGTTGATCGAGCAGGTCGGGTCCCGCGGGCTCGACGCGGTCGAGAAGCAGCTCGCCGCGCTCGGTGTCGAGCCGGTGGTCGTCTTCCGCTCAACGGTGAACGCCGTGATCCTGGCGCTTGTCGCCGCCGGAGTCGGTGCTGCGGTGCTGCCGGCGCTGGACGTCGGCGTAGGCGACCCACGCGTCGCAGTGCACCAGTTGCCCGAGATCACCCCGCGCACGCTGGCGCTCGTGCGGCACAAGGACCGTCGGCACGCCGACGCCGAGCTTGCGTTCACGGAGCAAGCGCGCGAGGTGTGCGAGCACCTGCCCTGATCGTCTCTCGGCATCGGACCGATGCCGAAGCTGCATGCACAAAGCCGGAGCGCGTCCGTCTCAGTCCGACGAGGCGATCCCGGGAAGGTGAACTGCCTTTCGGGGATGGAGGGCTTGAAGCGCTTCCCGGGCCGCCTCGCCAAGACGACGGACGTGGTTGGCCCGAAAGGAGCGGGATGCGAAAGAGATTGTGGTACATGGTCGTGGGTGGCCTGATCGGTGCGCTGGCGCTCGCCGTGACGGCTGCCGGCAGATCGACCTCCGGACGCGCCGCGCAGACGCTGCAGCTCGCGGTCGCCGCGTCCGATGTGGACTACTCGGATCCGGCGCTCGCGTACGGAGCCCTGTCGTGGCAGATCGAGTTCGAGACGTGCGCGACGTTGATCAGCTATTCAGACGTCGGCGGGGCGAGCACCGAGCTCAGCCCGGCCGCCGCCGCCGGCATGCCGGTGATCTCGAGCGACGGCAAGACGTACACCTTCACGATCCGGCCGGGGATCAAGTTCAGCGACGGAGCGACCGTGACCGCGCAGAGCTTCAAGGCTGCGATGGACCGCGACGCCGACCCGTCGATGAACTCGCCGGTCAGCGCGTTCGTGGGTGACATCGTCGGCTGGAACAGCGTGCTCGCGAAGAAGGCGAAGACCGTGAGCGGCGTTGTCGCAAGAGGCAACAAACTGACCATCCACCTCACGCAGAGAGACGGCGGCATGCTGGACAAGCTGGCAATGCCGTTCTTCTGCGCGATCGACCCGGCCAAGACGCCGGCCGATCCCAACGGGCTCAGCACCCTGCCGGGCGCCGGCCCGTACTACATCGCGAGCCGGACCGTCGGCAAGCAGCTCGTGCTGAAGCGGAACCCGTTCTACAAGGGCAACCGGCCGCATCGCGCGGACACGATCGTCCTGACGATGAACACGAACCCGCAACAGACGTATCTGCAGGTGTCGAACGGCACCTATGCCACCGATCCGACCGGCCTCGACAACCCGTCGGCAGCCGATCAGCTGGCGAAGCAGTACGGGATCAACAAGAGCCGCTTCTTCGTCCATCCGCTCCCCGAGACCGACTACGTCGCGCTCAACACGGCGCGGTCGGCGTTCGGTAGCGCCGCGGTGCGGAAGGCCGTGAACTACGCGATCGACCGCCCGGCGTTGTTGCGCGTCAGGGGGTTCGAGGGCGGGAAGCGCTCGACCGAGATCCTCCCGCAGTCGCTGACGGGCGGCGTCTACAACCAGCGCCTCTACCCGATCGCCGGTGCGCAGGCTGCGAAGGCGAAGTCGATGGCGGGCGGGAAATGCGGGAACGTCAACCTCTGGTACGCGACGGGCCCGGTCGGAACGCCCCAGGCCGGAATCCTGAAATACAACCTCGAGCAGATGGGGTGCACCGTCACGAGCAAGCCGTTCCAGGGGTACGCGATCTACAACGCGGCAGGTGTGAAGGGAGCCGATTTCGACGCGATGTTCGCGGGCTGGTACCAGGACTACGCGGACGGATACGACTTCTTCCACATCCTGCTCGACGGACGCACGATCCACGCATCGAGCAACAACGACCTGTCGTACTTCAACGCGCCGGACGTGAACAAGAAGATCGACGCTGCGAACTCCCTCACCGGCCCAGCCAGGTCGAAGGCGTGGGGGCAGTTGGACATCTACACGATGAGCCACTACGCGCCGTGGGCGCCGATCGACAACCGCAACCAGCGGGACTACGTCAGCCCGAAGACCGGCGGCTACCTCTGGCTGCCGGCGTGGGGTGCGCTTGATCTCGGCACGCTCTACCTGAAGTAGGGGAGATCGTCAGATCGGCGGCGATCCCGCTGCTGGTCCTCGCCGCCGCGGCCCTGCCCGCGGCGGCGGGGGCCGACGGCGGTCCCGGCGGCGGTTACCCGGGATACGGGCCGCACGTGCGCGAGGCGCGGGTCGTGCTCGCGTGCGTGCCGTTCGACGAGCACGTGCACGTGTATCGGCGCTGTCT
>Ga0070731_10005703_pt1 | contig 10179 bp, 27 predicted proteins | sample Coa_R1_2_FD_66448 | JGI IMG/M metagenome (GOLD analysis project Ga0070731, IMG submission 66448) | Surface soil microbial communities from Centralia Pennsylvania, which are recovering from an underground coalmine fire - Coalmine... | ecosystem: Environmental > Terrestrial > Soil > Unclassified ... | reverse complement strand
GTTGCTGTTCCGTTTTCTGTTCCTCGTTTTCCATTTCTCTTCTTCCTCTTCCGCGTCTTCGCGGTTTTAATTAGGGGTCCCAGTCTTTTGCGCTTAGCCGTGCCGCTCAGACCCGCCCAGTATTTACGCATAGCCGCCGCGTGCCGCTCACGCGCTTGAGGTTTGCCCCAGCGCTGAGCGACCAGCAGCGATCCGATAGAAGGTAAGTTGGTGTCTTCATTCATTAATGCCACCCTATTCGTAATCCGTATCAAGGGACAGCCACTATCTACTTAATAAGCATAGCAGATAATGTCAATCCCCCGTTGTGAGAAGGTTTTTCTCATCGAGCTTGAGAAATTGCCGGTACATAGTGCGCATGCACGACCACGGCCCCGGTGGACCCGCGTGGATCGCATCCTTGGTAAACAGATACGGCGTCCACGGCTTGCCCTTGAAGATCGACCCACCGGGTCGATCAAATAAGGTGCCTAACGCCGGGTCATCACAACAGATCAGCAGCAGTACGTGAGTTGACCCGTTTATCGTCCCGTCTGGATGCCACAACTGATCGCGCCCGACAGGAAAGGTGACGGGAAAGCGATAGTTGTAGATGGACATGCGTTCCGCATTCGGCACGCACGCCCGCAAGCGCGCGTTCATCCGGTCGCGGTCGTTCCCGTCGGGATGCCACTTAAACTCCCCGACCGGCAACGGCTCAGGCTTGAACCGCTCACCCTCGTACACTCCATCCATGATTTTGCGCCATCTCATGCTGCCACCTCGCGCTTGTGACATTGCTTCTTATGCCCGCAGTTTCCGCAGCGTCGGTTGACTTGCCACGGGAACGCCCACGCACGACGATAGTCGGTGCATGCGCGTCGTAAGTTCGACCCGCACGACGCACACCGCGACCAATACTTACGGTCCCAGTACTCCGCGTCGGAACGCGTCAGCCCGAGGTTCGCGAAAAACTGACCTCTCATGCTGCATCCCTCATTTCGCCGAATTTGTTGTAGTTGCGCTCGAACCAGCCGCGTACCCATTTGATGCACTTGGGAAACAGCGCCGCATAGTCTTCGCCGCGTGCCTGTCCGCCGAAGCCAATGGCGTAAGCGAACGACTCGGCGAAGCACTCAGCCGGTTCCATGCTGTTCGCAATTTGGGGCAAGCGGTAATCGGTCTCTTTGGTGCCGTCGCGATGGATTTGATAGAGCGCGTGAGTCACGTCCGCCGCCATCATCTTGATGAAGTCGCCATCGCGATCCACTCCCGGCTCTGGCGCGCACTTGTCGAGCACGTGGCCGATTTCGTGCGCGAGCGTGCCGCTCAGCTTGGAGATTGGATTGGCCGCGCCCACGGCTAAACCAACCTTGCCGTCTGGCGCGTCAGGGGCAGGCCCCACGGCGTACTCAGCCACCATCACCAGCTTGTCGGCGTAATTGGTAACGCCCAGCGCCAGCGGTGGAGTCTCATTCACCTTGCAATCCAGCCGCGCCGCCATGTCGAGACTCGTACCCACGGCTTCGATATGGAAGCCAGTCGCTTCAAACGCGTGCCGCACGGTCTCAGGGAGCGAGTTATAGGCTTCCTGTACCGCTTGCCGATGTTCCGGTGTGCATCCGAAGCCGGAGTAGACCAGCGCGCCGGTAAACGGCCCCGTCAGGTGCATCGGCTTGCGTTCTTCCGCCGTCATGTTCCAGCGCTCGATGCTCGCATCCAACGCCTTGCTAACAATTTCCCGATTCATCTCTAACCACCTCTCAGTTTGGTTTGTTTCGATCTGTCTACAATCTAATACTTAATACGTATTACGTCAAGGAAGGTGCGCGATCCTAAGCGCACCTTGACTCCTGATCTGGTCTACTTTGAGTTATCTGGATTTCCAGACCATCCGATCCACCGCCACAATTCGTTTCGGCGCGTCTTCCGGTAGGTCGCTATGATTAGTAGCGAACCATTCGTTGAGAGCCATGCCGGTTTTCTCGAATGACGGCGATGGGAAATCCATCGGGAGCCAGCGCCCGCCTTCCTCGAACAAGGTGCCGTCGTTGTAGCGATAGCGAATAAAAGTAGTTTGCATCACGGACACACCTCTGAATGCCAGTGCCAGCCGAACATGCGGCAAAGCACGCGGCAGCATGTGCGACAGGCGATACAGTCCGCCTGCCACGCGCCGTTTGGATGGAATAGATTCGGGTACGTCATCGCAGCACCCCCGACATGATGCCTTGGCCGATCAGAGCCAGCACCAACGCCGCCACGCCCATCATCAAAAAGAATCGAATGTCTTTGGTATTCATTCCGTCACCCTCTCAGTTGTGACACTTCGCCCAGTATTACGTATATCGTAATATGAACATCGGTCAGTGTTATGTCAAGCGTGCTCGCTAAACTCGGGGCATCCGCAAACTTCGCATCTATAGGTTTCGAGTCCGACTGCAAAGCCGCGATGATGCTGATCGTGTCGATGCTTGCAATGACAGATACGACCGGCATCATTGCCGTGGCACTCACATAGACACGTCTTTGACCGCCCGCCGTGCCGGTAGCTCATACACGGGATGCAGTAGGTTTGCTTGCTCATCAGCCTACCTCTATGTCGGCGCACTGGCGTTCCAGCCGCTTCTTGTCATAGGGGCAGTACATCCTGCCCGTGCTCTCTCCGCGAACCAGTTGCGGATAGTCAATGTCGTAAGTGGTCTGGCAAAAGCCGCACCAGTAGTACGGCTGTTTGACGATGCGCTTCACGCGTGGTGCTGGCAGTTGCGCCGGACCCACGATGCACGACACGTTGCCTGCCATGTCTTCGATGAATTCCCGATTCATCACTGCACCTCGACCTTGGCGCGCAACGCGCCGAGCTTGATGCCCTCGAACACTTCACGCGCCGAATAGACTTCATTGTAAGGCCGATAGCTCGCGCCGTTGTCATCGAATTGCACTCGCACCCGACTTCTACCAGTCTTACTGATAGTGCCGGAATGCAACGCGCCGTTGCTGACCTTGGCCGCGAATACGCGGTCGCCGTGCTTTGTCATATGCCAAGTAATAGGTTTCATAACTCACCTCTCAGTTTGAGTTTCGTCCTACTATTAATCTAACCATGATTCGTATTATGTCAAGTTTGCGCTGCCTTGAATGCCTGCTCAGCGATGCGCCGGATGCGCTGGATCGCCGCCGCGTACTGCTTCCCATCCGAATTGACGACGTACATCGTTTCGTTGTGGATCGCGTTCAGCGCATCGCGATAGGCCGATAGCACCTTGACCATGCGATCTTTGTTCGTACCTCTTACAATCCGGTTCGTCATTCCATCACCTCTCAGATTATGATATGCACAATCTAACGATGGCAACGGCCAATGTCAATCAGTCTGTAAGTACTCGAAATGACTGTCAAATCTCGATTACTTGACATGACACGTATCATGTTTAGATTGATTGAAGCGGTGATATACCGCAGGAGTACTGAGAGACAATGAGTGAAGGAACACTGGTGGTACACGCGGGCGGTGAGCGGGTAACGCGCGCCGACCTGAAAGCGTTACCCGCGCCGGAAAAGCTGGGTCGCATTCACAAGCCGATCCCGCATTTCGATCTGGTGGAATCGCTGAGCGTCGAGCTTGGCAAGATCGGACTGTCGATTGTCAAAGAAGACTTGGCGATTGCCAATGAAGGATCGCGCATCTTCGGACTGTTCGATCTGGCGCAGAACCCGGACGCGCAAGCGCTGGTGGCGGTGAGCGATACCGCTGAGCGCGGTCTGGCGATGGGATTCCGCAATGCCAACGATCAAGCGTTCGCGCTATCGGTCGTGGCAGGAACGCGGGTCTTTGTGTGCGACAATCTCGCATTCAGCGCGCGCGGCGCAATCGTGCTGAAGACCAAGCACACCTTGCACGTCAATCTGCATAAGGTTGTCGCGCATGGGATGGATACGCTGGTCGGCTACTTCGGCGATCTGGAAAAGCAGATCGAACGGCTCAAGAATACTGAGCTTACCGATGAGCGCGCGAAAGCGTTTCTGATCGATGCGTTCTGCCAAGAGCGGGCAGCGATGGCGATTAAGTATCTGCCGCGCGTCTGGCACTGGTACGACGACGGGCGCGATGGCGAAGTGATCGTGAATGATGAGAACGGTCAGCCAATCGCGGTCAGGACGCCGGATTGCGAACCGCGCACACTATGGGGTTTGAACAACGCGTTCACCCGCACGGTGAAAGAACTCGCGAGCGCGAATCAGCGCTATGACACGGGTCTGGCGGTAGGCCGACTCTTCGGCACGCGCAAAGAGCAGGAAGCGGAAGACGCGGAGTTTGTCCGCATTAACGACTAGCTGGGATGGCGCGGGCGCTGGCTCGCGCCAGTCTCACAAACACTGAGAGGTGAGGAAATTGAGCACGAAAAAGGATTTTCAATTGACTGCGGATATTATCCGCGATTGCAGCGAGCGCACACCAAACCAAACGCCGCGCGAGCAAATCATCTATCGTGCGCTGGCGATTCGATTCGCTGAGGAATACGCGAAACAGAATCCGCGCTTTGATCGGTCGCGATTTTTCGCGGCTTGTGGAGTAAAGCCGTGAGCACACCCGCGACAGAACGCCGCATCCGCATTTGTCAGGGATGCGAGAACGAACTAGGTCCGATGGATTATCGCTGGGATGTTTGTCTGGCTTGCACGTGCGCGCGCCAAAACGCCGTCAAAAATCACGGGCGCTGCAAGTGTCGCAAGCGCGAGCGGCGCACCTCGCCGATTCATCAAGTAGGCTCGCGCAAATGGATTAGCTGTTTGCGTTGTCTCGGTACGATCAGGCAACTAGCATGAAGCTAGGCTTATCAATCAGACTGGCGCAAACATGCGCGGTGTGCGATGAGGTGTTGCCGGACGCACAAGAGCGCGATGAGGCAATGACTCTCATCGCGCTGTTTGGTTTGGCGAATGGTTGGCGCGTCTGTCCCTGCTGGCGCTACGTCTGGCGCGGTCAGCGCAAGGCGACAAGGCGCTATGTCTCAATCCTGAACGGCGCGCATGACTGGCGCGCTATTCGATTATCACGGTCTCGCTCAAAACATAAAGCATCATAGCTTCTTGGCGATAGGTGAGCTTAGACATGGCGCTAATCGCGCGTGCTTGCTCATCTGTCGCCATGAACGCAACCGGGATGAGCTTATCGCGCATAACCGCGCCATTGCCGTTAATCCATTCGCCAGTAGCAGGTTTGAAGATAGTCAGCCCGCCTGAAATGGCTCTGACACGATTATCCCAATCGCGATGAATTTCGGGCGCGAATTTGATGCCGTCATTATCGGCAATCGGGATGAGAATTTCCCATAGCTTAGTCATGGCGCACCTCGTTTGCGCATCGCGGCGATGATAGCCAAGCAGCGCATATGATTACCGCGCATGTATTGCGCGAATGAGGTAAAGGTTTTATGGCAGATAGGGCAAATGAGTTTCATTTTCTCACCTCGCAATTCGGACAGTGTTTGAATGGTTCGTTGACCGTATCGCGACTAACCGGCCACGATGCGCCACAACGGGCGCATGGCGCACGTGAGCCAACCAGTAGCTCACGCGCGCGCATGGTTAGCCCGCGATCCAATAGTTCGATTACTTCAGCAGTCAGCCGCATAATCGGATTCCTCATCGCGAATCACTTTCATGGTGGCAAGCGTGCCATTCTCGCGCTTGCTAGTCGCATGCTCATCAATCTGTTTTTGACTGGATGCGGATTTACCGCATCGCGCGCAAATGAATTTGACTTTCATTAGTCTAACCCCAGCGCATGGCGCGCCATTGAGCGCAAGTAATCGATCATTTGCGTCCGGCTGATAGCGGTATAGTCAGCCTGATACTTTTTCTCATAGCGCATCGCGATAGCCAATTGTTTGAAACTGATCATGGTTCTCACCTCGATTTAGTAAAGCTCTTTCACTTCGCCAGACTGTGACAGTTTTCCCGCCTTGATAAGCGCGATTGCAGTCCTGCCATAGCTACCTTGTAACTGCCAAGCCAGACCAGACCGGACTAGCTCACCGAAAAACGGCACAATCTGATCGTCTGCCATGTCGCCATTCTCATAGCTCATGACGCGATCCACTAAGTCACCTGAAAGCATGATGCACCTCGATTGCGCGAGCTAGACCGATTGCCTAGCTCGCGCGTGTTAAGTGGTTAGGACTTGGGATTGTCGGCAAGCTCTTTCGCGCGCAATACCGGCCAATCAAGCCACAATTGCAATCCCAGCATGGCAAGCGCGACACCTGCTAGACAGTATCCGCCATAGTTGGCAAACCAGTGGATCAACTTAGGTTCAACCACCATGTCGCCAGTTGCGGCATACAGCGCATCGTGAAAGAAACCAACAGCGGCATGCGCGCTAACCGCTGCCATTCCAGTTACAACGTGTCTTACTTTCATACCTCTCACCTCTCAGTTTGGGAGTTATGGTTGAGTATCCGATTGCCTAATACTGGCGAGTATATGACTCGCCAGTTTCGCGCATTAGCGCTCATCAGTTAGGCTACTGTCGCCATTCACGCGGGTCGTAATGATCCTGCTGGGTAACGAGCGGATGCAAAGTCAGCAGGAAGTTATAAAGCTTCCAATCGTGGCGGATAAACCAGTGATAAAGACGTTTCATTTGCTCACCTCATCAATATGATCTTTGTCTGGATAGCTACCCTCAGTCGCGAGCATCAAGTCGCCAGCGGCTTGCAGTCGCGCGCGTCGCTCATAGATAGCGCGCGCGCAAAGCGGATGCGCTTCATCAAGCTCACGGTCAATATGCAGATCGCGTTCAATTCGATTGGCGTGTTTGTCATCGCTCATTGTTAGTCACCTCATGGCGCAAGCGCTTGTAAACGTCTGACTCGCGCTCTACGTGGCTCACCTCAGACTTGACAATCTCATGCGCGAGTTTGCGCGCATCGCGCTTATTCATTACGTGGCCCAAGTGTTTGTCAGTCGGCTGATTCTGGATCGGGTCGTTGACTGCCATGGTTAGTTCACCTCATCTTCAGTCGGGATAAATCCGCCGTCATCCGCCCAAGTATCGAGGTGCTTAGCGTCAAGCTCATGCCTCACCTCATCTTGCGATTGCCGTTCGGTCTCACGTTGATCCATCGTGCTCACCTCATCTCAGTTTGGTGGTCGGCTTGATTGCCGACGAAACGATACTGACATAATACGTATCACGTGTCAAATGGTTACACGTATCAGGTCAATCGACAGAGAGCCATTCTGACGCGTTTTCTCGCACGGTCTGAGAGAGTAAAAGTGTAGTGAATATAAGGACTATTTGATTAGCGTGGTACGCTATACGCTGAAAGGATAAAACCCTTGCAAATGCTCAATAATCTTGATCGTGAGAAATGGCTTAGAATGGCTCTAAATGGCAAATTCGTATCATTATATATGCAAGTGTAATCGAGGTGAGCTTGTAGCATCTTACTACTGATTGTATTGTCAGAGTGTCGGCACCTCATCTCACGCGCTATCGGTCTCATCTCAGTGATGGAATGACCGGGAATGATAACCACGCATCGATCCACCACGCACGATGGAAAGCATCGCCAGAAACCGCGCATGACAACATGTAGGATTTATCTACTGTCGGTCTGCGGGGATACCTTGGACGGCACCCTTGCCGACACCTGCCGGGTCCTCTTTGCCGCTGTATAACCTTTCATTTTTCTACCGAATTTCTTCTTTCGTGAATTTTGACCATAACTGCGAGTAGGCGAACCGTACAAAACGAGGCACGTAATACGAGAAACTGAGTTCCAGTCACCACGCATCGGGCCGTCGCTATTTACAAAGAAAAGCTGGACTGGCACCATGCGAGACACGATGGAAGGACACCGGCTAACAGCAGAGGATCGGGCCAAAGGACGAAGGAATCGGTGGGCGCTGGTCACTCCCGAGCAACGGCAGAAGTGGGCCATCCGACAAGCGGTGCGAAGGTGGTACAAAATCAACGCTGACGACACTGAGCGCATCGACAAGATGCTGATCCATTTATCGCGGCAAGTGGCGGACGCGATGATCGAAGAGGATCGGCGCGGGGTGATCATGGGAATCTCGGCGATGGTGCCGCTTGAGCGAATCAAAATCATGTTGCGGCAGAGTTCGATCCAAAATGTGACGCCGAGTACGCCGGGTGAAGTGGTCGAGGGTCAGAGCGAAATCGAGAAAAAGCTGGAAGAGACACAGAAGCGGCGGCAAGCGGCGATGACGATAGAAGTCGAGAGCGAGAAACTTCCCTCTGAATAGCATTTAGTGTATGCTGCGCGGATGACCTGCATCATCTGCGACAATCCAATCAAAGTCGGGCTGGCGGGCGCGATGGGGATAATGCTCCATCCGCAAGCGCGTGAGGAATTGGGCTAGATGTTCCCCAGCTTAGCCATCGACGCGTTGCTCGAAGACCACGGCATTTGCGGCGATTGCGTCGGCGCGGGACAAGCGGGCAGCGCGTTGTTCAAATTGATCAACCTCGCGGCCAAGGGTGGCAATTAATGAACGTCTACTTGGCGTATCTACAACTGGCAGGGTGGGTCATCTGTTGCGCGATCTGGTGGTGGTGCGGCTACCAGTGGGGGATGATCGTACAGCGCCGCCGCGACCACGCGATTTTCGATGACTTCGTTGATCGGATAAGCAACATCTTATTGCGGCCCCGGCCCACCGATCCACCGAAAGTAGAAAAACCTGACTATTTGGATAGACAATGAACGACAACGAGAAAGCAGCGACCTTCATCGGGTGGCGCGAAGGGCAGCTCGGCGGTCTGTGCCGCTTCGATGACTCTAATCGCGTGTGCCAACTTGGGACGAAACATTGCTACTTCGACCACTCTAAATATCCTGAACCCGCCCCCGACATGAGCGATCCACGGAACTACATGAAGGCGCTGGACTCGCAAATGTCCGAATTGGTGCGCGACTACGAGGGATGGCACTGCGACCTCACGAAACTCTGGCGCGATGAAGAAGGAACCGTGGTCGTGAAGCGATGGCACAAGACGGCGGGTGAAGCTGTCATATCGGCGTTAGCCGCCCTCTACGACGCCGAGCACAAATGACCGAGCACGAAATCCGCTCACGTATCGGGGAGCTTTGGCTGGAAATCCGCCAGTGCGGTTGTTATTGCCGCAAGGCCGACGACAGCCATGAACGCTATGTGTGCAACCGCCACGCGCAACTGGCCGAGTTGCCCAAGCTCGCGTTGCCCGCGTGGTACGCAGGCGAGCAAGTGGCGCGCAACACTAAATGGTGAGGGGACGATGAGACCACTGGATTACGACGGCAAGAACGACGGCCTGTACCCGCGTTGCATGTGCGGTGCTTCGTGGAGCGCGCACGATGAAACTGGTCGCTGCCCGACGCAGTTGATCGGGACTTCTGAGGCTGGTGCCGTATCAAGAGTTCAGCGCTATCGCCCGATGATCGGCAAGTTCGGTCGCACCAAAAACAAACCGTTAAAAACCTACTCCGAAGTATTCGGCCATCCATTCGATGAAGATGCACTATACGAAGCCGATGACGCTGGGGCGCGCTTCATTTCCAAGTACGACGACGAAGTATTCAAAGCCGAGCACTCCATCACCATCCGCCAAGCAACGATGGTGGCGATGGCGGCGCACGGCATCAAATGTTTCCCCGACGAATGTTGCGGCTTCGTGCTCGGGCGCTATCTGAGTGGTTGTTGCGACGACGCCGGGTGTCCTTACCTCGACGACATGGAAGAAGTCCGGCCCATCACCAACATCAATCGGTACAAGGGCGGCGCGTACCTGATGCACCCCGGCCAGCAAATCAAAACACTGGCCGAGATGGAATTGCGCGGCATGAAACTGAAAGTAGTATTTCACTCCCATCCGAACATGAGCGCGTTCTTCTCGTCGATTGATCGCGACGCGGCCCGTTCGATTAGTGCCGATGAAGCGGACTGGCCCGAGACCGTGTGGATCGTGATGTCGATCAGGGACCACGGCGACAACTTCATGGTGCGCCCGAGCAAGCGCGGAAAGCCTCATCTCGCCGATGCTCGCGCGTACCTGTGGAATCCTGCTATCAAGGACTTCAGCGAAATTACGCTCAAGGTGAATTGATGCCCGCAAAGAAAGCCGCTGAACCGCAAACCGATTTCATCGAAGTGAAGATCACTATCGAGCAAGCCGAAGACTTGCTG
>Ga0070731_10005702_pt1 | contig 10179 bp, 10 predicted proteins | sample Coa_R1_2_FD_66448 | JGI IMG/M metagenome (GOLD analysis project Ga0070731, IMG submission 66448) | Surface soil microbial communities from Centralia Pennsylvania, which are recovering from an underground coalmine fire - Coalmine... | ecosystem: Environmental > Terrestrial > Soil > Unclassified ... | reverse complement strand
CCGACCTCTTCGACCAGTATCCGGTAGGCGCGCTCGCACACGCGGATCTTATCCTCGTAAGTTGCGGCCTGCCCTTTTTCATCAAACGCCATCACCACTACCGCCGCGCCGTACTTCAGAACCTTCGCGGCGTTCTGACGAAATTTTTCTTCGCCTTCTTTCAGCGAGATCGAGTTCACGATGCCCTTGCCCTGCATGCACTTCAGACCAGCCTCGATAACCTCCCATTTCGAGGAGTCCACCATGAAAGGCACTTTGGCGACTTCGGGCTCGCTCCCGAGCAGCTGCAGGAAGCGCGTCATCGCGGTAACGCCGTCAATCATGCCTTCGTCCATGCAAATGTCGAGAACATTCGCCCCGTTCTCGACCTGTTGACGGGCTACGCTGACTGCTTCCTCATATTTGCCCTCTTTGATCAGCTTCGCGAACTTGGGTGAACCTGCCACATTGGTCCGCTCACCGATCATGATGAAGACACCGGATTGCTGGGTGAATGGCTGCGAACCTGAGAGACGAAGGAGCTTCGTCTTCGTGGGTACTGCCGCGCCCGCGCGATCAGACACGCTCACGCGCGACCCTCAAGTTGGGTAACGAAGGATTCCTCGACCTGCTGAATTCCCCACTTTCGTGGAGGCATGCCTTCGAGGACTTTGGCGATTGCCGCGATGTGTTCGGGCGTATTGCCGCAGCAACCGCCGGCGATGTTAATCAAACCTGCCTGCGCAAACTCTCCCAGATAACGGGCCATGTCTTGCGGCCCAAGATCGAAACCTGTTTCCGACAGCGGATTCGGTAAGCCGGCGTTTGGATAGCATGAGATCGCGACATCGGCCTTTTCCGAGAGTTCCTCCAGGAACGGATACATCAGGTCGGGACCGAGAGAGCAGTTGAGTCCGACCGACAAAGGATTCACGTGTCGCACCGCGTTCCAGAATGCCTCAGTCGTCTGCGCCGAGATCATCGTCTCGCCCCCGCGGCCTACCGCTGCTGAAATCATCACCGGCAGTTTTTTGCCCTTCTCGTCGAATACTTCATGGATGGCGACTAGTGCCGCCTTGGCGTTCAGCGAGTCAAAAATTGTCTCGACCAGCAGCAGGTCTACATCTCCCGCCATGAGTGCGCGCACCTGCTGTGCATAGGCCGCTTTGACCTGATCGAAGGTGATCACCCGAAAGCCTGGATCGTCGGCATCGGGAGAGTTCGACAATGACACGGTCAGTGGCCCGATCGCCCCCGCCACAAACCGCTGACGCGAGGTTTTGGTCCCGATACGATCGGCCCATTCACGGCCCTGCCGTGCCGATTGCTGATTGATATCCCAAGCCAGTTTGACAAGAAACGGGTCCTCGATGATTTTTTGATAGAACTCGGGATCCTTCCGGCCGCCCTTTTCCCGCGGATCATCGACAAAAAATTCGCTCTGCGTGATGCTGGTGGCGCCGAACGTATTCGTCTCGATGATGTCCGCGCCTGCTTCCAGAAACCGGCGATGAATGTCGCCGATGATCTCGGGCTTGGTCAACGAGAAGAGATCGCCATTGTTTAACAGGGCTTTCTTCGAGTTCTCGAAGCGGTCTCCGCGGATGTCCGCTTCCGTCATGCCATAGGTACGGATCGTTGTGCCCATCGCTCCGTCGATGATGGCAATTCGGTTCCCTATAATCTTTTCAAGAGGATGTGGGTGGGCTTTCGTCATTTCCTTTAGATGGTCTTGGGCAGCCTTTGATTCGTCCTGAACCTTGCGAAGTTCTTCAAAGTGCGCCTCCTTATTATAGCGATTGGCAGTGCGTCGAAGCTGTGGCGTGCGGAATCGCTGAAGTAATCGTGATAGGTTTGAAGTGTGTCGGACCCGAAGATACTAGTCAGAAAAGACTTCTGTCCGCGGAGAACACGACGGCACGATTTTTGGCGGAGACATTCGGATTGTTGTAGCTCCAATTACTTCCAGCCTCGCCGCACAGGCAGCCGGAGCGGCAGGCCAAGCCAAGCCCGACGTTTTCGGGGAATGGCCAAGCCTGCCGGTTGGGTGAAACAGTGTCGGACACAAATGACTGTCGCATGAGGATGACCGTCATGCCCGAAAACGAACGCTTCGAGAGGGGTGCGGAGAATTATGCCGCCTACCTTGAGACGCCCGCAGGCCGTTTGCGCGCCGACCTGGCCTTTGCCAACCTGCAGGATTTTATTTGCATGTCTCAGCCCAAGGACCGCGACAAAGCCTCCTTGCATGCGCTGGATCTCGGATGTGGCACAGGAGCGACCGGAGTTCGCCTGGCCCGCCTTGGCATGCAGGTTACCCTGCTGGATTCGTCTCCGGTGATGTTGGGTATCGCGAAACGCACAGTAGAGGAAGCAGGGCTCAGCGACAAGGTCGTCCTGCGACATGGGGACGCTAATCAGTTGACGGACTTGTTTCCCGGTGCATCGTTCGACGTAATTGTGTGCCACAACTTACTGGAGTATCTCGACGACCCGATGGCGGCATTATGCGGTGCCGCGCGCACCTTGCGCGACTCAGCAGCGATACTTTCAGTTCTCGTGCGGAACCGGGCGGGCGAGGTGTTCAAGGCTGCTATCCAAGCGCGTGATTTGGTCGCTGCGGAAGCTAACCTTACGGCCGAGTGGGGACAAGAGTCTCTGTATGGAGGCCGGGCAAGACTATTTACGGCGGAAAGCTTGCGAGTCATGCTGAAGGCCTCGTCTTTGGCAGTGATTGCCGAGCGCGGTGTTCGTGTCCTTGCCGATTATTTGCCAGCGGGAATTTCTCGTAGCGCCCAGCATGAGCGGATTCTTGCACTGGAGCGCAAACTGAGCTGCCTGCCGGAGTACGCCGGCGTTGCGCGCTACATACAATGCTGCGCGAGTTTGGCTTGATGGGTGATGATAACGGGTTTGATGACGATGGTTGATGGAGAATGGCGCAATGAGCGACCTCGCCGGTAAATCTTTCTCCAGTTCATTCCGCCCCGGGGTTGAGGCTGCGATTTCGCTTGGGCTCGGGCTCACCAACGAATGTAACCTCACCTGCGCTTTCTGCTACCGTGACCCAGCGCGCACCGACCGTCTCTCGCTAGATCAAGTGAAATCCGTCATGGAACGCCTGCCTGTCCGATCGGTCAATCTTGGCACCGGCGAAAACGGCATGCATCCAGACTTTAAAGCGATACTGGGGTACCTGCGCAGACAACCGATCAAACTTACGATTACTTCAAACGGCCACAGTGTTGCGGTTTTGGAAGACAGCGAACTACGGGCGTTTCATGACATCGAGTTTTCTCTCGATTACCCGACGCGAGCTGAGCAGGATGCGCAGCGGGGGGCTGGCAACTGGGAACTGATACACCAGCAGGCCGAACGCTGCGTGAAGCTGGGCGTGCCTGTCACGATCATTGCGGTCATGATGAAGGCGAATTACTGGCGCTTGTCGGACGTTGCGCGAGTAGCCAGGGGGTTTGACGCTCCACTGCGGGTGAACGTGTACCAGGCGGTGCGATCCGACAGCTATGCGTTGTCCTACGAAGAGTATTGGGAAGGGTTCCGGCGGCTCTTTGCAGAGACCGATGTGATCGCTATTGGCGAGCCGTTGGTTCGAGCGATGGCGGGCCTTCCACCGCTTCGGGGAGGATGCGGCATCAGCACCCTGAGGGTCACGCCACGCGCCACGACACAGCCCTGCGTTTATTGGCCAGGAGCCGGGGAGCCGCTGTCGGATCTGATATCGGTGGGCCTCAACATTCTAGAATCCACCCCGTTCGAGCAAGCCCGCACGCTCCCCGAAGCGTGCCGGCCTTGCGAGTTCCGGGATACCTGTCATGGTGGCTGTGCCGGACGCCGCCGCTTGCAAGGTGCGCTAATGCAGCCTGACTACTACTGTCCGATCGTTCGCGGGGAACGGCGTAAGCTGCCACTCCGCATGGCCGCTGCCCGCGATCTGCCTAAGCTGAACAGTTCCTGCACTACCGTCGTGATCGCCAGGTAGGCGGATTCCTGAAATACGACATCAATTCCGGAGTTTAGTTTCCGGCTGCTACTCGCTCTCCAGAGGACTTCGCCATCAAACGCAGGTTAACGAGAATGGTCAGGTGATTGCCAACCATCGCGCTGAAATTCTGATCGGTGCCGACATCCTCGCTGCCTGCGTGAGGTTCTGCGGGAAGCCCGGCAGTTGCCATGAATGTTCCAGTGCATCGGGAACCGCTATAGGCTTCATTCGCGTCCGGCGCTTGGCAGTCTTCCTCTTGAACCAGAGGCGGCCAGTAGGTACTGACTACGGTCTTTACCAGTTGCGGAAAATCCTCGCGAGCCATCTTGGTTGAGCCCGATGCCTGGACGCTGCCTTCTTTCTGCCCGTTGCCACTTGAATCCCGTAAATCAAAAAGAAATGTTTCCTCGCGCGAAATGCGATGGATCATTGGCGGCCCATACACGGGTCCATCATATGATTCGCTCGGAGTGGCTTCGACATTGCGGTCCACCCTCGTGACCGCCAGTTCGCCCGTGGCCTGCAGCCGGCCGTCAGGCGTCCTCACCACCCGCTTGGAGTGGAAACACACCAACGTCTGGTTGGCCGGGTTCTGAAGCCACTCCCTTAGGAATTTGCCGTCTTCGCTAATGGAGGGAGTCATTGCCATCGCCGGGAAGAATCTGAAATCGACACTGGACTTTGTGGGATCGGCGTCGTCGATTTTTACAGTTCCGTAAAGCCTGGCGAAGCCGAGTGTTACATTGATTTTCGTTTTCCCATAATCAGTGGTCGCATCGGTGATAAGTTTTGCGTCGGAGTGATGAGTGTCGGCTTGCCAGGAACCGCTCAAGGATGCGGGTTTGTCGGGAGCGCCCAGGCCCAGAACACCGAAGCCAAGAAGCAGCGCTACTGCGAATACAGCCATTTGCTTAAACATCGTCTCCTCCTGCTTGTTAATTCAAGTAGCGATCTGAAGGCCACTCGGATCAGGCGTTATCGATCCGGCCCCCTCATTGCGCCGGCATCCACTTGTCTGATCCCGTCAGCTTAACGGCCACGTCAGAAATGAAGATGTGCAGGGGCTTGCCGTCAGCGAATCCGCGATGCTCGGTCGAGAACAGAATTGGACCTGCCTTTTTGTAGCCTTCCCAGGTTGCGAAAACGCGGCTTGGCGGCTTGGGCCCTCCGCGGTGGTAGTCAAAGTACACGACCCGGTTGTCTTTACCGACGTAGAGATCCCAGATGTCACCGGGTGTATAGCCGCCATCTGCGGGATATTTAATGGGGATCAGCTCAGCCATGCCAGGACCGGCTGGCAGGTTGAATTTGCCCTGATCGATTGCGCTGGCGCTCTTATCCCAGTAAGCATGAAAAGGAAACAGAGCCCAATAGTTATCGTTGACGAAGCCCGGGTCGATCTGGTTCTTCACGGCGTCGGATTGGCTGTTGAGGTCGGTGCGAACATAGGAAACATTAACCGGCTTGCCATCTTTGTCTACGCCTTCAAAGGAAACCTTGTTGGTTTTGGGCTCCCACTCCCACTTACGTGCGACTTTGAAGAGCCCGGTAATTTCCCCGTTCCATGTGTAGCGGATAGCCTCGACTTTGTCCCATGAGTCGACACCGAAGGTCTTGGCGACTTGATCGAGAATCGGGGAGCGCTGTTGCGCCCAGGAATTTGCAGCGAGAACCACCACTCCGCAAAGCAAAGGACCCCTCAGGATCAAACGGCGAGCATTTCTCATAGAGTCGCTCCTCGGATAAGGTGAACGGATGTTTTGTAGGATGACTGCGAAAGGCCCCGGGATACAATTATGATTTTCAGCCCCCAATCTACTCCGCTGAGCTGTGGGATGTGGGCGACTCCTGCAACCTGCGTAAGCCGATAATTGCGGCCGCCATTGCCACCGATCCATATTCCACCAGCATGATCCAGCCCGGGAGCACCCACGGGCGACCAAGCGAGCGCAGATGCCAGACGTAGTAAGTTGGGATAATACTGACGGTCCAGATAATGATCGGCAGCGTCGAGGCCGACCTTACGAACGGCAGCAGCCAAAGAAGATACCACGGATATAGCACTGGTGCACACAGAAGCGACGCTGCCATCGGCCAGGTGAATGCGTCCGGAGATAATGCTGCCGCCTTGCGCCTCATCCAGACTGCGGTGAGAAGACCGGCGAGCATGGCGAGGCCGGCTACTAACTGCGGGGTAGCCACTCGTTGAAGCATGGCAAACATCGGATCATTGAAGCGGAAGCTCCGCACGTAAGTGCCGAGCGAGCCAATCGGAATCCGCCCGTGGTTTAAGAATGGCAGGTATAGAAGTCCGACTATGGTCCCCGACAGAACGCCGTCACGGATACGAACCCGCTTCCAGTAAAGCGGCAACAGCACGATCGGGAAGAATTTCACGGCGACAGCCAGTCCAAAGGCTAGGGCTGCAGGCGCGCGCCAGCGCCGTCCGAGCGCGGCGAATGATACTAACAGCAGCAGCACGCCCACGATATCGATGTGACCGCTGCCTGCCACTTCGACTGCAAGCAGTGGATTCCAGGCATAAGCCAGAACCCAATGCGGTCCTTGTCCACTCCGACGCAAGACATCGAGCAAGATGAACACGATAGCTAAATCGCAAAGTACAAATGCAACTTTTAGCGCAAAGATGGACTCATGAATCGTGGTTACAGCGCGGAAGAAAAGTTCAGCGCCAGCTGGATATGGGGTGGGTAAATCCGGGTTGTTCAGGGTGCGGGTCTGGGGTGTGTGCAGCCCGGCGAGCGCCGGATCGCTGGGGATGACAACATAAGGGTTATAGCCGAGCCGCTGCACGCGGCCATCCCAAAGGTAGCGATGAATATCATCATCTGAACCCGGCGTCGCCAGTAGAAATGGAAGGTGCCACAAAGCCGCAAAGATGAGCCCGATGAAGATGACACGCCGCGGAAATCTTGGAGTCGCGAAGAACTCACGGATTGCAAACAAGTAGGCGATGCCGGCAATTCCAAGCCAAATAAGAAATGATGGTTCACCGAGGCTGTTGACCTTGCGCGAGCAAATCGTTAGCGCCATAAGCATGACGACGCCAAGCGCATAGACCTTGCGGGATGGGATGAGCGTCACGAGTCTACCGTACGCGTTCGCGCTTGTGCGGCGGTCCGCTCCCATTGTTCAAGCCAGGCTGCGGTTCGTAGGGCCCTGTCCGGAGCGATCCGGAGTTCCCCTGCAAGCTGGGTCAAGTCGTCCTCCACGTCGATGTCGTAGAAGCGATCCGTGCAGCCAACGGAAAGTTGCAGGCTGCGAGCGCGCGCCAGCAGGCCATCAAGTGCGGTTTGAGTTCCCATGCCATTGGCATCGAAAAGAGCTGGATGCGCAGCCTTGGCCCCTACCAGATAGTAGCCACCATCATGTGTCGGTCCTACCACTACATCGTGCCAGGTAAGCGCCTCGAAGGCGTTCTCAAGCACTGAGACTGGCAGATGCGGGCTGTCGCTATTGAAGGCAACGACGCGTTGCCCGCCCGATACCGCAAAGTGTGCGAATACCGAAGTCAGGCCTGCCGCGAGGCCTTCTCCTTTCTGCGCCACGATGCTTACCCCACCTCTCGTGAACCGCGTGAGTTCTTCGACATCCAAAGCGGGACACATGATGGCGACTTCCACAGTGCTCAACGAGCGCACCAGCGCCAATGTGTCATCCAGGAGACAGGAATAGAGTTCGGTTACCGCTTCGACTGGAAGGCTTTGTGCTAGACGGGTCTTGACGCCGCCCAGTCTGGGCGCCTTTGCCATGACAACCAGCCTGCCGCCGCCCCTCCTGGGCGAATCAGCTTTTTTTTCATTGGAGGTTCCCATAGAAGATTGCCGTCCCACGATTGCAGTAATTAAGATTCACGGTGGCCCTGGCATGACGGACTTTCGACGCCGAAAATAATAGCGCACTATCAGCGAGAGGATGAACCAAGCGGCTCCCGCAGTGCCCTTTACCGTACCGCTGATCTTCGACTTTCCGATGCGCGGATAATAGCTCACCGGCACCTCAACAATGCGAAATCCCCCAAGCCTACCTTTCAGGATTATTTCAACCGCCCAACCGTACGTTTGCTCTCGTAGATCAAGCCGGTGAAGGACATTGGCTCGCCCAGCCCGGAATGGTCCAAGGTCACTGATCCTCAGGCCATACAAAAACCTGATCAAAAAAGCTGCGAGACGATTCCCGAATGCAGCGTGCCAAGGCAAGGCGCCACGAATGCTCTGCTTGCCCAGGCGCGAGCCGAGTGTGATATCGGCACGGCCGTCGAGGATTGGAGCCAGGAGAAGCGGGAGCTCAGCAGGCCGATCACTGTAGTCGCCGTCGAGAAAGACGACTACATCTGGTGCGCTCGCATTCGCGAGCCCGGTCAGACAAGCACGACCATATCCGCAGCGAGGTTCGCGGAGGACGCGGGCCCCCATGTTGGAAGCGATCTCGGGAGTCCCGTCGGTCGAATTGCTATCTACAACCAAGACCTCGGTGATGATATTGGCCGGCAGATCGGCTAAGACGCGTCTGATCGATTGCGCTTCGTTGCGTGTAGGAATGACGACCGAGACTCGCACTTGATCTTCGCTCAAGTCAATATACGCTCAAGTCACCACCAAGGGGACGACGGCCAGCGCCGCGCCAGCAAGGCATCGACGCCCCATGCTCGACCGGCCCGCCCCACCGCGAGAGCAAGCGATGCCATGACCGGAACCAGCAGTTCCCAGATCCACGCGGTACCCCACTCCGACACCCAAAGGCTGCCCAAGTACAAAAATGCGACAAAACCGGCCGGGCGCGTCAGCAGGCCGATGACCAGCAAGATCCCAAGACAAATCTCAGTCAACGCCTGCATCGGAGCCGCCATCGCCGCGTGGCTCGCGGCCAAACCCATGACCGCCTTCCAGGCAGCCGGCGAGTGACCCGACTTTATGTAGTAATTGATCAGGCCTGCATAGCCGTTTGGCGTGTAGAGACCCTTCCCCAAATTTTCGAAGAAGACCCACACAAACATTGCACCGATCGTGAGCCGAACCATCGCCAGGCCAGTTGCCGCTGGCGGCTCCTGCATTTTTTGTGTTGGGATTGCATTCGTTATCATTGTGAACCTCGTACAACTGGATGCCTTGCCAGTTTGCGACCCGAAGAAAGAGAGTGCACATCTTAAGCGGTTTTTCTCTTTCTTGCTAGTAGATGATCGAGCATCACTTAGTTAAAGCACAACGCAATGCGAGCAATCAAGATATGAGCCCAGAGTCCTCATTCACGCTGATACCCTCATCGTTACCAATTGTGCTTTGCGTAACTCCGTCAGCGTACCAGAAGTGACAAACACAGTTGCAAGTCGTGGCGACCGCGAAGTGCATCATTCTAACAACGGACCTAGCCGAGGCCGTCGAACGCGAGCTAACCGATTTGCGCGACGCTTGAAAAAGTGACTGGCTTTCGTATGGTGCAGGTCGTATCTTGCTTCCACTTACAGCTTGTAAGTTTGTAACGAAACGGGCTGCAGTAGCACTATTGAGCAGAACGATAGCGCGTCCATTCGATTACCCACAACCAGCGCACGCAGCCGGGAGCGAAACAGATGGCGAGGGAACCCCTGCGCCGTGCACACGGAGACGTTGTCATGCGCAGCAGCGCGGCATTTGTCGCTATCGAACCGCAGATCGACTCCAGCCACGATTCCCCCGGCCTTCTCAGCCGCACGCTGGTTGAGATGATTGGAAAGCTAAGCAGCGAGCTAGCGACTGAGAGCGCCGCCGGCAGCCTATCCGAAGAAATCCTGGTAGATACGGAAGTTGACGGCTCACGCTATCTGCTGCTGCGAATGCCAAAGCGCAATTCGCGCGTGCAGTTGAGCCCCAGGGAACAGGAAATTGTTCGCATGGTTGCGAAAGGGCATCCGAACAAAGTGATCGCGGACGTGCTCAATATTAGCTCCTGGACGGTGTGCACACACTTGCGGCGCATCTTTGCCAAGTTGGGGGTGGGATCGCGCGCGGCCATGGTAGCGCAGCTTTTGGAATCGGGACTTCTTTCGCACGAAAACCGCATTCCAGGCGCAATGCGCTAGAACTCAACCGAGCCTACAGTTCGTACTCCGTTTGGGTGCCCGGTGGCAGAGCATCACCCGATGGCGCGGTGGCGAGTAACGATTCCTTCGATCGTGAACATCCAGCCTGCTGGGCCGA
>Ga0070731_10005701_pt1 | contig 10181 bp, 10 predicted proteins | sample Coa_R1_2_FD_66448 | JGI IMG/M metagenome (GOLD analysis project Ga0070731, IMG submission 66448) | Surface soil microbial communities from Centralia Pennsylvania, which are recovering from an underground coalmine fire - Coalmine... | ecosystem: Environmental > Terrestrial > Soil > Unclassified ... | reverse complement strand
AGGTCGAGCCGGTCGACCTTGTAGACCACGCCGTCGATGGTGAAGCCCAGCGTCGGCCGGGCCAGCTCGATCGAGCGGTAGTACTCCATCATCTCGTCGACCGAGGCGACGAGACGGCTCGGCTCGTTGAGCGCAAAGCCCCAGGACTCGATGGTCGCGCGGGCCTCCGACTGGGTCTTCCACGGCACGCTCGCCATCTCGCCCCAGCCGTAGCCGAAGAAGCGCAGCGGCCGCGAGGCCGTGATCCGCGGGTCGAGCTGGCGCAGGCTGCCGGCGGCGCCGTTGCGCGGATTGGCGAAGATCTTGCCGCCGGCCTCCTGCTGCCGCCGGTTCAGCGCTAGGAAATCGGCGTCGGTCATGTAGACCTCGCCGCGGATCTCGACGATGTCGGGGGCGTCCTTCGGCAGGGTCTCGGGCACGTCCGCGATGGTACGGACGTTCTCGGTGACCTCCTCGCCCTCCTGCCCGTCGCCGCGGGTGGCGGCCTGGACGAGGCGCCGGCTCTCGTAGCGCAGCGAGCAGGAGAGCCCGTCGATCTTGAGCTCGGCCACCAGCTCCAGGCGCCGCTCGGGATCGCTGCGGAACTCATTCAGGAAGTTGCGGACCGAATCGACGAAGCCCTCGATGTCCTCGCGCGCGAAGGCATTGCCCAGCGACAGCATCGGGATGGCGTGGCGGATCTTCCGGAACCCCGTGGCGGGTGCGGCGCCGACGTGCTGGGTCGGGCTTTCCGCCGTCGCGAGCTCGGGGAATTGCGCCTCGATCGCCTCCAGCCGCTGATAGAGCCGGTCGTACTCGGCGTCGGAGATCTCCGGGGCGTCCTCGACATGGTACTTGGCGCCGTAATAGGCGACGGAAGCCGCGATATCGGCATGGGCGGCGGCAGCCGCGTCGGCGTCGAGCCGGTCCACGGGCACGTCGAGGTGCCGGATCGCGGGCTTGGTCATCTACGGAAGCACCCCCACCCCGACCCTCCCCCGCGATGCGGGAGAGGGGGTAACGAGCCCTCTCCCGCTTGCGGGGGAGGGTTGGGTGGGGGTCTGTCCGCGTGCATCGTCGCCGCTCCGGAATCCCGGTCATTCGAAGAGCAGAGTTGCCAGAGCGGCGCGCCGGCTGCAACGGGGTCGGCGCCCGGTGGACAGCGGCGCGGCCGCGGCGGATAGTCGGGGCGGCGGTGAGGCGAGGGGTGCGATGCGGCGTCTGGCGGTGGTGGTCCTGGGGCTGGGCCTCGCGGTCGCGGCGTGGGGCGACCTCAACATGAAGCCCGGGTTGTGGGAGGAAGTGGCGACGAAGGCGGACGGCTCGCACCAGACCAAGCAGAGCTGCTACCTGGCAAAGGACATCCAGAACACCGAGAAGTTCGAGCGCGGCGAGGCCGCCGCCGAGAACGGCGCCTGCACGGCCTCCGAGTATCACCGCGACGGGAATACGGTGACCTATACGCTCACCTGCACGGCGGGCGGCCAGAGCAGCGTCGTCGCCACCTATTTCGGCGACCACACCGCGGCGGTCATCACCCACGGCAGCACGGTGATGACCGTGACCCGCAAGCGAATCGGCGATTGCTCGAAGAGCTCGTTCGGCGAGTAGCCCCTGACCGGATCCCCCACCTCACCCTGTCCCTCTCCGCCCCCGAGGGCGGAGAGGGAATTCTCGGGCGGCGAAGCTGCGTCTCCTCTCCGCCCTTCAGGGGGGAGAGGGACAGGGTGAGGTGGGCCGTGGAAACTCACGCCGCTGCGGCCGCCAGCAAGCTGTCCGCGGCGGCGCGGGCCTCCTCGGTGATGCGGGCGCCGGAGAGCATGCGGGCGATCTCCTCGCGGCGCTCGGGTTCGGCGAGGGGCTCGACGCGGGTGAGGGGGGCGTCGGCGGCCGGGAGCTTGGTCACCCGCCAGTGATGCGCCCCGCGCGCCGCCACCTGCGGCGAGTGGGTGACGACCAGCACCTGCAGCTCGGCGCCCAGGCGATGGAGCCGCTCGCCGACTGCCGCGGCGACCGCGCCGCCGATCCCGGCATCGACCTCGTCGAAGACGATGGTCGGCACGCTCGACACGCGCGCCAGCACGACCTTGAGCGCCAAGAGGAAGCGCGACAGCTCGCCGCCCGAGGCGATCCGCGCGAGCGGGCCGGGGGCGGCGCCGGGATTGGTCGCCACCTCGAAGGCGACGCGCTCCGTGCCGTTCGGTCCCCAATCCGCCTCGTCGAGCGGGGTCAGCACGGTCGTGAAATGCGCGCGGTCGAGCTTGAGCGGCGGCAGCTCGGCCGACACCGCCTGGTCGAAGCGCCGCGCCGCCTCGCGCCGCGCCGATCCCAGCGCGGCGGCGGCGGTCCGGTAAGCCTCCCGCGCGTGCGTCTCCGCGGCGGCGAGGCGGCGCAGCCCGTCCTCGCCGTCCTCCAGCGCGCCCAGCTGCCCCGCCAGCCGGTCGCGGAGCGCGGCCAGCCCGTCCACCGTCTCGCCATGCTTGCGGGCGAGCGCGCGCAGGTCGAAGAGCCGCGCCTCGACGGTTTCGACATCGCCGCCCGATTCGGTCTCGCGCGCCGCCGCCTCCAGCAGCGATGAAGCCTCCACCGCCTCGACCAGCGCCCGCTCCAGCGCCGCGACCGCGGCGTCGAGGCGCCCGCCCGCCCTGCCGCGCACCCGTTCGAGGCCGCGTGCGGCGGCATTGAGCGCCCGCTCGACGCCGCGGTCGCCGGAAAGCTGCTCGAGCGCGCCGGATACCGCCTCGGCGATCTGGGCACCGTGCTGGAGGAGGGTGCGGCGTTCCGCCAGCTCCGCCTCCTCGCCCTGTACCGGCTTCAGCCGGTCGAGCTCGTCGACGGCGTGCCGCAGCCACTCCTCGTCGGCGCGCGCCTGCGTGAGACGCTCCGCCGCCGCCGCCCGCGCCGCGGCGGCCTGGCGCCACGCGGCCCAGGAATCGCGTACGGCATCGACAAGCGCCGGCCGGGCGGCGAAGGCGTCGAGGAGCGCGCGATGGGTGGAGGCGTCGAGCAGGCCGCGCTGCTCGAACTGGCCCTGGATCTCGACCAGCACGTCACCGAGCTGCTTCAGCAGCGCCACGCCCACCGGCTGGTCGTTGACGAAGGCGCGCGAGCGGCCGTCGGCGCCGAGCACGCGGCGCAGCACCAGCACCGAATCGGCGGCGATGCCCTGGCGGGCGAGGATCGCATCGGCCTCGTCCGGCACGGCGGCGAACTCGGCCGCGACCACCGCCTGCTGGGCGCCCTTGCGCACCAGCCCGGCATCGCCGCGCGCGCCCAGCGCCAGGCCCAGCGCATCGAGCAGGATCGACTTGCCGGCCCCGGTCTCGCCGGTCAGCACGGTCAGCCCCGATTCGGGCGCGAGATCGAGCCGGTCGATCAGCACGACATCGCGGATCGACAGGCCGGTCAGCATTCAGCGCGCCCCACTCATAACGCGCGGGACGATAAGCGATTCGGAAGGCGGCTGTCACGGCGGGGCGGCACTCCTCCCCCAACCCCTCCCGCAAGGGGAGGGGGGTGCCGCAAATTCCCTCTCCGCTTAACGGGAGAGGGATGGGGGGAGGGGGCGCTTAGGGCGGGTCGCTGCCGGAGGCGTGTCGGAGCGCGCGCGGCGCGGCGGGCCGGGCGATCGCTGCAGGCGGCTCGCCGGCGGGATCCTCGTCGAATCCGTCGTCATCGCGCGCGCCCTCGGCGGCGGCGCGGCGGACGCGGAGCGTGGTCACGAGGTCGTGATAGACATGGCCGGCGAGGTCGGCGAGCGGGAGATCGCCGAGCAGCTTCGCGGTCAGCGCATCGCCGATCAGCTGCTCGTCGAGATCGGCCAGCAGATCCTCGGCATCGCCGGGATCATGCGCTTCGGCGAGCTTCTCGACGACGACGCGAAGCTGGCGCTCGCGCTGCTCCTTGCGGTGGCGGTCATAGACGGCACGCATCCGGCCGCCGGCTTCCGCCTGCGGCGCGCGCTGGCCGCGCTCATCGTCGATCTTCGCTTCGAGCGCGATCGTCCGGCGCAGTGCCTGGCCGATGCGGGCGTGGGCGAGCGCCAGGTCGCCGCCGAATGCCGAGGCATCCGGGGCGTCCGACGCCGCCTCGCGATCCACCGCCTCGGCCAGGTTCAGGCTGAGCTCGGCCAGCCGGCGCAGCATCGCGAGATGCCGATCGACGCGCGCCTCGTAGGCGGCATCGGACGCGGGCGCGGCCGGGGCGGGCGGGATGTCGAACATGGGGGGATTGGAACCGATCGCGGGGGCGGGGGTGAGGCGGACAGATGACCGCCCGAAGATGGCCGGACAAAGCAGGCCAATTTTAGTTGTGCCTTCTACTGCTTCGCACCCATATTGGTGGCTTCTAACCGATTTGGTGCTCCCCTGAGGGGGCCATTCTTATGGTCCGCGGCTTCGTCACAGGTCCTAAGTTGACGATAACAAGATCGACATAGTTCAGCGAGGCGGCCTTGGAAAGCATTCACAATCCCGATCGCTTTATGGGAGATCTCCGCCAAATCCTTTCTCAAGGGCGGAAGAGAATTGGAATTCTCATTGGTGCCGGCGCCCCACTTTCAGTGCGGGTTGATGACCATGGCGCGCTGGATTCCAATGGTAAGCCGCTCATCCCCGGAGTCGACGATCTCACCGACGACGCGATCGCCAAGCTGACGGGGCTGGACGCCACCGCAGCAGCGGCGATACGAGCGTCCCTGCCGGGCGGCGGCAACATCGAGACAATACTCTCCAGGGTGCGCCTTCTCCAAACGGCGCTAGGTGGCACCGCGATGTACGGCCTCGATGGGGAGGGTTACGCGAAGTTGGGTAAGGCGATTTGTGAAGCGATTGGCGGTCTCGTAGGAGTTCACCTTCCCGATGGTCGTACCCCCTATCACGAACTTGTCTCCTGGATCAGCGGTGCGCAGCGCGCACATCCGATTGAAATCTTTACCACCAACTATGACCTGCTCGTTGAACGCGCTTTCGAGCTAGCCAAGGCTCCTTATTTCGATGGCTTTACGGGCGGCCACGCTCCCTTCTTTGACCCGGTGTCCGTGGCGGGGAACGACCTACCATCACGGTGGTCGCGAGTGTGGAAGCTCCACGGCTCGCTTGGCTGGAAGATAGTAGATGGAGTCGTCATCCGGTCCGGAGGGTACGACTGCAACGAGCTAGTCTATCCGGATCACCTCAAATACGATCTGACCCAGAAGCAGCCGTATGCAGCATTGTTTGAAAGGTTGAAGCGGTTCCTGCTCACGCCAGACACTGTACTCCTCGCCACCGGCTTCTCGTTCCGCGACGCGCATATTTGCGCCATGCTCGGTGAAGCACTTGCGATGAATTCCAATGCTGCGGTGATCGCGTTCCAATTCCGAAAAATGGCCGAGGAGGAGCCCGCGCGGACGCTGGGCTTCGAGCACCCCAACCTGTCCGTGTATGCGAGCGATGCTGCGGTAATTGGGGGAGTGCTCGGACCTTGGCAGCCTGGAGACCTTCCTAAGAATTGGAATGAGATCCGTGCGAGTTTTTGGGGTCCGCGATCTGCTGGCGGTAATCCGGTCTTTCTGCTTGGCGATTTCGCAAGCTTCTGTCGCTTCTGCGCGCTTTCTTATTCCACCGACGTGGCGGCCATAGCCTCCGCGCCAGCAGGGCCTACGTCGATTAGTCTCTCGACCACGGCTCCGGCGGCGACCGCATGAGCGCCAACGACCCCACCTTCCTCGGGCGAGTGAGCATGGTATCTGGCTCAACCATAACTGTTAAACTCGCCGAGTCGTTATCTTCCGGATTGGCCATGATCGAGGGCCATACCTATCGGGTAGGACAGGTCGGCAGTTTTGTCCGAATTCCGCTGGGCTACCAGGATCTGTACGGTGTGGTTGCTGAGATCGGAGCGAATGCCGCGCCGCTTCCAAACCCAGACGCGGAGGTCGATTCCGGGCGTTGGATGCGTGTTGAACTCGCCGGCGAGGCGATCGGCGAGCGCTTCGAACGCGGTCTGAGCCAGCACCCAAATGTAGACGATTCCGTTCATATTGTGACGCAGAAGGATCTGCGCCGCATTTACAGTACTGACGAAGAGGACCAAGTCGCTGTTGGCACACTATCGAGCGCCGAGAACATCATTGTTCGGTTGTCACTCGACTCCCTCGTCACCCGGCATAGTGCGATAGTCGGATCGACCGGCGCGGGCAAGTCGACCATGGTCGCCAGCCTACTACGTTCGATCGTCCGCGCTTCCGATACGGTCGAAGCGAGTGGTGCGCGTATCCTCCTACTCGATGTCCACGGGGAGTATTCAGCCGCGCTTGGCGACCTTGCCCGGACGTTCAGTGCGACACCGCAGCCCGGTGAAGAGCCGCTTTATGTCCCGTACTGGGCGCTTGAGGCAGGAGAGTTATTGGACTTTGTAGCCGGTTCGCTCGGCGATAATCACCTCATCGCATTCACCGACAAAATCCAGGAACTGAAGGAGAAACGTCTCGCCGCGGGCAGTCTGCCCGGTCTTGATCCTCAGTCGCTGACCGTCGACAGCCCGGTACCATTCTCACTTAACAAGCTCTGGTACGACCTCATCGACTTTGAAACGATGACCCTGACCGGCGCACAGCGTGATAAGCCGGCCCTTGAGGCTGCTGGAGACGCTGCTACACTTGTTGCACCTCGCTATACGCCTCATGCAATGGGAGCAGCCGGCCCTTTTCTCAATCAAGCGGCCAGGGGCATCCGACGTCAGCTGAACCTCGTTAGGTCGCGCCTTCTCGATCGCAGATATGATTTCATCTTGCATCCTGGCCCATGGGAGCCAGATATCGTCGGCGCGACGAAGCAAGATCTCGACACGTTGCTTGCAGGATGGCTCGGGCATGACCGCCCCATCACAATTCTTGATCTGTCGGGCGTGCCCAGCACCGTGCTTGTCCGTCTGGTCGGATCAATCCTTCGAATTGTCTACGAAGCTCTGTACTGGAGCCGGGAAAAGTCAGAAGGCGGCGTACTGCGACCGCTGCTCGTCGTAATGGAGGAGGCTCATCGATACGTCAGTCCTGACAGCGGCAACGTCGCGGCAGACGTAGTCAAGCGGATCGCAAAGGAAGGAAGAAAGTATGGCGTCGGCGCTATGCTTGTCTCTCAGCGCCCGGCGGAGATCGACGAGACCGTACTCTCCCAGTGTGGTACGTTGATCGCGCTCAGATTGACAAATCCTGCCGACCGGGGGCGAGTTAAAGGTGCTCTTCCCGACAATCTCTCCGGGCTAATGGACCTGCTCCCCGTGCTACGTACTGGGGAAACCATTATATCGGGCGAGGCAGCACGACTACCGGTTCGATGCCGTGTCTCGCTGCCTCCCGCCGAGCGCCTCCCGCGAAGTTCCGATCCGGCAGTCAGCGTCGCGTGGAGGAAGAGGCGCATTGCCGAAGGCTATGATCGGATGGTGGCGTCTTGGCGGGCACAGCGAACCACTGCGGTGGTGCGCGACCTTACCATAAAGCGAACGGCGATTGGCAAAGACGAAGAATAGAGGGGCAGCATGCTCAGAGATACTGTAGCCTCAAGTAACATTGCATCGATCGGCTATGACCCGGCGACTGAGACGTTGGAAATAGAATTTACTAATAGTTCAATCTACCAGTATTATAATGTGCCCTCTAGCTTGAATGAACAGCTCATGATGGCATCCTCAAAGGGGCAATTTTTCCACATCTATATTCGAAATGCCTACCCCTTCTCCCGCGTCGGCTGAGAGAAACAGAGTATCGAGCCCACGGCGGCTGTCTCGCGCCTGCTCCAGCTGGCCGATGTCGTCGGGTATGCGCGCAAGTGGGTCGATGAGGGTGCTGTCAGCGCCCAGGCGTTACGGGACCAATGCGGCATCCAGTTGCCTTGAAACAAAAAAGAGAGCCGCCCAAAGGCGGCTCTCGAATGGAGGAGGAGATCCGTATGGCCGGCAACCGAAGCTTTTGGCTCCGGGTAGCCACGGCGCTTGCCAAACACGCGGCCGGACAAGTCGCCTACAGGACTTCCTGCAGCGCCCACATAGCTCGGACCATCCAAGGATTCAATGATCGCCGAGACACCCGTGCCCGGTGGGAACCCCTAATGGCCGACCCGATCCCCCAGATCTTCTCCATCAGCTTCTGCCGGATCTCGTCCTCCCGGATCAGCCCGCCGGCGCCGAGCGCACAGGCGGAACGCATTTCGAGGACGCCGTTCTCGAAGGTCATGCCCATCCCGGCCGGGGTCTTCACGTTGACCAAGCGGGCAGCCGCATGGAAGCTGTTCGAGGATCGCCTCGTCGTGCCACAGATGTTGGGAGAAGAATCTCATGCGAGCTGTATCAGACGGAAGACTGACCGTATCTGGCGGCCATATCTCCGTAACGTTCGATGGGCAGGAAGATGGGGTAGCAAACGAGAACGTGTACATCGTTTTTGCCTCGTATTCCGACCAGATGCGGGAGGATGTAAATCGGATCATCGAAGGCAATATCCAGGAAGCCGAAGGGCCAGTCTCGATCGATCTGGTGAAAACGTGGATCGGCTCGATAAGCGGGGTCGAATTCCTTGCCAAGAGAAGAGAAAAATCAGCAAAACTCCGGGCGCATGTAGAGCATGAAGGAAAGCGAATAGTATTTGACGTCGGGATAACGGATGAGCATAGAAAGCCCGACCTCGACGATAAAATACTCGATCAGGACGTCGGATTTCTATCTGCGTGGCTCAAGGAAAATCTCGGAGATGGGTTTATCGTCACGCGCTGAAGAAGCGATTATTTGAGAGTCCGCCCGACGATATGTCGTCTTCCCCGCGGAGGCGGGGATCCAGAATCCCGGGCGCCAGCGCTTGCGGCCCTGGATTCCCGCCTTCGCGGGAATGACGGTAATCTGCTGGTATCGAACGCTTCATTTCCGATTGGACACGAAGATGCTGACATACGCCCCCCTCAGAGCTTCTCCATCAGCTTCTGCCGGATGTCGCCGTCGCTGATCAGGCCGCCGCCGCCGAGCGCGTAGGCGCAATGCATTTCGAGGACGCCGTTCTCGAAGGTCATGCCCATCTCGGCCGTGGTCTTCACGTTGACTAGGCGAACGGATTTGAGGTGCTCGCGCACGGCCTCCTTGCCCAGCTCGTCGACGCAGATCGTGCGCAGCGCCATGTTGAGGCGATGGCAGGAGACATTGTCGAGGAAGTTGAGCGCCTCCCAGGTGTCGAACGACGCCCAGTCGATGTCGTAGGGGATCGGCGCGCCGCAGATCTCCTCGAGCTCCTTGACGCGGCCGGGCATCGTCACCTCCTGCAGCTCCTTGATCCGGCGTCGTTCTTCAAGGCCCATCCGTACCGCTCCCCTGGCTTCGCGTGACGCGCCGGAGAATGCCCTAAACCGGCGGGCGCCGGAAGGGCCTGCGGGCGGGGCCGGCGCCGATCAACCGAACACTGCCCTCGGCGATGGCGGCAACCTCACGCCAGCCCGAGGAAGACCGCCAGGACTCGGTTGACGATCGCCATCGTCGCATCGTCCAGCCGGCCGATGGCAGGCCCCAGTCTGCCTCTCGACGGCGTCTGCGGCTTGTCCACCATGATCTGCGAGCGCCTGGTCAAGCCGTTCCGTTCGTCGGGCTCGACCGGCACCCGCAGCAATGGCGCGTCAACCACCATGCTGGTGATCGGCAGGACCGTGACCGAAGAAAGCTCTCCGAAATGATCCGCCTGGACCACGAGAGCGGGCCGGGGCTTGCCCTGGTCGCCCCGCAAGGCGACCGTGACAAGGTCCCCGCGCCTCACGCCGTCCAGCCGCTCTTGTCGGACGCCTCGAACCAAGCCTCGTCCTCGGCGAAGCTCTTCCGGGTCTCGCTCTCCCGGATGAGCCGCGACTGCCGCGCGCATTCCTTGGCAAAGCCCTCAACCCGCGTGTCAGGCACCCATATCTGGACCGGCCTCAGTCCGGCCGCCCGGAGCTTGTCGCGCCGGCGCTGCACCCGCTGTGCTCCTGACTTCATCGCCACCATGCGTTACATGTAGCACTTCCCGGAAGCCACTGCCATCCCGCCCGCTAAGCGTCCGGGGTCGTCTTTCGCGCTCCGTGCCCGAAGGCCGCCGATCCTTCCCAGCGGGTATCGGCCGTCTCCCACCCGAACGCGGCCCGCACCGCTGCCAGCCCGTCGCCGGGGAAGGTCAGCACCCGTCCAGCCCCGCGCCGCACCCAGCCGAGCGTCTC
>Ga0070731_10005700_pt1 | contig 10181 bp, 11 predicted proteins | sample Coa_R1_2_FD_66448 | JGI IMG/M metagenome (GOLD analysis project Ga0070731, IMG submission 66448) | Surface soil microbial communities from Centralia Pennsylvania, which are recovering from an underground coalmine fire - Coalmine... | ecosystem: Environmental > Terrestrial > Soil > Unclassified ... | reverse complement strand
CACCACCACGAGAACTGGGACGGCACGGGCTACCCGAACGGGCTGTCCCGCGACGAGATTCCGCTCGGCGCGCGCATCGTCCGCGTCGCCGACGCCTTCGAGGCGATGACCGCAGACCGGCCCTATCGCCCTGCACAGTCGGTCGAGTACGCGCTCGCCGAGCTGCGTGCAAATGCCGGCATCGAGTTCGACCCGCTCGCGGTGTCCGCGGTCGAGGCTCACGTCGGCAAGAGCTTGCAGGTCGCGCTCGCCTAGATGATCCTCGCGCTCCCGTTCGTCATCGGCGTCCTCGCCGCGCTGCCGTTCGGGGGGCGAATGCGCAACCTCGGGTCCGCACGCTTCCGCTGGCTCGGGCTCGCGTACGTCGCCCTCGCCTTCCAGATCGCTGCGTTCCCCGGGAGCTCGCTGCCGTGGCGCACTCCCGACGGCGTCGCGGTGGGGCTCTGGATCGCGTCCGACTTCCTGCTCGCGGCGGTCGTCGTCCGGAACATTCGGCTGCCGGGCGTCGCGCTCGTCGCCGCGGGCCTCGGCTCGAACCTCCTGGCCGTGCTGGCGAACGGCGGACACATGCCCGCGCTGCCGCGGGCGCTCGCGGACGCGGGGCTCCACTACACGCGCCTGATGAACAGCGAGCTGATGGCGCATCCGGCGCTCCCGTGGCTCGTCGACCGGTGGGCGGCTCCACACTGGATCCCGCTCGCGAACATCTTCTCGGTCGGCGACGTGGGCATCGCGGTCGGCGGCTTCGTCCTCGGGCTCGTCCTCACCGGCGCACGCGCGCCCGGCCGCAGACCGCGGACGGCGACGACGTGAGACCTGATTAGCTAGAAGAATCCGCTTCCTCGTCGTTCCCCACACGCACTGGGACCGCGAGTGGTACGTGCCGTTCGAGGTGTTCCGGCTGCGACTCGGCGCCGTCGTCGACGCCGTGCTCGACACGCTCGAGTCCGACCCTGCGTTCCGTTCGTTCACCCTCGACGGCCAGGCGGTCGTGCTCGAGGACTACGTGGACGTCCGCCCGGAGAATGCGGGGCGCCTGGGCGCGCTCCTCGCCGCCGGACGGCTCGAGGCGGGCCCGTGGTACGTCCTCCCGGACGAGATCCTCGTCGGCGGCGAGTCGCTCGTCCGCAACCTCCTCCTCGGGCGCCGCGTCTGCCGCCGTTTCGGCGTCGAGCCGACGGGCGCCGGCTACGAGCCGGACAGCTTCGGGCATCCCGCGCAGCTGCCGCAGGTGCTCGCCGGATTCGGCCTCGGCACGTTCCTCTTCTCGCGCGGCATGGGCGACCAGATCGACGATGCCGGCGTCACATTCCGCTGGCGCGCCGCCGGCGCCGAGGTGATCGCGTGCCAGTTCCTTCCGCACTACGACAACTTCGCCCGCCTGACGACGGCGGACGAGGCGGAAGAGCGTGTGGAGGCGATCGTCGAGGCCTTCGGACCGCTCCTGCACGACGGCCAGACGATTCTCCTCGCGAACGGCTCGGACCACCTGCCGGTCCAGCCGTTCCTGCCGGAGCTCTGCTCCGAGCTCGAGCGCCGCCTGCAGACGACGTTCACGATCGGGCGCTTCTCGGACTTCCATCCGCCGACGGACGATCTGCCGGCGTACGAGGGCGAGCTCGTCGGCAGTCGACTCCAGAACGTCCTCCGCGGGGTCAACTCGGCCCGCGTGTACCTCAAGCAGGCGAACGAGCGCGCGGAGCGCCGGCTGCTCGCGGCCGAGACGGCTGCCGCGCTTCGCTCGCTCCGCGAGGGGACCCGCTTCCCGCACGAGGACGTGCGGCTCGCGTGGCGCGATCTCCTCCGCAACCATCCGCACGACTCGATCTGCGGCTGCTCGTGCGACGAGGTCCACCGCGACATGCTCGTTCGCTACGAGCAGCTCGACCGGACGATCGAGATCGTCGAGCGGGCTGCGCTCGGCGTCGGCGGCGCCCTCGTCAACCCGCTGCCGTACCGACGGGCGCGGCTCGTCGGCGGCGGCGTCGTCGAGCTCGAGGGGTTCGAGGGACGCCGAGCCGACCCGGTACCGGCACCCGTGCTTCCCGTCGAGCTCGACCTCGCCTTCGAGGACGAGCCGGACGTCGGCGACCTCTACACGTTCTGTCCCGGCGGTCCCGTGCGGCGCGCAGAGCTCGTCGGGTCGCGCGTCGAGCCGGACGGCTCCCTCGTCCTCGAGCACGAGCTCCCCGGCATCCGGATCTCGACTGTCGCGCGCGCGGTCGTCGACCGGATCGAGCTGCGGACGACGGTCGAGAACGAGGCGGACGACCACCGGCTGCGCGTCCACGTGCGCTCGGACGGACGCGACGAGGTGCGCGCCGAGAGCCAGTTCGCGGTCGTCCGGCGGCCAATCGCCCCTCCGGCGCCGCGCGCGCGGTGGGTCGAGCCGCCCGTCGCGACTGCACACATGCTCGGAACGGTCGCGCTCGGCCGGCTCGCCCTGCTGACGAAGGGCCTCCCGGAGTACGAGGCCGCCGCCGATGGATTGCGCCTCACGCTTCTCCGGTGCGTCGGGACGATCTCGCGCCCGGCCGGTCTCCCCACGCGCCCGGTGGCAGCGGGACCGGACGTCGCCACCCCCGAAGGCCAATGCCGCGGACGCCACGTCTTCGAGTACGCCGTCCGCTTCGATGCCGACTCCCTCAGCGACGCCGCCCTCATCCGCGCCGGCCAGGACTACCGGACGGACTTCCTCGCCGGCGACCCCTTCCCGGCACCGATGACGCTGGAGGGCGACGTCGTCTTCTCGTGCCTCAAGGGAGCCGAGGCCGGCGCCGGGCTCGTCGTGCGGGTGTTCAACCCGAACGCGAGCCACGAGGCGGTTCGCCTCGGCGGAGTCGACGCGGTGCGCGTTCGCCTCGACGAGACGCGCGCCGCCGGCGGCTTCGACCTCGCCCCGGGGGAGATCGCGACGTTCCTCCTGGCCGATCCCTCGTAAGAGGGACGCCGTCCACTCGCCCGCTCGGCGAGGAATGACCCGGGTATGAAGGGTCGCACTCCTTTCGACCTCACCCTTCCTGGGGATGCAATCCCGCATCGAAACGGGAAGATTCGACCAGCGAACGGGACTTACTGCGGACATCTCCTGGGAGGTGAAGATCTCGTGATTCGGTGGTATGCACGCGCGTTGAATGCGGCCACGCTCCTCAAGGGGGCTATGGCACTTGCCGCACTCGTCGCGCTCGTCGTCGGTGCCGGCGCCAACTGGCGCTGGGACTGACCTCCAGCCTTTGAGCGGGGCCGGGTCGCACGACGATTCGGTCCCGCTTTTCGGCTTTCTCGAGAGAACACCATGAACGAAACGCAAATCTGCGGCCTTCCTGCTCGGCTCTTCGCGTACATCGCAGCCACGTCGGCTGTCGGGCTGCCGTTGATCGTGCTGGCGGCCGCGAACATCGCGATCCATCCGCCCTCGCCCGGCCGAGCGGCGGGAGTCCTTCTCTTCTTCGCGCTCGCGATGCTCGCCGACCTGCAGCCGATGCCGATGGGCGAGGGCGGCAAGACGGACGTCACGATCACGACGGTCTTCATCGTCACGGCGGCGATCCTGTTCGGCTGGCACTACGCCGTTCCGGCCGCTGCGATCAGCATCGCGATCTCGATGCTCGCCACGCGCCGCCCGATCGAGCGGATCGCGTTCAACGTCGCGAGCTACGCGCTCTTTGCCTTTGCAGCGAGTGTGCCCGTCATCGTCTTCGGCTCCTCCGACGGGGTCGGCCCGGGGCGACTGACCGCGTACATCCTCGCGGGCGCCGCACTGCACGTCTGCGCCAACGTCCTGATCGTCTCCGGCGTCATCGCCGTCTCGCAGCGCGAGCGCCTCCGCGACGTCATCCTCCCGGGCCTGAGGCGGAACGGCCTCGTCTTCCTGATGATGGCTGTGCTCGCCGCACTCGCCACGAACCTGTGGGCGGCGCATCCGTGGATGCTCTCGCTCCTCGCGGGCCCGCTCTTCACGCTGACCCTGTACCAGCGCAGCCTCTACAACTCGCGCGTCGCGGCAAAGGACGCGCGGACGGACAACCTCACCGGCCTCGGGAACCACCGCGCGTACCAGGCAGCCCTGCGCGACGCGATCGAGACCGCCGAGGCGAGCGGCGGCGAGTTCTCGCTCTGCATCGTGGACGTGGACGACTTCAAGCGGGTCAACGACAACTACGGCCACCAGGTCGGCGACGACGTCCTCGTCGCCCTCGCCGAGATCCTCCAGAACGCCCGCGACGGCCAAGCCTTCCGCTGCGGCGGCGACGAGTTCGCGCTCCTCTTCGACGGCGACGGCACGAGCGCCTTCGAACGGATCACCGACGTCCAGGAGGCCGTCTCGGTCCTGGGGCTGACGCCGGTGACGATCAGCGTCGGCATCGCGAGCTTCCCGAGCCAGGCAGAGGACGCCGACGGCCTGCAGCGCATGGCCGACGGCGCGCTGTACTGGTCGAAGCACCACGGCAAGAACCGCTCCTTCGTCTACAGCCCCAAGGTCGTCCGCATCCACTCCGCCAAGGAGCTCGAGTGGGAGACCGAGCGTGTGGCCCGGCTGCGGGCGGCGAAGAACATCGTGCGCTTCGTCGACGCGAAAGATCCCTCGACCGCCAACCACTCGGAGACGGTGTCGGCGCTGGCGGCTGCGATCGGGACCGAGCTCGGCCTCGACGAGGCGACCGTCGACCAGCTCGCCCTCGCCGGCCTCCTGCACGACATCGGCAAGATCGGCATCCCCGACTCGCTCCTGCAGGCGCCGCGGGCGCTGACGGCGGTCGAGTTCGAGACGATCAAGGCGCACCCGGCGCTCGGGTACTCGCTCCTCGACGGGCTCGGGATCGCGCCGATCGACGAGTGGATCCTCCACCACCACGAGAACTGGGACGGCACGGGCTACCCGAACGGGCTGTCCCGCGACGAGATTCCGCTCGGCGCGCGCATCGTCCGCGTCGCCGACGCCTTCGAGGCGATGACGGCGAACCGCCCCTACCGCGCGGCGCAGTCGGTCGAGTACGCGCTCGCCGAGCTGCACGCGAACGCGTGCTTGCAGTTCGACGCGATCGCGGTCGCAGCCGTGGAGGCCTGCCTCGTCAACCGCTCCTCCACCGCCGGCCGGCGGCAGGTGCCGGCACTGGCATTGGCCTAGCTGTGGCGCTCGCACTCCCTCTGTTCGTGGGTTTCGCGCTCGCGCCGCTCCTCGGCGGCCGCTGGAGCCGCCTGGCGAGACTCCGGATCCGCGGCGTCTGGATCTTCTATCTCGCGATCGCGCTGCAGCTCGTCGCCTTCCCGGTGAAGGTGATGCCTTGGCACACGTCCGACCGGATCGGCGTCGTCCTGTGGCTCGTCTCGTACGGGTTCTTCTGCCTCGGCATCGCGACGAACACGCGGACGCCGGGAATGCCGCCGATCGCGGTCGGCCTCGTCTCGAACCTGTCTGCGATCCTCGCGAACGGCGGGCACATGCCGGCGCTGCCGTCGGCGCTTCGCGGCGCCGGCCTGCACTTCTCGAAGAGCCGGAACAGCGCCGAGATGGCATCGCCGCACCTGGCGTGGCTCGTCGACCGCTGGGCGGCCCCGAGCTGGATCCCGTGGGCGAACGTCTTCTCGGTCGGCGACGTCATCATCGCCTCAGGAGGGCTGATCTTCGCGCTCGGCGCGACGGGTGCGCTGCGGCCGATCGCCCGGGGCCGGCGTCAGCGGCGCGTGTACGCGACCGCGACGAGGTAGAGCCCCCAGGGCGGCGCCGTCTGGCCCGCGCCGGCGCGGTCCGCGCCCCCGAGGAGCGGGCCGAGGTCGATCCCGTCCACCATCGTCCCGACGAGCGTCCGCACCATGTGGCGGAGATAGCTGTCGGCGGTGATCTCGAAATCGAGGTGGTCCCCACGCCGCGTCCACGCCGCGGACTCGACGACGCGGACGAAGACGTGGTGCTGCGTCTCCGTCGGGGTGAACGCGCGGAAGTCGTGCTCGCCGGGGAGCAGAGCTGCGCACGCGTTCAGCAGGTCGAGGTCGAGCGGGCGCGGCACCCACCAGCTGCGGCGGAGCTCGAACGGGGACGGCGCCGCGCGCGTGAAGATGCGGTAGCGGTAGGAGCGCGCGGCGGCGGAGTGCCGTGCGTGGAAGCCGGACGGCGCCTCCTCGGCGGTGACGACCGAGATCTCGTCCGGCAGGCGGGCGTTGAGCGCGGCGGCCGCGCGCTCCGGCGGCGGGCCGCCCTCGACGTCGGCGGAGGCGACGTTGCCGAGCGCGTGCACGCCCGTGTCCGTCCGCCCGGCGACGGCGAGCTTGTCGACGGAGGCGAACGTCTCCTCGAGCGCCGCCCGCAGCGCTGCCTCGATGGTGGGAAGACCGGGCTGCGCCGCAAAGCCGCGGAAAGGCGTGCCGTCGTACTCGATCGTCAGTCTGATGCGCACGTCAGGCAGCCCTGACGGTTATTGTCAGGACTTCCTTATGCTCTACTGACTTGCACATCGGTTGATATACTCTACAGAGTGAGCGACGAGCACGCCTTTCTGCTGCAGCGCGTCCAGCCGGCGATGGTGGGCCTCATCGACGGCTCGCTGTCGACGCTCGCGCCGATCTTCGCCGTCGTGCTGGCCTCGCACGACACACGCTACGCCTTCATCGCCGGCCTCGCGACGTCGCTCGGCGCCGCGATCAGCATGGGCTTTTCGGAGGCGCTCTCGGACACCGGTGAGCTGACGGGACGCGGCAGCCCCGTCGTCCGCGGCGCGATCACAGGCGGCGGCACGTTCCTCGGCGGGATCCTCCACTCGCTCCCGTTCCTCATCCCGAACTACCACGTCGCCTTGTTCTTCGCGGTCAGCGTGGTGGCGTTCGAGCTGCTGATGCTCGCCTATTTCCGGTGGCGCTTCTTCTCGGACACGTTCGTCCGAGCGCTGGGCATCGTCACCTTCGCCGGGATCCTGATCGCAGCCGTCAGCGCCGGCCTCGGCAGCCTGCTCGGGACGCCGGTCGGCAGCTAGCGACGGCCGGCTGTTACGGCTGGTAGTCGACGAGCTCGAGGTAGACCATGTCGGCCGCGTCGCCCTGGCGCGGGCCGAGCTTGACGATCCGTGAGTAGCCGCCGGGCCGCTCGGCCATGCGCGGGCCGACGTCCGAGAAGAGCTTGTGCACGACCTCCTGCGACCGCAGCTCGGCGAGCGCCTGGCGGCGCGCGTGGAGGTCGCCGCGCCGCCCGAGCGTGATCATCTGCTCGGCGAACGGCTTCACCGCCTTCGCCTTCGCCTCGGTCGTCTTGATGCGCCCGTGCTCGATGAGCGAGCACGCGAGGTTCGCGTACAGCGCCTTGCGGTGGGACGCGTCGCGCCCGAGCTTCTTGCCGGTCCGCGCGTGACGCACGGCGTTACTCCAGCGCTCCGCTGTCGCCCCGCAGCGTCAGCCCGTGCTGCGCGAGCGTCTCCTTGACCTCTTCGATCGACTTCTTGCCGAAGTTCGGGATGGCGCCGAGCTCGTTCTCGGTCTTCATCACGAGATCGCCGATCGTCTCGATCCCGACGCGCTTGAGGCAGTTGTACGAGCGGACGCCGAGCTCGAGCTCCTCGATCGGGAAGTTCTCCATCCCGCGCGCGAGCCCGGTCTCGGCGCTGACGCCGTCACCGGCGGCGACCGCCTGCTCGCCGAAGCCCTCGATCTTGTCGATGTCGGTGAAGATCGCGAGCTGGCGGATGAGGATCTCGGCCGCCTCGGCGAGCGCGTCCTTCGGATCGACCGACCCGTCGGTGGTGATGTCGAGCATCAGCTTGTCGTAATCCGTCCGCTGCCCGACGCGCGCAGCCTCGACCGCGTACGCGACGCGGCGCACGGGAGAGAAGATCGAGTCGATCGGGATGACGCCGATCGTGTGCTGCGGGCCGCGATTGAGCTCGGCGGGCATGTAGCCGCGGCCGCGTCCGATCGTCAGCGTCAGCTCCAGGCGGCCGCGGTCCGAGAGGTTCGCGATCTCGAGCTCCGGATTGAGGATCTCGAGCTCCGCTGGAGCCTCGATGTCGGCTGCGGTGACGATGCCCGGCCCCTTCTTCGCGATGTGCACCTCGACCTCCGGCGAGTCGCCGTGGAGGCGGGCGACGAGGTTCTTGAGGTTGAGAACGATGTCGGTGACGTCCTCGCGGACGCCCGGCAGCGTCGTGAACTCGTGCGCAGTCCCCTCGACCTTGACCGAGGTGACCGCAGCGCCCTCGAGCGAGGAGAGCAGCACGCGGCGCAGCGAGTTTCCGAACGTGTGACCGAAGCCGCGGTCGAGCGGCTCGATCTGGAAGACGCCGCGGTGCTCGTCCACCTCTTCGTGGACGATGCGCGGAATCTGGAAGTCCATAGCGCGTGTGGCCAAAGCGGGTCCTTACCTTTCCGTGGTCATCAAACTAGAGCGCGGAGCGCATCCGTTACTTCGAATACAGCTCGACGATGAGCGACTCCTGAACCGGCGTGTCGATCTCGCCGCGCTCGGGCTGCTTCAGCACCTTGCCGGTGAGGCCGTCGTGGTCGGCCTGGAGCCATGGAGCGACGGTCGACACGAGATCGGTCGCATCCCGGATCGTCTGCTGCGCCGACGAGTTCGGCGCGACGGTGACAATGTCGTTCGGTCGAACCTGGTAGCTGGGGATGTTCACGCGGCGGCCGTTCACGTGGAAGTGGCCGTGGCGCACGAGCTGGCGCGCCTGTGCGCGCGACGCCGCGAAGCCGAGACGGTAGACGACGTTGTCGAGCCGCGTCTCCAGCATCCGCAGAAGCTCCTCCCCGGTGACGCCGGAGCGCCGGGACGCCTTCTCGTAGTACGTGCGGAACTGCTTCTCGAGCAGGCCGTAGTAGCGGCGAGCCTTCTGCTTCTCGCGCAGCTGCAGCAGATACTCGCTCTGCTTGATGCGGCCGCGGCCGTGCTCACCCGGCGGATACGAGCGGCGCTCGATCGCGCACTTCTCCGTCAGGCAGCGCTCGCCCTTGAGGAAGAGCTTCATCCCCTCGCGCCGGCAGATGCGGCACTTGGCTCCGAGATCGCGCGCCATCAGACGCGCCTCCGCTTGCGCGGACGGACGCCGTTGTGCGCCTGCGGGGTGACGTCCTTGACGCCGAGGATCTCGAGGCCGGCCGCCTGCAGCGACCGGATCGCCGTCTCGCGACCGGAGCCGGGGCCCTTGACGAACACCTCGACCTTCTGCAGGCCGTGCTCCATGCCCTTGCGCGCACAGGCGTCGGCGGTCACCTGAGCGGCGAACGGCGTCGACTTGCGCGAGCCCTTGAAGCCCGCGGAGCCGGCCGACTCCCACGCGATGACGTTCCCGTCCTTGTCGGTGAGCGCGACGATGGTGTTGTTGAAGCTCGTCTTGATGTGCGCCTGGCCGATGGCGATGTTCTTGCGGACGCGACGGCGGGCGCGGCCGCGCGTGGCCGCCTGACGACGGGGAGGAGCCACCTATTTCGCCGCCTTCTTACCGCGGCCGACGGTCTTCTTCGGCCCCTTGCGCGTGCGGGCGTTCGTCTTCGTGCGCTGCCCGTTCACCGGAAGGCCGCGCCGATGGCGCACGCCGCGGTAGGCGCCGATGTCGGAGAGGCGCTTGATCGCCTGCTGGCGGTCCCGGCGAAGATCGCCCTCGACCTCGAGGTTCGAGTCGATGTAGGTCCGGAGCTTCGTGACCTCGTCGTCGGTGAGATCCTTGATCTTCGTGTCGGCGGAGAGGCCGAGCTCGGCTGCGATCTTGCGCGCCGTCGGCTGGCCGATGCCGTAGATGTACGTCAGCCCGATCTCGAGCCGCTTCTGATTCGGGAGGTTCACTCCTGCGATGCGAGCCACTGGCGGCTACCCCTGCCTTTGCTTGTGACGAGGATTGGTACAGATGACCATGGTCGTGCCGTGCCGCTTGATGACGCGGCAGCGTTCGCACATGACCTTCACTGAGGGGCGTACTTTCATGTCAGCGGTGCCGGTAGGTGATTCGACCGCGGTTCAGGTCGTACGGGCTCAGCTCCACCTTGACCTTGTCACCCGGCAGGATGCGGATGTAGTGCTTCCGCATCTTCCCGGAGATGGTCGCGAGCACGGAATGGCCGCCGTCGATCTGCACCCGGAACATGGTGCTCGGGAGCGCCTCGACGACCTCGCCCTCAACCTCGATCTTCTCTTCCTTGGTCGGCATGTCCTTTCTTTTCCAGAGGAGTGCGCGCGCACGGCAAAGCCGGTGCGC
>Ga0070731_10005699_pt1 | contig 10182 bp, 6 predicted proteins | sample Coa_R1_2_FD_66448 | JGI IMG/M metagenome (GOLD analysis project Ga0070731, IMG submission 66448) | Surface soil microbial communities from Centralia Pennsylvania, which are recovering from an underground coalmine fire - Coalmine... | ecosystem: Environmental > Terrestrial > Soil > Unclassified ... | reverse complement strand
AATTTGATAGCGGCATCCACGTTCTGCTGGCGAACTTCTTCGTTGATGTCGAGCGACCAGTTGCCGCGCTCCATCATATTTCCGACCGTGATCCCGTCGCTGCGGGGATTGATGCTCGCGTTCACGGTGCTGTTGGGCAAGTGGCCGTTGGCCCGGTACGTGACTTCCGGCTGCGGAATACACACAGTGAGTTGGCCCTTGATGGGAACCAGTTCGTCGTCTTTGAAAAGAGTCTTCGATCCGAGGCCGGTGCAGTTGACGATGATCGATTCCGGAAGCGACATCAAGTCGCGGGGCGTATCGAACTTGCGGATCACGATTTTGCCGCCGAAGAGCACGAAATCGCGGACCAGCGTTTCGAGGTAGATCGAAGGCTCGATGGCCAGCGCCGAAGTGCGGATAGCGTACTTGGTTGGGAACGGGTGTTCTCCTGGGCCCAAAACGTCACGATCACGGCCGGTGCGCAGGCGCTCCGGGAGCAGGTCGTCTGTTGGCGGGGCGGGCGGAGGCGTCGGATCGTCGGTGGCATTGTAGCTGTCGATCCAATAAACTCCGTAGCCCGGAGCCCCGGCCAGCAATTGAAGCTGCCGGTAGGAAATCTCGGCCGCCTGTCGAAATTGAGCGTCCCAGGCGGGAGTGCGCTTCTCCGGCGAGATCAGGGCGGTGACGGGGGTGAAACCGGCCATCGACATGTTGGAAGTTGTGTCGGGCGGGACGGTCATCGCGTAGATGGTGACGTCGAACCCTCGCCGCTGGAGTTGGCGGGCGGCGGTTAGCCCAGGCGATCCGCATCCGATCACCGCAGCGCGGCGTTCCTGATGCTGCAATGCCATGTCGGCCGCCATCGCGCCGCAGCCCCAGGCCAGGGACATGCCGGCTCCGCCGAAGCCGTAATCGTGAATTACCGTCTTGGCGTCGAACTGCTCAGGCTTCAGGACAAATCCCGAATCGCGATGCGGGCGCAAGCCCACGGTGGTTCGAATTACGCGCTCCCACGAAATCCGAGGCGCAGCCAGCCGGACCGCGTTCGGTCGCAGCCCAGGCGGCGCCGCGGCGACGGTTTTTCGTGCGGCGCACGCGGTCGTCAAACCAGCTAAGGCCGTGGCAGCCCCGGCCTGCAGGAACTCTCGTCTTCTCATGTATGAGCTTCAGCTAACCAGCAAATCTTTTATGACGTCGCCGTAGACGTCGGTGAGACGGAAATCACGACCCGCGTATCGATACGTCAACTTGGTGTGATCGATTCCCAGATTATATAGCATCGTCGCATGCAGGTCGTGGATGGAGACGCGGTTCTCGACGGCTTTGAATCCGAATTCGTCAGTCGCGCCATACGCCAGGCCGCCTTTGAATCCGCCGCCCGCGGCCCACATGGTGAAGCCGTAGGGATTGTGATCGCGTCCCGTGCCGCTCTCAGATACGGGCGTACGGCCGAATTCGCCGCCCCAGACAACGATCGTTTCGTCCAGCAGGCCGCGGCGCTTCAGATCGCGAATCAGCGCGGCGGCGGCTTGATCCATGTCCGGGCAACGGTCCTGGAGATTGCCCTTGATGTCTTTGTGATCGTCCCACACCTGGCCAGCGCCGTAGTTGATGTGGATATAACGAACGCCGTGCTCCACTAGCCTTCGGGCCAGGAGGCAGCCGTTGGCGAACGGGGTAGTGCCGTATTCCGCGCGAACGGCTTCGGACTCTTTGCGGATGTCGAAAATGTCCAGGGCTTCGAACTGCATTCGATACGCCGCTTCCATCGATTTGATGCGGCCGTCGAGGTAATCGTCCGCGCCGAATCCTTCGCTGAATCCGCGATTCAAGGCCTGGATCTGGTCCAGCTCTCTGCGCTGCAATTGGGGATCGGCCCACTGATTCCGGAGATTGGGAATCATCTTCTCCGGCTCGATTTCGGCGTCGGTGAAACTGATGCCCTGGTGTTCGGCGGGCAGGAATCCGGAGCGCGATAGCGATCCCTCGCCGCCGGGGCCGTTCGGAGTCAGCACGACGAACGCCGGAAGATTCTCATTCTCGGTTCCGAGGCCGTAGGACAGCCACGCGCCGGTTGACGGCCGCGTCGCCAGAATGCTGCCGGTGTGAAACAGGCTGCGGGCCGGCGTGTGCGTGGGATTGAACGTGTACATCGAGCGGATCACGCAGATGTCGTCGATGGTGGCGCCAAGCCGCGGCACCAGTTCACTGACTTCGATTCCCGACGCACCGTATTTCTTAAATTCAAAAGCGGAGGGGAGCAATCCACCGGTCTGGCGCTCGGTCCGCAGGTTGACCGAATTCGGCCGTTCGCCTTGATGTTTTAGAAGGAGCGGCTTCGGATCGAACATGTCGACTTGAGACGGTCCGCCGGTCATGAACAACGAAATCACGTGCTTCGCTTTTCCAGGCGTGCGCGCGCCCGTGTAATGGCCGGGTCCGGCGGGGCGAGTCTCGCCCGCGAGGAGACCGGATAATCCGACGGTCCCGAGCCCGCCGCATAGAGATTGAATCATCTCCCGCCTGGAAAGCCTCATCATGGCCAGAAGATCTCCTCATTCAATGCCAATAGAATTTGCGCGTACTCCTCGATCGTGCCTTTGGCGAGATAACTTAACGCAAGATCGAGCTCCTTCGTCGCCGGATCTCGCGAAAGGACTTTGCGATACAGGCTTCGGATTTTCGATGCGGGGTCCGGCTCCGGTTCGACGCTTTTCGCAAGAGCGCCCGCCTGCGCGTGGATGAACCCGCTGTTCATGATGAACAACTGCTGCAGCGACGTGGTGGTAACGTCCCGATCCGAGCTGGTTTGCGTGGGATCGGGAAAGTCGTAATTTCGTAGAAGATTGCTCAGACGCCCGCGGCTGACTCGCGCGTAGACGGTGCGCCGGGTGTTTGCGGGCGCGTCGATATCTTCCGACGGTCCGTACATCTTGTCATTGAACGTCCCCGAGGCGCGAAGAATTGAGTCGCGATAGGATTCGATATCCAGACGACGCGGATTCATGCGCCACAGGTACAGGTTCACCGCATCGGCCTGTGCGGCTTCCGGCCGCGGATGGCTCGACTGTTGGTAGGCGGCGGAGAGCATGATCTCGCGGTTCAGCCATTTGAGCGACCATCCGTGCGCGATGAAACGAGCCGCCAGGTCATCGAGCAATTCGGGATGCGACGGCTTTTCTCCCTGAACGCCGAAATCGCTGGTTGTCGCGACTAAAGCGCGGCCGAAGTGCCAGCCCCAGACACGATTTACGATCACGCGCGCGGAGAGGGAAGCGCCGTCTGTGAACAACTCATCGGCCAGCTCGAGCCGGCCGGAGCCATGTTTGAAGGTCGTGTCTCCCTTTGAGAGCACGGTCAGAAAATGCCGCGGAACGACGTCGCCGGGCGTAGCGATGTTGCCATGCAGCAGAACGGGGAAATCCTTCGCTTCGCCGGCATGGTAGTTGACCCAGGTATAGTGGGCGTCCGTGCCATCGACGTCCTGCCAGGCGTCAAAGACGGCGTTCGCGAAGGGTTCGGTTGAGGTGGGATTGTTGCGCGCGCGGTTGTTGGCCGCCGCAACGACTTTCACTTCGGTCTTGGGCGCTGGCTCGGCGGGCGGCTTGGGCGCGATCACGTAGTATTTCTCAACGCTGGCGGCCAGCTTAGGATAGCGGGCGCGCAGACTCTCCATCTCCGTCTTGAGGCTTTGAATTTCCGCCTTCCATTTTTCGACGCGCGGTTCGGCGCCTTCGACAGTCGAGGCTTCGTTGGTCAACAGGTTCGCGGAATAATGCAGGTCAAAGAGACGGTTCTGAATCCACAAGTAGCGCGTCTCGATCTTCGGATCTACATCGAACAAAGGCCGCTGTGCGCGCATCGTGGACGCAAACACGCCAACCAAGCCGTAGTAATCCTTGGTTGGAATAGGATCGAATTTGTGATCGTGGCAGCGGGCGCACGCAACCGTCATCGCGAGCAAACCGCGCGAGACAGCGTCGACACGCTCATCCCAATCGTCGGTCATGAACCCGCCGATCACTTCCGCGGACAGGCGCTGGTCCTTGTGATAGATCGGGGCCGCGCCCAGATAACCAAGCGCCCGCAGATCCGACCGGGGCGCGCCGGGGACCATGTCGGCGGCGAGCTGGAGCTTGACGAAACGGTCGTAGGGAATGTCTTTATTGACTGCCTCTATGATCCAGTCGCGATAACGCCAGGCAAATGGATATGGAGGGTTGGTCGCTTCGGAGGTGGGGTTGTCCTCGCCGAATCGGGCGACGTCCATCCAGTGGCGTCCCCATCGTTCGCCGTAATGTTCGGACGCAAGCAGCCGGTCGATTAGCCGTTCGTACGCATCCGGCGATTTGTCGCTAACAAATGCCTGAACTTCGTCGTAGCTGGGCCGATAGCCGACCAGGTCGATGTAGGCGCGCGTAACCAGAGTCGCGGAGTCGGCCTTGGGCGAGGGGGTAAGATTTTTTTCTTCGAGCTTGGCCAGGATGAACCTGTCGATTTTCGTTTTGGCCCAGGCGGCGTCCTTGACACCCGGCGCGGGCTTCTCGTTGACGGGCTGGAACGCCCACCATTTGCGGCCGTCTTCGATGCTCATGCCCTTCAGCGGCGCGGGCGACTGGCTGGACGTCGCGGCCGGGGCTTCCACCCGGGGATCGGGAGCTCCGGCTGCGATCCATTGTTCGAAATCCGCGATGACGGAGTCGGACAGCTTGCCCGCCGGAGGCATCTGGAGATTAGGATCGGAGTAGCTGAGAGCCTTCAGCAGGCGGCTTTCCTGCGGCTTTCCGGGAACGATGACCTTACCGGTCGCGCCGCCGGCCAGTAATCCGGCTTTTGTGTCCAGGGTCAGACCGCCCATCGGCGCCTTGAGTTTGGAAGAGTGGCAGCCGTAACACTTGCCCGTTAAGACCGGACGGATTTTGGTTTCGAAAAGCGTGAAATCAACGGTTTGCGCCGGCAGGGAAATCGCCGTGCCCAAAATCGCAAGAGTGACGGCGAGCCTTTGCATTCCTTTAGTCTCTTTATCGAGTCTATTGCGCCGATGCCTATAACGTCAATCACTTCAGGACGTTACTCGAATCGGCCGCGGCGATCAGGCGGTCTGCATCGTCCTGGAGGAGAAAGCGCTCGCGGACCAGACGCTCGGCGGCGGTGCGGACTTGTGCGACGTACGCTTCGTGGGATGCGTAGCGTTCTTCAATCGATGGCCGCGGATCGCCGGCCGCAAGACGCTCGGCCTTGGTCTTCGCGAATGGGATGTAACCGCCGAGATTTCCGCATCCTTGACCTTTCAGAAACCCGGACGCGGTGACATTCCATCCCACGTAGGTGCCCAATGGGGCCTGGTGCAGAACGCTGGCGACCCCGGAAGTCTCGTTGCCGTCGGCGTCCACCGTTGGCGCGAGACTGGGAAGCATTTGCTTGATCACGGGCGGCTGCATCGAAATCGTCCCGGAGAGATCGTTGTAGTTGAAACTCGAACCATAGTCGTAATCGTAGAGCGAGTTCAGAATGCCGTCGGGCAACGGCTGGCCGGGAATCACCGGGAACTTCATCGCTGCCTGCGTCGGAAGCGTCAATTGCTTCTGATCGAGGTGCGGGTACTGGCTGGGCGGAGGCGCCGTTCCCTTCACCACCCAATCGACAAGTGCAACCATCAGCGCGCGCATCGTATCGGAAGATGGGTTGGGATTTGCAGGCAGTTCGCAGCGCGCGGGCGGCTTGGGCGCAGTGGTGCTGAATCCGCCGGCGCCGCCTCCGTGCGTGACGCCAGGGAAATAATATCGGCGAACGTTCGGCGGCAACGGGATGTCACGATCCGCCCGCGTGCCGACCAGGTCGGGCGAGCCACGCAAGTTCCAGAACTCCGACGCGCCGAAGGTTTCGAAAACTTTCGGGCAGGTTTCCGAGGCATGGCAGCGGTCAAGCAACCCGCCCATGGGCCGATGGCGCACTTCATCGGTGTAATCGGTCCACCAGACGACGCCGTCGCTACCAGGCTCATACAGTCCGGCGGCGCCCCCAGGAGCCGCGAATCGGTAATTCATCGCCAGTTGCCGGACCGCGATATTGGAGTTAATCCCGTCCCACACGATCTTTCCCGATTCGTCCTGGTTGAATCCCAGGTGCACCATGGTGCGCAGAAAGTTGCCCGATTGAGAATTGCCCCAGGCGATCGCGCGCGAAATTTTGTGGGCCAACTGCTCGGAATCGGTATACCTGAAATACGCATTCAGGTCGCGCGTGGCCGCGAAGCCGATTCCGAGAACCAGCGGATCTTTCGCGGTGTAAGTCAATTCGTATAAAAACGCCGGATTGAATCCGCCCTTCAGGCAGATTTTGGATGGGTCGGGAGTCCCGGGAAACGCCACGCTGCTGCAATCGGCAAAGGCCCAATCGGCGCTCTTGATCGGGGTGATCTCGGTGCCTTCCGACGCTTTGCGGGTCAACGTCGCTTTAGTATTGTCGAGGCTCGCCGCCAGCGGCCGCGGCGTGCCCCCGGAGACGATCGGAAGAGTACTGCTATTTGCCGGCATGTCGAAAAATCGCGCCAGAACGCGGCCGGTGATGCTCGAACCATCCGGATTCCTGGCAATCGGTACGGTGATCGTTTCGATGCCGTCGTGCGCGGGGATATCGCCTTGCCAACCGCTGGCCAGGACGACGTGGCCGCGGCGGAAGTAATCCGCGATGGCGCCGGGATTGTTGGCTCCGCGGACCAGCGCCGAGTTCCCGCGATTCGGGACCTCATAGAGCAATAAACCGCTTGCGCGGGCCATATCGACGGGCTTCACAAGCAAGAACGTAGCCGAGTATTCCACCATGCCGTGAACGTTGCGCGGCGCCAGTTGGATATCCGTGATGATGGCGTTCAGGGGATCCTTGGGGTCCAGTTCGCCATAGGCTCGTCCCGAGAGGCGCTCATAGCGGCCGCCTTCGCCGAAGGATTGTCCCTCGTATGCCGGCGACTCCTTATGCTCAATGACGATACGCGTGATTCGTGCGTCGAGCGGCGCTGTCAGGAACGCGGCCGTGGCGAGTCCTGCAAGAAAGGCTTGCTTCATGATGGTCTACATTTTATAGCAACCGAGGAAACGGGGGTGACGCCGGTGAAGAATCGTGGTAGGTTTATCCGCAAAGGAGTCAGCCATGTTGCACTGGCTTGTTGGTCTGTGGCGCAGGGTTGAACGTTGGATGCACCCGGAAAAGGTTCAGCAGCCGTATCATCGGTCCAACCTGCATGGCCGTCATCGTTAACTGGAGAACAAATATGTCCGTCTCAATATCTCGCCGGTCTGTTTTAAGCTGGACTGCCGCGGCCGCCGGCATCGGTATCGTCCGCGGGATCGCGCCGGCCCAAGATTCCGGACGTCGCGTCCTGGCGTTGATCGGCGACCGGTATCACAACTCGGATTACATTCAGGTCGCGCTCAACAAGATGTTCGCCGGTCAGGGCGTCGCGGTCGACTACACCGTCGATTGCACAAAGCTCTCGCGCAATGTGCTCAAAAACTATCAGATGTTTCTTTGCCTTCGCGATGGCATGATCTGGCCCAACGGCTATCTCGGGCCGGACGCGTACGCGGCCTATGAGCAAAACCTGGAGAATCGCGAGGACTTTCCCGAAGCGAAGGCTGAGACCTGGCTGACGGAAGATCAGGCGGGTGCGCTGAAGGAATTCGTCACCGCAGGAAACGGCTTCTACTCGCTGCACAACAATAGCCACGTTTCGCTCTCGTCAAAGACGTACCGCGATGTGATGGGCGGCGCGTATATCGGCCATCCGCCGCTCCGGCCTTTCAAAGTGCGGGTGGTCAATTCGAGTCATCCGATTACGCAGGGCATCAAGGATTTTATGGTCAACGACGAGCAGCACTACGTGCAGTACGACAAAGATCGAAAGTATCTGCTGCTGGAAGCGGAAAACGTCGACGGTCTGACGTATCAGAACCTGGGAGCCAAGTCGATCGCCGGTTGGGCCTACGATTATGGGCGCGGCCGGGTGGTCTTCACGTCTCCGGGACACACGATTCACGCGCTGTGGGCTCCTGAATATTTGAAACTGCAGAAGCGCACCGTTCAGTGGCTGTTGAAAGAAATCTGACGCTTATTGCCGGCGGCTGGAATCCCGCACGATCAGCCGGGGCGAGAGAAAGATGCGCTGGGGCGGCGGTGGAGTCTTGGCGTCAATGCACTGCGACAGCAACTCGGCCGCGCGCTCACCGATTAACGCGCTGCTTTGATCCACCGTAGAGAGCGGCACGCGCAACAGGTCTGAATAGTGGACGTTGCCGGCTCCGATGATCGCGATCTCCTCTGGAACCTTCATTCCGGCCTCGAGCACGGCCTTGATGGCGCCGGCCGCTACCGGATCGTTATAGCAAAAGACCGCATCGGGACGGGGAGAGAGTTTCAGAAGCTGCAGCATCGCACCGTAACCGCCGGAATCCCCGAACTGCCCGGCCACGGTGTACTCCGGACGGATCTTCACGCCACGCCGCTCGAGCGCGCGACGGTAGCCGCGTAGCCGTCCTTTCGCGGTCGAAACGGCAGGGCCGCGAATATGGGCGATTCTCTTGGCGCCTTGCGCGATCAAATGCTCCGTGGCGATGATACCGAGATCTTCGTCTTTCACGCCGACATAATTAGCATCGACGCCGGCAATGAGCCGATCGATCAGCACGTAGGGAATGCCGCTGTGATCCAGCGAGCGAAACAGGCTCAAGTTGCCCTGCCGCTGGGCGGACGCGATGATCAGGCCGTCCACTTTACGGGATGTCAGGGCCTCGACATTGCGCGATTCGGTCTCCGGATCTTCTTCCGTATTCGAGATGACAATCTGGTAACCGGAGGGCTGCAACCGGCGCGCGACGCCGGTGGCCACTTCGGCGAAAAAAGAATGCATCAGGTCCGGCAGCACCAGACCAACCAGATAGGTGCGCCGGGTGACCATGCTGCGGGCGATCCAGTCCGGCTGATAGTTCAGCTCGCGCATCCGCCGCAGCACGCGCTGGCGGGTTTCCTCGCTGATATCCGTGTGGCTGCGCAGGGCCTTGGATACGGTCATTAGGGAAACGCCGAGGTCCCTGGCGATATCTTTCATCCGTACAGCCAACGGTGAACTCCTTGCGCCGCGGAAATGCGGCGGCACCGCATTATTTTGGCACGTTGAAGGCAGTGGCTGGTAAGGCCCGTACAGTTAGCGGTCAAGTAAAGGGAAATATCGTTGACATTGGCGGCCGTGCCCAATATACTGCAAATTCCGCCGGAAATCGTCTTCAGATGAAATCACTTCGGCCACGTCCCCACGCTACACTTGGAAAGTTGTCGAAAAAGCGGGACGGAGCAGCCTGCCCCCCTTTTTCAACCACCATAAACAGGCGAGGTGCGGGCTTTTGAAAATCAAGGGAAAGACAGCGGTGGTCACCGGAGGCGCCAGCGGCATTGGGAAGGCGATCGCGGAATTGTTTGCGACGGAAGGGGCCAGCGTTCACGTGGTCGACCTTACCAGCGTGGAATCGACCCGATATTCGAGTCACGTTTGCGATACTACGAACTGCTCGACCGTCGATCGCGTGTTTGACGGGATCGCGGCGCAAGGTCCGATTCACATCCTGGCCAATAGCGTGGGCATGGCGCACATCGGGACCGTGGAGACCACCTCGCCCGAGGACTTCGATCGCATCTTCCAGGTGAACGTCAAGAGCTTTTATCACAGCATGCGCGCGTCCATCCGCCACATGAAGCAATCCGGCGGCGGAGTGATCGTGAACATGGCCTCGACCGCAGCGACCATCGGTATCGCCGACCGGTTCGCATATTCGATGAGCAAGGGAGCGGTCCTGTCGATGACGCTGTCGGTGGCCAAGGATTATTTGCAACACAACATCCGGTGTAACTGCATCTCGCCCGCGCGCGTCCACACACCGTTCGTGGATGGGTATCTGAAAAAGAATTATCCGGGCCGGGAACAGGAAATGTACGAGAAATTGTCGAAGGCGCAGCCGATCGGGAGAATGGGACGGCCGGAAGAAGTCGCGGCGCTGGCGTTGTTCCTGTGTTCGGACGATGCGGGGTTCATCAGCGGAGTCGACTATCCGATCGATGGCGGGTTTTTCAACCTGCACAACTGATTCAAATGAGGGTGGATTCGCATCAGCATTTCTGGCGTTACGATCCGGTCCGCGACGGTTGGATCAC
>Ga0070731_10005697_pt1 | contig 10183 bp, 9 predicted proteins | sample Coa_R1_2_FD_66448 | JGI IMG/M metagenome (GOLD analysis project Ga0070731, IMG submission 66448) | Surface soil microbial communities from Centralia Pennsylvania, which are recovering from an underground coalmine fire - Coalmine... | ecosystem: Environmental > Terrestrial > Soil > Unclassified ... | reverse complement strand
CTCGCCTCCGATGGGCTGGACCTACCAGCCGCAACCGTTGATGCCTTCGGCGGCCGCGCGCAGCTGCACGGCAACGTCAAGTGGTCGCCACGGCTGCAGTGGTCGGCGGCCGGCGCGCTGCACGGACTCAATATCCCAACCTTGAGGCCGACCATTGCGGGGCATCTCAATTTTGCCTTCGCGGCCGACGGCCAGGGCCTGGGTCGGGACCGCACCCTGCACGCCGCATTTACCGACATCAGCGGGCAAGTGCGCGGCCTGGACGCCAGCGGACACGCGGGTATCGCGCTGTCGGGAGACGAATGGCTGCTGCAGCAAGTGCGCGTGCAGCTGGGCGCCACCCACATCGAGGCCGACGGCCGGATCGGCGCACAACCTGACCTGCGCTTTGCCGTCGACATCGCCGACCTGGCCCTGCTGCAAAACGGCGCGCACGGCCGGCTGCGCGCCCAGGGACACCTGCGCGGCGACGAGAAATCTCCGATGCTGCAGGCACGCGTGAATGGCTCCGAGCTGAGTTACCAAAGCGTCGGCCTGCACGCGCTCGATGCGCACGTCGACTTTGATCCGCGCGGCAGCGGGCACGCCGACATCAACGTGCAGCTCGATCAGCTGCGCGTTGCCAACCGCGAATTCAACCACGCCAGCTTTACCACCACCGGCACCGCCGCGGCGCACCGCTTTGTCATGCAGGTCAGCGCCGCACCGCTGCTGGTGCGCGCCGCGGGGTCGGGCAGTTTTGAGGATGGCGTATGGAGCGCGCAGCTCAACGAATTCACGGCCAATGACGATGCCGACATGCATCTGAGCCTCGCCGCCCCAACCACCCTGGTTGCCGCACTCGATGGCGAGGAACTGCGGCTCGAGCGCCTGTGCCTGCACGATACCGCCGCCGCCTTTTGCGCCACGGCGGATCGCGTGCACGATCACAATCTGATCAGCCTGAGCGCGGCACGGGTGCCACTGCGGGCGCTGACCGCCGGCATCAGCGGCACCACAAGCTACGAGGGACAGGTTTCCCTGGAGGCGCGCGCCGAGTCCCTCCCCGATCAGCCGTGGACCGGAACCGTCACGGGCGCCTTGGCCGACGCCCTGGTGCACCACAAGCTGAGCGGTGGTCGTGTCGAGTCATTTAGCCTTGGCAATGGCAACGTGCAGGCGGCGCTGGACGCGAGCGGGCTCGCCGCCAGCGTCATCCTTGATGCCGGCAAGGCCGGCAATATCGCCGGGCATATGTCCGCGCACGGCAGCGGCTCGATCAACGGCAGCTGGCCGCTGTCCGGCGAGCTGCAGCTGCAGACGCAGTCGCTGGGCTTCATCGATTCCTACGTGGCGGAGGTCGACCGCGTCAGTGGCCAACTTGACGCTAACCTGGCGCTGGCCGGCACGCTGGGCGCCCCGCTATTCAATGGTGAACTCAAGATTTCGCACGCTGAAGTGGACGCCTACCAGATCAACCTGGCGTTGCGCGATATAAATCTTGACGCCCGGCTCAAGGACGCTGAGCTGCAGGTCCGCGGTGACGCCAAGGCCGGGGCCGACGGCCACGCGCAGTTTGACGGCACAGTCGCATGGCGTGACACGCAACCCTACGGTCAACTGCACCTGACGGGCGAGAATCTGCGCGTAGTCAACATTCCCGAGGCCCGCGTGCAGGTGTCGCCCGACGTGTACATGAAGATCGCGGGCCATCGCATCGACGTCACCGGCACGGTCGCGCTCCCGTATGCGCGCCTGTTGCGTCCGGACACGCTGACCAGCGCGGCGCGCACCTCCAGTGATGAGGTGATCGTGTCAGCGGATCAAGCCGGCGCCAGCGGCGAAGCCTTCCATGTCTACAGCGATCTCACGGTGCGACTCGGCGAACGCGTCACCATCGACACCCTGGGCCTGGTTGGACGCCTGAGCGGTAGCCTGCGCACGGTGGCGGACGATTCCGGGTTCAATCGCGGCACCGGCGAACTGCAGGTCGAGGAAGGCAAGTACACGGCCTATGGCCGCAAGCTGGATATCGAGCGCGGCCGGCTGCAGTTCAAGGATGGCCCGCTCAACGATCCGATCATCGACCTGCGCGCGGTCAAGGCATTTCCCGACATCACCGCAGGCGTCAACGTGCGCGGCACTCTGCGCCAGCCGCGCCTGACGTTCTTTTCCGACCCACCGATATCGCAGTCGCAGATTGTCTCGCTGCTGATCGCCGGCGGCTCGCTAGATACGGTGCAAAACACCGCCGATCCGTCGCAGCGCAATTCGGCCGCACGCAACAGCATGCTGATGCAGGGCAGCGCGATGCTGTTTCAGCAGTTTGGCAGCAAGGTGGGACTCGATGACGTCAGTGTCGAGACGGACCCCACCAGCAACGACACGTCGCTGGTGCTCGGGCGCTACCTGTCGCCGCGGCTGTACATCAGCTACGGCGTCAGCCTTGTCGAGGCCATCAACACCATCAAGGCGTACTACACGCTGGGCGCGCACTGGACAGTGCGCACCGAAGCGGGCACCAACCAGAGCGCGGACCTGGTCTACACTATCCAGCGCTAGGGGCCAGCACCTTTTCAATGCGGCGATCGGGCACCAGCCACATGATCGCCACTGCCGCATACAGCAGGCCAGCCAGCAGCGGCCAGGCAAAGGCCACGCCGATGGCCAACAGGTAGATCCAGATCGAGATGCGGCCCTTGAAGTCGCTCCCCATGGCTCGAGCCAGCAGCGAGTCGCGCGCGTGACTGGCCAGCAAGCTGCGCACCAAAATGTAGTAGGCGCAGCCTGAGCCAAGCAACACGACGCCGTAGAGCGCCACTGGCACCGATGCGAAGTGGTTTTCGCCCATCCAGGCGGTGACAAAGGGCACCAGCGAAAGCCAGAACAGTAAGTGTAGGTTCGCCCACAGCACCGTGCCGTTGACGCTCTCCACTACCTGCCACAGGTGGTGGTGGTTGTTCCAGTAGATGCCGATGAACACAAAGCTCATCAGGTAGCAGAGTATCGTCGGCCACAGCGGCCAGAGCGCGGCCAGCGTGGGTTCGTGCGGGACCTTCAGCTCCAGCACCATGATCGTGATGATGATCGCGAGCACGCCGTCACTGAATGCCTCGAGCCGGGATTTCTTCATGTGCTGGCCAACCCGTCGGCGTTCATGTTTCGCGCAGCGGCAACTTCGCGCGCTGTGCCTGCCACTGTGCGCGCGTTTGACCCCACACCTCGACCGCGAGATTTGCAAACGGGGCCGGCAGAGTCGTCATTCTGAGCATGGTCGAACCAAGACGCCTGGCAACTGCCTTGGAATTCAGATTGTCTGGCGAGATCGTGTGTATGACTTCGGTCCAGCCCAGCTGTGCAAATGCCCAGTCGATCGTGGCCACGGCGCCCTCAGTCGCATAGCCACGCCCCCAGTATTGCCGGCTGATGCCCCAGCCAATCTCGGTGCCGGGCCAGCCTTCGGGGCACCAGGGCCCAAGCCTGCCGACCCATTCGCCGCTGGCCCGGTCAAAGGCTGAGAACATCCCGAATCCCGAGATCGCCCAGGCTCCCGCCACCGTCGCCAGTGAACGCCACACCACCGAGCGCGGCTGCACGCCGCCGATGTGGGTCGCGGTTTCCGGGTCCGCCATAAACTCCGCCCACCGGTCCAGATCGCTCAAGCGCGGCTGGCGCAGAATCAAGCGCGGGGTCTCGAGCGCCATGGTCGGATCGTACATATGCGCATACTAAACGCATTGGAGAACGGCGGCGCCCGCTCGTGTTCGTCGCCGCGCAAGGTGCGCGCGCGGTTCTGCCATCAAAACCCGCGCCATGCGCGGTACTGTGACCCAGCTAACACCCGCACCGGTCAGCCCTCTGCGACACTCGGCGCATGGACGGTACGATTCCTGAGCGAGCGGTGGCGCCGGACGATTACCACATCACTTCCGCCGATGTGGTGCTCAGTGCCGAGCTGCACAGCTCATTGGTGGTTTGCCTCTACGACGAGGTCGAGGAGGATGGGGCGCTGATGCACCTGCGGCTCGCCGCGCCCGGGCAATCGCGCGACCCCAATCTGACCGACAACACCCTCTCAAGCGACCTCGCGCTGTTGGACCGCGCGTTGCGTGAACTCGCCGCGGCAAGTCCGCGCGCGCAGCACTGGCAGGCAAAACTGGTGGCGCAGACCGAGGATCAGCCGGCCGCGCGTGCACGTTGCGACGGCTTGCAGTCATTCATCAGCGCGTTCCTGCAGGACGCGCGGATCAAGGTCGTGAGTGCCGTGGCTCACGTGGACAGCACCGTGAGCGTGAGATTCCGGCCCGCCATGGGCCAGCTGCGGACCCAGACCGGGCCCGTCAGCTAAACGGCAATTCCGCGGCGCCGCCTTCGATCCGCAACAGGCGGAATTTGGTGCTGACGCCGCCGTGCGCCGAAAAGCCGCCTGCCCAGCCCTGCGCCCCCATCACCCGATGACAGGGCACGACCAGCGGAAATGGATTGCGCGCCATCGCCTGGCCTACCGCGCGGGCGGCTCCCGGACTGCCAGCGCGCGCGGCCAGTTCCCCATAAGTCCAGGTTTCCCCAGCCGGTATGGTGCGCGCTATTTCGTACACCCGCCGATGGAACGGGCTGCACCGCGACAGATCAAGCGGAATCGCCGCGAGAGTATCCGGCCCACCGCGCAGCAATTTTACGATCGCGGAGATCGCCTGGCGCACTGCGGGCGGCGGCGGCTGAGCTGCGGCGCCCGGAAAGCGGCGGCGTACACGCGCCTCGGTGGCCGCGACCGTGCGCTCGGGTAGCTGCACCGCCACCAGGCCCCCGGCATTCCAGGCCAAGGCGCACTGCCCCACCGGCGTCTCGAATACTGTGTAGGCAACCTCGTCCATCGTTGCCGCCAATGATAACCGCGATCCAGAGATTTGGCGGCTCGCCTTCAGCGCGCGCGCCACAAGTAACCCGCCGCCACGGCCACGCCGAGCAGCACCACCACACGCCGCAGCCACTGGGGCGAGAGTCGCCGGGCGAGCCGCCCTCCCCAGACTCCGCCCAGCAAGGCGCTGACCGCCAGAATCGCCACCACGCGCCAGTCGACCGTCGCACGGATCCCAAGCCAGAGTGCGGCCGCGCCGTTGGTTGCCAATGCCATGCCTTGCTTGAGCGCATTGAGGCGCGGCAGGGTATCTACAAGTGCCAGGCCCAGCAGTGCCAGCAGGATCACGCTCATGCCGGCGCCGAAGAACCCTCCATAGGCCGCACCCAGAACCACCAGCGGCAGCAACCAAAGCGGCAGTGACACAGCGGCCGACGGGTCCGCGGCGCTGCGATTGCGCTTCGCCAGCGCCGCGCGCAACCGCTCCTGTGAGGCCAGCAGCGCGCAGGCGAGCAACAGCAGCCAGGGCACGATCTCGGTGAATCGGTGCTCGCCGGTGTGCAGCAACAAGGCTGCTCCCAGAAGTCCACCGACCACGCACAACGGCAGCAACAAGTACATGCGCCGGCGCTGTCCCTGCAGGTCACCGCGCTGCGCATACGTCGCTCCCAGGTATCCCGGGCACAGTGCAATCGTGCAGGTGACATTGGCCGCCAGCGGCGAAATCCCCGCGGCCAGCAGCACCGGGAAGCACACCAGCGTGCCTCCTCCGGCGAGCGCGTTGACGGCGCCCGCCATGACGCCGACCAAAGCGACTAGCGCGAACTGCGCGTGAGGCACGGTGAACTCAATGGCGGCGCTGAAACCCGGGCATGACGACCAGTTCGAGCCAGTTGTGCAGCTCGGCAAGCTTGAGCCGTTCATCTTGCATGGCCGGGCCCAGCCCGTACTTCCAGGTCAGGTGCCGATCCTGCGGCCGCTGCTGCAGCGCTTTCAGATCCGCCACGTAACGGTCCAGCGCCGCGCGGTCCGTGAACCAGCCATCGCGTAGCAGCACCTCGGCGTAGCGCAGGATCGTCGCGGCAATCTCGAGGAAGCTGTACTCGGGGTGGTATTGAACGCCCCAGAACCGGCCGCGCCCGTGCTGCAGTTCAACCGCCTGCAATCCCATGTCACTGCTGGCCAGCACTGCCGCTCCCGCGGGCAACTGTTCGATGTCGTCACGATGCACGGTCACCGCCTCAAACACCGGCGGCTTTTCCCGGTACATCGGGTGCGCTCGGCCCAGGTCGGTCAACGCGATACGCCGCGCAAAACCGAACTCGCGCCCGAGTGGATTGGCGCGCACGCGCCCGCCCAGTGCGGTGACCGCCACCTGCATGCCCCAGCAGCTGCCGAATACGGGCACACCAGCCTCCAGCACCGCGCGCGCCAGTTCAATCTGCCGCTCGATGTGCGGGCCGCCGTCGTAGATGTTGAGCGCCGAGCCGGTGATCGCCGCGCCGTCGTAATCACCGAGCGCGACGCCCGCGGGCCACTGCACTTCGCCGTCGGCGGGCCGCACGATGTCGCAATCGAGCGGCGCGAGCCGTTGCAGCACGCGCACGTAACCTTCGCCTGACGGCTGGCCGCCCGCGGCCACCTGTTGTTCGCGCGTCGCCGCACGATTGCCGTCAATCACCAGAATCCGCGGCTTGCCCATCAGCCGGCCAGCCCCAAGTCACCCTTGACCGCCGAGCGGAACAGGCGCGCGTAGGTCGCCGCGTCGGTGGGACGCGGGTTGCCGCCCGCGGAGGGGTCGAGCGAAGCTTCGTGGCCAATAGTGTCGGGATTGCTGAGCGTCACGCCAATTTCGGCCAGCGTGTGCGGAATGCGCAGCTGTTTGCGAAACCCGAGGACCCAGTCGTACACGGCCGCGAACGGCTCGCCGGAAAGGTTGAGTACCCTTGCGATCACCTGCAACTGCGGCTCGATCGCCGGCCGGTTATGGACAATGATGTACGGCAGCAGAATCGCATTCGTCAAGCCGTGGTGGGTGTTGAAAAACGCGCCCACCGGGTGCGCAATCGCATGCACCGCTCCCAGGCCCTTCTGAAAGGCCGTCGCGCCCATGCTCGCCGCCGCCAGCATGCGCGAGCGGGCCTCCATGTCCCGACCGTTCTCGCAGGCCCGTGGCAAGTAGGTTTGAATCAGACGCATGCCCTCGAGCGCGATGCCGTCGGCCAGCGGGTGAAATCCAGGCGCGCAGTAGGCCTCGAAGCAATGCACGAACGCGTCGATGCCGGTGGCCGCGGTCACGCCCGCCGGCAAGCCGACCGTAAGTTCGGGATCGCTGATCACGACGCCGGGCATCATCCGCGGATGAAAGATAATTTTTTTCTGGTGCGTCGCTTCATTGATCACGACGCCGGCGCGCCCGACCTCGGAACCGGTGCCCGCGGTGGTGGGCACCGCCACAATCGGCGCAATGCCACGCTCGTCGGCCCGCGTCCACCAATCGCCCACATCTTCGAAATCCCAAAGCGGCCGCGTCTGTCCTGACATGAAGGCGATGACCTTGCCGGCATCGAGCGCCGAGCCGCCGCCAAAGGCGATGACGCCGTCGTGGCCGCCGGCGCGATAGGCCACGAGGCCGGCCTCGATGTTGGCGGCGACCGGATTGCCACGCACGTCGGCGAACAGTCCCGTGCCCGGCACCAGCGCGAGCGCCTGGCGAATCATCGGCGCATCACGCAGGCCTTCATCCGTCACCAGCAGCGGGCGCTTGATGCCCAGCGCGGCGCAGGCCGCCGGAAGCTCGGCAATGCGCCCGGGGCCGGCCCAAATGCGCGTCGGATAATTCCAGTTGGCCTTAAGGATCGCGCTCACGTTGCCACCCGCATATGAAAGGATTTTGGCCGCGTCAGGTGCTCGTAACCAATCACGGATAAGGTGCAGCCCCGCCCGGAATCCTTGACCCCAACCCAGGCCAGCGCCGGATCCAGGTAGTCACAGCGATTCATGAACCAGGTGCCAGTCTGCACCGCATCACCGAGGGCCGCAGCCGCCTCCGCATCGCGCGTCCATACCGCCGCGGTGAGGCCGTAGGCATTGTCGTTCATCAGTGTCACCGCCTCGGCATCGGACTGTACCCGCATCAGGCCGGCGACCGGACCGAAGATTTCCTCCGTCATAACCACCGAGCCCGGCGGCGCGTCGCGCAACAACTGTGGCGCCAGGTACGGCGTGCCAGGCTTGCTGAGCGGGAAGGCTCGTTCATCGATCAGCGGACGCGCCCCGGCGCGTATCGAGGCCTGGATCTGCCCGCGGATGGCGTCGGCGGCGCTGGTGCGCACCACCGGACCCAGCGTGGTCTGCGGATCGAGCGGATCGCCAAGCTGATAGCGCTGCACGAACTCACTGCAGCCCCTGGTGAACTCCTCGTAGACACTCTCGTGGACATAGATCCGCTGCAGGCCGCAACAGGATTGCCCCGAGTTGAAAAATGCGCCGTCGACAATATTCTCGATTGCGTGCGGCAGGTCAGCGTCGTGTCGCACATAGACCGGATCACAGCCGCCCAATTCCAGGCCGACGCCAATAAAGCGTTCGGCTGCCACCTTTTGCACCGCGCGACCCCCGGCCACCGAGCCGGTGAAGGCGACAAAGTCAACGCGCGGATCGCGAATGACCCGTTCGGTGTCCGCGTGCTCGAGGTGCAGCACCTGGAACACACCGTCCGGGAGTCCTGCGGCCGCGAAACATTCCGCGAATGCTTCCGCACAGCGCGGGGTCTGCGTCGAATGCTTCAGCACCACGGCATTGCCGGCCATCAGCGCCGGCACCACGCTGTTGACGGCGATCAGGTACGGAAAATTCCAGGCGGCGACGGTAAACACCACGCCAAGCGGCTCGCGCCGCAGGAAGCGTCGGAAATTCTCCTTAGGCCCCACATCGATGTCGGCGAGCGCGCTGGCCGCAATCCCGGTCATGTAGCGAGCGCGCTCCACGGTACTGCGTATCTCATTGGGCGCGTAACGCAGCGGCCGGCCCATCTGCCAGCTGAGCTCGGGAGCAAGCTCAGCGCTGCGCGCCTCAAACGCGCGGCAAAACCGCTCCATGATGGCGGCCCGCTCGGCCAGCGGCACGGTGCGCCAGGACTCTTGCGCGGCACGGGCGCGCTGTAGCGCGGCATCGATCTCGGCGGGCGTCGCGGTCGCGCGCTCGAGGTATACGCGCCCGTCTACCGGGCTGATGGTCTGCATTTTTTGCGCCCTAAATGATCTCGAAGTAACGCGCCAACTCCCAATCAGTGACGGCGCGGCGGAACTCGCGTTCCTCCCATTCACGACTGGCGGCAAAGTGTTCGACGAAAGCCGTACCGAACAGTTCCTGCGCCGCTTTTGAGCGCGCCAGCAGCGCAGCGGCATCCGTCAGGGTGCGCGGCAAGTGGCGTTTGGCCGGAAGCTTGCGGTCGTAGGCATTGCCCACCATCGGCTCATCAGGTTCGATGCGATGCTCGATGCCCCACAGGCCCGAACCGATCGCCACGGCGATGGCGAGATAAGGATTGATGTCGGCTGCAGCGATCCGATATTCGACGCGCTGGCTCTTGGGGCCGCCCTGGATCACGCGCAACGCGCAAGTGCGGTTCTCGACGCCCCAGGTGGCGGAAGTCGGCGCCCAGTATCCGGGCACCAAACGCGAGTAGCTGTTGACGGTCGAGGCCACCATCGCCAGCAATTCCGGCATCAGCGCCTGCTGACCACCGACAAACCAGCGCATCTCCTCCGACATCGTGTGCGGCTTGCGCTCATCGTAGAAAACCGGCGAGCCATCCTGGCGCGTCATCGACACGTGCAAGTGTCCGCTCTGGCCCGGCAGTGTCTGCGACCACTTGGCCATGAACGTGGCCATCAGCCCGCGCCGCTGCATCAGCACCTTGGTGTAGGTCTTGAACAGCGCGGCACGATCGGCGGCCTCGAGTGTTTCGGTGTACTGGAGCGCTGCCTCCATCACGCCAGGGCCGGTCTCGGTGTGCAATCCCTCGATCGGCATGCGCATCTCGGCGGCCAACTGCAACAGCGCCTGATAGAGCTCCGCGTGCACGGAGCTGCGCAGCATCGAATAGCCGAAATAACCCGGCGTCATGTTGCTGAGCCCGCGATAGCCCTTGGCGCGCACGCTCTCGGGTGTCTCGTTAAAGACAAAGAACTCGAATTCGGCGGCCGCCGAGGTGCTGTAACCCATCCCGGCGGCGCGCTGCAGCACGCGCCGCAGCGTCGCGCGCGGACACACCTGCTCCGCGGTTCCGACGAACTCCGCCAGGAACAGCAGCATGTTGCCCTCGAGCGGTAGGCTCCGGCA
>Ga0070731_10005696_pt1 | contig 10185 bp, 8 predicted proteins | sample Coa_R1_2_FD_66448 | JGI IMG/M metagenome (GOLD analysis project Ga0070731, IMG submission 66448) | Surface soil microbial communities from Centralia Pennsylvania, which are recovering from an underground coalmine fire - Coalmine... | ecosystem: Environmental > Terrestrial > Soil > Unclassified ... | reverse complement strand
TCGCTCTCGCCTGGATTTCTCTCCCGCCTCTCGCCCAATGGATTCCGCGCTTTTTCGACGCGCCTGTCCTGCAGCTTCACGAAATTCAACTCGACCTCCGCGTCCTGCTTGGCGCGGTCGCGCTCACTTTTATTTCCGGCATTCTCTTCGGTGTTCTACCTGCCTGGCACGCCAGCCATCAGGCTCCGGTGACCAGCCTCCGCAGCGCGGGGCGTACTCCCGGAGGCGCATCTCGCCGCGCTCAACACATTCTGGTCGCCGCCGAGGTCACCCTCGCCGTAATCGTCCTCAGCGCCGCCGGCCTTCTCGCTCGCACAGTCCGCCAACTCATGAACACTTCGCCTGGCTTCCGCGCCGACAATCTCGTCACCATGCGCATCTCCCTGCCGGCCTCGAAATACACCGACCCCAACGGCAACGACATCGTGAACTTCTACAGGCGCCTCTTCACTCGCCTAAAATCGATGCCCGGCATCGAAAACGCCGGCTCAATCGATCAGACTCCCCTCGTCTCCAATTACCAAATGACTCGATTCCTCGTCGAAGGCCAGCCGGCCACGCGGCCCGGTGAATTTCCCGTTGCGCATATGCGCTTCATCAGCCCGGCCTATTTTCAAACCATGGCCATTCCATTGATTCATGGCCGCGAATTCGATGGCGCTGACGTCACTCGCACCGACAACGGCGTCCTGCTCATCAACGAAACTCTCGCCAAACAATATTTCCCTGGCCAGGATGCTGTGGGCCACAACCTCATGCTTGGCGTCATGACTCCCAAGCCCATCCCCATCCCAATCATCGGCGTCGTCGGCGACACCCGCGACCTTTCCATCGACTCGCCCGCACCCGCCGAAATGTACTTCGCCGGATTCAATTCCACCGGCACTCTCGTCGTTCGCTCCATCGCCGATCCAGACCAGGTCGCTCTCATGGTTCGCAACGCCGTGCAGGAAATTGACCCCACCCAACCCATCTACCAGGTTAAAACCAGCGAAGAGCTCATTGGCGATTCGATGTCCCGCCAAAAATTTTCCGCCGCGCTTCTCTGCGTCTTCTCGCTTCTCGCTCTCCTCCTCGCCGCCGGCGGCATCTACGGAGTCACCTCTTACGTCGTCTCGCAGCGAACTCAGGAAGTCGGCCTGCGCATGGCTCTCGGCGCGCAGCCTGCTGACGTCACCCGCTTCATCTTGTCCCAAGAGATGTTCGCTCCCGCCATTGGGCTTCTTCTCGGCCTTGTCGGAGCCTTCGCCTCCGACCGCCTTCTTTCCAGCCTTCTCTACGGCATTTCCGCCTCCGACCTCCCGACACATTTTGGCGTAGCGTTGCTTCTGGGCGTGGTAGCCGTATTGGCCTGCTACATACCCACGCGCGCCGCTCTGCGCATCGATCCCATGGCCGCCCTACGCCACGAATAGCCAAAATCCGCCCTACTTTAAATTCGTCTCATTTAGGGAACACCTCCGAACCTAAACGGCCAAATTCCGTTCCATTCGCGCTATCCTCAAACGTAATTCGGTTGCAAGTCCCTTCAATCTCTGGCACAAATGCTCCTTCCTAGGACGGGCCTAATCTATGAATCTGCTCACCCGCCAAAATGGCGAAGCAACGATCGTGGACGTAGCCGGCGACATCACCGTCTACCGCTCCCCGGAATTGCGCAAGGTTCTGCTGGAATTAATAAAGGACAAAAAGACCCCTTACGTGATCGTCAATCTCACCCAGGTCCCTTATATCGATAGCGCTGGAGTTGCATCCCTGATCGAAGGCCTGAAAGCCTCTCGCGATGCCAAAAGCCGCTTTGCCCTCTACGGCCTGAGTCGCGTGGCGCGCGAAGTTTTGGAGCTGACCCACCTCCACAAAGTTTTCGCCATTTACGAAGGCGAAGCAGACGCATTAAAGGCAAAAACCGAGTAGTCGACTCAGCAATTTTGTCGAGGCCTGTACATGGCATTCATCGACGCGATCGGTCGAGAAACAGTTGACAGCCTGGCCTACGTTGGCCAGCTTGCCAGCCTCATTGGCCGCGCCGCGAAAGCCGTCGTAGTCAGTCCCCGCCAGGGCAGCAGCCAGGGCTACCGCCGCGCCATTCATCAAGCTATGGCCGTCGGCGTCGGTGCCATTCCCATACTTTCCCTTATTACGTTCTTCGTCGGCACTATTCTCGCCCTGCAAGCCGCCTACGAACTCCGCCGCTTCGGTGCTCTCGAATTCATCGCCAATGCCGTAGCCATCTCCATCACCCGCGAACTCGGCCCATTGATGACCGCCATTCTTGTGATCGGCCGATCAGGTTCAGCCTTCGCTGCCGAAGTCGGCACCATGAAGGTCAGCGAGGAAATCGATGCGCTGGAAACCATGGCCCTCGATCCTGTTCGCTTCCTCGTCGCCCCTAAGCTCATTGGCATGCTCGTTATGATGCCTTGCCTCACTCTCTGGTCCGATTTTATGGGCATTTGCGGAGGCGCCGTCTTCGGCGTCATCGGCGCGAGTTTTACCTTTTCGAGCTACTTCGCCGCGACCCTCGACGCCCTCGTCAAGCGTGATATTCTCACCGGCCTGATCAAAAGCGTGATGTTCGCCATCGTCATCACCGCCGTGGGCTGCCAGGAAGGTTTCCGCACCGGCTTAGGTTCTGAAGAAGTAGGCAAATCGACCACCACCGCAGTGGTCAAATCGATTTTCTTGGTTGTGATAGTTGACTTCATATTTACCGCGCTCTTTTACGTTACGTCCGGCCAATAAATTTGCAGCGCGCGCGAAATAGTCATGCAGATTAAAGTAGAAGTGAACAACACAGTAATTTTGGGAGTCCAGCTCAAGGCCCATGGATCGTAGGCGCGCACCCATCGAAGAGGCTCAACGCGAGCCCGCCTCCATTTCCGTGCGCGACCTCCGCGTCAACTACGGCGAACGCGAAATTCTCCACGGCGTCACCTTCGACGTGAACGCCGGCGAAACTCTCGTCATTCTCGGTGGCTCCGGCTCGGGCAAGAGCACGCTTCTCCGCACCCTGGTCGGCCTCGAACACGCCAAGAGCGGCGAAGTCTGGGTCTGCGGCAAAAATCTCGCCACTGCCACTCCCGCCGAACTCAATGAAATTCGGAAGAAGATGGGCATGTCCTTCCAGGGCAGCGCGCTCTTCGGCTCCATGACGGTCGGCGAAAACATTGCCTTGCCCTTGCGGGAACACACGCCTCTCGATGCCTCCACCATCGAAATCGTTATTCGCCTCAAGCTCGAGCAAGTGGGCCTTTCCGGCTACGAAAATTACATGCCTGCACAGCTCAGCGGCGGCATGAAGAAGCGCGCTGCCGTTGCCCGCGCATTGGCCATGGATCCGCAAATCCTCTTCTTCGACGAACCTTCTGCGGGTCTCGATCCCATCATTGCCGCCGGCGTCGATGAACTCATCCTCAAAATGAAAAAAGCCTTCGGCATGACCATCGTGGTCGTCACCCACGAGCTCGCTAGCGCTTTCCTCATTGCCGACCGCATGGTTCTACTTGACCGAGGCGTGATCGTCGCCGTCGGCACCGTCGAAGAAATGCAAAACAGCACTCACCCGCGCGTCCGCCAATTCCTCGACCGCATCAGCGAACCCGAAATCGAAGACGAAATGAAATATCTGCAAATGTTGATTGGGGATGAGCCCCCCGCACGCCGGTGACCGCGTCGCCATGACACTTCAAAACAACGTGCTATACTCCCGCCCCGCAAAGAACCTCCATTCCCCGTGGGCGGCGTTTCGCTGGGGTGCGTTTCGCCAAGGCACCCTCTGCCGAGGTAAATGATGGATTCAAAACGCGAACAGGCCATGGTCGGCGTTTTTGTGCTCGTCGCGATCGGGCTTTTACTCGTCGCACTCTTCTCAATCTCAGGAATTTTTGGCCGCTCCGGCAACGAGTTCCACTCGTTCTTTCCCAATGCCGCCGGCATCAACGCCGGCACTCGCGTCCGCTATGCCGGTGGCCCGCCCATTGGGCGCGTTTCCGCGGTGAAGGCCGACCCCAGCGGCATCGCTCGCATGGAAATTGATTTCGGGGTCGATCCCAGCGTTCCCGTAAAGACCGACAGTGCCGTGAAAATCGCCAGCCTCAGTCCTCTCGGCGACAATTACCTCGAAATTGTTCCCGGCACCGCGGGCGCTCAGCGCGCCCAAAGTGGCGCCGAGCTTCCCTCCAAGCCCTACGTCGGCCTGGACGAGCTCGAAGCGCAATTCGCCCAGCTCACCCCGCAAGCGCAGCAGCTTCTGCAAAATCTCAACGCTCGCGTGGTCGAGATGCAGGAAACTCTCGCTGACGTGAACGACCTGCTCAACACGCGCAATCGCCAGCACATCGCACAGACCCTCGACAATCTCAACGGCATGCTTGCTGAAAATCGTCCCACCATCAAAGACACCCTCAATCACGTCAACGAAGCCAGCATCAAAATGGCTCCGCTTCTCGACGACTTGAAGAAAACCGCTGGCCAAGCCAACGATGCGATTTCCCACCTCGATGCAACTCTGGTCGAAAATCGCCCCGACCTTCGAGCCGCCGTTCAGAAAATGCATGAAACGCTGATCTCCGCCTCTTCCCTCACTGACCAGCTCGACCGCATGCTCGCTGCCGATAGCGAGGACATCGACGAAATTCTCGAAAACATGCGCCACGTCAGCGAAAACATGAAGGAGTTCACCGAAACCATCAAGCAACGGCCCTACACGCTGATTCGATCTTCATCTCCCAAGCCTCGCCAGCCGGGTCAGCCGGAGAAGGACAAGTGAAAATAAACCGATCATCACTCGCCGCGATTTTGCTCGCCACTTCTCTCGCCAGCCTTGTTCTCGCCGGCTGCGGCAGCGCTCGCCCTCCGCACTTCTACACGCTCCACGATCTCCCGTCACCGCCGCAGGCCAACGCCTCGCCCATCCCTGCCACTCTGCTCGTCGGCCGCATCATCGCCCCCTCCCTCTACCGCGATGACCGCATTGTCTACGGCACCGGCCCTGTCGAGCTCGGCGCCTACGAATATCACCGCTGGGCTGAGCCGCCCGCCGAAATGCTCGAGAATATGCTCACCGATTCGCTTCGCAGCTCCGGCGCGTTCCGTTCAGTGCAGCGCGTGGGCAGCAGCGGGCGCGGCGATTACATCGTCCGCGGCCATCTGATCGCCCTCGACGAAGTCGATACCCCCGGCATCGCCGCTCGCTTCGCCATCGAACTCGAGCTCTTCCAGGTCAAGACCGGCACGGTCGTCTGGCACCAGAGCTATTCCCATGACCAGCCCGTCTCGTCTAAAACCGTCTCAGCCGTGGTCGAAGCCATGCAAACCAATGTTCACGAGGGCCTGCAGCAGCTCAGCAGCTCACTCGTTTCCTCCGTTCAGTCGCAATCGCAGTCGCAGTCTCAATAGCTGAGACCAACGCCCTACCCCCTTGCGCCTCTCGGCCAGAGGGCTGCCCGCATAGCAAGGTCACGAATTTAGCTACGTCGGGGCCCGCTTAGGCCGTTTGTCATTGACACGACGCTTCCCCGCGTGATATTTCCCGGCCCACTTGCTCGATCCCAAAGGTCGAGCCGGATGATCCCTCTGGAAACGGCACCGTTTCCGCGGATTGTCCTTTGTGTCCCACCCCGGGAGGTGGACGCCCGTACGGATTCACCTCCCTAAATTCGCTACCCGTGAAGATTTAAGCCCTTGTCGCGTATAATGCCCCAGCCGCCTTTGCCGGATCCGGCTTTGGCGTGCGGGTCATCGAAGGAGGCTGACGTGGGCGTGCAGATTGCCACCCGGAAGTCGGGCGACGTCACCGTCGTCGATCTTCAAGGTCGCGTCACCATCGGCTCAAGCAACGACGAACTCAGCTCCACTCTTCGTAAACTGATCAGCGATGGCGCTAAGAAAATCCTGATCAACCTCGACGGCGTCCCGCAGATCGATAGCTCTGGTATCAGCACCATCGTCCGCAGCTTCGTCACTCTTCGCCGCGAAAACGGCTCGGTAAAACTTCTCCGCCCCAAAGGCCACGTCCACGAAGTTTTGGAAGTCACCCGCCTCATCCAGATGATTCCCACTTTTATGGACGAAAAGACCGCCCTCGAAAGCTTCTAGTAATCTTGGTTAATTCAAAATTCTGATTCACGACAGAAAAATTCCAGCCAATTGCGCGCACCGAAGAAAATTTGAGTAGGGAATAATTCGAGGGGAATTAAACTTCAGGAATTCTTCTTCAACTCGGCCAGCACCAGCTTGGCCACTTCTTTTAGCGTGTCAAACACTCCTTGCCCTGTCACCGCAACGCCTTCCAGCGTTGGCTCACCTTTGAAGTTCAGTTCCTTCTTCAAGTCGTCCACGGAAAGAATGTTGGGCAGGTCGCGCTTGTTGAGCTGGAGCACGTACGGAATCGTATTGAAATCGAGATTGTGATCCCGCAAATGCTCTTTCAAGTTATCCAGCGTTTCCAGATTGGCGTCGAGCCGCTCTTCCTGCGAGTCGGCCACAAAAACCACTCCGTCCGCGCTCTTCAAAATGAGACGCCGGCTCGCTTCATAGAAAACCTGTCCCGGAACGGTATACAAATGGAAGCGTGTTTTGAAACCGCGCACTGTACCTAAGTCCAGGGGGAGAAAGTCAAAGAATAGCGTTCGATCCGTTTCGGTAGCCAGGGAAACCATTTTCCCCTTTTGATTGCTCCCCGAATGGTCGTAGATCCACTGCAGGTTGGCGGTCTTCCCTCCCAACCCTGGCCCGTAATAAACTAATTTGCAGTTGATCTCCCGCGCGGGAAAGTTAATAAAGGGCACGATTTCCTCGGAAGTCCTTCAAACAATTTCTTATAGCACAGCCTAGCCACAAGGGGAACGAACACCGAATCCCCTGCTTCCCATATAGCAACTGTGTCTTTTAAGAGACGGTCCCGGGCCGTACCTGCTTTGGAGGGCCCGGACTGCCCGGGCGTGTGTATACACGGCGAATACAAGCCTGCACAGGGGGCATCCGCGCCCTGAAGGTCTCCAAGGGTCTTTTGGCGCGTGCAATGCGCCTAGCTGGCTCGTGTGCCCCGCAGCAGCCCAATAACGGCCAGAGCGCGACGCCGAAGCACATACCGCACTCGATCAGCTGCACCACGCGCGGATATCCAGATCTCGCCTTCACCGATGAGCCATCAGCGCCTCCGCTAACCAAGCCATGGTAGTGCGTCTACCCTCACTAGAGTAGAATGTCTACCATGACAGCCAAGTCCCCACCATCACGCACCGAGCTCCTCCAGGGCACCCTCGATATGCTCATCCTCCGCACTCTTCTCTTCGGCCCCGCCCACGGCCACCAAATCGCCAAACACATTCAGCGCACCACTGACGACGTCCTGCAAGTCGAGCACGGCTCGCTTTACCCAGCTCTTCACCGTATGGAACGCAAAGGCTGGATTACCGCAAAGTGGGAGCTCGCCCCAGTTCGCAACCGCGAGCTCAAGTTCTACCGCCTCACCCCCGCGGGCAAGAAACAACTCAGCGACAAAGAATCCAAGTGGCAGCAAATCACTGACGCAGTAGCCCGCGTCCTGCGGCCCATCGCGGCCAATGCCGCCACAGAAGAATGAACTATGAAGCTTTGGCATCGAATTTCGCGGCGGGGCAAAAATCCCGCGCAGGATTTTGACCGCGAGCTGGAATCTCATCTCGCCCTCGAATCAGAAGATCAACAGGCCGAGGGGCTCTCTCCTGAAAACGCCCGCTACGCCGCGCGTCGCGCCTTCGGAAACACCACTCTCATCCAGGAAGACGTTCGCTCTGTTTGGTCCTTCGCCCCGCTTGAACATCTCCTCCGCCATCTCCGTTACGCCGCCCGCGCGCTCCGCCACTCTCCCGGCTTCGCCGCCCTTGCGATCCTCACCGTCGCCCTCGGCATCGGCGCCAATACCATCATCTTCAGCGCTGTAAATGCCCTCATCCTGCGCCCGCTTCCATTTCCACATCCCGAGCAATTGGTCCGCATTTACTCCACCAAGGATAGCGGCCCTATCTTCGGCAATAGCACTCTCGATGGTCCGTCATTCGCAGATTTGTGGGATTTCGAGCAAGCCAATCACAGCTTCCAACAGCCAATGGTCGGTTACGACACCTGGCGCAAGAATGTGAGCTTTGGTGATTCGGGCGGTCAACCGGAGCAGATGCGCGTCGGCTTAGTTCCCGCAGCTTATTTCGAGATTCTTGGCGTGCAGCCTGTGATGGGTCGGTTCTTCGCCGATGCCGAGAATCACCAAGGCAAAAACTACGTCGCCGCCATCAGCACTCGCGTCTGGAAAACTCGCTTTGCCCGCGATCCCGCAATTCTTGGGCGCAAGCTCCGCATCAACGATGAGCCCTACACCATCGTTGCGGTCATGCCCGACGTGATTCCCGAGTGGTTGGAGCCCGCGCGCATCGGACTGGTTGAAATCTGGACGCCGTTTCCCTTTGCCGGCGATGAATCGTCCGAAAGCGCGCGCGGCGACCGCGGCTTCACCACCTTCGCGCGATTAAAGCCCGGCATTTCGCTCGAACAGGCCCGGACCGATCTCTCTGTCATCGCCGCCAGGCTGGCAGCAGAGCACCCTATCGATCAAGGCATCGGCGTGCTCATCCGCAGAGTTGCAGATACTCGCGTTGGCGAATTGCGCCCCATGTTGCTGCTGCTGATCGGCGCGGTGAGCCTCATCCTGCTCATCGCCTGTGTGAATTTGGCCAACTTGCTCCTGGCGCGTAATTCCGCGCGTCAGCGTGAACTGGCCGTGCGCGCCGCTCTGGGCGCCGGTCGAATGGGGCTTATTCGGGAATTGCTCGCGGAAACTCTCCTCCTCTCAGTGCTTGGCGGCGCTCTCGGAGTCGGACTCGCCTGGTCCGGCGTCGCCGCCCTCACCAAAATTCATCCTCAGGATTTGCCCCAGCTCGATTCCCTTGCCATTGACTGGCGCGTCCTCGCTTTCGCAGTTCTCGCATCCGTCCTCGCCAGCCTCCTCTTCGGCCTGGCTCCCTCCATCAACTCCACCAAAGTCGATCTCATCGACGCACTTAAGCAAGGCGGCCGCACCGGCACGGCGGGCCCGGCCAATCATCATCTTCGCAACATTCTCGTCGTCACCGAAATAGCCATGTCGCTCATGCTTCTCATTGGCGCCAGCCTTCTCATCCGCAGCATCATGCGCCTCGAAACGCAAAACCTGGGCATTCGCTCCGATCATCTCCTCAAAGCCCACATTTATATTCCCCCCGTGCACTATCCCGATCCTGCCTCCAGAGCACGCTTCTGCGACGAATTCGGTTCCCGTGTTCGCGCGCTCCCCGGGGTCCTCGACGCCACCGTCACCACCCTCTACCCTCCCAATAATGGCTGGATCCAGATGCTTAACATTTCGGGCCATCCCATCACTCGCGTTCAGGACATTCCCTCCACGCAATTCGGCGTCGCCGACGCTCACTTCCTCTCCACCCTCGGCATCCCGCTCCTCCGTGGTCGCGACTTCGAATCCTCCGACACTGCCAATACTCAACCCGTCGTCCTGATTAGCGAGTCTTTTCAAAAACGCTACTTCCCCAACCAAGATCCGCTGGGCAAACAAGTCCACATTGGCCCGCCGCCCTTCCTGCACTTTGCACCCGGGGACAACATTCTCGACTTCGCGGATGTCACCATCATCGGAGTGATGGGCGACTTCAAAAATGCAGGCCTCGCCCGCGCCCCCGCCCCGCAAATCGTCGTTCTTTACTCTCAACATCCCATCGTGAACTACAGCTTCAAGCAAATCGCTATTCGCATCGCCACCGACCCGCGCCTCATCGCGCCAGAAGTCGCTCGCCAGCTCCACTCCCTCGATCCCGACATGCCCCTCGCTGAAATCCAAACCATGGACGACATGGTTCAGGAATCCATGGGCGGCCAGCGTTTCACCAGCGTCCTGCTTACTTCCTTCGCCGCTGCGGGCTTGCTCCTGGCGATCGTCGGAATTTACGGCGTGGTGTCATTCCTCGTCGCCCAACGAAACGCGGAAATGGCCGTTCGCATGGCTCTCGGCGCTAGCGGCTCGAGTGTCCTCTGGCTTGTTCTCAAGCAAGGCCTCCAAGTGGCCGCCATTGGCGCGGCCATTGGCCTTTGCGGCGCCTGGGCCTCCGAGAAACTAACCGCCAGTCTTCTCTTCGGCATCTCGCCTCTCGACCCTCTCAC
>Ga0070731_10005694_pt1 | contig 10187 bp, 9 predicted proteins | sample Coa_R1_2_FD_66448 | JGI IMG/M metagenome (GOLD analysis project Ga0070731, IMG submission 66448) | Surface soil microbial communities from Centralia Pennsylvania, which are recovering from an underground coalmine fire - Coalmine... | ecosystem: Environmental > Terrestrial > Soil > Unclassified ... | reverse complement strand
GGGTTTACATCTCGTGCTCGGCGTGCGAATTCTTCGAAAAACTGTAAACCGTAAAGCTCGGAATTGGAAGCCGGGCGAGGCAGTTAGTCTTACTGCCGCACCGGCTTTTCTTTTCTGTCCCGCAGCTCTTGTCATGCTGAGCGGAACAGGGCCGCTCGCGATAGCGGACGGGCTTGTGGAGTCGAAGCATCCCTACCTATCATCCACGAATCTCAGGATCAGGTAGGGACCCTTCGACTTCGCGGGACGGCGCGCTTCGCTCCCCGTCCCGCTACGCTCAGGGTGACAAACTCGGCCCTCACACAACAGAATCGCTGCGGCCGGGATGGTCAGACTCATCAACACGTACGAGCAGCGCATCAGCCAACGTCGCCACGGTTTCAGACCTCGCCAGGAAAGGAGCCCGTAGTAATAATCAGCGGCAGTAAGTTGGAAGGTGAATCGAATGGAGGCGGCCTGCGTCTCGGCGGTTTCCATACTTAGAAACTGATCTGGCCTAGTATTGCCCTGGCTTCCGCGGCTGGGTCTGCCGCTTCAGTGATCGGCCGGCCCACGACGATATGGCTGGCGCCTGATGCGATCGCTTCTGCTGGCGTGACGACTCGCACCTGGTCTCCTACGCTGGTGCCCGCGGGGCGGACTCCCGGAGTAACGATCGCGAACTGATCCCCGAGTTCCGCTCGCAGTCGGGACGCTTCCCGCGCAGAGGTGACAATCCCCTGGCATCCGTGAGAAAGGGCCAGAGTCGCCAAGCGCACCACGCTATCCGGCACCGAGCCACGGATCCCGATCGTTTCCAGGTCGTGCCCATCCATGCTGGTAAGAACCGTAACCGCGAGGACCATCAGATCCGGGCTGGATTTGGCTGCCTGTACAGCGGCTTCAAGCATTCGCGTGCTACCTGCTGCATGCACAGTCAGCATGCTTACGCCAAGCTTGCCCGCTTCCGCGACCGCTGACGCGACGGTATTGGGGATATCGTGATACTTCAGGTCGAGAAACACCCGCCGCCCGGATGCCACCAGATCCCGCACCACGTGCGGCCCTTCCGCGGTATAGAGCTGCATCCCGACCTTATAGAAAAGCACCGAATCTCCCAGCGCGGTTACGATCTTCTGCGCCGCGGCGGCCGTGGACACATCGAGCGCAACGATGAGCCGCTGACGCGGATCATCGCTGCGACGAGTGCTGTTTCGATAGCTGACGTTCGGGATGGGCAGTGCCGCCGGCATCCCGGTCAGTGTAAAGGTTTTACGGGAGTTGCGCTACTGGCTTGTTGTAGGCAACCGTCTCGTAGACGGGCTTGGACACCGGGCTGATCAGATCCAGGCGGACCCGTTGCAGACCTCGGCCCTTCATTTGAAGTGCCTGAGCGGCACCGTAGGACAAGTCGATAATCCGGCCCGGAACCACAGGTCCACGGTCGTTGATCCGGACGATCACGGCCTTGCCGTTGTGCAGGTTCGTCACTTTAACGTAGCTTCCCATGGGAAGCTTCAAGTGAGCGGCGGTCATGTCGAACATCTGGTACCTCTCGCCGCTGGCAGTCGGTTTACCCTGGAAGGTTTGCCCATACCAGGAGGCTGTCCCAATTTGATACGGCTTCGTCTTGACCTGTTGGCGGACTACGGGATTGCTTTGAACGGAACTAACTGGAGCCGGTTTCGCCTCCGAGATGTTCGGTCCCTGAGCCGCTCCCAGGCCGACGATCAGAAACCCAATCGCCAGTCCATGAGCTATACGTCTTTGCATTCAGTTCTCCTCGCATACTCAAACGGTTACTTTGGCCTTAAGGCTATTTTCTCTGCAGTTCGTAGATGCTATCGGCCTGCCAAATGCGTGTCAAGGCGAAATGACCCCTCCGGCGATGACCTCCTAGTTATGGAATCCTTACGTAACCTGTTGGTAATTTAGGTAGATGCTCGACAGGCCCTTTATTTCTGGAATCTTACGCATTTACTAAAATGTAAATAGCACGACGGACTGTGCAGAGTAGAATTTACAACCATCGTGGAATCAATTACTTACAGGAATTATCGCCATAACGTACATGAAATCATGGATTTACGAGGGTGATCAAGAACTGATGGATCGAAAATTTTTTCCTGGTACCCGTTCTGAAAGTAACTTTCCGGGCTGACGATATGAGATTCCTGAGCCAGTTCGGGGTAGTATCGGTAGCGTCGGGGGAACGGAAGTCCATGCCCGAAAAGCCACCTATCGTCCTCACTATTGCGGGATTCGATCCCTCGTCAGGCGCCGGCATCACAGCAGACATAAAGACCATCGCAGCCCACGGATGCTACGGTGTGGCTTGCATCACGGCGATGACTGTCCAGTCGACCTCGGGGGTGAGCCGGGTTCAGCCGGTCGATTCGGGGCTGATTCTTGAGACTCTAGAAGAGCTTGCGTCGGACTGCGAGATCGCCGCGGTCCATATCGGCATGCTGGGATCGGCGAAGGTCGTGAAGGCAATCGCCGACTTTCTAGGAGGAAATTCGCCGAAAGCGGGCGCACGCCTTCCGAACATCGTGCTGGACCCCATCCTGAAATCATCATCTGGCACGGATCTCCTTGATTCTGCAGGGATAATACTGATGATGGAGCGCCTGCTGCCGATGGCGGATGTCATCACTCCGAATGTAGATGAAGCTTCAGCTCTTACGGGGCTGAAGGTGAAGGACTTGGACGAGATGAAAGCGGCCGCAACCAAGCTGCACGAGATGGGATCATCGGCCTTGGTTATCACCGGCGGGCACCTCGACAAGGCGATGGACCTGCTGAGCTATGCGACCGAGCGAGGCGTAGAGCAGGAAATCTTCAAAGCTGAACGCCAGCGATCTAACTCAACTCATGGTACCGGCTGCGCTTTTGCGACCGCAATGGCCTGCCATTTAGCCTTCGACCGTGGACTGGCGGAAGCGACCCTGCTTGCCAAGACGTACGTCGCCGCGGCAATTTCGAATGGTCAGCTTGTAGGCAAGGGAACGGGGCCGGTGCATCATCTATACCGCATGAACCAGCAGCGTCGCGCTGTCGGGAGTGGTGGAAGCGGAGAGCCGGATTAGTCCTGATCGCTGCTTTTCTTCAGCAGGATGCCGGCAACGAAAGCAGCGGTCGCGGCCAGAAGCCACTCTGCCCGGTAGAACTGAATTGCCTGCCAATCCGCGAGCGTCTTGGCAGTCAGCAACCCGACCATCAAAGCACCGGCGACGCAGACCAGACCAATCACAAAGGAAATCAGGGATCCCGCCGACAGACCTGTACGGCTCTGGATCTCGTGGAAATGCAGATAGGCGAGCCAGGAGGGAGGCTTTCTCTGGCCGAAGGAGAGCTTCCGAAACAGCGATTGAGTGCCGGCGACAGCCTGTTCCCACAGCGCTGCCACAAATGCCGCATCGGCTTTGGCCGCGGGGCTAACCGCAACCGGACGGCGGCCGCCACAGGTGTGGCAGAACTTCGAGTTCGGCAGAAATTCGCTGCCGCACCGCGGACAGGCTTCGGCCATGATCGAGACCGACTCCTGCACCGGCGGTCCATCGAGGACTGCCGGGGTGGGAGGGCTCCAGAACTCCGGTTGTGTGCCTGGTGCTGCTCCAGCCATATGTGAATCTCTACAGGAAAACCCTTAGTACTCTATTCGCATTCCAAACGCCAAATATCGCAAATTCAGCGCCTTTATTGTGAGCCGGTTACAGCGGGACCGAAAACGCATGTTCTGGCCACAGAGCAATTATTACTTGTGCCGCCGAGTAATCTTGCCTCAGTTACGAAGGCACATGCACTACTGAAAACGACTTCACTACCCGCGTTACAGCGACTCGATCTTCAAGGAAAGTATAAAAGCATTCCGGGTGAGCCGGACATAGCCGAAAGGGCACCGGGCTGACCATCTTGGTGCGTGTGCCTGCCGAGTGTTCCAACTTTCAAATGCCGATTTCAAATGCCGAGGTGGGTGAACTTTTTCCGGACCGTTCGATTAAACTAGACCGAGTTAGTTCCGAAGGTTGTACCCCAGGTCCCGGATGAGATTTCTGCGACGCGTTGGACTTTCTCCTATCTTTCGGCTATCCGTCCTATTCGGTGCCTCGCTCGCATGCGTCGCAGTTGCTTTCGCGCAGTCGCAGCCGGAAACGTCCGCAGTCCATGGCGTGCCTCACGATCCCCAGGCGGACGCGGCTTTTGATCATTTCTACGACATGGAGTACGACCGGGCGACGCAGGAATTTGAAAGGATCCTCGACAAGCATCCGAACGATCCTTACGCCGTGAACCACCTGCTGACCGTGGTTCTCATGCGCGACCTGTACGATACGGGCGCCATGAATACCGGCGATTATGCCAACGACAGTTTCATCGGACGAGCCGCGCGTCCCACAGACCCCAAGATCAAAGAGCGCATTAAGGCGCTGGTGCGACGCGCTCAGAGTCTTGAAGAGCAGGAACTCAAATCGAACCCGAACGATGTGAATGCGCTCTATTGCCGAGGAGTGACTCGGGCGCAGTTTTCCGTTTATACGGGACTGGTCGAAAGAGCATGGTTTTCGGCGTTACGGAACGCCGTCGGTGCGCGGCACGACCACGAACACGTTCTGGAGATGGACCCGAATTTTGTGGACGCCAAGCTCGTCGTTGGCACCCACAACTATGTGGTCGGGAATCTGCCGTGGAGCGTAAAGGTGGCGGCCGCGATTGCGGGTTTAAGCGGATCGAAAGAGAAGGGGCTCGCCTACCTTCGCGACGTTGCCAAAAGTAACGGAGAGAACGCAAACGACGCCAAGGTCGTGCTGTCGTTATTTCTACGTCGCGAGCACCAGTACGACGAGGCCCTCGGGTACATGAACGAACTTGCCGCCCGGTATCCGCACAATCACCTATTTCCCACCGAAGTGGCGAATCTGGAGCGATCGGCGGGACGCCTGCCCGAGGCCGAAGCCATGTATCGCAAGGTCTGGCAGAACGGACGGGAGGGGAAATATGGCAACCTCCATTACGAGCTGGCGGCGTGGGGACTCGGAGAACTGCTCCGCAGCAAAAAAGACCTTGCGGGCGCGGCTGCGGCCTATGAGTCAGTGAACCAGGCGCCGAACCCGGATCCCGATGTAGTCCAGAAAGCCAATCTGGCCGCCGGCGAAATGTATGACCTGATGCAGAAGAGGGAACTGGCGATGAAAGCGTACCAGACTGTTCTGGCCGGGCGGGCGGATAGCGGTCAGGCAGACCTGGCGCGTCGCTACATCCGAGAAGCCTACCGGGAATAAGTGGAACTTTGGGAGCCAAAATTCGTATCCTAAAGTGAGGAAAAAACTATGTACTGCAATCACTGCGGGAAAAATATTCAGGATGACGCGACCGTTTGTGCCTACTGCGGTGCCCGCGTGGGCGGGAAGCTGTCGCACAGAAAACTGATTCGTCCGCGCGTGGGGCGCAAGATTGCCGGAGTATGCCTCGGATTCTCCGAGTACTTCGATCTCGATGTGACGCTGGTTCGCGTGGTGTGGCTGATCGTGGCGTGCATGACCGGGATCGGTTTCTTGTCGTATCCGATTGCGTGGATCATCATGCCGGAAGAGCCTCTCTCGCTGCCTGCGGCCAGCAGCGCACAGCAAGTCACGTAGTGGTCGAGTCTCAGACTTCGAGATGGTGCCCCGCGAGTCTGTGTTCTAATTCCTGCATGCAACCGAACCCGCCACGGAGGGTCCGCAGTGGGGACGCGGAAATCGTGTACCGGACGGTGGGCGACGGCCCTCCTGTTGTCCTACTCCATCCATTTCCTGTTCATCATGAATTCTGGTTGCCCATTGCCGAGAGGCTCGCGTCGCGGTATCGCCTGATCCTCCCGGATCTTCGCGGGCACGGCGAATCGGAGGTCGGCGAAGGCCCGGCGACGATGGAAAAGCACGCCGCTGACGTTCTGCGCGTGATGGACGATGCTGATATTGGCCGGGCTGCTCTGATCGGCGTATCGATTGGCGGATATCTGATCTTTGAATTCTGGCGCAGATACCGCAGTCGGGTCGCGGCGCTCGGGTTGTGCAATACGAAGGCCCCCGCCGACAATGCTGACGCTCGCGCCGGGAGGTTGCAGGCTGCGAATGACGTTCTGGAACACGGCACCCAACCCTTTTTCGATTCGATGGCGCAGCGCGTCTTAAGCCGTACGACTCGCGAGACGCGCCCCGATCTGGTCGAGGGGGCATTGCGTATGATGCGCGTGATGTCTCCACTGGATGTGGCGCAGGTACAGCGTGGGATGGCCGAGCGCCCGGATTCGATTGAAACGCTGAAGACAATCAACGTGCCAACGTTACTCGTTACTGGCGACGAGGACGCCATGACCGGAGAAAACGAAGCTGAATTGATGCGCCAGCACATCGCGGGCAGCGAGATGAAAATCATCCCAAAGGCTGGGCATTATGCGCCCTGGGAGCAACTGGAAGCGGTTACGGGGCTGTTACGCCAATTTCTCCACGGAGTTTGAGTCGGGTGTTCGGTCAGTGCCTCGACGTCTCCGCGAGGTGTTAGAATTTCTGCCGATGACAACCGCAACCACTGAAATGATTTTGATTCCAGCAGGTACCGCAGTGACCGCGAAAGGCGACGGGCCAGCCGTAGATGTAAGTGCCGCTTCCGGGCGCGTCTTTCTAGTGACGCTGGCGATTACAAAGATTATCGAGCAGGAATCACTCGATGTGAGCATCTATGGCTCTGCGGACGGGGCGACGTGGAGCGTGAAATCGATCGCCGCGTTTCCGCAGAAATTTTATTGCGAGGAAGTTCCCCTGCTGCTTGATTTGAGTGAGCATGCCGACGTGAAGTTGGTGCGCGCGCATTGGGAAGTCGCACGATGGGGGCGCGGTACCGAGACCCCCCTGTTCGAGCTTGGCGTCATTATGAAGGAAGTGCCCGCGCAGATTCTGCAAGAGGCCAGAGCAGAGGCCAAGGCGCGGTGAAATCGCTGATTGCCGATTGTAGATTGCCGATTGTGAATTGTTGACTCGGCGCACTGTATTCCTGGACTGTTCAGTCGCAAGAATCCCAAAATCGATAATTTGAAATCTGAAATCGAAAACCGTTTGGCCTCGCAGTTCCGAAATCGACCACGACATGAAGTCTGAGACAGAGATTCTTGTGCGCCCCGGGCGCAATATACGCGGCAGTGTTCAACTGCCGGGGGATAAATCGATCTCGCATCGCTACGCGATGATGGCGGGGATCGCGGAAGGTCTCTCCCACCTTGAAAACTATTCGACGGGCGCGGATTGCGCCAGCACCCTCGGTTGCATGAGCGCCCTGGGAGTGAAATGGGAGCGGGTGGCGGATGGCTCGATCGAACTGCAGGGACGCGGAATGTCGCTGGATGCTCCATTGAATGCGCTTGATTGCGGCAACTCCGGATCGACCATGAGGATGTTGAGCGGCATCGTCGCTGGGCAAAAATTCAGTAGCGAGATGGTCGGCGATGACTCTCTTTCCCGCCGGCCGATGGAGCGAGTGATAACGCCGCTAACAGAAATGGGCGCGCACATCGAATCGCGACAGGGCAAACCGCCATTGCGGATTACCGGGGGAAACCTCAGGGCGATCGACTACAAGATGCCTGTCGCGAGCGCGCAGGTGAAATCGTGCCTGCTGTTTGCGGGTTTGTTTGCAGACGGAGAAACACGAATTGATGAGCCGCTGCGCACGCGCGACCACACGGAAGTTGCCTTGCGGGCCTTCGGGGTCCATCTGATTCGAAAGAAGATGGGTGGGGGAAGCGAAATCCGCATTCGCGGCGGACAACGGCTTCGCGGGATCGAGGCCCGCATCCCGGGAGATCTTTCGAGCGCGGCATTTTTCCTGTGCGCCGCTGGATTGTTCCCCGGCTCGCAGTTGACGATCCCGCATCTGCTCATGAATCCCACGCGCGCGCGGCTGCTTGATGTCCTGACGCAGATGGGGCTGCGCATTGCGGTCACGCAACTCGAGGAAGTTCATGGCGAGCTGGTGGGATCACTGCAGGTGGAAGGCGCAACCTTGAAGGGAACAACGCTCGCGGGAACGGATTCCGCGGCGCTCATTGACGAGATCCCGGTGCTGGCCGCGATCGCTCCTTTCATGGAAAAAGGAATCGAGGTGCGCGACGCTAAAGAGTTGCGGGTGAAGGAATCCGACCGCATTCAGGCAGTGGCGACCAATCTGCGCCGCATGGGAGCGCAGGTCGAGGAGTTCGATGACGGATTGAAGATCCCCGGTGGACAAAGTTTGCATGGAGCAGAGATTGATTCGCGCGGCGATCATCGCATCGCAATGGCGTTCGCGGTGGCCGCGCTCCGAGCCGAAGGAGAGACGCTGATTCGTGGCGCAGAGTCGGCGGCGATTTCGTATCCGGCGTTCTTCCAGACGCTGGAGGCAATCACGGAGCGATAAGGACCGTACAACTGGCCTTAGGCTGCGCGAACTCGAAGGAGTTCGCGCGGCTCAGGATGACCCGAATTTTTCGACAACGCAGAGCGGTTACTGCTGAGGTTGCGCCGGCGGAGTTGCGGCAGGCAGATCCTTTCTTGGTGCAACATAGGGCACGTTGGGAAGGCGGCTGACCTGTCCGCGGGAAGCATCGTCGATGCTGATGCCGTCGCGATCCAGCAACGTTCCGACGGCGCGATCGAGTTCCACCCGGGATTTTTCGTAGGCCGCCTCGGCGGAGATCAGCGTCGATTCGGCACTAGCGAGGGCGCTGCGGTTTTGCAGCACTGCCGTTGTGGTGGATGTGCCGAACTGATATTTTTTCTGCTCGGCGTCGAGAGATTGGCGGGCAAACTCGACTGCGGCCTGTGCGGAGGCGACACTGGCGATATTTTGTTCGACGGTAAACTGCGCGTTACGCACCTCGATACTGACCTTGTTCTCCGTCTGCTGGAGCGCCATCTGTAACTGTCGGTATTCGAGTTCAGAGCGGATCTGCGTCGCCTGAGCGGCGCGGTTGCGTAACGGAATATTCAGCTGCAGTCCGAGGCCTTTGTCGGGCGAAGTGGAGTTTACCAACTGGTTCAACGTGCCACCATAGGTTACGGTAGGCGCGATGGGGAACTGCTCCAGAGAGGGGTCAGGATTTGCCGAGGCGCATCCAAATGAAGTCGGCGTAGGGCAGATACTGATGGGGTTCTGGGAGCCACCCAGTCCGGCTCCGCCGTAATACGCATAGAGATCAAGCGTGGGCAAAAGAGCGCTGCGGACCGCCTTGTTGCTGAGTTCCTGGGTGTGGAGCTGAATGCGGGATTCGATCAACTCCGGCCGATGATGCAGGGCTTCGTTGACTAGATCCTCGGTGGGCTGGAGCTGCTCGTCCTGAGGGACTTCCATCGTCGAAGTCGGAATCACTTCCGCTCCCGCGAGGGTGGGGTCGTGCAGGGTGCGGCTCAGCGCGTTCTTCATGAGAAGTTGCTGCAATTCAAGGTTCGTGCGAGCGACGGTCAATGCCTGTTGGTCGGCGGCGACGGTACTCTGGGCGCGTACAGACTCGATCGGAGCAAGGCTGCCGATTTCAACCTGCTTTTTGGTGTCGGACAGGGTTTTTTCCGAGAAGGCAAGCGATTCCTCTTTCACGCGCAGGTTTTCCTTGGCGAAAACCAGATCCCAATAGATATTTTCGATCTGATCGACGGTGGTAATGACTTGGAGGCGGAATGCGACGTCGGAAAGCTCACGGTTGTTCCTGGCGATCCGGATGAAGCGCGTATTGGGGGCGAATCCGAATCCCTGCAGAAGATGCTGTGTGAAGGTGGCTTTGAACCCGGAAGTCAACTGCGGGCTCAAGCCCGTGAAACCGCTATTTGTAGTGCCACGCGAGTTGTTGAAGCCCACGTTAAGGTTCGTGCCCCAGGAAAATTCCTGTTGATAGGCGAAGTTCACCGTGCCCGTGTTCTGAACCAGGCTTGAATTAACCGGAACACCCTGAAATGGAGTCGTTGCCAGTTGCTTGAAGTGATCTTCCTGCAACGTGCCGGTCAGGATTGGGTCGAAGCTGTTGATGGTGGGGCCGATGCCGAGAGTGGATCCGACCAGGCCGCCGGCGCCGGCGCCCGCCCCGCCCGCTCCTAGAGTTGTGCCGCCGGTGCCGGACCCTACCTGGGAGCCGAGTCCTCCCACGCCTCCTCCGGGAGTGTTCTGCACAATGCCGGTATTGATACCGAGAGTCGGCGCTC
>Ga0070731_10005693_pt1 | contig 10188 bp, 7 predicted proteins | sample Coa_R1_2_FD_66448 | JGI IMG/M metagenome (GOLD analysis project Ga0070731, IMG submission 66448) | Surface soil microbial communities from Centralia Pennsylvania, which are recovering from an underground coalmine fire - Coalmine... | ecosystem: Environmental > Terrestrial > Soil > Unclassified ... | reverse complement strand
AGATCGGTCGGAAATATCTGGTATTCGCCGCCCTCGCCTTTCGGCAGTTCGCCCCGGCGCGGCGCAAGCAGCGCTTTAAGCGCCTCGACGCGCGCGCCGGCGATGGCGTAGACGCGCCAGACTTGCAGATTGCCGCCGGACGGCGCGCGCGCCGCGCGCTCGACAATCTCGCGCACGGTTGCTTCGGGCACGGGGTTGGGCAAGAAAGCCCGGCAGGAATGTCGGCTGGCGACAGCCTCGCGCACGTCCATGGAAAAATCCCTCACCTATCTTCCGTCACCCTGAGGTGCGAGCGTAGCGAGCCTCGAAGGGCGACGGCCCCAACGCCTCGGCCGCATCCCTCGAGGGCCGCTCCGCGGCCACCTCAGGATGACGGTCCATACGTGTTGGCGCTAAAATAAGAAAGTGATCATGACTACCGTTCGTTTTTGCATCTGTTGCTTGATCGTCCTGTTCGCGATCACGCCCAGCCGCGCCATGGTCGGCGGTGCGCCGCCGGCGGCTGACGGCGCCGGGCGCTCGGTGGTGATGATCTTGGGCGAAGGCGGCACGCAGTGCACCGCGACCGCGATTGCGCGTGATCTGCTTTTGACCGCCGCGCACTGCGTGCAGCCGGGCTCCGAATACAAGCTCGTCGCCAGCGCGCCTGGCGAGAGGCCGGTGCTCAAGGATATCGCGCACATCGAGCGCGATCCGCAATTCGATCTCAAGCGGTTGTTCGGCCATCTCGCCACCGCCGACGTGGCATTGATCAAGCTTGCCGAGCCGCTGCCGGCGAAAATCTCAGCCGTGCCGCTCGGCGCCGAAGAGGAACTGGTCGTCGTCGGTGACGCGTTTGTGGTCGCCGGCTACGGCGTCACCGTACGCGGCGACGGCCGCACCGGCGGCACGGTTCGTGCGGCGACGCTGGTTGCCACCGGCCAGCCTGGCAGCCTGCAAATCCGCCTGTTCGATCCGAAGACCAAAGGCGACAGCCCCGGGCTCGGCGCCTGCGGCGGCGATTCCGGCGCGCCGGTGTTTCGCGACAAGGACGGCCGCATCGTCATCATCGGCGTGGTGAGCTGGTCGACCGGCCCGAAACTCGGTGACGGCTGCGGCGGGCTGACCGGGGTCACGCCGCTCGCGCACTACCGCGCCTGGATCGTCAATACCGCGCGCATGCTCGGCTCGCCGCTTGCGCCCTAGCGCGGCCGCGGCGTAGGCTTGCGCCAAGAATAAAATTTTGCCGGGAGAAAAGCCGCATGAGCCGCCACGCGTGGATGATAGCTTTGGCGCTTGTGCTTTGGCCGCTTGCCGCGGCAGCGCAGCCGGCGAGCGGCGATCAAACCGCCCTCGGCATGCGGCTGTTCAACCAATCGTGCCGCGTCTGTCACACCAAGCCGCAGCTGGTGAGCCCCCAATATGCGCCGGTGCTGTCGATGAATACGCTCGGCGGCAAGGCCGACGTCATGCGCGAGGTGATCAGCAACGGCACGCCGCGTATGCCGGGCTTCAAATATCACTTCAAGCCGGCCGAGATCGACGCCATCGTCGCCTATATCAAAACCATTCCCGCGCCGTCCGACGCGCCGCCGCCGGTGAAAGCCGGCTCGTCGCGCGACGCCGACTAGAACAGTGGAGAACCCCATGCGCCGTGGTCTCTTCGTTACCAACCTCACCGCCGTCGCCGCGATCCTGATTTCAGTTCCGGCCTTCGCCGACGCGCTGTTGAGCGGCACCATCAAATCGTCGGACGGCAAGGCCATGAGCGGCATCACGGTGTCAGCAAAACCCGACGGCGGCACCATCACGACCACCGTGTTCAGCGACGCCGCCGGTCAATATTATTTTCCGGCGCTGCCTCCCGGACACTACCGGGTGTGGGCGCAGGCGTTGAGCTATCAGACCGCAAAAGGCGCGGTCGATCTCGCCAACAACACCAAGCAGGACTTTACGCTCGCCGCGATGAGCGATCCGGAGGCGACGTTCAAGCAGCTTCCCGGCAATTTGATGCTCGATGCCTTGCCGCAGCGGACACCGGCAGAAGGCCGCATGAAGCGCATCGTGCGCACGGTCTGCACCGGCTGCCACACCGCGAGCTTCCCGTTGCAGCACCGCTTCGACGAGGCCGGCTGGAACGCCGTCATCGAGCTGATGAAGAACGCCAATGTCTACGGCACCTTCGTCGGCAGCGAGCGCAAGCCGTCCGGCATTCTCGACTATCACCAGAAAGAGCTTGCCGCTTATCTCGCGCAAGCGCGCGGCCCCGGCGCGAGCGACATGCGGGTAAAGCTCGAGCCGCGACCGGCGGGCGAAGCGGCGCGCGCGATGTTCAAGGAATACGACGTTCCGCTCGATCCCGATTCGAACCTGCCGGCGAATTTCGTGCAGAACGACGGCAGCGACTGGTCGCTGGGCACGCCATCGGTGCTGATCCCCGGCTGGGGCATCCACGATTCCTGGCTCGATCTTAGCGGCAATCTCTGGTTCACCTGCAACATCCCCAACAAGCGCACCACCATCGGCCGCATCGACACCGCGACCGGCGAAGTGAAGTTGTTCAAGGTGGCGGGGCCGAACGGACTTGCCGCGCAGACCCACGGCATGACGCGCGATCCGAACGGCATCATCTGGTTCAACATCAACAACGGCCGCGGCGGCATCGGCCGGCTCGATCCGGCGACGGCGGAGATCAAAGTCTACCTGCCGCCGAACGGCATGACCCAGACCGGAGGCGCCGCCACCGTCGATTACGACGGCAAAGGCAATATCTGGTCGTCGGCGCCCGACGGCGCGTTGCGCTTCGATCCGGTGGCGGAGAAATTCACCGAATACAAATCGATGACCTACAAGACCGCAAACGGCACCGGCGTCACCTACGGCACCGCGGCCGACCGCGACGGCAACGGCTACTGGGCCGAGATGGTGCTCGACACCATTGGCGTCGGCGACGGCGGCTCGGGCGGCGTGTCCGAGATCAAACTGCCGCCGGACAAGATCCAGGGTAGTCTGCTCACCGCCGACGAGATGAAATTCTACGAAACCTACAATCAACCAGACTTCAACAATCCGCTGCCGTGGGCGCAGGGCCCGCGCCGCATGGGCACCGACAAATTCGCCGACGTGCTCTGGGTCGGCGATTCCTGGGGCGCCAACCTCGCCCGCATCGACACCCATACCCGCGAGGTGAAGCTCGTGTTCCTGCCCGGCGAGCAGCAGCCCTATCACGTCGCGGTCGACAAGAACCACGACGCCTGGACCAACCTGTGGGGCGCCGACCGCGTCATCCGCTACGACCCTTTCACCAAAGGCTGGACCGCATTCGACCTGCCGACGCGCGGCGCCGAGCCGCGCTACGTCTCGCTGCTCGAACGGCCCGGGCAGGACACCAAAGTCGTGCTGCCCTATTTCCGCGCCCGCAAGGTCGCGGTGATGACGTTACGCAGTCAGGATGAGATCGACGCGCTCAAGGCGCAGGCGGCGAAGTGATCTAGAAACCGATCATGTCGAGCCTGGTCAGCGTCGTCTGATTGCTGATGCGCGCGGCGGTGGACAGGTGCCAGGCGGTGTAGGCTTCCGGAAACAGATCGTCCGCCGACATGGCGTCGACCGGCACGATCACCTTGAAGCCGCGCAGCGCCGCTTCGCCGCCGGTGTGCAGCACCGAGGTCTGCGCCTGGGTGCCCATCGCCACCACGGTCTTGATGCCTTTGTCCTTGAGCGTCTTTTCCAGGTCGCTGTTGATGAATTTGTCGGGGCCGAGCGGCGGCAGCACCTGTTCGCCGGCGGCGGGAGTCAAATCCTTGAGCACATCGGTGGCGACCGAGTTTGGCACCGCGACGCTGTAGATGATCAGCGCGCCGTGCTCGCGCGCGGCCTCGACGAATTTTTTCACCTTTGGCACCGAGTCGGCGCAGCGCTTGCGCCGCTCCGGCGTGCAGGTCTGCACGGTGAAATCCATCACCAGGAGCGCGGTTTCTTTTGGCACCAGCGTCACCGGCTTGAGCGTCGGCGGTGGCGGGAGCTTTACTTGGCTCCAATCGTCGATGACGGTCTGGGCGTGCGCCGGATGTGCCGCACACAGCGCCGCGGTGATTGCGATCGCGACAGAAATGGATTTGCGATCCATGAGCTCCTCCCTTCGGTTTTTTACAAGCTTAAGCCGCGATGCCGGACGGCGCTACTCCGCCGGCGCCTGCGGCGGTGTTTCGCGCTTGGCGGGCGCGGCCAGCACGGTGGTGCGCAACGGCCGTTCTTCCATGATCATCAGCGCCACGATGCCGATGATCAGGAAAATCACCGCCACCGCGAAAATATGGCTGAAGGCGTGCGCAAGGTCGTCGAGCGAGGCATTCGTCGCGGTCGCGATGAACGCCGACGACGACGCGCCGCCGCGTTGCGGCGAGGCGCCGAGCTCGGCGAGCATGATCGCGCCCATCACCGCGACGATGAAGGCTGAGGCGAGCGCGCGAAAAAAATTCATCGCGCCCATGGCGACGCCGATCTGCTGGTGCGCGACCGCGTTCTGGATCGAGACGGTGACGGTCGGATAGGAGCTGCCGGTGCCGATGCCGACGAGACCGGTGATCAACGCCACCGCCCAGACCGGCATCAGCGGATGGACCACCAGAAGCGCGACCGCCGCGGCGGCGATGCTGAGCATCACGATCGGCGCCCATTTGTAGCGGTCCATGTACAGCATGGCGCGGCCGGACAGATATGAGCCCGGCGTCGTCATCATCACGATGGGAATGAGCGCCAGGCCGGAATCGCTTGCGGAAAGACCGTGCACCATCTCGTAGTAGAGCGGCACGAAAATAGTCAGGCCGATGGAGACGCCCTGGGTGCAGGCGGTGGTGAGGCAACCGGCGCGCATCACCGGATTGTTGAGCACGGCGACCGGCAGGAACGGCTCCGGCGCGCGGAGCACCCACCAGATGAAAGCCGCGGTCAGCACGACCGCAGCGATGACCAGAATGACGATCTGCTGCGACAGCCACGAATAGCGCGTGCCGCCCCAGGTCAGCGCCAGGAGCAGCGCGATCGCAGCGGCCATCATCAGCGCGGCGCCGGTGAGATCGATCTTGTGGGCGCGTTCGTGGACCGGCACGCGTTTGAGCTGCCGGTTGGACAACAGCGCCGCCGCCAAGGCGAGCGGCACGTTGAGCCAAAAAATCACCGACCAGTGCAGATGCTCGGCAATGACGCCGCCGAGCACCGGGCCGGCGGCGCCGGCGACGATCCAGACCGAGCCGGTATAGGCCTGGTAATAGCCGCGTTCGCGCGGCGGCACCGCGTCGGCGATGATCGATTGGGTCAGCGGCACGATGCCGCCGCCGCCGATGCCCTGCAGACCGCGGCCGAGGATCAGCATCAGCATGCTCGGGGCGGCGGCACAGGCGGCCGAGCCCGCCATGAACACGCCGAGCGCGACCAGCATCATGCCGCGCCGGCCGTAAATGTCGCTGAGCTTGCCGTAAAGCGGGGCGACTATGGTCGACGTCAACAGATAGGCGATCACCACCCAGGACAGATTTTCGAAATCGTCGAAGGCGCGGCCGATGGTCGGCAGCGCCGTCGCCACGATGGTCTGGTTGAGCGCGCCGAGGAACATCGCCAACGCCAAGCCGCCGATAATGGCGATGACTTCGCGCCGGCCGAGCTTGTGCTCGGCGGAGGGATGGCCGCCGGCATGCGGCGTGGCGCCTTCGCTGTCCCCTTCCCCTTGCCGGCTAGGCTCGCCGGTTTTGTGTTTTTTGTGTTTTGGCAATGCCATGACCGAGCTGACGACCTGCGCCCATCGACGACTTTGAGCCGCACCTTTGCGCTGCGCTGCTGCCAGCGCAAGGCACACGGAGCGGGTCAGCTATGCCGTTTCCTTGTTATTCCGCCACAGGATCGGCGACGCGCGCGGGCCCGTGCAGCGGGCGCTCTTCGATCACCAACATGCAGAGCAGCGAAACGGTAAGGCAGATCGCAGCCGCGATGAAGACCCAGTGAAAGGCCGGCGCCAAGTCGCTATGGCCGGACGCGATCTTTTCCAAGGTCGTAACGCCGGGCCCGTCGCCGATGCCGCCGAGCACGATGGCGCCGAATATCGCAACCACCAGCGCGCCGCCAAGCGTGCGGAAGAAATTCAACGTGCCGGTCGCGGTGCCGAGCTGATGCGGCTTGACCACGTTCTGCATGACGATCGTGGAGACCGGATACATCGGGCCGAGACCGAAGCCGAGCAAGGTGAGCAGCACGACGACCTCGCTCAGCGTATGCCCGGCCGGGTCGAATGCGAGCGCGGCGAGCGCCGCGATGGCGACGACCAGGCCGAGGATCGGCACGCGCATGTAATGTTTTATGCGCACGATCACCCGGGTCGATACCAGCGAGCCGAGCGTGGCGCCGCCCATGTACGCGATCAGCGCCAGGCCGGACAGGCTGGCCGAGACGCCGAGCACGGTCTGACAATAGAGCGGCATATAGATGGTCACGCCGATGATGGTGCCGATCGAGAAGAATGCCGCAATGGTGATGGTGCTGGTCACCCGCCCGTGCAGGATCGCCAGCGGAATGAACGGCTCGCGCGCGGTGAGAAGGCGCAAGGCGAACAGCACCCACAGCGCGCCGGAGCTCGCGATCAAGGTGATGACCCGCCACGAGCTCCAGGGGAAACGGACGCCGCCCCAGGCCAGCGCCAGCATCAGTGTCAGCGCGGCGCCGACCATCAAACCTGCGCCGATCATGTCGAGCTCATGCGGCCGGTGGTTGCGCGGCAGGCGGCGCAATGCGCGCTCGGTCATCACCAGCGCCACCGCGCCGAGCGGCAGGTTGATCCAGAAAATGAACGACCAGTGCAGATGATCGGTAAGCAGGCCGCCGAGCACCGGGCCGAGAATGCTGGCGCTCATGAACATGATCGAGGTGCGGCCCTGCACCACCGGGCGCTCGCGCGGTGACAACAGGTCGGCGATGATGGTCTGCGCGATCGGCAACAAGCCGCCGCCGCCGATGCCTTGCAGCGCACGCGAGAGAATCAAAACCCAGATCGTCGGCGCCAGCGCGCAAGCGACGGAACCGGCGACGAAGATGACGATCGCGGCCAGAAGCAGCGCGCGGCGGCCGTAAATATCGGAAAGCTTGCCGAACAGCGGCGTCGCCACGGTAGCGGCGAGCAGATAAGCGGTCACCACCCAGGACAGATCGTCGATGCCGCCGAGGCTTCTGCCGATCGCCGGCAAAGCGGGTGCGACGATGGTCTGTTCAAGCGCCGAGAGGAACATCGCCAGCATGATGCCGGCGACGATGGCGCGAATGGTGGCGTGGTCGAGCGGCGCGGCCGGTGCGTCATGTTGCAGCGGCCGATCCGGCTTTTCGGCTCCAGTCACCGGCCGCACGTCGCTGCGCCGTTGCGCGCGCTCGCCGCCGGTAACGTCGGGGGCGATGCTGTGGGCGTCGTCGGGCGCGATTTGACGGGTCATTGCGGGAAATCCTTGGCGGCATCCCTTGGCCCGCGCTGCGCCGCAATGCAACCGGCCTCTGCGCAGAGCAGACGCGCAGTTCTATTTTGGGGAGCCTAGCTTCGCCGCCTCGCCGCCTTCGGCAGCTTCAGCGGCCAACTGACGATGTAGCCATCGAGCTCGCTGTCGGGCACGTTCACCTCGCTGTCATAGACGCGGCCACGCACCGAGACGCCGGCCGCATGGACGGTCTCCGGATCGCCGGACACCAGCGGGTGCCACCAGTACAGATCCTTGCCCTCGGCGAGCAGCACGTAGGCGCAGGATGGCGGCAGCCAAGTGATGGTTTTGAGGTTTTTCGGGGTGAGCCGCACGCAATCGTCGACCTCTTTGAGCCGGTGCGCGTAGTTGCGGCAGCGGCAAGTTTCCCCGTCGAGCAGCCGGCAGCCCACATTGGTGTAATAGATGCGGTCGGTCACCTCTTCCTCAAGCTTATTGAGGCAGCATTTGCCGCAGCCGTCACAGAGGCTTTCCCACTCAGAATTCGTCATTTTATCCAATGGCTTACGCTTCCAGAATGGAATTTCGGCCTCGTCTTGGTTTTGGCCATCATCGGATGCCATGCTGCTCTCCAGGCCGCTTGCCGGCCGCCGCCCTGCCCTTCGCCCGCGGCAACGTCCCGCGGCGGGGGATGATCGTAACGCCACCATGCATAAGCCCAATTTGCCCCCAATTGCCATTCACCCTGTGATTGCCACGGCATTGGCGGTCGGGCTTGTGTCCGCTAAACCAAGACTTGCTAAACCAAGACTTGTTGAACCAAGACCTGCCGAAACGGCTCGTTTTGCGGGCCAAACCCGTTCCCGGAGCGCTCAATCTTGACGGACATGTTCCCAGATCCGGGTAACGACTGGCTGCCGAAGTTCAAGCGGTTCCTGCTCGATCTCGATTCGCGCATCGACTTCACCGTGTTCCTCTCCGGCAAGTGGATGCGGGAAATCTACGAGCGCTTCACCGCGTTCATGGACCGCTGGCATGTCGCCGGCTGGCGGCGCTGGCTGCTGGTCGAGCCGCTATCGGAAATGGCGACGCTCGGCACCGGCGGCCTCTTCCTCATGCTGGCGCTCGGCATCCCGTCGATGCGCCAGACCTCGGACGAAGACTGGCTGAAGAAATCCGATCTCGCGGTGACGTTTCTCGACCGTTACGGCAACGAAGTCGGCAACCGCGGCATCAAGCACAACGATTCGGTGCCGCTCGACGAAATGCCCGACAATCTGATCAAGGCGACGCTGGCGACCGAAGACCGCCGCTTCTACGAGCATTTCGGCATCGACTTTTACGGCACGTTCCGCGCGCTGATGACCAACGCGCAGGCCGGCGGCGTGGTGCAAGGCGGCTCGACCATCACCCAGCAGCTCGCCAAGAATCTGTTTCTGAGCAACGAGCGCACCATCGAGCGTAAGATCAACGAGGCGTTCCTGGCGCTGTGGCTCGAGGCCCATTTGAGCAAGAACGAAATCCTGAAACTTTATCTCGACCGCGCCTATCTCGGCGGCGGCGCTTTCGGCGTCGACGCGGCGGCGGAATATTATTTCGGCAAATCGGTGCGCGACGTGACGCTGCCCGAAGCGGCGATGCTCGCCGGACTGTTCAAGGCGCCGACCAAATTCTCCCCGCTGGTCAACCTGCCCGCCGCCCGCGCGCGCGCCAACGTCGTGCTCGACAATCTGGTCGACAACGGTTTTATGACCGAAGGCCAGGTCTACGGCGCCCGCCGCAATCCGGCGACGCCGATCGATCGCCGCGATGCCGGCGCGCCGAACTATTATCTCGACTACGCCTTCGACGAGATGCGCAAGCTCGTCGACACGTTCCCAAAATCCGTTCCCGATCGTTACTTCGTGGTGCGCACCGCGCTGGACAGCAACCTACAGCACTACGCCGACCGCGAGGTCGAGACCGAGTTGCGCCAATACGGCCGCGACTATGGCGCGAGCCAGGCCGCCGTGGTGATCGCCGATCTCGACGGCGGCGTGCGCGCCATGGTCGGCGGCCGCGATTACGGCGCCAGCCAGTTCAACCGCGCCACCGACGCGCTGCGCCAGCCCGGCTCCTCGTTCAAGCCGTATGTCTACGCCACCGCCTTGGCCAACGGCTTCAAGCCGACATCGGTGCTGGTCGATTCGCCGGTTTGTATCGGCAATTGGTGCCCGCACAATTACTCGGGCGGCTATTCCGGATCGGTGACGCTGATGGAAGCCATCACGCACTCGATCAACGTCATTCCGGTGAAGCTGTCGATCGAGCTCGGTCACGGCAATCCAAAACTCGGCCGCGCCATGATCGTGCAGACCGCGCGCAATTTCGGCATCCAGTCGCCGCTGCCGGACACGCCGTCGCTGCCGATCGGCGCCGACGAGGTCTACGTCTATCAGCACGCCGTCGCCTACGCGACCTTCCCCAATCTCGGCAAATCGGTGGTGCCGCACGCCGCGCTCGAAGTGCGCACCGGCACCGGCGAATTGGTGTGGCGTTTCGACCGCGACGGCAAGAAGCCGCAGCAGGTGATCGCACCGCAAGTCGCCCTCGACATGATCAAGATGATGAACTCGGTAGTCGAGAACGGCACCGGCAAGCGCGCCGCGCTCGACGGCGTGCCGGTGGCCGGCAAGACCGGCACCACCAATTCATGGCGCGACGCCTGGTTCGTCGGCTACACGGGAAATTTCGCCGGCGCGGTGTGGATGGGCAACGA
>Ga0070731_10005692_pt1 | contig 10189 bp, 6 predicted proteins | sample Coa_R1_2_FD_66448 | JGI IMG/M metagenome (GOLD analysis project Ga0070731, IMG submission 66448) | Surface soil microbial communities from Centralia Pennsylvania, which are recovering from an underground coalmine fire - Coalmine... | ecosystem: Environmental > Terrestrial > Soil > Unclassified ... | reverse complement strand
TTCAGCGTTGCGACACGGCGGATAACGGCTCGATCGTTGTCGCCCTTGTCGACAATCTGGAGGTGACGTTGAAACGCCTGCGCCGACGCGGCGCCTCGATTGCGCTGGAGCCCGCCAACCAGACCTACGAGACGCGCATCTTCGGCCCCGACCGGGTCAAGGTGCAGGGTCGGCTGGTCGGGTTGCTTCGCCGCTACTGACCGGCTCCGCCGGCACGATCACCCAAGGCCGCCGCCCGCGCTCCGCATTGGCGGTGCGGACCAGGATCGGCGGGCCGAGCCAGATCGCGGCGGTGCCGCCGCGCCGCAAATCGGTATGGTCCACGACGGTCGCCGCAGCGCGACAGGCACGGCGCACCGGCACCATCGCGACGACCACCGCGGCACGCCGGCAGTCTTCATCGGCCGCCGCGACCTGTCGGACCAGCGCCACCTCGCCGGCCTGCGTGCGCCAGATGCAGCCGATGGAATCGCAGCGAACAGCGCCAGCCGCCTCGCCAGGCGCGGGCCAGTCGCCGTGGGCGAGACCACCCGCGCTGCGCAGCCACGCCTCCGCCTCGACCTTGTCGTCCTTCTCCGAGGACAGGAGATAGCCCGAGCCGGCGCGGATCGCGATCAGCCTGCCGTCTTCGGCCGCGAGCAGGTCGGGCGGCGATGCCGTCCACAGGCTGGCAACGCCGAGCGCCATCGGCAGCAGCCCCCAGCGCCGCCAGCGCGTTTGCCAGATCGCGAGCCACAATCCGCCCGCGGCGATCGCGATCAGCCCCCAATCCGGCATCGCCGGCAGGTCGACAACCGACAGCGGCAGCGTCGCGGTCCAATGGGCGACGGCCTCGATCGCCGAGATGCCCCAGCCCATCGGCACCAATCCGATCCGTTCCAGCCCGAACGGCATCAGCAGACAGCTGGCGAAGGCCCAGGGCATCACCCAGAACCCGGCGATCGGCACGGCCAGCACGTTCGCCAGCACGGAGAACACGGCGAAGCGGTTGAAGTGATAGATCGAGAAGGCGGCGGTCCCGACCGTCGCCACAATGGTCGTGAGCGCGATGGCCGCTAGATGGAGGCCGGCACGCCCGAAGGGTCCGGCGCCGCTGCGCGCGGCGGCAAGACGCGGCCCGAAGGTCTCGTAGAAGGCGATGAGCCCGACGACGGCCGCAAAGGACATCTGGAAGCTGACGCCGGTGACCGCCGCCGGGTCGATCGCCAGGACGATTCCCGCCGCCCAGGCGACGGCACGCATCGAGAGGTTCAGCCGGTCGACGAGCAACGCGAGCAGTCCCAGCGCCACCATGACGAAAGCGCGCTGCGTCGGCACCGCAGCGCCGGAGATCAGGAGATAGAGGCCGGCGACCACCAGCGCCGCCAAGGCAGCCCATTTCTTGATCGGATAGCGGAGCGCGACGAACGGGCTCAACGCTAGCAGGGCACGCGTCGCGAAAAACACGAAGCCCGTGACCAGCGTCATGTGCAGGCCGGCGATGACGAGCAGGTGCGCCAGGCCGGAGTTCCGGTAGTCGTCGTTCACGCCCGGCGGCACCGAACCGCGCTCGCCGGTGATGAGCGCGGCGGCGATCCCGCCGGTCTGGGGTGAAAGCGCGGCCCGGATGCGCGCGGTCATGCCGGCCCGCAACTCGCGCAGCCAGCCGCCTGCCCCTGCCGGCTCGCCCGGCGTCACCACAGGCCGTCCGAGCGCGTAACCGACCGCGCCGAGGCCACGGAAATAGGCCTGACGCTGGAAGTCGAAACCGCCCGGAACGGCAGGGCCGGGCGGCGGCATCAGCGTCGCCAGCACGCTCATCCGCTCGCCGATCTGCGGCGGCTGGAACGATGGGCGGAGCTTGATGCGGACGGAACGCGGCAGCAGGTTCGTACGCTCGATCCGATCAGGTGCCAGCGTGACGCGCGAGCCGGTGCCGAGCAGTTCGACGTCCACGACTCTCCCCTCGACCCGCACCGCCGTCAGCGTGCGATCGAGCATCGGCGTCGCCACCCGCCAAGTCTCGAGCTGGGCGAGCGCGAAGCCCAAGGCGACGATCGCGATCGGCAGCGCCGCCGCAACGACACCGCCGGCTGCCCCCTGCTTGCTTCGGAGCGCCAGGACCGTCAGGCCGCCGGCAAGCGCGGCTACGGCCACGCCCAGAAACGGCCGAGGCTCGTCATGCAGAGAGAAATAGAGGCCGATCCCGGCCGCCAGCCCGACAGGCGCCCAGAGAACCCAGCGATCCCGCTCGGCGGACAGGGTTGCGGCCAGGCTCATGCCACTGCGCCCCGAGTTGCGGACCGGTCCGGTTTCGCTTGTCCCTGTCCCCGTCGCAGCGGGGACAGGGGCTTGCAGTGACTACTTCGTGTAGTGGATCTCCTGCATGACCTTCTCGCCGAAGATCTTGCGGATGGCGGCGCGGGCGGCCATTGCCTGCTTGTCGGTCTCGTCGGCCTTCGCCTGCGAGCCCAAGATCTTCTCGGCGATGGCGTCGAACTTCGCCTCGAGGCCGTCGATCGCCGCGAAATTCGCGACCTCGGTCTCGATCATCACGTCCCAGTCGTTCGGATTTGCCGCGTCCCCTTCCAGGATCTTGTAGGAGAGGATCACCTTCTGCTTGATCGCCTCTTCGTAGACCGTGGTGTATTCCTGCTTGAGCGAGTCGATGTAGTCGTCGCCCTTGCCCGGTTCCACCTGGATCATGCTGACCAGCCAGACCGAGCCGCGCGTGTAATTCTTGTCCGCCGCGGAGGCAGACGAAGCCGCGGCAGCGAGCAGCAGCACTGCCGCCAAAGACCTGAGAATATTCACATTTTCCTCCGAATTCCGGCCGTCGTCCGGCCACTGCGAGTCATCGCATGGCGACCGCGTGCCCTCAACGAAAACTTCTGTGTCAGTCGACCCGCTCGCCCATCGGCACGGGTCGCGGGACGCAGCCCCGATGGCGAACATGCGCGCGTGAGGAGGAGCCGGCCGGGTGATATCGTCCCGTCCCACGGTCTCGCATCCGCAGGTCTCATGAGCGTCGTCGCCCGTTTCGCCCCCTCGCCCACCGGCTTCCTCCATATCGGCGGTGCCCGCACGGCGCTGTTCAACTGGCTCTTCGCCCGCCATCACCGGGGCAGTTTCCGCCTGCGGATCGAGGACACCGACCGGCTGCGCTCGACGAGGGAATCGATCGACGCGATCTTCGATGGGCTCACTTGGCTCGGCCTCGAATGGGACGGCGACGCGGTGATGCAATCCGAGCGGCAGCCGCGCCATGCCGAGGTCGTCCGCCAGTTGCTCGACCAGGGCCGCGCCTATCGCTGCTACACGACGCCCGCCGAGCTCGAGGCAATGCGCGAGCGCCAGAAGGAAGCGGGCCTGTCGGTCCGCTACGACGGCACCTGGCGCGACCGCGATCCCAAGACGGCACCGGAGGGCGTGGCGCCGGCAATCAGGCTCAGAGCTCCGACAAGCGGCGACACGGTCATCGAGGACGGCGTGCAGGGGACCGTCCGCGTCGCCAATGCGCAGCTCGACGATCTCATCCTGCTGCGCGCCGACGGCACGCCCACCTACATGCTCTCGGTCGTCGTCGACGATCACGACATGGGAATCACCCATGTCATCCGCGGCGACGACCATCTGACGAACGCCTTCCGGCAGGCGCAGATCTACCGGGCGCTCGATTGGGCCGAGCCGCATTTCAGCCATATCCCGCTGATCCACGGGCCCGACGGCGCCAAGTTGTCGAAGCGCCATGGCGCGCTCGGCGTCGAGGCCTATCGCGACATGGGGTATCTGCCGGAGGCGTTGCGGAACTATCTCCTGCGGCTCGGCTGGGCGCATGGCGACGACGAGATCATTTCGACCGAGCAGGCGATCGAATGGTTCGACCTCCCGGGGATCGGCCGGTCCGCCGCCCGCTTCGATTTCGCCAAGCTCGACAGCCTGAACGGCCACTACATCCGCGAGAGCGACGATGCCCGGCTGGTCGAGCTGATCGCGCCACGCCTCGGCGTCGCCGACGACGCGACGCTTCGGACGCGCCTGCTCGCCGGCATGCCGGGCTTGAAGCCGCGTGCCAAGACGCTCGTCGAACTCGCTGACAACGCGCGATTTTATGTTGCAGTGCGGCCGTTGCCGCTCGACCCGAAGGCGGCGGCGATAGCGACTCCGGAGGCGCGCGCCTGGGTCGCTGCGTTGGAGGGTCTCCTCGGCGGCGCAACGGACTGGGAGGCGACGGCGCTGGAGCCCGCGCTGCGGCAATTTGCCGAGAGCAGGAGCCTCAAATTCGGCCAGATTGCGCAACCCGTGCGCGCGGCGCTGACCGGCGCCACCGTCTCGCCCGGCATCTTCGAGGTGATGGTCGCGCTTGGCCGCGGCGAGACACTGGGCCGGCTCAAGGATTTCGCCGGCTTCGAAGCAGCTTAGAGGGCGGTGCGAACGAGAAACATTTACTCCGTGGTGCAGAGCAGCATATTGTGCAGGTGCCGCGTGGCTGGCGCCGGTCCCTCGATCGAAAGGTTGATGTCATGGCCGAGAAACCGACAGAAACCGTGACCCTGGTCGAGGAGTCCAATGGCCGCCGAGTGCAGCTGCCGTTGTTGAGCGGCACGATCGGCCCAAAGGTCATCGACGTCCGCAAGCTCTACACGGACACCGGGTACTTCACCTTCGATCCGGGCTTCACCTCGACCGGGTCCTGTGAATCCTCGATCACCTATATCGACGGCGACGAAGGCGTGCTGCTCTATCGTGGCTATCCGATCGAGGAGCTCGCCGACCACAGCGACTTCCCGGAGGTCTGCTACCTCCTGTTGAATGGCGAACTGCCGTCTCCGGCACAGAAGACGAAGTTCGAGCACGACATCACCATGCACACCATGGTGCACGAGCAGATCAGCGCGTTCTTCAGGGGGTTCCGGCGCGACGCTCATCCGATGGCGGTGATGTGCGGCGTCGTCGGTGCCTTGTCGGCCTTTTATCATGATTCGACCGACATCCATGACCCGCGGCAACGGCTGATCGCCTCGCACCGCCTGATCGCCAAGATGCCGACACTGGCCGCCATGGCCTATAAGTATTCCCTCGGCCAGCCCTTCATGTATCCGCGCAACTCCCTGAAGTACTCGGAGAATTTCCTCCACATGTGCTTCGCCGTGCCCTGCGAGGAGTACCAGGTCAACCCGATCCTGGCGAAGGCGATCGACCGCATTTTCGTGCTGCATGCGGATCACGAGCAGAACGCCTCGACCTCGACCGTGCGCATCGCCGGCTCGTCGGGCGCCAACCCGTTTGCCTGCATCGCCGCTGGGATCGCCTCGCTCTGGGGCCCCGCGCATGGCGGCGCCAACGAGGCCGTGCTGAAGCAGCTCGGCGAGATCGGCCACAAGAGCCGCATTCCCGAATTCATCAAGCGGGCCAAGGACAAGGACGACCCGTTCCGGCTGATGGGCTTCGGCCATCGCGTCTACAAGAACTTCGATCCGCGGGCTCGCGTGATGCGCCAGACCTGCCACGAGGTGCTGGGCGAGCTGGGCATCCACGACGACCGGCTGGAGCTCGCCATGGAGCTCGAGAAGATCGCGCTCCACGACGATTACTTCGTCGAGCGCAAGCTCTATCCGAACGTCGACTTCTATTCGGGGATCATCCTCAAGGCGCTGGGCTTCCCGGTGTCGATGTTCACCGCGCTCTTCGCCGTCGCGCGTACGGTCGGTTGGGTGGCGCAGTGGAACGAGATGATCGAGGACCCGACCCAGAAGATCGGCCGCCCACGCCAGCTTTATATCGGATCGCCGCGGCGGGCCTACGTGCCGCTGACGGAACGGAGCTGACCTCCGGGGTAGCGCTCGAGCCAACCGGCCAGCGCCGCGCATACGTCGGCGACAACGCTGTCCCAATCGCCGAGCCGGCTTTGCCGGAACAGCCGCACGGTCGGGTACCAGGGGCTGTCCGTCCCGCCGTCCATCCAGCGCCAGTCGGGTGACAGGCAGAGCAGAATCCAGGTGGGCACGCCCAGCGCGCCGGCGAGATGGGCGACCGACGTATCGACCGCGATCACGAGGTCGAGCTGGGCGATCGCCGCCGCGGTATCGGCGAAGCTGTTGAGCCGGGCGCCGAGGTCGAGAACTTCCAGGCGCGTGGAGAGCAACGCCGCATCCCTCGGCCGCTTCTCCTTTTGCAAGGTGACGAAGCGAGCATCGGAAAGCTCGAACAGCGGCAGCATGCGCTCGAGCGGGATCGACCGATAATGGTCGTGGGTGTGGCGTGTATTGCCGGCCCATACCACCCCGATGCGCGGCCGATCGAGCGGTCCCAGCGCACGCGCCCATTCCGCTGATCGGGCCGCCGGCGCATTCAGGTAGGGTACGGTCGCGGGGACTGTCTTGAGAGTGGTGCCGAAGACGGCGGGCAGGCTCATGATCGGGCACTGGGCGTCATAGCCCGGCAAAGGCTGGTCGGTCCCAACGATCTCCGCAACGCCGGCCATGCCGGTGAAAAGATCCTTGAGCGCCGGCGGCACTTCCAGCACGACACGCGCCCCGCGCTCCGCCACGAGCGGCGCGTAGCGCACGAATTGCAGCGTGTCGCCGAAACCCTGCTCGCTGTAGAGGACGATCGTCCGGCCGGCGATATCCTCGCCCTGCCAACGCCGTTCCGGCACCACGCGGAATGCATTCTTGCCATAGGCGCCGAGGCGCCATTCGAAACGCGCGAACGCACCGCGGAGATCGCCTTGAAGCGCGAGCGCCATGGCCAACCCGGTCTGGGCCGGAGCGGTATCGGGATGGAGCGCTTCCGCCTGGCGATAGCGCTCCAGCGCCGCGGCAGTATCGCCTCGTGCCAGCAGCAGGTCGCCCAGATGCACGATCAGATCATATTCGCGCGGCAGCGACTGCAGCGCCTCCTCGATCAGGCCGATCGCCGTCTCGACATGCCCAGCCCGGACGAGTGCCGTGCCGAGCCCGACCAGCGCATCGGGCGATTTGGGGCATTGTCGGAGCATCGCCTCGAAGACGCCGATCGCCTCTTTGAAGTGGCGTGCGCGGGTGAGGGCGCGGCCCAGAGCGATCTGCGTCTCGAAGCGGCTCGGCGCCATGGAGACGGCCTGCCGGGCATGCCGGAGAGCATTGTCGAAGCGCTGTTCCTGCCCGGCCGCCTCGGCCAGGTTGCAGTGCGGATCGACGAAGCCCGGCGCCAGCGAGGCCGCCCGCGTGAAGGCCACCCTCGCCTCCGCCGCCCGCCCTTCGGCAAGGTGGACCAAGCCGAGCACGTTGTGGGCGTTGGCGTGATCGGGATCGAGGGCAATCGCCCGTGCGGCAACCTCCCCCGCAGGCTCCGTCCGGTTCAGTTGGAACAGCACCTGCGCGAGATTGGCGTGCGCATCGGCCGAGTTCGGGTCGACGTCGACGGCGCGCCGGAGGAATTCCGCTGCCTCCTCGCGCCGTCCTCCCTGCATGCGTATGACGCCAAGGCCGAGGAGTGCATGGAAATGCCGACCGTCCTCGGCCACCAGCTCTCGGTAGCCTGCCTCGGCGGCCGCAAGATCGCCTCGGCGGTGGGCGGCAACGGCGTTCGCGAGAAGGTCAGCCACCGGCAGCCGGTTCACGGGGTCGCGCCGCCGCGCCGGTCGGCGATCACCTTGAGGATCGCATCTGCCGCCCGCAGGCTGGGCCGCTCGCCGCCGCCGAGCCGCCGCATCAGTGCGCCGAAGGCCTCCTGCTGGGCCTTCCGGGCATTCGGATCGATCATCAGGCGCCCGACCTCAAGGGCGAGCCGCTCGGGCGTGCAGTCCTCCTGCAGGAGCTCGGGAACAACCTCGCGGTCCTCCAGGATGTTGACCAGCGACACGGACTTCACCTGGAGCGTCCGGCGCAGCGCCCAGGCGGTCGGCGGCCAGATCCGGTAGGCGACGACCATCGACAGGCCGGCGGCGGCCAGCTCAAGCGTGATCGTCCCGGAAGCGGCGAGCGCCGCCGTCGCGGCGGAGAAGGCGTCGAACTTCTCGACGGTGCCGCTGACCACGATCGCCCGCAGCTTCCATTGCACGACCGCGGCCGCCACCTCCTCGGCCACCGTCTCAACCGTCGGCACCACGATGACGAGGCCGGGAAGCTGCGTGGCCAGAAGCTCCGCGGCCCGGCCGAAGACCGGAAGCAAGCGCCTCACTTCGGCGTGCCGGCTGCCGGGCAAGACGGCCAGCACCGGCGCCTCGGCGGCGATACCGTGCCGCTCGCGGAAGGCGGCACCGTTACCCTGACCGGCGCCAAGTTCCACGACCGGGTGGCCGACGAAGGTCGCCGGCAGGCCGAGCGGCGCGAAGTACTCCGGCTCGAACGGAAAGAGCGTCAGCAGATGGTCGGCAGCGCGAGCCGCGTGCTTTGCACGGTACGGCCGCCAGGCCCAGACCATCGGGGCCACATAGTGGATGATCGGCGGCGGGCTGGGCTTGCGGCGCAGCCGCTCGGCAACGCGGAAGCAGAAGCCGGAGCTGTCGATCGTCACCACCGCGTCCGGCCTGAGCCGCTCGATATCCGCCGCCGTCTGGCGGACCCAGCGGAAGACGCGGCGTGCGGCCGGCAGCACCTCCAGCACGCCCATGATCGCAAGGCCGCGGATCGGCAGCAGGCTCTCCAGCCCCTCCGCCGCCATCTGCTCGCCGCCGATGCCGGCGAACCGGGCTCGGCTATCGGTCCGCTCGCGGAGCGCACGCATCAGCCGGGCGCCGAGCAGGTCGCCCGAAGGCTCGCCCGCGATCAGGTAGAAGAGCGGCCCCGCCCCTGCCCGTCCCGTCAGGAACAGGCCGAGCGAATCCGCGAGCGCCACCGTCTTCTCGCGATCGATGACCAAGCTGGCGCCCGCTTCCACGGCGATGCCGCGCAACCCGGCCGCCGCAGCCGTCTCGACCGTCCGGGGCCCGATCGTCGGCAGGTCGATCCGGCGCTCCTGGCCCGGTTTCGCAGCCTTGACCAGCACGCCGCCCGGTCCGGGCCGTTGGAGCGGGCCGCAGCGTTCGATCAGCGCGTCCGTTCCTTCTGCGCCCTCGACACCCAACACGCGGCCTTCCTGGATGACGGCCGCCTGCCCGACATCGACCCCGCCCAGAGCGGCCACGACACGGAACCCGTATTCGATGTCCGCCTGCGCCTGCGCGTCCGGCGCGTGGCGGCCATAGATCCCTTCGGTCGCGACATGGTCCTGCAGGATCCGGTCGACGCCGATCAGCGTGAACCCCTCGGCCTCGAGCTCGGTCTTAAGCGCCCGCAGCAGGCTGTCGTCGCCGAGCGCCCTGAGCCCCACCTTGGCCAGCAGCCTGGCCGCTCGCCAGTCGGGGCGCAGCTCGGCGGCCGAGGGACGGCGGATCGCACCGGCCATCACGATCTCGCCGACCCCGGCGGCCTTCAGCTGCTTGATCGCATCGTCGGCGGCGCCCAGCCGCGTCCAGGCATGCGGAACGCCCTCGACCAGGGTCGGGTCGGTCTGTCCTTCGAAGGCGAGAACGAAGACCTCGCGTCCCGTCTCCCGGCATCGCTCGACCAGCCGCGCCGGCAGGGCGCCGCCGCCTGCCAGAATGCCTAGATTAGTCGGCATGCCCCGAAGCGGGCTGGACGATGCCGCGCTTCGAAGCGGTCCGCACGAACTCGACGACATGCTGGACCGGCGCCGCCTCGGGGAAGCGCTCCGCAATCGCCTCGGTCCGCTCCTGCAGCGTACCCTCGGGCAGGAAGAGCAGGTCGACGGCCTCGCGCAGCGCCAGAATGTCGTCCCGCGCGAAGCCTCGCCGCTGCATTCCGACGAGGTTCAGCCCGACGAGCCGCGCCCGGTCGCCCATGACCATGGCGTATGGGATGACGTCGCGCTCGACGCCGGTGACGCCGCCGACGAAGGCATGACGGCCGATCCGGCAGAACTGGTGGACCGCGCTCAGGCCGCCGAGCACCGCGAAATCCTCGACGGTCACGTGCCCGGCCAGCGTCGCGTGATTGACGAAGACCGTGTCGTTGCCGACTTGGCAGTCATGGGCGACGTGGCTGCCCAGCATGAAGAGGTTGCGGTCGCCGATCCGCGTGACCATGCCGCCGTCCTCGGTGCCGGGGCTGATGCTGACGCTCTCGCGGATCGTATTGTCGGCGCCGACGACAAGCTTGGAGTGCTCGCCGCGGTACTTCTTGTCCTGCGGTGCGTGGCCGACCGAAGCAAACGGATAGATTCGCGT
>Ga0070731_10005691_pt1 | contig 10189 bp, 11 predicted proteins | sample Coa_R1_2_FD_66448 | JGI IMG/M metagenome (GOLD analysis project Ga0070731, IMG submission 66448) | Surface soil microbial communities from Centralia Pennsylvania, which are recovering from an underground coalmine fire - Coalmine... | ecosystem: Environmental > Terrestrial > Soil > Unclassified ... | reverse complement strand
GCGAACTTGACGTCACTAAGAGCCCGCTCGGGTTTGGTAAAGATTAATGTTCCAAAATCCATGCCGATATCCTTCTCAGGTTAAAATCGCAATATCCAGAACGCCCTATCGGGCGTTGCTTTATCTTGTCTGCGAGGGCGGGTCACGCGGTTCGCACTCGTTCGGTGCGGCAAACTTGCGAAGACGGACGGAATGCGGATTACTTGATGCCATATTAAACGAGCTCAAGGGAGACTCCGCCAATGTCTGATATTTTGCCGCTCTCGGGCATTCGAGTCATCGATCTGGGACAGGTGTATGCCGGCCCTTATTGTACGTCGCAACTCGCCTATCTGGGCGCGGAAGTAATTAAGATTGAACCGCCTGGCACCGGTGAGTACCTGAGATCGCCGCAGTCCGATCGCGGCGTGAGCTACGCCTTTCTGATGTTGAACGCGAACAAGAAATCAGTCGCGCTTAACCTCAAGCATCCCGGCGGCCGCGATCTGCTGATTCGAATACTGGCTGGCGCCGACGTGCTGGTCGAAAACTATCTCGAAGGTGTTATGGACCGACTCGGGCTGGGCTATGCGGAAATCTCGGAACGCTTTCCGCGCCTAATTTATGCGTCCGGCAAAGGCTATGGCGCCGAAAGCAAGTGGTCACAGCTGGGCGCCACAGACTACACGGTACAAGCTACATGCGGAATGGTAAGTGTTACTGGTTATCCCGATCGTCCTGGTGTCAGAACACCCGCGACCTTCATCGATATGGGTATGGGAATTCATCTCGTCGCCGGCATCCTAGCGGCGTTGATAGCGCGCGGTCAAACGGGCCGCGGTCAGAAGGTGGAAGTAGCAATGCATGACGTATGCATTCCCGCCCTTACACGCAACCTGGCAATCGTATTCGACGGATCATCGTGTGAGCGCATCGGTAACCGACACCCCGGCATAGCACCTTCGAACCATTATCGAACCGAGGATGGCGAGATCTCGATATTCTGTTTGACTGAAGCGCATTGGCAGGAATTGTTGAAACTCATGAAGCGCGGGGACGTGAATCAAGACCCACGGTTTCGCTCGCCGGCGAGCCGCTCTCTCATCGCAGATGAGGTCGATGCGATGGTTGGCGCCTGGGCTGCTACCTTCAAGCGCGACGATCTTGTCGAGCTGCTTATGGCGCGAGCCATTCCATGTTCGCCGGTACGTTCCATCGAGGAAGTAGCATTCGACGAGGACGTCGCCCGCAGAGAGATGCTCAAGGTTAGCGAGTATCCGGAGCGAGGTCCTATCAGAGTACTGGGAACGCCTCTCAAGCTATCTGATCTCGACGATCACCGCTCGATTCAACGACCCCCTGTCCTAGGCGAACATACCGAGGAAGTGCTGGATTCATTAGGGATAGCGGGCGCAGAACTCCAACGACTGCGCGACGAGGGAGCAATCTAGGCTCCCGCTAGATCTATTCATTCTTGCTGCATAAGGAACAAGGCGACTCGCCTGTCCTAGGACCGGTGTAAAGGTAGGTTGTGGTTCTCAAGACCAGTGTCCGCGACGCGATCTCAAGCTCCTAAATAAGGCAAGGACAAGACCGAATGCAAGCAAACGACAAAACGACAATCGTGTTTCGTGTAGAATAGTATTGTCATCCAAGTTCATTCCGGCAAATCAAGACGCTCGCAGTTTCAAGTTCAGAGAGTCAGCCTCGTATTAGGACAGCGCCACCCGGCGAAGTTGTCGAAACGTCAGGAATCTATCAGGTCGAATAAGAGCGCAATCGCGCGCAGAAGCAGACGTGACGTGCGTCTATCGAAAGCTTTTCCGCTTTGCCGTGGTTGTCAGCATCCGCGATCCAAGTTAGTTCGGGTTGCTCAACACTTCGAGCAAGATGAGTATTTCGGGTAGCTGAGACAGGCGGTTCTGGTTCAAGTACGGAATTGCCAGCCAGCTCAAGCGATTGTGGCAAGAACGACATCATAGAATTCATAAGTTTATTCTCCTTTTCGAGAGTCTTGCGCTTGGCCTAGATCGACGATCGTCGGTGTCGATCGATCCGGTGGTTGGGGCCACTTGAACGTTGCACTCCCAGTCAACGTTGATGAAATCGGCTAGCGCTTAAAGATTGACCCGACAATTATACCGATGCTTCCGAAGCTTGCCAGCGAACTGCCGGTCGTCCTAGTTCGGGGGCCAGCTCAATACCCGACGGCCTCTAGTTATGACTGGTGGAAAATTGGGGCGCAGGCCAGGGGGAATCACTCTACCAAGCAGCGCCTCAAGGCCTGCGTGTGTTTCGTGAGAATGATCGGGTCGACGAAATGGGCTGCTGTCGAAGATGAGTTCGTTTGTTGTCAAACACCCCGAGGTTGAGCATAAGGTTCGCGTCCAAGACTTCGAACGGTGGCTGGAGTCGTAAGGTCGACCCTGCGTGCTAGTGAAGACCGTTCTCGATGGGAAAATCGTGGCTGTGGATGGCGCTGGGAAGCTGCCCTTCAGCTGGGGGGAGCGATCATCACGGAGTTACGAATGCTACCCGCAGGGCAGAAGTACAGTAAGCATCTATTTCCGCCGGGGCACGGCAAAATCGCTAGTGTTCAGGTCTCTATCGTCGACTCGCGTTCCATACGCCAACTGACGAGAGCGAGCCACCCGAGTAACAGCTATATCTTCCATCCATTTTGCCGCGAACGACTGAACCTGTGAATTTGCACGTATTGTTGGCGGGAAGGGTTTGTACAACGATTTTGAGGTCGCCATCGTTGAATGCGCCGCTAGCGACTTTACCCACCGGATTCGGACAATCAGAAGTTGCTTGTTTCCCGCCATAGCACTTGTAAGAACCTGAAAGGGCGTCACCCGTCTGAATCAGATCGAATTCAATATTTTGAACCCGGTTTACGTACGGTCCCAAACCTGTTGTCCGGCGAGTGCCTTTCCACTTCCCGGCGAGATTCACGTCGCTGTTTTCTGGCGACTGCGCTAGAACCACGACAGACGAGCAGACAGCCGCGACTATCACCAGCCACATTGCAGTAGTCTTCATCTTAAGCTTAATATCGAAGTCTCTTCTTCCAGATTAGCGAGAGAGTGATCGAGATATCGTCTATTCCTGAAAGAGGTATATCTCGAGGTCGGAATAGCCCGAAGACCTGAGAGGTAATACTCGTTGATAGTCGGGATCGTTAATCCAGGCTTGGGCAGCGGCTTCATCCGGAAACCTGATGATGATCCCTGTCTGCCACTTTCCCGAGCCTGCCAGACTGCGAAGTCCCGAACCGCGAGCAACGATTTCGCCCCCATGTTTTGCGATAATCGGGCGAGCTTCCTTTTGATATTCCTGAAGTTTCGCGGTCTCGGAAGGATTAGGATTTCCCTGGACAATCGCTATTACACTCATCGCTCACTCCTTTGTTGGTTTACCTGATTCCCAGCCGCTCACGTGCGTAGAGTTCCGCAGAAGAATCGAAATCGATACTAGCGTGTTGCGCGCCAACGTTTATATTCCTGAAAGCAACCTGCAGGGCGCTGGGAGCATAAACCGCGTGTGCGCCTGCACCGCCGTAGAGTCGTGCCACTGCACGCCGACACAACTCTGCACAGTAAGCCGCATGCCATTTGGCACGAGCGCGATGCGCCAGGTCGAATTTGATACCTGTCGAAACGAGGAAGTCGAACTCGTCGAGGATCCCGTGCAGCAATAAATGTACGCAGTGGATCTCCGCTTCTGCTTCAGCCAGTCGGACTTGAGTTGGGCCATGCTCCGACTTCGGCGCGCCCGTAAGGATTACTTTGCGTTGCTTGGTGCGTTCGATGAAAGTTTGCAAAGCGAATTTCGCTGAGCCCAGTAGGGCAGATGCCGCCGAAGTACACAGCATTGCCTCTGCCGATAGACGATAGACGTTCGTCGGGTGATTAAGAGCATGAGGACTTTCGCCGGCGAACAGCATTCTGGTGTCGATGGCGCGATGGGCGGGAACGAAGATGTCTTTGGCAATAACATCTTTACTTCCTGTTCCCTGCAAACCCATAACGTACCAGGTGTCGTCGATCTCGATCTCCTCGCGCGGAACCACTACATGGACCGATGGACCCCGCGTCTTCGGATCGGCGCATCCCAGCATCACCCAGTGGGAATGATCGACGCCGCTACAGAACTGCCAGCGGCCTTCGACCCTGTATCCTCGATCGACTGGATGCGCAGTGCCTTGCCAGGAGAGCGTCCCCGCGACTAGACCGTCGCGGCCGTTACCAAACACTTCGTCCTGACCCTCTTCAGGAAAAGATCCCAGGCACCAGTGATGTGCACCCATCACCATAAGGACCCATCCACTGGATGGGCAGGCTTGGGACAAGCGCGTGACGGTGTCATCGAAGGTCCGCAAGGAGAGCTCATGGCCGCCGGTTCGACTGGGTTGCGGGATCCGGAAGAACCCGGCTTCGATCATAGCCCGCATGCTTTCGGGCACTACCTGTCGGGCGTCGTCGCAATTCCGAGCGCGCGCGGCGAGCTCGGGCGAGATAACGGCGACGCGTCGCATGACTTCGTCGTAGTCCATTTGCGGGCGAGAGCTTCCCGTCAAGCTCATTTCTCCAGGTTAGACATTCCCTTGGGGCGTCGGACGTCCTGCCAGGGCTTATAGGCTCGCCTAACGCAGCGCAGGGAATACATGCTCCGCAAACAACCGTATCGAATCCATCTGCTTCTGGTGAGGCATACCATCCATGCGGATAATGACTTGGTCGGCCCCAGCCTGCTGATAAAGCTTGAGCTTTTTGATGCACTCCTCCGGATCGCCAACAACCAGCGTCGCATTGTCGCACAGATATTCGAATTCGGGATGGGCCGCAGCCTCTGCGAGTTGTTTACCCATGTATTGATAGGATTTCACTTTGGTGGCAGCTAGCTCGGCATATATTCGGCCAGCTTCGCTGATGAAGGCCATCATCGGCTCTTTGGCGAGTCGTCGCGCATATTCGGTTGTCTCGGCGCAGAGGCCCATGGTCAGTATCGCGACTCCATTAGTAACGAATGATCCTACAGGCTTGGCGGTCTTTATACTCTTCCGATAGATTTCGACGTTCTTCGCAGTCTTATCCGGCGACGTGAAGTCGAAGCAAAGCACCCCAATTCCCTTCTGACCCGCCAGCTCGTACATTTCGGGGCTCGTAGTGGCGGTCCAAAGAGAGGGATGCGGTTTCTGAATTGGTTTCGGATTAACCACAGTCGGAGGAATATGATAGAACTTCCCGTCCCAGGAGAAGGTCTCCTCGGTCCAGATTTTCGGAATCATCTCCAGCGCCTCTTCCCACTGTTGCCGCGTCTCTTCCAGCGGGACCTCAAAGGCTTTCAACATACCGAGTTTGTTTCCGCGTCCAGTTCCTAAGTCCATTCGTCCGTTGCTCATGATGTCCATCATTCCAATCCGCTCCGCTATTTTGAGCGGATGATTCACGGCCTTAAGCAAAAGAACTATTCCCTGCCGAATTCGAATTTTTTTCGTGCGCATCGCGACCGCGGTAAAGAAGATCTCCGGACAGCCAGATGAGTATTCGACTGGGGTAAAGTGTTGCTCCGACATTCCGTAGGAATCCCATCCAAGCTCATCGGCCAGCTCGACCTCTTTTAACATTTGCCAGTAACGGTTGTAGTAGTCGCGCGTTGCAGTTTGACACTCTTGAAATAACTCGAATTTCATTTGTTTTTCTCCGGTTTGACGAACGCGGTCCGACCCAACTGTTGGTCGGTTGGCAGAACCCCCAATGCAACGGTCGCGCCAGCCTTTTAATTCGTTTCGCCGTAAGAAAGCTGCGGGTTTGTTCAGCAGAGAGAGAAGAGCGGATGTACAGACGCTACAATTGTAGCGGCTACAACTGTACTTGCGAATTATGAACTTGTAACTCTGCCGGCTAGTCGCGGATCAGCGCAAATCTGACTTTCCAAATAAAATATGGCGGCTGCGCTTCCCGAAGAAGTAAAGAGAGTATCTAAATTGAACTGACCTACAGCTGGTTTCAGATCGCTTCTCAACGTATAGACGGCGACCCTTCTCACAGTCACCGACGATTCGTTACGAACTGGTTACGGTGCGGTTGACATAAAAAGTCGCTCTGAAGTATAGACCGGCGAAGAGTTGATTTCCGAAGATGACCCAAGAAGCTCTATGGGTCATGTGTTTTTGTGGCTTGAGAAACGAGCTTCCAGAGACGCTCTTCCGATTTGCGTCGAGCTTTTTAGGTCCGAGGAACCTTTTTTGAGTGATTTCAAATGGCAGCTAATTTGAGCCCGATATGGGAAAGCTTTGTGGGTGGTTCGTCAGTCGGCCTCGAGCTTCTAAGGCCTGAAATACGCGAATCCTGGAGTCGGTGCCGAGATGCGAAATTAGACCCCAACACCCAAAGTGCGCCGTTGGCATTGTCTAAGAGTGAATTCGAAAAAATGAGCTCTCGCAATCGTCTGTATCGCGCATCGCGAGAAATTCTACCTGCTGCAAGTGAGTATTTACCTAACAAGATAGATTCGACTGTCATATTGATTGATGCAGATTGCCTGATGCTTGATATTCAGGGCGGAGGAAAGGGGATGTTAGCCGCCGAAGCCGCAGGGGGCTTTGTAGGCTCCAGGTGGTTGGAGCGAGATACTGGCACGGACGCGCTATCTCTATGTATTCGGATGAATTCGCCGGCCGCGGTCATCGACTTTGAACACTACTGCGTGGTTGGACACCAATGGACCGGCGCCGCCGTACCAATATTTTCTCCGCAGAATCATTCTTTGATTGGAGCTCTAGCAGTTTATAACCACGGCCTCAGTAACCCGGAACGCATGCTTCGCCTTTGTTCGCGATTTGTAACCTTTATCGAACGAGAATTAAAGAACGAAGCCATCGAGCGTCGGCTGCTAACACTTGAAATGCAGGAACGAATTCGCTCTTCATATCCGCATGATAAGGTCCTGTCTGTCAGTGAGTTCGGAGAATTGCTCAGTTACGGAAATGAGTGGACGGTGCCTTCAGATTGGTTCGCGCAAATGAGGGAAGGGGCCGAGTCGCAGCTCTCGGCTGGCGTCAAACCTAAAGAGCTGAAGGGTCGGCTGCGAGACAAATCAGGACAACCTTTCGAGGCGCGATTTTTCCCGGCTACGCACCTGGGAGAGGTGGCCGGATTCGTAGCGGTTCTACCAAGCCAGCGCAGGAACTTCTCGACCGGACCTCATCAAAGCTGGAGGGCCATCTATCATTTCGAAGATATAGCGGGGAGCTCCCCTGCATTGCGAAAGTGTATCGACGACGCTCGCAGTTATGCTGCAGTCGATCTGCCGGTTCTGATAAAGGGAGAATCCGGCACCGGTAAAGAGTTATTTGCTCAAGCTATTCACAACGCGAGCAATAGACGCGATCGACCGTTCGTACCCATCAATTGCGGGGCAAGTCGTGATGAGCTGATCGCCTCTGATTTGTTCGGCTACAGCGAAGGTTCCTTTACTGGTGCGGCGCGAGGTGGGCGAGTCGGTAAACTGGAAATTGCTGAAGGTGGCACGATCTTCCTGGACGAAATCGAGAGCATGTCACCTTTCATGCAAACCTCCTTGCTACGTGTGCTCGAGGAAAGATTTTATTCCAGGATTGGCGGTACGGAACGGATACCTCTGGACGTTCGCTTCCTGGCTGCAACCAATGCCGATCTGAATGCGAAATCGACAAGCCAACAGTTTCGTAGCGATCTGTACTTTCGGCTGGCTAGCCTCACCCTGAATCTGCCACCGTTAAGAGAGCATAAGGCTGACATCCCGGAATTGATCGAATGTCATTCGCCCTTTCTCGCAAAGAGTATGTCGCCAGGGACGATGTCCAGGCTCGTGGACTTCTGCTGGCCCGGGAATATTCGACAATTAAAGAATGTACTGCAAAGAGCTGAGGTACGCGGTCTCTCGGATGGGGGAGTGCTGGAAACTCTGGACGACGAAGCATGCGCCGAGGTCTGTGCTTTGAAGAAGTGCTCCTTTCGAGCTGAGAGTCCAACGTCCACGACGGCCGCTGAGGATAGCTATTCGATGGATGACGACAGTGGAAAGGAGCGCATAATCGAGGCTCTCCAGCAGTGCAACTGGAGTGTGACGGCTGCTGCGAACCGGCTTGGCTTACACCGTGTAACCCTGTCGAAGAAAATGGCAAAGATGGAGATTCGGCGAGTCTACCACTAGCGCATCTTCTTCTGACAGCCTGCCTGAGCGCTCCGCGCAGATTCACTACTGATATCGAGCAGTATTTGCTTTCGCCGGCCTGCCCAAGCCGCAGGTTCGCTCACCTCTTATACAATCGATTGAACTGAATGTTTTCTGATGCCGCACCGCGTGCGGAAACCTACCGCTGTCGCAGACGGAGTGCCTTCGAACGTCGTAGGGTTTTGCGCTCGTGCTGATTCGGTAGTCGGCTACCAGCGTAGTGCTACGCCTGTAGTCGTACGAAAAGTGAATTTGTTGAGTTTGGTGGCTGACCCCTTGGGTTTGGTTGTCAATTTCACGGACATTCAAGGCATCGTTTTTGCTCCTTACCCTGCAACTCATCTGTGATGTTGCAAGGCTCTTGAGTGGGAGAAATCGATGAAGTTCGAATTTTTTGTCGAGTGCCAGACCGCCACGCGCAGCTACTACGATCGTTACTGGCAGATTCTCGAGGAAGCGCAACTCGCTGACGAACTTGGGTGGGATTCATTCGGGACGTCAGAGCAACACTTCACACCGGAGCTCTTCACAACGTCTGCGCCCGAGGTGTTCTACCCGGCGGTAGCGATGCGAACGAAGCGTCTTCGCCTGCGTCATGGCATACGGTTACTCCCTTATCGAGTCAACCATCCGCTGAAAATCGCAGAGCAATTGGCAATGCTCGACATTGTCAGTAATGGACGCGCTGAACTTGGAACCGGTCGCGGCAACACGTTTCGGATGTTGAGCGCGTTTGAAGTCTCACCGGAGGACTCCAGATCCCAGTGGGAAGAGGCGCTCAGCATGATCCCTAAGATGTGGACTCAAGACAAGTTTTCTTGGGAGAGCAAGAATTTCCACATACCGCCTACACACGTGGTACCGAAGCCCATACAGAAACCGCATCCTGCGATGTGGGCGGCCGCTACCAACCCAGACATGTATGAGATCGTTGGACGAAAGGGGATAGGTCTTATGACCTTTAAGTTCGGGACCCCTGAGCAAGCCGAACAAGACATCGCAATCTACAAGAAAGCGGTTAAGAATGCCGAGCCCGTGGGCGATTTCGTTAATGACAAGGCCGCATGGTTTCTGATGTGTTTTTGCGCTGAAACGACAGAGTACGCCCGGCAACTGGCCAAGGAACCCATTATGGCCTTTCTCAACGAAGCTGTGAGGATCTATGAGGAGTTGGGAGGTAAAGGGGCGAAGACCTACCAGTATATGTCAGAGGTCGCGAAGTACAAAAGCATGGTGAACTTTGACTACCTAAACGACTCCGACATTATCGTGGTCGGCGATCCGGAAACGTGCCGAAAGAAATTCCAAAAGTACAAAGACGCTGGCGCCGATGAACTCATCCTTCGCATCGACGGCATGCCACACGAAAAGATCATGGACTGTATTCGGTTGCTCGCTGAACAGGTATTTCCACATCTTCGTTGAAAACAGTTCAGAAATTTAAAATAGAGAAATAGCTCGAGCTTGACTAATAAAGCCGTCTTTAAAGGAGAAAGACAATGTCTCACTTCACACTGCTGGAAATCTGGCGTCCTCGGCCTGAATGGTATGCTCTTTCGAATCAGAAGAAGAAGGATTTCGTCGCGCGTTCTGGAGAGATTCTCGGTGCTGTAATCGAAAAGGGCGCAAAAATCACGGGCGTATACAAGTGTCGCGCTGCCTCGAGTGACGGATGGGACATGATGGGATACTGGGAGATGCCAACTTTTGATCTGGTCAGTGAGCTGGCAGATAGACTGGATAAAATGGGTTGGAACCGCTACTTCGAGCAAATCAATTTTGTAGGAACCGCTACTACCGCGGAAGACTACCTGAAGAGCCTGGTCGTGGAATCCGAGTTCTAGCTAGGCACCGGCTTTGGCCCAGTCCGCTTTGCATAATAATCGCCTGCATCGCGGACACGGTGGCGATATCTCGATTGGAGCTGCGAAGATGTCCAGAAATTGGTTTCTTATTGGAACACTTGTTCTGATATTCGCATCATTGA
>Ga0070731_10005690_pt1 | contig 10191 bp, 4 predicted proteins | sample Coa_R1_2_FD_66448 | JGI IMG/M metagenome (GOLD analysis project Ga0070731, IMG submission 66448) | Surface soil microbial communities from Centralia Pennsylvania, which are recovering from an underground coalmine fire - Coalmine... | ecosystem: Environmental > Terrestrial > Soil > Unclassified ... | reverse complement strand
CGACGGTCGGGCAGTTCGCCACCTCGCGGCTGAACTACCCCGCTTCCGGCAATCTGGATTTCTCAGTGCTGTCCGACAAGGATGCCCTGGCGTACGACTTGCCGTTGACGGCCTCGGGGTCGGCGATGCTGACCCGGGTCAGCGGCAGCGCGGCGGCCAGCTCGACCTCGCTGAGCTATGCCGGCATGGCCGTGACCGTGCTCGATGCGACGACCGGCGTCTTCCAGTTCGCGATCAGCTTGACCCAGACCGACGGCTGCATCGTCACCAGGGAGGGAACCTACGCGCCTGTCCCGTCGGCCGGGTAGGTCGGATCATACGCGGCCGCGGGGCGGCGGATAGCTCTGCCGCGGCCATCCGGACTTCGGTGTGCATACAGCCACAGCCGTCTCATGCAGATTGCCCCCGTCGGAGCACTCAGGCGGGGTCAAGTCTTGATTCTTCGGCCGCTCATGGTCTGGTGCCCCGGGCCGACCGGTTCCCCGGTGCGAGGCGGCCTCTCGTCCTTCAGCTGCGTGATCGGATCGGCGGTCCGCTCAATGAATGAAATGCGGGGCCAGCCCCAGCACGCCGATGACGATCAGGTAGATGGCCACGATGTAGTTGAGCAGCCTCGGCATGACCAGGATGAGAATGCCGGCCAGCAGGGCGACGATCGGCTCGATCAGGAACTCATGCAGGGTCATGGATGGAACTCTCCGAGTGGGCCGTCGCCCGGATCGCTCCGGCCGCAATGCGCAGATCGGATCGCCTCGCGAGGGGCCGCGCCCGCACTATGCCGGCCGGGAATCCGGTCCCGGTAGACTCGGATAATACCCATGGCCCACGGGCCGCGCCGCTACCGGCCGGGCGCGGTCGTCACCCGGGCATCGGCGCGGCCGCCGGCAAGTCAGGTGCCATGTCCGCTGGGGCAGCGCCGGAATGCCCGGCTGGCGGGGGATGTTTCCCGACCTCCGGACCGGCGTGCGACGCCCATGACCAATCGTCCTTGGAGAAGGTCCGCGTGCTCGGGCACGGCTCCGGCCGGCCGAGGAGGAAGCCCTGGACCTCCCCGCACCCGAGCTCGCGCAGGAGGTCGAGCTGCCCCTGGGTTTCCACGCCTTCCGCGGTGACGGCCAGGCCGAGGCTGCCGCCAAGCGCGACGATGGCACGCACGATCACCAGCGCCTCGTCGTCCAGGCCCAGCTCCCTGATGAAGGACTGGTCGATCTTGATCCGGTCGAAGCGAAAGCGGCGCAAGTAGCTGAGGCTCGAGAACCCGGTCCCGAAATCATCGAGCGAAACGCTGACCCCGATGGTCTTCAGCGCGGTCAGGGCCGCCAGCGCCCGTGGCGTATCGGCGATCAGCAGCCCTTCGGTGACCTCCAGCTCGAGGCGCTCGGGCGAGAGACCGGTGCGGCGCAGGACCGCCGCGACGGTCGCCGGAAAATCGACGTCGCGGAACTGGTCCGGAGAGAGATTGACGGCGATGCGCCAGCGCCGCGGCCACGCCATGGCCTGGGTGCAGGCCGTCTCCAGGACCCAGAGGCCGAGCCGGTCGATCAGACCCGCCTCCTCGGCCAGCGGGATGAATTCGCTTGGAGCGACCGCCCCGCGTTCCGGATGCGTCCACCGAAGCAAGGCCTCGAAACCCAATACCGTCGCCGTGTCACAGTCGAACATCGGCTGATAGTGCACGGACAATTGGTCGGTGCCGATCGCCGCGCGAAGATCCTGCGTGAGCGCCCTGCGGTCGCGCAGCATGATGCCCAATGCCGGCTCGAAGAAGGAATAGGAGCCGGGTGCCGTGCGCTTTGCGCGGTAGAGCGCCATGTCGGCGTTCTTCAACAAGGTTTCGGCATCTGTCCCGTCGGCAGGATAGAGCGCGATCCCGATGCTGACGGCGATCGCCACCTCATGGTCGTCGATGCGGAACGGCTCGGCGATCGCGGCGACCAGGCGGCTCGCCAAGGCTTCCACGGCGATCACCCCTTTGGCCAGGGGCTGGATGATCGCGAACTCGTCGCCCCCGACCCGCGCCACCGTGTCGAGCGCCCGCACATGCTGCCGGAGGCGCACCGCTACGTGGAGAAGCAGCTGGTCGCCGGCCTGGTGCCCGAACTGATCGTTGACGAGCTTGAAACCGTCCAGATCGAGGCACAGCATCGCCACCGTGCCGCCTGCGCGCGCCGCGACAGCCAGGGCGTTGCTCAGGCGATCGCCGAACAGCGAACGGTTGGCAAGTCCGGTAAGAGGATCGTGATTGCCCAAGTGGCGGACCCGCTCCTCGCCCTGCTTGCGCTCGGTGTTGTCGCGCACCGCCACGACGCGTGCGTCGTGGCGGTGAAAGGTGATCATCCGGCTCAGGATATCCACCGAGATCGGTTCATCGTCGCGGCCGAGCACCAGGATCTCGATCTGCGGGTAGTCCGGACCGGGAGCCTTCATGTATTCGCCGACCGCGAGTTTCGACTCAGGTGCCACGAGGTCGAGCACCCGGCGCCCGACCAGTTCGGCGCGCGAGCGGCCGAGCAGCCGGCAGAGCGAGGGATTGACCTCGAGGACGGTCCCCTTGTGGAGAACCGCGATGCCCTCGAAAGTGATGTCCGTCAGCTCGTACAGGCGCTCCGCGTCGCGAACGGAGCGGCGGGTGACGCGTTGGTCGAGTATCAGGCAGACTTGGCTGACCAGCAGGATCAAGACCGTGTTGACCACCGTGGCGAGGGCCAGCCATTGCGGCGCCAGGGCTAAGCTCAAATCCGATAGGGACGGTCCCCGGGTGATCGTGAACACGGCCCCTGTCGGAACCTGCAGACCCAGAAGGGCCAGGGTCAGGGCGGCGGCGCCGGCGAAGCGCTGGCTCGCGCGCTCCGTTCCGACCAGCTGCAGCGCGACGGCGGTCAGGATGATGCCGGCCGCCATCACGATCACGGTCCGTACCGGCTCGAACAACAGCATGGCGCCGTCGTGCAGGCGCACGGTGGACAAGCCGAGAAAATGAACGGCGACGGCCGCCGACCCGAGCAGCGCGCCGGAGACGACGCGCGCGCGCCATCGGTCCGTGGCGACGAACAGGGCGAAGGCCGGCCACGCTCCGAATGTCGCGACCACGATCGAGAGGGCCAGCGGAACCAGCGGATACGTGGTCGGCAGGATCAGGTTGAACGTCAACATCCCGACGAACTCGGTCGCCCAGAGCCCCCATCCGAAGACGAGCGTGCCGCCCCACAGCCAAGCCGCGCGCCACCGCCCCGTCGTGCGTGCGGCCCGGCTGAGCAGGTTCAAGGCCGTCAGACAGCCCGCGAAATAAATCAGATTGGCCAAATAGAACGGCCAAATGGCCGCGCCCACGCCTAATCGTTCGATTGCCTCAACCACGCGGAGCACCTCACCGTCAGGTCGCTCCCCGATCCGCCGAGTTCAGCCCGCGGAGGGAGCCAAGATGCTTGCACATGGAACGAGAATTTCATTCTTTATAGTAGAAGTATATTTGATATTCTTAGAAAAAAATAGAAGACAATGGATCCTTCGGGTTTGATGCGTTTGCCGGCCCTGCGGCCTCGTCGGGGCCGGCGCGTCGGGCTGCGCCGCAACGCTTCGGCGGGACGCAACCGGGCAGGCAGCCGAATCAACCGCGTGCCCGGTCGCCGCCATTTCCGGCGGCGACCGCCAACCTTGCCAGGGCCGGCAGCGACCGCGAGCCGGTCTTCTTCATGATCGAGGCGCGGTGGTTCTCGACGGTGCGTTGGCTGATGCCGAGATCGGCGGCGATGTTCTTGCTGGGGTGGCCGGCCAGCACGAGGTCCATGATCTCGCGCTGGCGCGGTGTCAGCCCCGCGACGTGGCTCGCCGCGTCCTCGTGCCGTGCCGCCAGCTTGCTGGAGTCCCGGGAGAGCTCGAGCGCATGCTCGACGCTGGCGATGAGCGTGTCGCGGCTGATCGGCTTCTCGATGAAGTCCAGGGCGCCGGCCTTCATCGCGCGAACCGCCATCGGCACGTCGCTGTTGCCGGTGATCATGATGGAGGGCAGGCGATGGCCGGCGTCGCTCAGCCGCCGCAGCAGCTCGAACCCGTCCATGCCCGGCAGATAGGCGTCGATCAGCAGGCAGGCTTCCCGGCCGGGGCGATAGGCGCCGAGGAACGCCTCGGAGGTCCCGAAGTCCTCGACCGTCCTGCCGGCGTCCTCGAGCACGGCGCGAACGGCCTCGCGAATGTTGGCGTCGTCGTCGACCACGAAGATGACCGGTGGTGCCGCACGGCTCGTTGCGGCGGGGGCCGGCGCGGCGCGGCCCGGCCCGGCCCGTGATGCCAGAAGCAGCCGCTGGATGACCTGGGTCAGCTCCTTCAGCTTCACCGGCTTGTTGAGCTGGACGCAGTCATGCAGTGCGACCTCGCGCAAGGTCCGGGTCGTCGTGTCGCCGGTCAGGATGATCGCCGGAACCTGGCGATGCAGTACGTCGCGCAGCTTCGCGATGAGAACGAGACCGTCCATGCCGTTCGGCAGGTTGTAGTCTGCCAGCACCAGATCCGGCCGGATCGTCCCCCGCGCCACCAGATCCAGGGCGGCGATGCCGTCGACCGCCACCGCCGTGCGATATCCCTCGTCCTTGAGGAACAGGTCCAGCAGGTCGCGCACCGCCGGATCGTCCTCGACGACCAGGATGGCGCCGGTGGACTGAGCGCGTTCGGCGGTCGCGTCTTCCCTGCCGTCGCGACCGGGCTCGGGCCGCGGCACCGTTCCGCGCGTCGGGAGCCCCGTCTCGATGGCGAAGCAAGAGCCCTTGCCCGGGCGCGATTGGACGCGGACCCGGTATGCCAGCAGATTGCCCAGGCGGCGCACGATCGAGAGGCCAAGCCCGAGGCCGCGGCTGCTCTCGCGCGCCTGGTTGTCGAGCTGGTGGTATTCTTCGAAGATCGCCTGGAGCTCCTCCTCCGGAATGCCGATCCCGGTGTCCCAGACCTCGATGCTCAGCAAGCCGCCGCGCCGGCGGCAGCCGAGCAGCACCTTGCCGCTCTTGGTATATTTGAGCGCGTTCGCAAGGATGTTGCGGATCATCTGCTCGAGAATCCGCGGGTCGCTATGGATCGTCATGCTGCACCCGACCACGCGGAGCCGAAGCCTTTTCGCCTGTGCGTGATAGGTGAACTCGTCGCGCAGCCGGTCGAACAGCTCGTCGAGCGGGAAATCGACCGGCTCGGCGCGGACGGTGCCGGTCTCTATCTGGTTGATGTTGAGAAGCGTGTTCAGCATGCCCGACATGGCGCCCAGCGTCTCGTCGAACCGTGCCACCAGCCGCGCCGCGCGGTCGCCCTCTACATTCTTGGCCAGCAATCCCTGAAGCAGCGCGAGCGTCTGGAGCGGCTGGCGGAGGTCGTGGCTGGCGGCGGCGAGGAAGCGCGACTTCGTGGCATTGGCCAGCTCCGCCTGCTGCCTTGCCGCCTCCAGCGCCTTCGCCGCCTGCTTCCGTTCGGTGATCTCGGAGAAGGTGATGACGACGCCCTCGACGTGGTTGTCCTGGGTGCGGTAGGGCAGGATGCGGCGCATGAACCAGGCGCCGCTTCGCGCTTCGATCTCGCGGTCCACCGGTGCGGGGCTCTGCAGCACCTTCCGGGCGTCGGTCAGGAGCGCGCTGTCGGCAACCAGCGAGGCGAGGTCGGCGAGCGGCCTGCCGATATCGCTCGGGATGATGTTGAACAACGACTTGGTCGCGGGGGTGAAGAAGCGGATGCGCAGTTCCGCGTCGAGGAACAGCGTCGCGACATCGGTGCTGTAGAGCACGTTCTGCAGATCGTTCGACAGCGTCCGCTGCCGATCCAGCGTTTCCTGGAGCTGGTTGTTCAGCGCGATCAGCTCCTCGTTGACGGACTGCAGCTCTTCCTTCGAGGTGACGAGCTCCTCGTTCGTCGACTGGAACTCCTCGTTGACCGACAGCGCCTCTTCGTTGATCGCCTTCTGCTCTTCGCTCGAGATCTCGAGGTTCCGGATGGCGTCCTGGAGCTCTGCCCGCGTGGCCTCCAGCTCCTGCCGAAGCTCGGCGACACGGGCGACGTCGTCCGGAGCCGTCGGACGACCCGGCGCGTCCGCCGGCTCCGGCTCGGCAACGAAACAGACCAGCAGCAGCTCTTCGCCGTCGCTCGCGACCGGCTGCACGTCAATGCCGAAGAGAATCGCCTCGCCGTCGTGGATCATCCGCCCGCCGCTCACGCGGACCCGTTCGTTCCGGTGAGTTGCCTGCTGGACCGCCGATCTGAGCTTGGTCCGCACGCCTTCGCGCGCCATCGACAGGAGATCGTGACTGGGAAGCCCCGGGGGCACCTGCAGGTACCGGTCGGTCCGTCCCAGCGAGAACAGGCACTCCTGCTTGCGGTTGATCAGGACGGAAGCCGGCGCATATTCCTCCATGACCAGGCGCCGGCAGAGATCGGCGAGGACCGCCTGGCGCGACGGCACCGGGCTCTGTCCGGGACGCGCGGGCGCGCGCAGGCCGTCGACGCCGCTCGGAAAGCCGAACTCGCCGGGCCGCGCCTGGGCGATATGGCGATAGACCCGCAACGGCTTGGAGATGATCTCGAAGCGGCCGTCGGGAGCGCCGACCGTCTCCGAGCTGCCGAGCAGGAGGACGCCGCCTTCGCGCAGCGCGAAATGGAAGGCCGAGACAACCTTCGCCTGCGCCTCGGGACGCAGGTAGATCAGGAGATTGCGGCACGAGACGAGGTCGAGGCGCGAGAACGGCGGATCGGCCAGCACGTCCTGCACGGTGAAGACGACCGACGCCCGCAGATCGGGCAGGACCCGGTAGTCGTGACCCTCCTTGGAAAAGAAGCGCGCGAGGCGCGCGGGCGACACATCCGCCTCGATGGCTGCCGGGTAGAGCCCGTCGCGCGCGGTCGCGACCGCGTCCGGATCGACATCGGAGGCGAAGACCTGCAGCTTGATGTTGCGCTTCGCCGCCGTGATCTGCTCGCGGAACAGCATGGCGAGGGAGTAGCTCTCCTCGCCGGTGCTGCACCCGGCGATCCAGATCCGGAGCGGCAGATCGGCCGAGTGGGTGCCGACCAGGTCGGGCACGATCGTCTCGGCGAGGAACTCGAACACCTTCGGGTCACGGAAGAAGCTGGTGACATTGATCAGCAGATCCTTGGCGAGCAGGTCGAGTTCGTTGCTGTCGGTCTGCAGGATGTCGAGGTAGCGGTCGATGTCGTCGATCTCGACCGCGGCCATCGCCATCCGCCGTTCGATCCGGCGTTGCAGCGTGCCCGGCTTGTAGAGCGTGAAATCGTGACCGGCCCGCGAGCGCAGCAGCGCGATGACGCCGGACAGCGAAGCCTGTGGCTTGTCCCGCGACGCCGACCCCTCCGCCACGCGGGTGCGGGCCATGCGCCGGTCGTATTTGACGATCGCTTCGGGGATCTTCGCCACCGGAAGCACCAGATCGACGGCCCCTGTCATGATGGCGCTGCGCGGCATGCCGTCGAAGCCGGCCTCGTGTGGATCCTGCGCGATGACGAGCCCACCGGCCTCCTTCACCGCCTTCAGCCCGAGGCTGCCGTCGGCGCCGGTGCCGGAAAGGATCACGCAGACCGCGCGCTCGCCGCACTCCTGGGCCAGCGAATGGAGCAGGAAGTCGAACGGCAGGCGGGCCCCATGGCGCACCTGGGGCTGCGAGAGGTGGAGGGCGCCGTCGCCGACCGAGAGATAGGTTCCGGGCGGAATGACGTAGAGGTGCTCGCGTTCCAGCTTCAAGCCGTCCGTGGCCTGGCGCACGGTCATGGCGGTGTGCCCGGCCAGCAGATCCACCATCATGCTTTCATGGGTCGGATCGAGATGCTGGACGAGGATGAGCGCCATGCCGCTCGCGGCCGGAAGCGCGCTCACGAGCTTGCGGCAGGCGTCGAGACCGCCGGCCGAGGCGCCGATGCCGACGACCGGAAAGTCTCCCGAGGTGCGAGGGGGGCCGCGCGCTGGCACAGGGCGCTCGCTCGAACGCGATCGAGCCGCCTTACCCCGATGCGGATGGTCTTCAGGCATTTGCAGTTGTTCTCGAATGGCTGCTCCCAATTCGGAAGCGTGGCCCGACGTTACCACGACTCGCCGCGTCAGTAGAGCAAGTAGTTCTACTCGACGCCGTATGAAGTGAGTGGCCCGGGCTTGAGTAGTTTCCGAGCCTGCTCTGGACGGCTTGCTGTCGGCTATGATCAGGAATCGCAAATCCTTGCGCGAATCGCCGGCCTTCGGCCAGTCGCGCCGAACTCATCGTACGGGAAGTCCGATCATGGCCCCCGTGCCCGATACGAGACGCAGTGCCGGTGACGTGGGCGGATGCGGATCTCGAACCATCCCCGTCCGAGCGAGGCCAGCATGACCGTCTCAAAATTCTTCAGTCTCAGGAGCTTGTTGCTCAGCGCGACAATGCTCGCGAGCCCACTCATGGTCGCCGCACCAACCCCGGCCGCCGCCCAGCTCGGAATCGGCGTCTCGATCCAGCTCGAGCCGCCGGTCATGCCGGTATACGAACAGCCGGCGATCCCCGAGCCCGGCTATATGTGGACACCCGGCTACTGGGCCTACGCCGACGCCGGCTACTACTGGGTGCCCGGCACCTGGGTGCAGCCGCCGATGGTCGGCGTGCTGTGGACGCCCCCGTATTGGGGCTGGGCCGATGGCGGCTATGCGTTCCATGGCGGCTATTGGGGACCGCATGTCGGCTTCTACGGCGGCATCAACTACGGCTTCGGCTACGGCGGCAACGGCTACGAAGGCGGCCGCTGGGAAGGCGGCAACTTCGCCTACAACCGGTCGGTCAACAATTTCGGCTCGGTCAACGTCACCAACGTCTACGAAAAGAACGTGACCGTCATCAACAACACCCATGTGAGCTACAATGGCGGGGCGCACGGGGTCGCGGCCCAGCCGACCGCCGAGGACCGCGTGGCCGAGCAGGAGCATCACGCGCCGATGCCCGCGGCGCAGGCGAGCCACATCGCCGCCGCTGCCAAGAACCCGGAGCTCGCCGCGAGCCACAACAACGGGCATCCGGCAATCACCGCCACCGCCCGTCCCGGCCAGTTCGAGGGTGCGGCCGGCAAGGAGCCCACAACCGAACACGCGGCGGTAGCCCCGCACGCGGCTCCGGCGCATGAGCCGACCGCGGAGCCCGCAGTCGCTCACCCGACCGAGACCGCGCCGGCGAAGACGGCAGTGACGCACCCTGTCGCCGAGCCTCACCCTGCCCCGGCGCACGAGCCGGCGGCAGAACCCGCAGTCGCTCACCCGACCGAGACCGCGCCGGCGAAAGCGGCAGTGACGCACCCTGTCGCCGTGGCTCATCCTGCCCCGGCGCACGAGCCGGCGGCAGAACCCGCAGTCGCTCGCCCGACCGAGGCTGCGCCGGCGAAAGCGGTCGTGACGCATCCTGTGGCCGTGGCTCATCCTGCACCGGCGCGAGAAGCGCCCGCGCCGCACCCGGCCCAGGCTGCGCCGGCTCACCCCGCGGAAGTTCAGCCGGCCGCAGCACATGCGGCGCCGGCAGCGAAGTCCGAAGAGAAGAAGCCGGAAGAGAAGTAGCCGGAGCGCCGATCCGGCACCGGCACGAGGACACCGGGAAATCCACCTCGATGTCTATTCCGGCCGACCGCGGCTCCTACAGAGCAGCGGTCGGCCGGAATCGCTCGAGTGTCCCGACTTTGACGGATGGCCCCTTTACCTTCCCAACCGTCATGCCCGGGCTCGTCCCGTAGGCGCTAAGATAAGGCGCTTCCGCTGGCCTGGAGCATTACGGCGGGCACCCCCCCTCCCCCTATCCCCCTCCCGCAAGGGGAGGGGGAATTCAACGGCGGAAAACCCCCTCCCCTTGCGGGAGGGGGAAGGGGGGAGGGGTCGCACCAGCGTATCCGAGCTTATCTTAGCGCCTATGGGGCTCGTCCCGGCCATCCACGTCGTGCAACAGGCGAGCGGCCCGACGTGGATGGCCGGGACGAGCCCGGCCATGACGACAAAGAGGCGACAACCGTTGGAGTCACTAGTGTCCCGACGTTGACGGATGGCCCCTTTACCTTCCCAACCGACGTGCCCGGGCTCGTCCCATAGGCGCCAAGATAAGGCGCTTCCGCTGGCCTGGAGCATTACGGCGGGCACCCCCTCCCCCTATCCCCCTCCCGCAAGGGGAGGGGGAATTCAACGGCGGAAAACCCCCTCCCCTTGCGGGAGGGGGA
>Ga0070731_10005688_pt1 | contig 10192 bp, 10 predicted proteins | sample Coa_R1_2_FD_66448 | JGI IMG/M metagenome (GOLD analysis project Ga0070731, IMG submission 66448) | Surface soil microbial communities from Centralia Pennsylvania, which are recovering from an underground coalmine fire - Coalmine... | ecosystem: Environmental > Terrestrial > Soil > Unclassified ... | reverse complement strand
ATCCACCACTGGTTTCCGCGTTTGGTCACCGAGGAATCGGTGATCTCCATCGCATTGGTCAGCGGAGCGAAGCCGTCCGCCGGGTCGAAGATCTTGGTTTCTTTCCCTGTCATCTTTCGAGTTTATCTTTCAGCTCAGCCCGCTTCCTCGCCGCCCATCCTGCCTTCACCGCCTGTCGCGCACGCCCCACTGCCAGAGCATCGGCTGGAACATCTTCGGTAATGCACGACGCAGCGCCCACGTACGCCCCTTTGCCCACGCGCACCGGCGCGACCAGGGTGCTGTCGCTGCCGATGAACACGCCATCCTCAATCACCGTAGTGTGCTTGTGAACGCCGTCATAGTTGCAAGTGATCGTCCCTGCACCGATGTTCACACCCGCACCAATGTCAGCATCGCCCAGATACGTCAGGTGATTCGCCTTCGATCCCTTGCCCAGCTTGATCTTCTTGGTCTCAACAAAGTTCCCCACATGCGCGCCTTCGCCAATCTCGCTGCCTGGCCGTAAGTGTGAGAACGGACCGATCATCGCGCTCGAACCAATGCGGACATCTTCCATGACGCAGCCCGGGCGGACCATCACTCCGTCACCAATCTCTGAATCGCGAATCACTGAGTACGACCGCACGCGGCAGCCCGTGCCGATCTTCGTGTTGCCCAGCAATTGCACATAGGGCTCAATTACCGTATCCGGCGCGATCTCCACATCCGCATCGATCACACAGGTTGCGGGATAAAACACCGTAACACCGTCCGCCATCAACTGCCGGCACTTCGCCATTCGCATCTTCTCGTCAATCTCTGCCAACTCCGCCCGCGTATTTCCTCCGAGTACTTCGCTCGCATTTTCGGTCTTCCATGCCACCACGCGCTGCCGCGCCTTCCGCAACACCTCGGCCATATCGGTCAGGTAATACTCGCCGTGCGCATTCGCCGTCGAAAGTTTCCCGATGTTGCCGTAGAGTCCCTTCACCGCAAACACGTAGAAGCCGGAATTAATTTCACGAATCTTTTTCTGCGCCGGACTCGCAGCCTTCTCTTCGACAATCGCCTGCACCTCAGCACTGCGCGCATTCTTGCGCAGCACCCGCCCATATCCCATAGGGATTTCCAGGTCGGCACTCAGCAAGGTCATAGCGGCTCGCTCATCCAGATGAAAATTGAGCAGCCGACCAATCGTCTGGGGCGAAATCAACGGAGCGTCCCCCGACAGCACGATGACATGGTCATACCCAGCCAGCGCCTCGCGCGCCGCCATCAGGGCGTGCCCAGTTCCCCGCTGCTCCGACTGCAACACATAATTCACGCCAGTATGCTGCATCGCCGCCCGCACGCGCTCCGCCTCATGCCCGATGATGGCGTAGACATCCTGTGCCGGCACAACCCGCACCGCCGCCCGGATCACATGCTCCAGTAATGGCTTGCCGCCGACTTCATGTAACACTTTAGGAAGTTGCGATTTGAGCCTGGTTCCCTTGCCCGCCGCCATGATGGCAACGGCAACCCGTGGCGCCGAGGAATCCGACTGTAATGAACCACGACCCGCCGAAGAAGCTGTCAAAGAAGCTCCCGCCAAAGATGAACTGCCTTTTGATTTCTTCATTTTTCCCAATATACCGTGCCCATCCCGCAATGGCTATTTCGGCAGCAGCCACAAAATTGATTAGAGAAAACACGGGGTTACCGAAGACGCATTCGCAGCGCCCCGCTCTAGAGTCCAAGCCCCCCATCCACCGCTAAAATCTGCCCCGTAATAAACTGTGGCGCGGTCGCGAAGAACAGCACTGCCTGCGCGATCTCATCCCCGCGACCGTTGCGCTGCATCGGCGTCTCTTTGGCCATCCGCCGCATGAACGCCGCCGCGGATTTCTCGCCCAGATCGATCATGCCTGGAGCCACCGCATTTACTGCAATCTCCGGCGCTAGCGCCTTCGCCATCACCTTCGTCAGCATGTGCAGCGCCGCCTTCGACGAACAATAATGCGCGTGCGTCGCCCACGGCCGCAGCCCGCCCAGCGACCCCATGTTGATAATCTTCGCTTCGAGCGGAGTTCCCTTCGCATCCGCACCGCGCTTCCGCCGTATCCACTTCAACGCCTCCCGCGATACCAGAAACGGCCCGCGCGTATTCGAGGCAAAAATCGCGTCCCACTGCCGCACCGTTAACTTCTCGAACTCTGCAGTCTCGTAGTTCGCCGCATTGTTCACCAGAATGTCGATCCTCCCCAATTCGCGCCCTACGTCTTTCATCATCGCGCGCAAGCTGGCTTCATCGGTCACATCGCACCGAAACGCGAACGCCCGCACCCCGAAGCTCGACAGGTCCACCACAGTCTCCCGCGCCTCGCGTGCCGAGTGGTTGAAAGTGATGGCCACGTCCGCGCCCGCCTGCGCCAGTGCCAGTGCCGAAGCCCGTCCCAGCCGTCGAGCCGCGCCCGTAACCAAGGCGGCTTTCCCACGAAGAGGTTTTGCCTGAAGTTCTTGCATGCAAGGGATTCTACCGCCTCAAGCACGCAAGCTGCCGTCATGAGCGGTTCGGGCTCCAATCCTCGACTCACGTAGGCCGCTATTTGCCGCGCTGACTCTAGTCCGCCTCCTCTTGGTCCGACCACCGGACCTCACCAGGCTGCCCATTAGTTCTGACAAATCATTACTTTATTAGTGGAAAATCTCGATTTTTCCGCGCTAGAATCTCCTGTCATGTCCGACTCCCGCAACGTCGTGATCTACTCCCGCAAAGGATGCCACCTATGCGAAGTTGTCAAAGAAAGCCTCACCAAGCTTTCGCGTCGCGGCGGCTTCACCTGGCATGAAATCGACGTTGACCTGGACTCCGAACTTCGCCGCGAGTTCAACGACCAAGTCCCCGTAGTCTTCATCGATGGCCGCAAAGCCTTCAAGTACCGCATGGACGAGCAGGAATTTCTGCGCAAGCTCGCTAGTTGAGATGTGCTAGTCAACGATTTGCCATCTGATTTGCCACATCTGATTTGCTACATGTGAACAACTGCGATAGGCTGCCATCCGATGCCTAAGGGAGCTTCTGCCAACCTGGACGTTCTGCGGGCCATCGCTGTTCTGCTCGTTCTCGCCCAGCATCTCTCCCGACGGATGCATATCGAGCACATCGCCTGGGTGCCGACAAGTTCTCTTGGATTCTTCGGCGTTCTGCTCTTCTTCGTCCACACTTCTCTTGTCCTCATGTACTCGCTGGATCGCAGTACGCATCGCAATGGGCTCCACGGCATTCCGCTCCTCCGCGACTTCTACATTCGCCGGATCTTCCGCATCTATCCCCTCAGCATCCTCGCCATTTGCGTCGCCCTCGCTCTGCACCTCGGCTCCGACGTTAACGGAGTTGCCGGTCTCTCGTATGCCCAACTCCCAAGCAAACTGGCAATCGTTTCTCAGCTCTTACTCGTGCAGAACCTGGTGCATGTCAAATCGATCGTGAATGTCCTTTGGTCGCTACCCTATGAAGTGCAGATGTACTTATTTCTGCCGTTCCTCTTCGCGTGGGTGCAACACAAGCGAGTCTACTGGTCGCTTCTCGCTCTCTGGACGATCTCCGTCGTCGCCGCCTGGGCTCAGATGAACATCGCACCCCTTGGCCTGCTCTCGTTGCTTCGCTTTGTTCCCTGTTTTCTTCCCGGAGTCATTGCCTACGCCAGCCCCGCGACTCCCCGCCTACGTGCCTATGTTTGGCCTATATTCATCCTCGGGTTGGTCGGTGCCTTCGCGCAGAATCCTAGTTTGCAAATGGGATGGGTGCTCTGCCTCATCCTCGGCGTCCTGATTCCATTTTTTCGAGAGATTCAATCTCGTCCCATCTGCTTCATCAGTAACCGGATTGCAACTTACTCCTACGGCATCTACATCTCTCATCAATTTTGTATCTTTTTCGCACTCGGGATTCTCGCGTCACGGCCCCTCTGGTTTCGAGTCGGAATTCTCTGCCTCTCGTTAGTTCTGGTGCCCATAATCCTGTACCATGCCATCGAGAAGCCGATGATCCTGCTGGGAATTCGTCTGGTTACCCGTCTGCGCGACAAAGAACCTGAGCCTATGGCGGTGGCGGCGTGAACCCCCTTCGCACCGAACTCTACGCCGATCCGAACAATCGTTTTCTGCACGATGTCGTGCTCGATTCCTGCCGTCGCAACGCACCAAAAACCGCGCTGGTCGACACTTCCTGCGGACGCCGTTTCACCTACGCCGAATATGGAGACACCGTCGAGTCCGTCGCCCGCGGCCTGATCGCCGCTGGCGTTAACCCCGGCGATGTCGTTGCCATCTTTCTCCCGAACTCATGGGAGTTCTGCGCCACCTTCCACGCCGTGGAACTCGCCGGCGCCATCCCCACGCTGCTGAATCCAACTTTCCGCGAGCGCGAAGTCCGTTATCAGCTGGAAAATTCCGGCGCCGTTCTCTTGATCACTGACGGCGGAAACATCGAAGGCATTAACCTCGCAGGCTTGCCCAACCTCCGCCGCGTCTATACCACGCGCCAGATCGCACCCGAGACCGAGCCTTTCGCGAAGCTGCTCAAGCCCGTTACTGCCGTTTATCCCTCGCCCAACCAGTCTCCCGAAAAGGCTCTAGCCGTACTTCCCTACTCCAGCGGCACCACCGGACTGCCCAAGGGCGTCATGCTCTCGCACTTCAATCTGATCGCCAACGTCTATCAACTGCTCGGCCCCAACGCCACCGAAATCAATTCGGCAGACCACCTCCTGTGCTGTCTCCCCCTCTACCACATCTACGGCCTCAATGTAATTCTGAACCCCGCCCTCATTTTGGGAGCAAAGCTGGTGCTGGTGCCGCGCTTCAACCCGGCCGCACTGGCGAAGCTGCTTGTGGATGAAACCATCACCATGATGCCTCTGGTCCCGCCCGCCATGAATGCCCTCTGTCAGGCAGCCGAGGCCGGTGAATTCCCGCTCGCGCACTGCGTCCGCTGGGTCAAGTGTGGCGCCGCCCCTCTCGCCCCCGATCTCGCCCGCCGCTTCACATCCCTCACCGGTATTCTGGTGTGTCAGGGATACGGAATGACGGAGGCTTCCCCCGTTACCCACGTCGGCTTTCTTCAACCAGCCTTGTATCGTCCAGACTCCATCGGCCATCCTCTGGCCCAGACTGACTGCCGTGTGCTTTCCCAGCCCGAAATCGATCCCACCGACACGCCTGACGATGTTACGGAAGCCGCCTCAGGCATGCCTGGCGAGCTCGTCATGCGCGGTCCGCAATTCATGCTTGGCTACTGGAATGAACCACAGGCTACAACCTCGGTCCTGCGCGATGGTTGGTATTGGTCGGGAGACATTGTCACCCGCGACCTCGAAGGCTTCTTCCGCGTGGTTGACCGCCGCAAGGAGATGATCAAGTACAAAGGCTTCGCGGTCGCACCCGCCGAAGTCGAAGCCGTTCTGCTGGAGCATCCCGGCGTGAAAGATTGCGGTGTGATCGGCCGTCCCGACAGCTCAGCCGGCGAAGTCCCGGTTGCCTTCATCTCCCTGCGCGACGGTTTTCTCTCCAGCAATAAACTCGGAGACGAGCTCTGCTGTTTCGTCGCCGACCGCCTTACCCACTACAAACAACCGCGTGAGGTGCACTTCGTCGATTCCATCCCCAAGACCGCCTCCGGAAAAATCCTTCGCCGTGAATTGAGAAAGTCCATCGGCTAGCTCACGGCTGGCCCTTGACTGTGTCAACGTCCGCTAGCGTACCAGACACTCAGTTTTGACAATATGATGACAATTCCTTCCCATCGTCTGACATCCTACTCGACATAACTATCGTTGGTAGTACTGCCTGGCGCTACGACCACCGGTATGTTCCCCTGCAAAGCTCCCCGATCCTTCCAACCCGCTGTTGGCTCCAGGACGGGGGTTGAGAAAAAACCGTCCGAACTTACGGAGGATTGTCATGAATCTGTCTCGACTGAAACTGTGTGCCTGGGCCATGTCACTCATCGTCGCTGGCACGCTTTCCGCTTACGCCCAGGGAACTCATGTCGGCAACCAGCCCGGCATTTCAACCATCGCGTCAACCGTCCCAGCCAATGGAGACGTTAACCCCTACGGCATTGTTCGTGTGGCAAAGAGTTCAGGCAACCTGATCGAGGGAAATCTCCTGATCAGCAATTTCAACAACAGCGCCAACTTGCAAGGCACCGGGACCACCATCGTTCAGATCGCACCAGACGGCACTAGCAGCCTCTTCGCTCAAGTCGACGGCAACAATTTGCCCGGCCCATGTCCCGGAGGTGTCGGCCTCACCACCGCCCTCGCCGTCTTGCGCACTGGATGGGTGATCGTTGGCAGCCTTCCGACTACCGACGGAACGTCAGCCACCGCACAGTCTGGATGCCTGCTCGTCCTAGACAACCAGGGCAACGTAGCAGAAACCTTCTATGGATCCCTTATCAACGGCCCTTGGGATATGACCGCTTTGGATTCAGGCAGCACCGCAACCTTGTTCGTGACGAATGTTCTGAATGGAACGGTTGCCGCCAACGGCAACGTCGTACACGGTGGCACCGTGGTGCGGATCGGGCTCAATGTGACGCCCAACTCGCCGCCATCCCTGCAATCCATGACTGTCGTCGGATCGGGCTTCTCCGAGCGAACCGATCCGGCGGCGCTCGTAATTGGGCCGACCGGCGTTGGCCTGGACGCCAAGGCCGCTACGCTTTACGTCGCCGATAGTCTCAACAATCGCATTACGGCCATTCCGAATCCACTGACTCGCACGACCTCGGCGGGAATAGGCGCAACCGTCTCGCAAGGCGGCAGCCTGAATGATCCTCTCGGGTTGACCGTCGGACCCGACGGCAACATCCTGAGCGTCAACGGAAACAATGGCTTCATGGTCCAAACCACGCCCAACGGCCAGCAGATCAAGAAATTCCTACTGGACAGCAGTGGCAACCCGCCGGGCGCTGGCGCTTTGTTTGGATTAGTTGCCTTGAAAGGAGTCGGCACCTACTACGTGGACGATGCCACCAACACGCTGAATCTCTTCCACTGAGACAAACCTGCTAGAAAAGGGTGCCCCCACGCTTCTCGCGTTCTCTGCGAGAGGGTGGGGTTTTTAACTTTGTGGGATGCGAATGAGGCGATTGCGGGTAAGCACATCGCTCGCGCAGTCTCTACTTCTTCTCTGCGCTCTGATCCTGCTTTTCCGCCGCTTCTCCCGGCAGTTTCCGCGTAACGAAGAAACTCCAGATCACCTGATTCGCATTCAAGTCCTCACTGGTCTTTCCAATCGTCTTTTCCACTTCGTACTGCTCCCCACCCGGCCACGTGTTCCCCCCGCCCTTCACGCTGTAAAGGACAACCTGCGCGTTCTGCTGGCAGCCATTGTAGGTATCAACCTTCGTTTCCATCCCGCCTTTGGACTTCGGCAACTTGCTGTGTTCCGGCTTTTCCGCGCAGCGGTCAATCTTTGCCCACGCCTTGGCGCTGTCGTCCACGGAAATAATCGGCAGGTTCCGGTTCTTCTCCGTGCCTCCGCCGTAATGAACAATCGGATCTTCCGTGCCGTTGATCATCACCAGCGGCACCGGACGCGACGGCAGGCAGATCATCGTCTTCGGCATCGCCGCTCCGACCGCGGCGACCGCCGCAAACCGGTCGCTCAGAGCGCATCCCAGGTGCAAGCTCATGAACCCGCCATCCGACAATCCAGCCACATAGATACGCGAGGAGTCTACCGAAAATGTCGTCGCAAGCTTGTCCAGCATCTGGTTAAAGAAACTGATGTCGTCCGTGGGAGTCTGCGTGTGTTCCTGGTTGGGACGACGGTTAGGATCCTGTTGTCCTCCGCCGCCCGGACGTCCTCCTCCGGGATAGCCGCCGCCGGGGTAGCCGCCACCCGGATAACCGTAGCCGCGACGCCGTCCCGGACCCATCCCCATCGGACGTTGCTGCTCCGGAGTCCGCACTCCAATGTTCCACCGCCCATGCAAGGCACTGGGATACACCGTGATGACCGAATCCTTGTCGGCCAACTCGTCGAACCTCGTCAGCCGCTGCACGTCGTCGGCCTCCTGATTCAATCCGTGCAGCACGACTACCACGGGATAATGCTGCTTGGCATCGTAGCCCTTCGGCAACCGGACACTGTAGTTCCGCTCCACATCGTCGACCGTAACTTTTTCCTTGGTCTGCTGAGCCCAAAGCGCCGGAGCGAAAAGCAGAGCCGCCAGACAACCACCCGCCGCAACCGAACGTATTCCATACCAGTTCGCAAATCTCATTTTTTCTCCAGATTTTCTCAAGAAGAATAATCCCAAACATTGCCAGGCCAGCCCAACTCCATCGCTTGGAAGCATTCAGACGCGCCAGAGTTGGCTGTAGTGGGAACTTTCGAGTCACATTCGCCGTATCGTTGAGTGCAAGCGTTGATGCAAGCGACGATTGCAAGCGATTTCAACTCCAGCGCGTGTCCTGCGCTACAGAAGGAGAACCGTTATGGAAGGAATCACCGGTCTCGCAGCGGTAATCATGTTTCTCGGAATGCCCACAGCGGTACTAGGAATGTACACCTTTTATCGAGTGCGAAAACTCCGCACCGAAGAGCGATTGGCCGCCATGCAGCGGGGAGTGGCTGTCCCCATGGAGCCCGACCTTACCGAGGCCGCTCATTCCCGTCGTGCAGGAATCCTGCTCATCGCCGGTGCAGTCGGCTACATGCTCACCTTCAGCATTATCGCAAGGGTCGAACCGGACGCTCTGATCGCGACAGCCTTCGGCACCATCCCCTTCGCTTTGGGCCTCGGCTATTTGCTGGATTCAACCCTGATCCGTCGCGATGCCCGCGCCTCGTAGGTGAAACGAGGTAGGGGGCCCATTCTAACGTCGCGCTCTTTGCGACGTTAGAGTGGGGATTCTGACCTTCACTCCCCAGTAAGAAACTTGAACTGCGCCTGGTTGAGCGGCACCACGCTCAGCCTTCCCTGCCGCGCTAGTGGAGACTCAGAAAATAGCTGATTCGCCTTGGCCTCCGCCAGCGTCACTGGCTTCGCATTGGCCTTCCCCACTTTGATCATCACTTGCGGATTCTTCGCGTCCGACACATCGACCGATACCACTGTCGCCGTCCCGACTGCGCTCTTCTCATCGCCAGTGTGGTAAATCACCAACCGCTCCCCCGGCTTCATCGCGCGCATATTCTTCAACGCGACCGGGTTCGATACTCCGTCCCATATGGTCGTCTTATCCCGTTGTAAGTCCGCAAATGAATAGGTCGACGGCTCCGTTTTCAGTAAATAGTCCATACGATCCTCAATCGCGCCTCGAGCATTAGAGCTTAAGGCCGCACGTTTTAGTTCGGCTTTCTAATTCGGCTTCGTGTTTGAATCTGCTGGCGGCGGATCCTGCTTCGGCGCGTCTGGCTTAGGAGCGGTGCCCGGATCCTTCGCGTGTTCGTCATAGACCGAAAACTGTCCCTGCGGTCGCTTCAGCTTGATCGTGATTTCCGTCTTTGCCTTGGTGACGTCATAGTCCTCGCCGAAGGTCTGAAACCCGTGCGCTAACACCTGCACGCGAAGCAAACCAAGCGGGATGCCGTCAAAGCTCGCCTTCCCCTCCGGGTCGGTTTTCAATTCCATGCCCCCGCGCTCCTGCTTGCCTTTCGTGTTCACCGGATGCATGATCACCGCCGCACTTCGCACTGGTTTCCCGTTATCTTCCTTGATGACGACGAAATATATGTACGACGTGGGTTCCTCGTCCTTATCCTTCTGCGCGAACGCCGTACCCGCCGTGGCAAGCATCGCCAGCCCCAAACCGGCAATCACAACTCTCTTGATGTTCATGATCATGTTCATGAGAGCCATTCTATGCAGCCGCGCGCTCTCTTGTCATCCGTGTGTTTCATGCATCGTGTTCCACTCCGGCAAAACCTCTTGACCACCAGAAGGCACAGAGAGCATTCATGCCGTTGTTTTTCTAAGCGACCTTTGCGGCACTTCCTTTGCGACCTTTGCGGTGAAAGGCTCTCTGCCGCAAGCTACCCGGCCATCCGTCTTTTACAATGCCGATGTGAAGACTTGGGATGTAATCATCATCGGCGGCGGCATCATCGGCCTCTCGCTAGCCATCGCGCTGCGAAAACGCGGCACAACCGTCCTGATCGTCGAGCGCGGAGAGCCCGCCCGCGAAGCCTCCCACGCCGCCGGAGGCATGCT
>Ga0070731_10005687_pt1 | contig 10194 bp, 5 predicted proteins | sample Coa_R1_2_FD_66448 | JGI IMG/M metagenome (GOLD analysis project Ga0070731, IMG submission 66448) | Surface soil microbial communities from Centralia Pennsylvania, which are recovering from an underground coalmine fire - Coalmine... | ecosystem: Environmental > Terrestrial > Soil > Unclassified ... | reverse complement strand
GCGTATTTTTCTCGACCATGGTGGAACCCAGCGAAGTGAATCGTGATCGCCACGTTCGACTCTATGGCGGCGACATCAGCAACGGCGGTACACAAGGCTGGCACCTTCTGAAGGCGTGGCAAAAAGACCGGTGGCCGATGGGCCTGTTCCAGTATGGCAATGCCATCATGCCCGATGGCAACAACACGACTCCGTTCCTGGCGCTGACGACGGTGGCCGTCGATTCGGACGATTTGGTCACGTCGCTGTACTCCATAGCCGGATAAACTCTAAGATAATTGCGACCCACGAATCCCGATTGCCCCGCCTCAGCTATTACCGCCGCATTTTCAGCGCTTACCTCTTCGGAGGCAAGAGCCACCTTACCTTCTGGCACGAGACTTCGGCGGAGAATCCTAACGCGCCGGCCGGCGAACTTGGCGAGTACTACATGCTGTTTGCCGAGAAGGCGGATTATCAGGGTCATTACGATGCCGCCGGAGTGCCGCAGCTCGACTATCACGGCAAGATCGGCTTGCAGTACAACCCGATCGCGATCGCGCAGTACGGCCTGGGAAATTACAACTTGTATCGGCGCACTGCCGAGCCGGAGCGTTGTCGAAAATTCTTTGTGGCCGCCGACTGGCTCCGCTCGCACCTTGAGCAGAATCCGCAAGGACTGGCGGTATGGAATCACCACTTCGATTGGGAGTATCGCGACACGCTGCGAGCCCCGTGGTACTCAGCTTTGGCGCAGGGGCAGGGTATTTCACTGCTGGTGCGCGCTCACAAGGAGTCCCGCGACGAGCGCTACCTAGATGCGGCGAAGCGCGCCCTTGCATGTTTTTATTATTCGGTCCAGGAGGGCGGCGTCGCTTTTACCGATGAGTCAGATGACCTGTGGTTCGAGGAGTACATCGTCTCGCCGCCGACGCACATTCTGAACGGATTTATCTGGGCGGCGTGGGGCATCCACGACTATTTCCTGGCGACGCAGCATCCGGCTGCACAGGAATTGTTTTTGCGGGCTGTTCGAACGATGCTGCACAATCTTGATCGCTACGATTTAGGATTCTGGTCGTTATACGAGCAGTCGGGCACGCGCCTGCCCATGGTGGCAAGCCCTTTCTATCACCAGTTGCATATCGTCCAGTTGCGCGTGATGCAGCGCCTGACCGGAGAAGAAAAATTCGCCGAAGTGGCCGACCGCTGGGAGAGCTACGCCCGCAGCCGTATCAACCGCGCCCGCGCGCTCGGCTACAAAAGTGCGTTCAAGCTTTGTTACTACTAGAAGGGCTGGCGCTTTTACTCGCTCCTACCCTTCCCGCCCACTTATGCGATACCTTCTAGACTCGCGTGAAGATCCTTTACGTCTCACAATATTTTCCGCCGGAGATGGGTGCGCCTGCGGCGCGGGCCTCTGAACTCGCCCGGCATTGGGCGCAGGCGGGGCACGAAGTATCGGTGCTGACGGGATTTCCGAATCATCCCACGGGAGTTGTGCCCGCCGAATGGCGCGGACGGTTGAAGCGGCTGATCTATCACGAGCGAATCCCGCCTGCTTCCGCGGCGCAGAGAAATGGCCGCCTCGATGTCTTCCGCACATGGCTTTGGCCCTTGCCCAACCGCAAGGCGCATGAACGCATGCGGAACTACGCTTCGTTCTGTCTCTCGGCGGCGCTGCGTGGGATGTTCTTGCCGCGGCCGGATGTGATTATTGCGTCGTCTCCACAACTTCTGGTCGGGCTCTCTGGATGGTGGATTGCTTTCACGCGACAGTTGCCATTTGTCTTTGAAGTGCGCGACCTGTGGCCGGAATCGTTAACCGCCGTCGGGGTTGGCGATGAAAATTCTCTGCTGCATCATGCTCTGGCTGCGATCGCGAAGTTTCTCTACGAGCGAGCTGACCGGATCGTCGTGGTGACTCCGGCGTTCAAGGAACATCTGATCCGATACTGGCGCGTTTCCGCGGAAAAGATTGCAGTCGTCGAAAACGGAGTTGAGACTGACTTGTTTGCGCCAGCATCATACGAGGCGAATGACGCATTACGTAGAGAACTCGGCGCGGAAGGCAAGTTTCTGGTCTGCTACATCGGGACGATGGGCAACGCCCATGGCTTGGAAACTTTGCTGGATGCAGCCGCGCAACTTCGGCAGCAGAATTCGAATGCGCTTTTCCTGCTCGTGGGTGAAGGCGCCGAAAAAGAAAAAATCAAAACACTGGCGCGGTCCCGCGGTCTGGGCAACGTGCAGTTTCTCGACCAGCAGCCGCGCGAGAAAATTCCGGCATTTATTTCCGCTTCCGATGCCTGCCTGGTGCTGCTGAAGAAGACTGACGTGTTCAAGACCGTGATTCCCACCAAGATGCTGGAGTTCATGTCGTGCGCCCGTCCGGTGATTCTTGGCGTGGACGGTCAGGCGCGGCAGATTGTCGATGAGGCCGGAGCGGGACTTGTTATCGAGCCAGAGAATGCAGAGGCCCTGGCGGGGGCGATCAACCAGCTTTCTGCCGACCGGGAACTTGGCACAGAGTTGGGGCAAAAGGGAAGGGAATACATTCTGCGGAATTTCGCCCGCGGACGGACCGCGGAGAAATATATCGATGTCTTGAAGAAACTGCAGCGGAACAGCTAGAGAACCTCGCTGTGGCCGATTGTTGACTTGAAGCCCGGGTGGAAGCCGCGCCCTTCAAAAACCAACTGCGAACTGCCTAAGGATGAACCGCGTAGATCGATACTGCTGTCGCCATGGTCAAGGCTGCGTCGAAGGTGCGACCGGCGACGATCTTGGCTCCGCTGACTGGGATGAATAGAATGTCGTCGGCCTGAAGAGTCACGTCCGGAGCCTTCGCCTCCAGCATTTTCTTGATTTCCAGCTTGGTCTCGATTACCCCGTCTGGCCCTTTGTGAAGGATGCGCGCAGCGCCAAGCTTTGCTGTTCGATTCGTGCCGCCCGCGAGAGCGAGCGCCTGCAGAACAGTGAGTGTGCCGTTGTCCACGAGCAGGCCGCTGGGACGGCCCACGTCTCCCACAACATAAATGATAGGCGCGCGCGGGATCGTGATGGTATCTCCCGGCATGATCTCGATATTCCCGCTCAATTCGTCGCCCAGATTTCGCGGCAAGTCGATGCGAATGGGATCGGTCTGATTCCTCCGAATGACGACGAGCTGCCGCGAGGCGGAAGGAGTGAATCCGCCGGCTTCAGAGATAACTTCATAAAGTCTATGATCCGCGACGTCGGGGTAGATTCCCGGCTTGGCAACTTCTCCGATTACCGTGACACCTTGGGATGCGGCTTCGTCAACAAAGATCGTAACGTGCGGACTGCGGACGAATCCGCCATCTTCGAGCCGCTTCTGGATGAGTGTTTGCGCTTCTTCCTGCGTCAGGCCGTCTACATGAACGTAGTCGATCAACGGCAGGTAGACATCGCCCGAATTGCTGACGCGCACCTTGCTGGCCAACTCGGGAACGTTGTACACGCTTACTTCCAGCAGATCCCCGGCACCCAGCTTTACGGAAGCAGATTGCTCGGGGATCTCTTTGATATTGGCGTTGGTGTTGGCATTCTCTTGAATCTTTGCTGGCAAAGGTGAACTAGACACGGGCGAACTAGGCGCGGGCGAACCCGAGACGGCTGAACCTGGCTCCGACGCACTGACGGCGGCTTGCGGGATCGTTTGAATCGCAGGAGAGCTAGCGGGATTCTCAGTGGTCGGGCTGCTCTGAGTGGGCGAGGCATTATTTGCTGGAGCATTTGAAGGATTGTTCGCCGGTGTCTGTGCTGCGGCGTTGATCACCAAGAGAGCGGAAAGAAAGACAAAGGCGACGGCGCGGCCGCAGCGAGAAAAGCGCAAAGTGCCCAACCCCATTAGAAAGCCCCTGATGTAATTCTTATGAATTTGATGAGCAGTTTAGCACGGCAGAGGCGGTTTCGCCCCTTCTATCGGTATGAGATAGTGCCTCAATTTTGAACCTCTCGGCGAACTCTGTGAGTGGGGTGGCGCACTTTGCGATCTAGTCGCCGGGGCGTGTCTTACAAGTCATAAAGACTCTAACCGCAAAGAACGCAGAGGAAAGCCGCAAAGTGCGCGAAGAAGTTCGTTGAGAATCCCAAGTCGGGTCGATACTGCCTATTCGACCCGGATTTTTCCACAGTTTTTCCTTGTTGGAGATTGAAAGTGTCTTTCGTGTGCTGTACAGTTTTTAACACCCACAACGTCAACAGGAATCTTTCCACGAATTATCAACGGCGCACCATCGCTGCGGTAGTCACTGTGTCCAAGCTGGAGTGCTGCCTTCATATGTCTTTTCGCCGGGGATGGCATAGATGACAGGCATCTTTCTGGCGACTTTCGTTCTGGCTCTGTTCTCGGCTTTTGCGCTGACGCGGTATGTCCGGGATTTCGCGACGGCTCACGGCTGGGTCGCAGTACCCACGCAGGAACGTCATCTGCACTCCAGCCCCTTGCCGCGGCTGGGCGGCGTGGCTATATTCTTTTCCTTTTCTGGTTGCATGCTTCTGGCCGCGCTCTGGGCGTTACACAGCCCACAGATGCATGCCGCGTTTTCCTTGCGGACGCTGGTCACGATCCTGGTGCCGGCGACTCTTGTTTTTCTACTGGGGGTTTACGACGATGTCCGCGGCGTTGGTCCTTATTTTAAGTTTTCGGTGCAGGGCATTGCCGCAACGATGTTGTACATGGGCGGCCTGCGGATCGTAAATATCCCGGTTGTCTTCGGTGAGCACAAGCTGCCTTGGTTTGTGGGACTCGCCTTCACCGTGGTGTGGGTGCTGGCCATCACCAACGCTTTTAATTTGATTGACGGACTCGACGGCCTGGCCGCCGGATCGGCCTTGTTCTCGACGCTGGTCGCGTTTGTGGTGGCGCTCCTGAATGGGCCGTCCCTGGTCACGGTGATGACAATTGGGCTGGCTGGCGCAATTCTCGGGTTCCTGCGCTTCAACTTCAATCCCGCGACGATTTTCCTGGGCGACTCCGGCAGTCTCTTCATCGGATTTGTGTTGAGCGCTCTGGCCCTACAGGGAGCGCAAAAGGCGCCGACGATTGTGGCCGTCGCTATTCCGGTGGTTTCGTTTGGCTTGCCGATATTGGAGACGGCGCTTTCGATTGTCCGACGATTGATTAGTGGCCGCCCCATCTTCACCGCCGATCGCGAACACATTCACCACAAGCTGTTGCAACACGGCATGACGCATCGCCAGGTCGTGATTCTGCTCTATGGCGTCTCAGCCATCTTCGCCATGTTGAGCCTGTTTCTGCTGTGGCCGACGGGAAGTTCCCTGGGTCTGGTGCTCGCGGTGTTGGGCATCGGCATCTGGATCGGCGTACAGCATCTTGGCTACCTGGAATTTGGAGAACTGGCCCGCGTAGCGCATCGCACGCTCAATCAGCCGCAGATCTTCGTTAACAATCTCGCCATCCGCCGGGCCACCGAAGAGTTCAAGGTTGCGCGAGACTTCGAGCAGGTCCGCCGTATTCTTACCGCGGCATTTGGCAGCAACGATTTCGACAGCTTTGAACTGAAGCTAGAACTGATGCCGGGAGAAGTGGTTCCGTTCGAGAGCGCCGAGGCATCCGCGGCACGTCGGCCTTCTGCGAACTCATTCCGGTGGAACAAAGCCGGAGTGCCGAAAACTCTGGAGGCCACCGCCGTGTGGACCGTCGCGTTGAACCTGATGAGTTCCGCGAACCGCCGCCGTGGAACCTTGACTGTGCACCGGCTGTATTCTTCGCGCGATCTGCAACTCGACATTAATCTGCTGACTTCGACATTTCCCACCGCGCTCGCCGATGCCCTTGATCGTACTCTCGCTCACTCGGCGCAGGTCATCGCCCTGCCAGATCAGGGCGACTCGATGGTTGCAGCCCAAGCCGGGTAGTCAGAAGCAATTTCTCATCCTCCCGCGTACGCAGGTTCTGACTACTTCCCTGAAGAATTCTGAATCAGTACCAGATCCGACGGAGAATTTCCCCGCACCAGGGCCAGGCTCTTGCCATCGGGGGACCATTGATAGGAGTAGATTCTTAGCGAGGTAAAGTTGGTCAACTGTCGGCCGGCGCCGCCGTCCAGCGGTTGCAGCCACAAATTGTCCACTCCCTTTTCACGGACAGGGTAGACGATACCTTTGCCGTCGGGGCTGAAGCGAGGTTGCCCCTCATGCCGCGGATCGTACTCGAACGTTCGCAGGATCTGGCCGGAATCAAGAGAAGCGAGAGAGAGCGTTGGCCTCTGGGCTTTGAAATCATAGGTGCCCAGAGCAAGCGTCTTTCCGTCGCGGGCAATGTCAAAACCGGCGTTGTATTCCGCAAAATCTTTTATAACGCGTTCCGGCTGACCTCCGTCGATAGACACTTTCATATAGGCAGGAACAGTCATATCCATATAAAAGACGGTTTTGCCATCCGGGGAGCACATCGGATACATATCTCGCTTGCCCTCGGTGAGACGGTGCAACCCGGTGCCATCCGCTTCACTGCGCCAGATGTTCACCGAGAGGGTTTTCACCACCCCGCGCGCAAAAACAACGGGGCCGTCGCTGCAGCCGTTAGGCTGCATCGCCGCAGACTCTTTTTCGGAAGCGATCTCCCCTTTGAGTTCGCCGTTCGGGGTGATCTCGCGAATGGATGTCCCCTGCTCCGTCAGCAGATTGTTGTCTCGCGCCCATGCGACCACCGGCACGGGGTCTCCCGAAGTAATCTGCGTGGCATCGGAGTAATCGGCCTTTAGGCCTGTACTCACATACACGTCGCGCACCGACTGGCGCATGACAGTGGCAATGGTCCCGCCGTCGGCGGAGACACTCAAGTTGGCATAGTCATTCGTGTCAGCGGTAATGGGACGCAACTTGCCATCCGGATAACTGATCAGCCCAATCTGCTGCCGGTCGAAGTTTGTCTCCGTGTTTGAGTAAATTACCGCCAAGGCTCTTCCATCAGGCAGCCAGGACACGTTTCTTAGCAGTGTGTATGGCGGCCTGGATATCGTCCTCTGGGCGCCGGTGTCCGGATCAATCGAAATCAATGCGCTTATGCTGTCTTCCGCCTGATCGAACATCGTACCGACGATCACCTTTCCATCTGGCGACCAGGCTGAATCCGACAGCACATTGACCATTGGACCGGCGAAAATGCTCTTTTCGTTGCTGCCGTCGGCATTCGCGATGAGGAGGTGGTACTTGCCAGGGTCGGGATCGTTGGCGCGTATGAAAGCAAAGCGCCGTCCGTCGGAAGAAAAACTTGGATTTGTGTCTATATCCTTGACCAGAAGTTGTGGAGTTCCACCCAGCACGGGGATGCGGTATAGATCGTACTCCTGAGACGCAGGACCGCTGTCCAATTGGGTATGCGAAAAGTAAATGTGGCTGCCATCGGGAGAGAAGCGCAGACCGGAGTATTGCACGTGCTCTGGCGGAATGATCTGCACGTTGCTTGCGCTGGCCAGATGGCGCAGCCACAATGATTCGCTACCCTCGCTATTCAACACGTAGGCCAGGTAGTTTCCGTCGGGAGACATGGCCCCGAGCCGGGCATTGTGAGTGCCGCTGATCTTGCTGATCTTGATGCTCTGGAAAGGCTGGCTACGGACGGAGAAAAACAAGCTGTATACGCCGAATGCAGCCGCCGCGATCAGCAGCAGTACGACCGCGACCATGACTCCAACGCCGGTTTTATGCTGGCGCGCGGCCGCGGCCAGGGACGAACCACTGGAGGCCGAACCACTGGGACCGCGCTCGGTTCCCGAGACGGGCAGGTTCGCACTCGAAACGCGAACGGCTCCGGAATCTTGAGCCTGCAGCCTTCCCGATTCCGTGTCGCGCTTGAGCCGCTTGAGATCGCTTCTAAGTTCGGCCGCGGCTTGGTAGCGCAGTTCGCGATCCTTCTCCAGCAGCTTGCTGATGATGTCTTCCAGCTTGGGTGGTATTGCCGGATTCAATCGTACCGGCGGCAGCGGAGTTCGATTGAGGATCCCGTCGAAGATGGTTGCCGAAGTTTCTCCCGGGAAAGGCAACGATCCTGTGGCCATTTCATACAGCACTGTCCCGAAGGAAAATAAATCGGTGCGGGCATCGAGGTCCTTGCCCTTGGCCTGCTCCGGGGACATGTAAGCGATGGTGCCAACCGCCGAACCGGGGCTGGTCAGAAGCTCATGGCTGTCGGCGATAGTGGCCGCTGAGGGCCCCAGCGACTGCGCTTTCGGGAGGAGGGAAACTTTGGCCAGCCCAAAGTCCAGGATCTTGGCGTGCCCACGTTTGGTGATAAAGATATTAGCGGGCTTAATATCGCGATGAACAATACCTCCGGTGTGCGCGGCATCCAGCGCATCCGCCACCTCGATGGCTACCTCCAGCAGCGTCTCAGTCTCTAACGGTCGTCCCGCGATGCGTTGCCTGAGTGTGACGCCATCCAGAAACTCCATCACGATGAACGTCTGCCCATCCTGCTCGTTGATTTCATGAATTGTGCAAATGTTGGGATGGTTCAGAGCAGAAGTGGCCTTGGCTTCACGGCGAAAGCGGCCCAGGACTTGAGCATCTTTGGCCACTTCGTCGGGCAAAAACTTTAAGGCAACAAAGCGATCGAGTTTGGTGTCCTCGGCTTTGAATACTACGCCCATTCCGCCGGCGCCCAGCTTCTCGATGATGCGATAGTGCAAGATGGTTTGGCCGATCATATTTGGCCGATCATGGGAGACGCCTGTCGTCGGAGCATTCATCTTAAGGACGGTGGTTGAGGCTAGTCAACGTGTACGCAGATTGGGCGAAGCCCGCCGAGCGGTACAGTTGCGTTCAACGAGCAATCCGGAAACATCGAGGATTGACCTACGTTACTTCGGGCACGTGCCTTGAATTAGAAATCGCTTCAACGCGAGGTCGCGCCTCTAGAATCGAGGCTGCATACTTGTACCTTGACGATGCTGCGCAATCTCGCCTTTTTCCTCGCGGTTTTAACGCTTTTTGGGTCGGCTGCTGAACCGCCGGATCAATCCACGCAAGCCCTCGCGCGTCGTGTTGAACGCGGGGACGACGGCTGGTCAGAAAAAACTCTAAAGAACCTTTCACTCGAAGAGAAGGTTGGGCAACTCTTCATGATCCGCATGCGAGTGGAACTCCTGAGTGGAAAGAGTCCCAGCTACCTCGAACTCCGCAATAACATTCGCAAATATCACATCGGCTCGTTGGCCATGTCGGCGCCGACACAAGGTCGGGCCCGCGATGGTCGCCGTCGCCGTGAAGTCGTTACGCTGCTCAACCAACTGCAAGTGGAGTCGAAGTTGCCGCTGCTGGTCGCTGGTGATTTTGAGCGGGGCGTCTTGCCGCCGCATCTTTTCGGAACGACCGTATTTCCGCACGCGATGGCGTTTGGCGCTGCCGGCAGCCTGGCTTATGCGGAGGAATTCGGTCGCATTACGGCGCAGGAAAGCCGGGCCCTCGGCGTACATTGGAACCTGTTTCCCGTCGCCGACGTAAATTCCAACCCGGCCAATCCAATTATTGGGACACGCGCGTTCGGCGCGAATCCGGAGCGTGTGGGCGATCTGGTGGCGGCCTATATCCGCGGCGCGCGGGCGAACGGAATGCTGACTACGGCAAAGCACTTCCCGGGGCACGGAAATACTGCGACCGACTCGCACGTGGCTGTACCCGTGGTGGATGACGACCTGCGCCACATTCGTGCGGTCGACTTGCCTCCGTTCCAAAAGGCGATCAAAGCGGGAGTCGACGCCGTGATGACTGCGCACGTGCGAGTGCTTGCGCTCGATCCCGACCTCAGCCGCGTGGCTACGACGTCGCCCACGATCGTGACAGGTCTGCTGAAGAACCAACTCGGTTTCAAAGGCATCGTGGTGACGGATGCCCTCGATATGGCCGGTCTGGTTGGTCTCTATGCAAAGAATCCCGGTCGCGTTGCCGTCGATGCATTCAAGGCGGGAAGCGACGTGCTCACGGAACCCTACAATCTGGACGCCAGCTACCGGGCAATGCTGGACGCTGTCCGCTCGGGCGAGATCGGACAAGAGCAACTGGACGCATCCGTGCTCAAAATCCTGCGAGCTAAGGCCTCGTTAGGCCTGCAGACAAATCGTGTGGTGGATGTAGAAGCGATCCCCAGGCTGGTAGGCAACCCGGAAAATATTGCGGCTGGACAACGCATCTCCGATGCTTCGATTACGCGGGTGCGTGACAACG
>Ga0070731_10005686_pt1 | contig 10194 bp, 7 predicted proteins | sample Coa_R1_2_FD_66448 | JGI IMG/M metagenome (GOLD analysis project Ga0070731, IMG submission 66448) | Surface soil microbial communities from Centralia Pennsylvania, which are recovering from an underground coalmine fire - Coalmine... | ecosystem: Environmental > Terrestrial > Soil > Unclassified ... | reverse complement strand
GATCAGCAGGAGTACGCGGTCGAGGAGGCGCAGGCCGCGCGCCAGTGCATCACCGAAGGCCAGGCGCAGGTAGTGTGGTTCAACTACACGCTGGCGCCGATGGGCAAGAACATTATCACTGCGCCCGAGTTCGTCGATGCGGTGCGCGCCACTATGGGCGACAGCAAGGATTCGCCCGTCTTCGCGCAAGCCCCGATCTTCCTCAAGGAATCGTTGCTGATGCCCTACACCTTCGGCCTGGATTTCGTGCGCACCGTGCTGGTCAATCGCGGTCGCGAGGCCGCGTTTGCCGGGCTGCTGCACGATCCGCCGGTCGACACCCGCCAGATCATGCAGCCGGAGACTTACCTGATGCATCAGGTCGTGGCGCCCCCAACGGTTCCCGATCTCGACAGCATCGTCGGGACGGGCTACGAGCGCGTCGACTTCGGCAGCATGGGCGAGTTCGACGTTTACCTGCTGGCCAAGCAGTACGGCGTCCAGGACGCGCCGAATTACTACCGGCACTGGCGAGGCGGCTACTACTTCGCTACTCATCCTAAGAACGCGCCGCGTCAGCGGATCGCGATGCTCTATTACTCGAAGTGGGACTCGCCCGAAGCGGCGCGCGATTTCGCCAAGATTTATTACGATTACCTGCCCAAGCGCTACTCCGAAGATGTGCGTTGGACATCGAAATGCGATATCGGGACGGGGCCCAGCGCGGGCAGCGGAGCGGGCATTCCCGATCCGTGCAATCTCGAACAGGGCTCGACTAGCGAAGGGCCTGTGGTGATGGAGTGGCACGACACGGACCTGCTGATCCTCGAAGGCTACGACAAGGACGTGCTCGAGCGAGCCCGCGGGGTCTTTTTCTACCACATGACACCGCCGCCGGCACCCAATGGGAAGAAATGAGATCCCGTCTGCGGCGAAGCGCCATTCCGTGCATTCTGGTTTTATGTCTCGGCTTGCCGACAGCAGCGCAGCAACTTGACGAGCACTCCTGGGGCAAGAACAGTGCGGGGGTCGAGCTCGGCACTCACGAAGATCCTCGACGCAGCGGCCCCTCGGGAACGCTGCTGATGTACAACCTCCTCGGCAAAGGATTTCCGGCCGGCAAGAAATACGACCTGTGGTTCTGGAAGCTGGGCAAAGCGCCGCAGAAGCTTATGCAAGGCGTGAGCTTCGACAAACGCGGATTGCTGGTGTGTTCCGGCAGGCCAGGTGAGTGCAGCGGAAGCGTGGCCAACGACGCCGTCAACATTCAGGCCACGGCGATGGCGGGCGAACCGAAGCGCTTTGCCGTGGTCTCAACCGATGGAAGCGTCGCCGGATTTGCCGAAGCGGTGCCGTTTCCCATCCAAGCCTCCGAACAGAATTGCAAGCTGTCGGTTGTGCGCCAGGCGCCACTGGCCGAAACGGTGCTGCTGCGTGCCAGCGGCTATCCGGCGCGCGAGGCGCTCAGCGTCACCGGCAACTTCAAAGCGGAGAGCATGCCCCGCAATCCCACGGTATCGAGCGACGGAACGTGGCAGGGACTCTTCGAGACACAGACGCCCGGACAGCGATCGGGCACCACAAACATCAAAGTTGCGGGCGGCGGGTGCGCGGTGAGCGTTAGCTTCCTTTGGGGCGAGGGGAGCGGAAAGCAGCAATAAACGTTTGAGCTGCGGGGGCTTTCACCCCCGCCTCAGCCCATGCTGCCGCTTCGCGGCTGGTTCATGTAGCCAGCGTTTTCATTCTGGACTACGAGCTCTCCAGCCTGAGCACTACCGCATGATTCCCCACGGACGTGGCTTTTGCCTCGTCTCATCCTCGCAGCTCATCTTCGCGATGTGGACGTCGAAGCCGGCCTTGGGCAGCAGCGCCGTCAGCGTGAACACCTTGTAGCCGTCGCCCGTGACCTCGGCGCGGCGGAACAGGCCGGCTTCGGTTTCAATCACCTCGCGGCTGCCCGACAGGCGATCGAGAAATGCCTGCGCCGAATTCTGATCGGCCGAGCCCTTCTCCCCCACCGTCGTCAACGACTCGGCAGCATAGGAACGCGCCAGCTTCTGCCAGTAGCGCGAGAGCAGATCGTTGCTGGCAAACAGGTCGGCCCAGACCAGGCTGCCATTAATGGCGACCACCACGCCCTTCGCGTCCACCTTGCGCAATTCGTGCAGCATGCTCTCGTAGTTGCCGGCGACGCTGTCAATGGTCTCCTGCACCCGGGGCGCGGCCATCACTACGGCGTAGGAAGTCGTCGGGCCCACGGCGTTGCCCAACGATCCTCCGGTGGCTCCCCCGGTACCGCTCTTCGCCTTCATTGCATCGCGCGCGACCGCCACCTGGTTCCAGACCTCTTGCTGGTTCTTAGCCGCCATGGCAGGAACGCGCACGCTCGGCTGCGCCATCTGCGACTTCAGGCTGCCGAACTGCATGCTCTGCCCCACCCAGCGGCCCGGCTCGACGCAGAAGACCGATAGACTGATGGGATCGGACTTGGGCGGCACCAGGCGGTCGGCGCCGATGACGCGGTCCTGCTTGCCGCCGGTCACAATCTCTCCCGCCAGCAGCAGCAGCGGACGGTCGGAGTTGTTGACCAGCACCAGCTCGTTGACCTCCGCGCCGGAGTGCGGGTGGACCGGCTGACCGCGGCGCACCAACCCTCCCAGCGACCCTTGCTCGGTCACCACAACCGAGCCCGCGCGAATGCCTTCGTCAAGCGTGAGCAGGCGCGAGGTGTCGTAGTCCGTGCCGCCTACGACAGGAAAGATCGTCAGGTTGCCGCGCGTAATGGGCGCGAGAACGTGCAGCGAGTCGTGTGTCTGCGGCCCCGCCGCACCCGCCGTCATGAGATTGGGGCCGCTGATCGCAGCTATCGCGCCGGCCAGCACCAGCCCGAGCCATGCCAGAATCCTATGGTTCATCGTTGACCTCCGAAGCCTTTTAGGCGTCTCTAGGACAGGAACGCCGGCGGGGATTGTTCTTGCAGGAAAATTTTGGCTGCCGTTTAACCTCTTGCCGAATCCAGAAGCGTGCTTTGCGGCGCGGCTAAGAGTCGTGTCCTGATACAAACGGGCTTGATTTAGGATTCTTGCTGCGTCGGAGATTTCGCATCTATGGCCTCTGCCCCATCGCCGGAGCCGGTTTCTCCCCTCATGGCGATGGTCCGCGCTTATGCGGCCGAACACTTCGCCGACAGCGGAGCCGCGCGCTTTGGCATCGATGTCGATGCATTGGCGGCCATCTTGAGCGAGGTCATCCGGCGGCGCGAAGCCGAGCCGCAGGATGTTCTGCCCACGCTGCGCCTGGAGGAACTGGTCCTGGCGCGCGCCTGTCTGGCGGGACACGATGGCGCCTGGGAGCTGTTCCTGACGCGCTATCGCGCGATGATGTACGAAGCCGCTTACGCCATCGCGCACGATGAGACCGCCGCCCGCGGGCTGGCCGATTCGCTCTATGCCGAGCTGTATGGGGTGAACGCTGCAGGAGAGGCACGCGCCTCGAAGCTGCGCTACTACCTCGGACGCGGCTCGCTCGCAGGCTGGCTGCGTACGGTGATCGCTCAGGAGTACGTCAACCGCTACCGGCGCACGCGACGCGAAACCAGCTTGGACGCGGCACTTGAGGAGGGCGCGCAGTTTGCGGCCCCGGCCTCACAGGCACAGGCGGCGGATGCTCGCGTCGAGGCGGCGGCGAGCGCGGAGCTTGCGGCGCTTCCCGCAGACGAACGCTTCCTGCTCGCTGCCTACTATCTCGACCGCCGCACGCTGGCCGAGATCGCGCGGCTGCTGCACGTGCATGAATCGACTGTCAGCCGCAAGCTGGAGCGCGTGACAGCGGGGCTGCGCAAGCGCATTCGCAAGCGGCTGATCGGCGCGGGCATGAGCGCGCGCCAGGCTGACGAGGCCATCCAGGACACGGACGTGCGCGACCTGCGCATCGAAGTGGGCAAAACTTTGGAGCAAGATCGCCGCGATCTGGCGTTCTATAAGAAGAGCGGGGAAGAGGGATGAAGCAGGAGCTACCCACATCGGCGCGTAAGGCCCTGGCCCGGCAGGCTGCGGCGGAGGCGCATCCCTCCGCCGACCTGCTCAGCGGCTTCGTCGAGCACGCCTTGTCGGCTGCCGAGAAGGAGCGCGTCACGACCCATCTTGCCTCCTGCGCCGAGTGCCGCGAGGTCGTCTTCCTGGCCGGCGCGGCCGCCGCAGAAGAGCAGCAGACTCGCCAGGAGCATCCCGCCGCAGCCGCTGCTCGACGGCTGCCGTGGGCGTCCTGGAAGTGGCTTGCTCCAGCGCTCGCGACGGTGGCCATCGTGGCTGGCATTATCGTCGAGCGTAGTCTCATCCCATCCAACGCCAAGCCCCACGCTCCAGCTTCGACCGTCGCCATGAACGCTCCGCAACCTGCGCTCCCCACGGCGAACAATGCCGCCGATGAGGTGATCATGAAGCGGGCACAACCCGCAGCAGCCTCCAGGCCGCGTCAGATGCAAACGAGGAAGGCAACGCCTCCCGAGCGCGAAACGCAACTCGACCGGTCGCGGGCGCCGGCGCAGCAAGCTGTCCTCGAAAAGAAGAACAAGACGGCAGACGCTGAAGCTGCCGCGCCCCCGCCGCCCGCAATAACGGCCGAGGCGGCCACGGTCCCTGGCTCGACGGTGAAGTCCGCAACTGCGGCCAACGAGGTCAACTTGCAGTCCGCCGGTCGGAATGAGATCACCGCCAAAGCGCTGCCGTCGACTGCACCCAGCGCGGCTGCCGCCCCACGGGAAAGCGCGAAAACCTCCGGCGCGATTAGTGGCGCGTTCGGTGCCGGACTCGCGCTTGCGCGACGCGACACCCCGGCCGCCCTACGCTGGCGCATCACGGACGACGGCCATCTCGAGCGCTCCTCCACTCCCGGCGAGTGGACGCGGGTTCTTGCCGAACTGCCAATCTCCTTCCACTCCGTTGCCGTTATTGGCAGCGACGTCTGGGCCGGCGGCAGCGATGGCGCGCTGTTCCACACCAGCGATGGTGGCGAGCACTGGAGCCGGGTAGAGCTCACCTCCGGCGGCCAAACCGAAGCCGGAAACATACAATCGATCCGCTTCAACACGCCGCTGCAGGGAAGCGTAATCACCAATTCAGGCGCGACCTGGAGCACCTCGGACGGCGGAAAAACCTGGGCACATCAATAGATTCCTGGGCGATCCGGCGCCGGTTTCCCGACATCTCACCCATACATACCGTAGTCGCACCGCACCCCGGCGAGGCATACAATTAGCAACGACGGCTGTTCCCCCCAGGGCTCGCGCCCTCTCACGTTGTAGGACGAGACCGGCGCGGCGCGTGCGACGTAAGGAGCTCCCATGCGAAAGCTAGGTATCGCAGTTGTCATCATCGTTGTTGTCATCGTTCTCGTTATCCTGGTCCTCCCGCACCTCATCGACGTCAACCAGTATCGCGGGCAGATCCAGTCGGAGCTGCAACAGCGGCTGAATCGTCCGGTGCAGCTGGGGGCGCTTTCTCTCGGCGTCTTTCCCGTGCGCATCCAGGCCGCCAATGTCGTTATCGGCGACGATCCCAGCTTCCACAGCAACGTTCCCTTTGCGCAGGTGCAGGAGTTGGATGTCAGTGTCAAACTGCTTCCGCTGCTCAGCAAGAACGTGGAGATCGATAGCCTCGACCTGAAGCGCCCGACAATCGAGCTGATCAAGAACGCGCAAGGGGTGTGGAACTTCTCGACGATTGCCAGCGCACCCCCGGGTCAGGCGCCCGCGGCCGCCAACCCCAAGCAGCCGGCGCAACCGGCCAAGACGGCGCAGAGCTCCAGCTCCTCGGGCCCGCAGATTTCCCTCGGCGAGCTCAAGGTCACCGATGGCCAGGTTGCCGTCACCGACAACCAGAAGCGGCAGCCGCGCGCGCTCTACGACCACATCGACGTCACGCTGAAGAACTTCGCGCCCAACGAGCCGTTTTCGATCGAGCTGGGCGCGCATCTTCCCGGCAGCGGCTCGCAGAAGCTGAGCCTGACCGGCAGCGGCGGCCCCATCAACAACGCGGACGCCGCCAAGACTCCGTTCAAAGGCACCCTGAAGCTCGATGGGGTCTCCATGGCGGGGCTGCAGCAGTTCATGAACTCCAAGTCGCTGGAGGGGACCGACGCCTCCATCACCGGCACGGCCGATATGAGCAACGAGAACGGCGCTATGTCGGCCAATGGTTCGATGAAGCTGGCCGACGTTGTCGTTCATGGGACGAAGGTTGGTTATCCGATCACCACGGACTTTAATGTCGCGGAAAATTCAACGGCCGATTCCGTCGACATCAAGAAATTCGACGCCAAGGTGGGCTCAACCTCGGTGACCGCGTCGGGGACGCTCACGCAGTATTCAACGCCGTCGCCCAACATCAACGCCAGCATGCGCTGTGACAATGCGAAGGTCGATGAGCTGCTCAGCCTGGCGCAGGTCTTCGGCGTGAGCGCCGTCGCCGGTATGACCGGCAGCGGCAATATTTCGCTGAACGTGAACGCCAAGGGGCCCATCGCCAATCAGGGCGCGATGAACCTCAGCGGCTCGGGCGCGCTGCAGAATGTCACCTTGAAGCCGGCGACATTCACCAAGCCGATGCAGATTCGTACCGCGAACATTCAATTCGCGCAGAACTCGATGAACCTGACCAACCTTGCCGCCTCGCTGGGCTCGACCAATGCGACCGGCAATGCCAGCGTGACCAACTTCGCGACGCCGCACATCACCTTCGCGCTCTCGGCCGACAAGCTGAACGTCACCGAGCTGGAGCAGATCACCGGCGGCTCTTCGCAGCCCGCCAAGAAGCGAGCTGCCGCGGGATGGAGCCTGTTGCCAACCGCCGAAGCCGCTCCCGCCGCGCAGCCCGGCATGCTGGAGAATGCCACCGGCAACGGGACTCTGGCCGTCAACACCATCACCTATGAGCAGACGGTGCTGACCAACGTGCACTCCAATGTCGCGCTCAACCACGGCGTGGTGCAGCTCAATCCGCTTACTTCACAAATCTTCGGCGGGCAGCAGAGCGGCAGCATCACCATCGACACGCGGCCCAATCCCATGACCTACACCGCCAACATCAAGCTGGCGAATGTTGATGCGAACAACCTGCTGTCGTCCGTTTCGTCGGTGAAGAACACGCTGTACGGCACGCTGGGTGCGACCACCAATATCACCTTCGCCACGCCGCCCTCCGGCGATATCGTGCAGACGCTGAACGGGACGATGGCGCTCAACCTGGCCAACGGCAAACTCATGAAGCTGGACCTGCCCGGCGAGCTGGCGAAGATCGGCAAGTTCGGCGGCGTCAGTCCCAAGGGCTACACCACGATCTCGCAGATGACCGGAACGTTCAACGTGCGCAACGGCGTCGCGCAGACCAACGACCTGAAGGCCGCACTGGACATCGGCACCATGGCCGCGACGGGCACCATGAACCTGGTGAATCAGGGCCTCGACATGCACGTGACTGCCGTGCTTAACAAGGGCTTCAGCCAGTCGGTGGGCGGCACCGGCGTGGGCGGATACCTCAACACAGCGCTGGCCAACAAGAACGGCGAGCTGGTGCTGCCCGTACTGATCACCGGGAGCATGGACCGGCCGCTGGTCGCGCCTGACCTGCAGCAGATCGCGAAGATGCGCATGAATAATCTCTTGCCGACCGCGGGCGGCATCCTGAACGGAAAGGGCGGCGGCGTAGGTGGCCTAGTGGGAGGCTTACTCGGCGGCGGCCAGCAACAGCAGGGCGGCAAGCCGGCGCAGCAACAGCAGCAGAACCCGCTGGGCGGCGTGCTGGGCGGCATCTTGGGCGGCAAGAAACACTAGGGCCGTGCGCGCTGTGTGAAAAGAGTAGACCGGTGTGAAAGGGTAGAGCCTACCTGAGTGTAAAGTGGAGCGGGCCTTCAGGCCCGCGTCCATGCCGCATTATTCCTGCTTCGTATCAGGGCACGGCTTCAGTCGGGCCGATACGCGGCTCTTTAATGTCCCGAGCGGGCTTCAGCCCGCGCCAGCCGCCTGAACGAATCCTGCGGCTCGACTTGCCGTTCCGGCTCGCAATGCCAGCTATCTCAGGCACCACTGCCTCTCCACCAATGCTCCGCTACTCGCCCAATTTCTCGTCGCCGCGCGGGTGATACCCGTTGACGAAATCCGCCGCGCGCATCCGCTTCTTGCCTTCCATCTGCAGTTCGCCGACCACAAGCGCCGTGCCGTGCGCAAAGCCCAGCAGCAGCCGTTCATCCTCGATGCCGAAGTGTCCCGGCGCGATCGCGCTAGCCTCTGCTGCGGGCGTCGCGACGTGGATGTGCAGCATCTTCCCGCGAAATGTGGTGAACGCCCCCGGCCACGGTTGAAAGCCGCGCAGCCGGTTCCAAGCGTCGGCGGCGGTGCGCGAGAAATCCATCAGCCCGTCTTCGCGCTTCAGGATTGGCGCCAGCGTCGCCCGCGCCTCGTCCTGCGGAACGGGCGTGATTCTGCCGGCTTGCAATCCGGCCAGCGTGGCAATCATCAGCTCGGCGCCGGTCTGCGCCAGCCGCGGCGCCAGCGTCACCGCAGTGTCTTCCGGAGCGATGCGCTCTTCGGCCTGCAGCAGGATGTCGCCCGTGTCCAGCCCCGCATTGATGAGCATGGTGGTCACTCCGGTGACGGTCTCGCCGCTCGCAATCGCCCACTGGATAGGCGCGGCGCCCCGATATTTCGGCAGTAGTGAGGCGTGCAGGTTGATGTTGCCCAGCGGCGGCAGCTCGATCATCCATGGGGGAATGATCCGCCCATAGCCGACCACGATGATCGCCTGCGGCGCGATGGCCCACAACTGCTCGCGAAATTCGTCGTTGTTCTTGATCTTCTCCGGCTGAATGACCGGAAGATGAAGCTCAGCCGCCGCCTGCTTGACCGGCGAAGCTGCCAGCTCCATGCCGCGCCCGCTGGGGCGGTCGGGCTGCGTGACCACCAGCTGCACGCGAAATCCGGCGGCCACCAGCTTCTCCAGTGTGGGTACGGCGAAACGAGGAGTGCCGCAGAAGACGAGGTCAATCATAAAAACAGCGGCTAGCTACTAGCTACTACCGACAGCGACCAGTAAAGTCACACCGCACAGCATAAGCACGGTTGAAGGCCAAGCGCAGAATGCCGATCGTCAGTTGCGAGCTAGTAGCTAGCAGCTAGTCGCTAGTCGCTTTTTTCCTATTCATCCCGCTGACCATCCGCGTCACCGTGCTACGGGGCGCCAGGCGTAAGCCTTCGATGGCGGCGCGGTTCTTCCATCCCGGCACCACCAGCCGCTTGCCCTGCTTCATGCCTGCGTAGCCGGCGCGCGCCACTTCGCGCACATCCACCAGCAGCGGACTGCCCGCCACGTCTGCGCTGGATGTCCCTGCACGCGCCTGAAAACCCGTCTCCACCGGCCCGGGACACAGACAGGTGACGGTCGTGCCGGTGCCGCGCATCTCCTCCGCCAGCGCTTCGCTGAAGCTCAGCACGAAGGCTTTGCTGGCGTAATAAATGGACTGGTACGGCCCGGGCAGAAACGCCGCGACGCTGGCCACGTTCATAACCTTCCCTTCGCGTGCGCGCACCTGCGGCAGGAAGAGCTTGGTGAGGTGCACGAGCGCGACCATGTTCACCTGCATCATCTCGGCCTCGTGCTCCCAGTCGGTGGCGAGGAAGGGGCCGCTGCCGCCGAAGCCCGCGTTGTTCACCAGCACGTCGAGGACGATGCCCGCCTCCTGCAGCTCCTGGTAGAGCTCGACGGGCGAGGCGGGATGCGCCAGGTCCTTGGGCGAGATGCGCACTTCGATGTTGTGGCGCGCCTGCAGCTCGTCGCCAAGGGCGCGCAGCGCGCCGCGATTGCGCGCCACCAGCACCAGGCGGTAGCCCTCGGCGGCGAACAGACGCGCCAGCTCCAGCCCGATGCCGCTCGAGGCGCCGGTGATCAGCGCCGTCTTCGGAGCGAGAAATGGATTGCTTGCACCCACAAATCAGTTATAGCGGATTTCGGCAGGATGCGGCAGGGATGGCGCCATACATGTCAGATGCCGTGCAGCCAGCCGATCGCCTCATCGTGATGGCGCGCCCATCTCCGGCGCTGGTCGGACCCGCGAATGCCGCGCGGCCGAAGCCGTGCAGCCTGTGCATCGAACCTGCGTCGCAGTAGCGGGCGCCTACCTGGCTGCGCTCTTCACCTTCGATCCCGACTGGAGGAAGGTCACGAT
>Ga0070731_10005684_pt1 | contig 10195 bp, 5 predicted proteins | sample Coa_R1_2_FD_66448 | JGI IMG/M metagenome (GOLD analysis project Ga0070731, IMG submission 66448) | Surface soil microbial communities from Centralia Pennsylvania, which are recovering from an underground coalmine fire - Coalmine... | ecosystem: Environmental > Terrestrial > Soil > Unclassified ... | reverse complement strand
TTTTCGAGGATTTGCAATGCCCGATGTGCCGGCGCACAGCTCCTTTGGTCGAGCAGGCGTCGAAGACGTATAAGATTCCGGTGGTGCGCCACGATTTTCCGCTGCCCATGCACAACTGGTCATATCAGGCGGCGGTGATGGCGCGGTATTTCGACACGATCTCCAAGTCAGTGGGCAACGAATTTCGCGACTACATTTTCGAAAACCAGCTGGAGATCGATCCGCAGAACCTGCGGTCGTATGCCGAGAAATTTGCCGGCGCGCATAAAGCGGAGTTGCCCTTCATTATTGATCCCAGCGGGAAACTGGCGGCGGAGGTCAATGCCGACCGCGATCTGGGTAAAGCGATCAAACTCGATCACACGCCCACCGTGTACGTAGTGAGCAGCCGCAATCCTAGCCGGCCGTATGTCGAAGTCAAAGATAACAACCAGCTCTATTCGACGATTGACGCGATGATGAAGGAGTAGGACAAGGACGTTGGAACCTTGCCACTTCACTGCTACGAACCTTGCCAGCAGCTGGTCTAGGCTTTCTGAACAATTTACAGGGTTTCGGTTTACAGGGTTTCGGTGAGAATTATCTGACGGGGCTGCTAGCGAGGCACCTTGAAGATGATGCTGACCTGGGTCTGCATCTCGACGGGCTCGCCATTGAGCAGATAGGGCTTGTACTTCCACTGTTTGACGGCGTCGGTGGCGGCCTTGGTCAGTTGCGAGTCGCCGCTCAATACTTTCACCTGCGAAATATCACCATTCTTGGAAATTGTTGCCATCAACTCGACGGTACCTTCGACTCCCAAACGCAAGGCACTCGGGGGATAGGTGGGCGGAACCTTCTTGATGAGCAATCCGCGGGAGACTCCCTGAGAGACGCTTACCGTTTGCAGTGTGGGCTTAAGGCTGGTACCGGTGGTGGAAATAAAAGTTGGCGGCGGAGTAGCGGCTGAGGGAGCTGCCATCGCGCTCAAGCTGGGTGCGGGAGCGTCCGATCCGACCTTGGGATGCGCGGATGGAGCCTTCCCGCCCTTGACCATCAGAGGGGCGGGGGCGGGCTCGTCGGCTTCCTCCGGCTGATTCGACTTGGCTGGGTTGGAAGCAGTCGGCTTGCCAGGTTTCCCCGTCGGGGCCGAATCGCCTTTCGCCGCCGCTTCAAACTCGTCCTGCAATTTCTTCGGAGTTGGAACCGCTTCGACTTCCTGACTCGGAGCAGACGATACCGCGGCCTTCGCTGCGGGCGGCTGTGGGGCCGGCTTCGCGGGTTGAGGTGCGGAGGCAGGTGTGCTCGCCGATGGTGCGTTGTCGGTCGCAGGTTGATCGGAGGACTTCTGGAAGTGGGTCCAGCCGAAGTACAGGCTGATCGCGATGATGATCGCGGCAGCAATGCCGATGAAAATCTTTTTGCTTCCGCCACCGGATTCTTCCGCTGTGTCTGCGGCACCGAACGTGAACGTGGGCGCCGATCCTACGACCGCCGTGGATTCCGGTTTGGGTTGGGAGTCGACGGAAAGAATGTCGTCTTCCGAATCATTGTCCGCAAATTTTTCCGGGATGGATGGTTTCGCGGAGACTAGAGGTGCGGATACTTCGCGCGCCGGAGCTGCTGCGCTGGCTGCGCCGCTGCCGCCGACTGTCGGGAAGCTGGATTTAGAGGCGGCTGGTGGCGCGGAAGCCGTAACTGGAGCGTTCTCGCTCGAGGCCGCGGCTTGATCCGCAAACGCAGCCAGAGCAGCGGAAACTTCGTGGTCGATGCCAAGCAGATCGTCATCTTGCGTGGATGAGGTTGCGCTCGCCGCTGCGGCAATAGGCCATGCTGGCGTTGGCCTCGCGACCGGAAGCTCCGGTGCAGCCGGAATTGCGCGAACCGGCTCAACTTTTGCGGGCTCTGGTTTTAGCGGCTCTAGCTTTATCGACTCTGGAACTGGCTTGGGAACTGCGGGTCTGCTCGCTCCCGTTGCGGGTGGAACTGCCGAAGCTCCGGCTTTGCCGGGTTCGCTCTTGCGCAGCAATCCGCGCGCGACCCGCAATGTGCCCTTCGCTTGTTCGATGTTGATGGGTTTGGTCAGGACGAGGTTGGCGCCAATGCGGAACGCTTTTGCGACCCCGGCCTGACCTTCCACTACGGCGACGGCAAGCGACGTCTGGTTGGACGTCGAGTTGCGCGCGCTCTTGAACAACAAGGTGGCATTCTGCTCGTTATCGCAGTCCACCACAACAGCGTCGAAGTGTTGGCTCATCAGCTTCTTGACCGCGGCGAAGGGTTCGGCGCAGGGCTCGACGGCAAACTCCAACTCGCTCAGGACTTGTGTCACTGTGCGGGCAGTTTTTTCATCGGGACAGAAGAGAAGAGCTGTGTAACCCATACATGGCCATGGTAGGTACAGCGGTAAGGAGCGGCAAGTTACGCTGGTAATTCAAAAAGAGCACAGGCCCTCAAGGGCGGCTTACCTAGTGCACCCTAACGCGGCCCTTAAGGGCCACTCTTCCACGGTGCTGTCAAACGAGAGTGACAATTGCATCGCATACAATGGCTCCGGCATGCGCTTGCCTCTGTGGCTCAAGATCGGTTGGACTGCGTGGCTGCTGGTGTGGGCGCCGGTCTATTGGCGGCAATATGGCGCGCAGAACTTTCTCTTCTTTTGTGACATAGGAAATATTCTGATCGGCGTTGGGTTATGGCTAGAGAGCCCGTTGATTTTTTCGTGGTCGGCTTGCGGGCTGCTGATCTTTCAATCGCTATATACCGTCGATCTCCTGAGTGCCGTACTCGCGCATCGTCATTTGATTGGCGGTACCGAGTACATGTTCGATCCGGGGTTGCCGCTGACGATCCGCCTGCTGAGCTTGTTTCACGTCGCAACCCCTCCCCTGCTTCTTTGGGCGATCTGGCGATTGCGGTACGATCCGCGGGGTTGGAAAGTGCAGACGTTGATGACGTGGGTGGTGATCCCCGTGAATTTTTTCTGGCGGCCGGAGGCGGATGTGAACTGGGTGCGCGGGCTGTTCTTTCACGAGCAGCACACCGTTCCCGGATGGATTTACCTGCTGACCTACCTCGTTTGTGTGCCACTGGTGATTTACTTCCCGACGCACTTGTTTTTGTGGTGGCTGTCGCGGAGGTGGGTCGGTCGAATGCCGACTCTGTCATCCTGAGCGGAGACGGGGCCGGGTGAAGTGATTAGGCGGACTGGAAGGATCCCTACCCTATTCGATCTTCCCATGCGCAATCGAACCATCCAGTGCGGATGTGCAGAACACAAACGCCGAACGCTGGTAGGGATCCCTCGACTTCGCTCGGGATGACAACTCTTGGTGGACGAAAAATTTAGAAAGCGAAGACCTATCTAGCGGCCCTTGCCTGATCCATCCGAGGGCTTGGCCGTCGTTGACTCTGGCGGCGGGTATTGGATCGATCCCTTAAATGTGGCGATGTCATCCTGGTGAAAATCTGGGAACGGCAAATTCTTGTCATCGCGCAATTGCGCGATCTTCTTTGCGGCATCGTCGGCTTTTTGTTCATCGACCCCGGAATCGCGCTTCAGGTAAAGCGTCTGGGATGGAAGCGCCAGCGCGCCGCCAGAATTTTCCATGATGTCCATCATGCGAAGCAGCAGGTCTTCGCGGATGGCGGCGTACTCGTTGAAGTCGCGCGTCAGAATGTACGAGAGAACTTCCATACTGAGCGAAGTGCCGGCGATGTCGATGAGGCGAACGCGGACGGTTTGCGTTTCGACCTTGGCGTGGCTGTAGAGCAGTTTGCGGACTTCCGAGAGAACGAAGCGGACGTGATCAGCCTTGCTTTCAGGGCGAAGGCCGAGAGTGGTTTTGAATAGGATCTTGTCGCGGCGGCTGAAATTCTCGAGGTTAATGGTCGCGACCGTGCCGTTGGGAATGGCGACGAGCGTTCTCTCTTCGGTGCGGATGCGGGTGGAACGGAGGCCGATGTCCTCCACGGTGCCAGTGCGGTCGCCGAAGCGGCAGGTGTCGCCCACGCGGAAGACTTCATCGGCAAGAACCGAGACGCCGCCAAAAAGATTCGCAATGGTCTGCTGCGCACCAAATCCAATGGCCAGGCCGCCGATGCCGAGGCCGGCGAGGAAGGTGCTCATGTTAAAGCCGAGACTGCCCAGCACGGCAAGAATGCCGAGGATAAAGATGATGGACTTGAGCATGCGCTCGCCCAGCAGCATGAGCGATCCGGTGCCGGCAAGTCCGCGGGAAAGAGCGCGCAGGCGCACGCGCCGCAAGGACCAGCGTACGACGCGCCACACGATCCAGGTAGCGCTGGCGATCAGCGCGACGGATGTGACCTGGTAATAGTAGTGCCGGGACAACAAGGGCAGGCGAAGATAAACCACGCCCCATTGATGTATGAGAGTGCCGGTCAACAACCATGCGGGGCCGGAGACCGATCGCCAATTCGCCACATCCAACTGGCCGCGACGGCGCGCCCACCAGCGCACCGGAATTTCCAGGATCGTGAGGATGAGCCATCCCAGACCGGCGGCAACAGGCGCATAGAGCACTAATGCCAGCCACTGCCATAAGGGCACTCCGGCTAGTTGATGCTTCACCAGGAAGGCCGGAAGTTTTCCAGCGACCTGGCGCGCCTCGACCTGATCAGAGAGTTCGGGAAGTTTGGCGAGAGTATCGGAGGAGATCAGCCAGACCTTGCCGGCGCTGGGATCGGAAACGCGGACTAGATCGAGATCAACGTCCACATCCCCAGCAGCCATCGTGCCCAATCTCTGCCGGCCCAGCGGCACTCCCTCCTGTGGGAGTCCCTCCGGCTGGTTGTATTGGCTGAGGTGGCCAGTGAAAGCATGGTCGAGGGCAAATTTGAGCTTGCTCGCGGTGGCCTCGCCTTCGGACTGACGACGGGCGGGGCTCATCTGCAGGTATTGCGCGGCGATGCTGTTGTCTCCGGCCTGCGCGGACTTTAGAAATCCGAGGATGGAGTTTGAAGGAGTGTTGCGGCCCAGGGGATCATTGGGCTGATTCGCCGAGCTGGCGGCTCCAGCGGGCTGCAGTACCTGCGTGATGGAGCTCTGCGCCACGAGGGGCAGGCTGAGAGCAGCAAACAGTACGCAACGCAACCTGGATTTGCGAATGGAAGACATCATTCTTGTTTAGTCGAATGGCGCTCTGGGATCGAAGCCAAGATCGATCAAGCCATTGTATCGAAGCTGGCTCAGGTTACGTGGGGACGCTCATCCCCGCTTCGGCCGGTAAATATGCGTGCTGGTGCCGAAGAAGAGTTCCGCTGATTCCATCACCGTTTCTGACAGAGTGGGGTGAGGATGGATGGTCAATGCGATATCTTTGGCTAGCGCGGCCATTTCAATAGCGAGGACACCCTCGGCGATCATCTCGCCCGCACCGGCTCCGACGATGCCGACGCCGAGCACGCGCTCGGTCGCCGGATCGAAAATCAGCTTGGTCATGCCCTCGGGACGATCGATGGTGGTGGCGCGCCCGGAAGCGGCCCAGGGAAATTTCGCGACCTTGATCTCACGATTTTCTTTTTGCGCTTGCGTCTCCGTTAATCCTGCCCACGCAACTTCTGGATCCGTAAAGACCACCGCAGGAATCGCATTGGGCTCGAAGGCCACTTTGTGCCCGGCGATGGCTTCGGCGGCGGTGCGTCCTTCGTGCGAGGCTTTGTGCGCTAGCATCGGCTCGCCGACTACGTCACCGATCGCCAAGATCGAGGGGTCGCCGGTCTGCAATTGATTGTTGACCTCGATGAATCCCTTGGCGCCAACCTTGACCTGAGTCTTCTCAAGGCCGGGGATTTCTGAGTTCGGCTTGCGTCCGACTGAGACCAGAACACGGTCAAAAACCTTCTCCTGCTGGGTGCCGTCCTGAGCTTTTAATGTGGCGCGAATCGAACTGCCCTCGTCCTTCACCGCGGCGACCGTGGTGTTCAGAAGGATTGACTCAAACATTTTTTCCAGACGCTTGTGCAGTGGGAGCACGAGATCACGGTCTGCACCGGGGAGCAAGCCGGGAAGCATTTCAACGACGGTCACGCGCGTGCCGAGGGAGGCATAGACGGAGCCGAGTTCGAGGCCGATGTAGCCTCCGCCGACAACCAGCAGGCTTCCGGGGATGTCTTCGAGGTTCAGGGCGCCGGTGGAGTCCATCATGCGCGGGGTTTCGAGTTTCAGCGCGGGGACGATCGCCGGACGCGATCCCGTGGCGATGATGATGCGGTCGAAGGTCAGCGTTTCTTCCGTGCCGTCGGATTTCTTCACTTTCAGCGTCGTGGAATTTTCAAATGACGCGCGCCCTTGCACGTAATGAACTTTGCGCTGCTTCGAGAGGATGCCGAGACCGCCCGTGAGTTTCTTGACTACGTTTTCTTTGAATGAGCGAAGGCGGGCGAGATCGATTTTCGGCGCGGCGAATTCGATGCCCCAGTCCTTTGCCTGATGAGATTCTTCGATCAACTTCGCAATGTGCAGCAGGGCTTTCGAGGGGATGCAGCCGCGGTAGAGGCAGACTCCGCCGGGATTCATCTCGGGATCGATGAGGGTGACGGTCATGCCGAGATCGGCGGCGAGGAATGCAGCGGCGTAGCCTCCAGGGCCGGCACCGATTACGGCGATGCTTAAATTTGTCGTTTCAGGCATTGGCTTTCAAAGGCGTTTAGCCACGAAGGACAGGAAGGTACACGAAGGAAATCCCTCGTGAAGCTTCGTGTCCTTCAAGGTTTACGGTTTTGATTTTCATCCTTGCACGCTTAACAGGAACGGCTGCTCGAAGGCTTCCGCGACCCAGCGCAGGAAACGGGCGGCATCGGCACCGTCGATCAACCGATGATCGTAGGAGAGCGACAGCGGCAGAATCAGCCGCGGCTCGAATTTCCCGTTGATCCACTCCGGCTCCATGCGGGAGCGAGAAAGGCCTAGGATCGCCACTTCCGGGTGATTGACGATCGGAGTGAATCCGATTCCGCCAATGCCTCCCAGGTTCGTGATGGTGAATGTGCCGCCTTCCATATCAGCGGCAGTTAGTTTTTTATCGCGGGCTTTCTTCGAGAGCTGCGACAACTCAACCGCCAGCTCAACGATGTTCTTTTTGTCTACGTCGCGAATCACCGGGACCAGCAGGCCGCGATCGGTGTCGGCGGCCACGCCGATGTTGATGTACTGCTTGTAAACGATCTCTTCTTTTTCGACGTCGATGCTGGCATTGAACTGCGGGAAAACTTTGAGGGCCGCTGCGCAAACTTTCAGAGCGATGGCCGTGATGGTCATCTTGCCACCGGCTTCTTCCGCCTTGGGAGCGAAGCGGGCACGAAGTTGCTCGAGCTCGGTAACGTCGGCGCGGTCTTGCTGAGTGACGTGAGGGATCGTGTTCCACGCTTCAACCAGATGCTCCGCCGTTTTGCGGCGAACGCCACGCATGGAGACGCGCTCGATCTTTCCCCATTTTGCAAAATCGGGAAGCTGAGGAGGGGCGAGGTGTCCGGCGCGCGGCGCGGATTGAGCCGCGGTGGAGAGCAACGCCTTGGCGTGAGCCTTGACGTCGTCTTCGCTGACGCGCCCTCCGGGGCCAGAGCCCTTGACTTCGTAGATGTCGACGCCGACTTCGCGCGCCAAGCGGCGCACGTGCGGCGCTGCCGGAACCGGCTGGCGATGTTCGGTGCCTGCGACTTTCCCCAACTGAGCGGGCATGCTGAAAGCCGGGACGCCCTGCTGAGGTTGATCCGGGGGCAGCGCTTGTTCTTCCGTTTTGCCTTCCGCACGAATGGCAGCCTGAAACGCCAAACGCGCTCCGTGCTGGCCCGAGACGTGCTCGACCGGACTGGTGCGCGGACGCTGTGGAGTTGGTGTCGCTGCTGCTCCGCCTTCCAGGGTAAAGATTACCTGGCCTACCTTGATCTTCTCGCCTTCTTTAACCTTTATCTCTTTGACGACGCCGCTCACCGATGATGGCACTTCGACGACTGCTTTGTCGGTCTCGAGCTCCATGACCGGCTGGCCTTCGGAAACTTTCGCGCCGGGAGCGATCATCAGCCGAACTAGATCGCCTTGCGTAATGTTTTCGCCGAGTTCGGGCAGCTTGAATTCGCTGGCGCCAGATGTGGCGGTCGGAGCCGAGACGGGACTATCCGCCGCCGGCACTACAGGCTGCGGTTTAGGCGCTGCAGGAGCGGGCTTTTGCGGGGCGGCTGCGGGTTGAGAGGCAGCTTGGGCGGCCGCGGAGGACTGAGCGTTCGCGGGCGCGGATTTTGCTTCAGCTCCATCGACAGTGAAGATGACTTGGCCGACCTTGATCTTGTCGCCTTCTTTGACCCGAATTTCTTGGACGGTTCCACTGACGGACGAAGGAACCTCGACCACCGCCTTGTCGGTTTCCAGTTCCATGACCGACTGGCCGGCGTTGACCGTGGCGCCTGGCGCGACCATGAGGCGCACCAGATCTCCTTGCTCGATGTTTTCTCCCAGCTCGGGAAGTTTGAATTCAATCACCGCGTTTGATCCTTTGGGTGTTCTCTTTCGCCCCTTCGGGGCTGAGTGATTTGCGCTCTTGACCCACGGCTTGCGCCGTGGGCTGCATTCTTTCGCCGCTTCGCGGCTGATCTAGCTGACCGCCGGGTTTGCTTTCTCCGGATTGATTTCCAGTTCCTTGATGGCACGCTTTACGACGTCGGTGCCAATTTTGTTTTCGCGAGCTAGAGCGCCCAACGTTGCCAGCACGATGTGTTTTGCGTCCACTTCGAAAAAGTCGCGCAACGCGGCACGGCTTTCGCTGCGACCGAAACCGTCCGTCCCGAGCGATACCAGCTGTCCCGGTACCCACTTGCCGAGACTTTCTGGCAGAACTTTCATGTAGTCGGAGGCCGCGATGAACGGGCCTGGCGCATCTTTCAGCGTCTGCGTCACGTAGGGAACCTTGGCTGCTTCACCCGGATGCAGCATGTTCCAGCGCTCGGAATCGTTGGCATCGCGATAGAGTTCTTTGTAGCTGGTCACGCTCCACACATCGGCGCCGACTCCATATTTCTCTTCCAGAATCTGCTGCGCTTTCAGAACCTCGTACATGATGGTGCCACTGCCCAGCAACTGCGCCCGCAACTTGGCGTCGTTCTTGGCCGAGGCTTTGAAGCGGTACAGGCCTTTCAGCACGCCTTCGCGGATATTGTCTCCCGCGGGCATCTCCGGCATCGGGAGAGGCTCGTTGGTGACGGTCAGATAGTAGAAGATGGATTCCTGATTGATGTACATCCGCTTGATGCCATCTTGAATGATGATGCCGATCTCGTAGGCGAACGCGGGATCGTAGGCATGCAGGTTGGGAACGGGCAGCGCGAGAACGTGGCTGTGACCGTCCTGATGCTGGAGACCTTCGCCGGCCAGAGTCGTGCGTCCCGCCGTTCCGCCGATTAGGAATCCGCGGCAGCGCATGTCAGCGGCGGCCCAGATCAGGTCGCCGATGCGTTGAAATCCGAACATCGAGTAATAAATAAAGAAGGGGATGGTCGGAATGCCGTGGTTGGCGTAGGCCGTGCCAGCCGCGATGAACGAGCACATCGAGCCTGACTCGGTGATGCCCTCTTCCAGGATCTGGCCGTTCTTGGCTTCCTTGTAATAAAGAAGAGTGTCCATGTCGACCGGCTCATAGTTCTGGCCGACGCTGGAATAGATTCCGACCTGACGGAATAGAGCTTCCATGCCGAAGGTGCGCGCTTCGTCGGGCACGATGGGTACGATATATTTTCCCAGCTCTGGATCGCGCAGCAGCTTGGCCAGCAGCCGCACGAACACCATGGTGGTCGAGACCTCGCGGCCCTCGGTACCTTTGTGAAATTCCTCGAAGTGCGACTCGGGGAACGACTTGAGCGGCGTGGCGCGAAGTTTGCGCTGCGGCATGTATCCGCCCAGTGACTCGCGGCGCGCCTGCATGTACTTGATCTCGGCACTGTCGTCGGTCGGACGGTAGAACGGGGCGAGGTGCAACTCGTCGTCGGGAATAGGAATGCCGAAGCGGGACCGGAACATCTCCAGTTCGTCGTCGTTCAGCTTTTTCTGCTGGTGAGTGATGTTCTTGCCTTCACCAGCTTCACCCAGGCCGTATCCCTTAATCGTCTTGGCCAGAATGATCGTGGGCGATCCGGTGTGATCGACCGCCGCGCGATAGGCCGCATGCACCTTGATGGGATCGTGCCCGCCCAGCCGCATGCGCGC
>Ga0070731_10005683_pt1 | contig 10198 bp, 8 predicted proteins | sample Coa_R1_2_FD_66448 | JGI IMG/M metagenome (GOLD analysis project Ga0070731, IMG submission 66448) | Surface soil microbial communities from Centralia Pennsylvania, which are recovering from an underground coalmine fire - Coalmine... | ecosystem: Environmental > Terrestrial > Soil > Unclassified ... | reverse complement strand
ATATAATCGCCGCCGGATTCTTTAAAATGTGTTCCCAATTCCGCGTATGCGAAGGCACCGAATAAAGCAAGCAATCCGCCGGCAAACCACAGCAATAAAATAGTCCAGGTACTTTGCACTTTTGACAACTGAAACCCCACGCTCGTAAAGACACCCGTGCCGATCATGTTGGCGACCACAATGGCGGAGGCAGTGAAGATTCCAATTTTCTTTTTCAAATTATTGGTTAGGTTTTGGGATTTATTTTCTCCCCCGGAGCGCCGGCGCGACGATTGATGCGGCATCCTTTTGTTTCTTCGCGCCTTTGCAGGAATTTTGTTTTTGCGCGAAATATCATTTCGCCGATTCTTTTTCAAATGCTTCGTCTGTCAATAAATTTTTTCCGTCAGCCGCAGCGGTCGCCAGTTCATCACAGCGATTGTTGTGCGGATTATCCGCATGACCCCTTACCCATTTAAAGGCAATGTTATTTTTCTGCTGCAGCTCATAAAACCTCAGCCACAGGTCTTTATTTTTTTTACCTCCTTTGAAATCGGTGACAATCCATTTTTTTAACCAGCCTTCTTCAATGGCTTTTACAACATATTGACTGTCGGAATAAATCTGTATATCAAGACCGTCTTTTGTCAATGCTTCTAATCCGGCAATGACAGCCATTAATTCCATTCGGTTATTGGTGGTTCGGCGATAGCCGGCAGACAATTCCTTTTCTTTCCCTTTCCAGATCAATATCGTTCCATAGCCGCCGCGACCCGGGTTCCCCCGAGAGGCGCCGTCAGTATAGATGATCAATGGGTCTTTGTGCAAGGTTGAAAATTAGACATGTAAAATAAGCAATAAGGATTACGAAAGTAATCTTCTATTCAGAAATTATCCATCAAACCTGTATCACCCCTGTTTTGAATTCAGGCATTTCAGGATTATTGCTCGCTGCCTGTAATCCTGCTCCGATCAGTTTGCGTGTATCCATGGGGTCAATGATGGCATCTATCCATAACCGTGAGGCGGCGTAGTATGGAGATGTTTGCTTATCATATCGGTTTTTGATCTCATCCAACAATTTCTTCTCTTCTTCAGGCTCTATCAGTTTGCCTTTTGCCTTAAGTGAACTGACTTGTATTTGTAACAATGTTTTGGCTGCCTGGTCCCCGCCCATCACGGCAATTTTCGCCGAAGGCCATGCGAAGATAAAACGGGGATCATAGGCTTTGCCGCACATGGCATAGTTGCCTGCGCCGTAAGAATTGCCGATGATGATGGTGATCTTTGGCACCACTGAATTGGCTACGGCATTGACCATTTTTGCCCCGTCTTTGATGATACCGGCTTGTTCGCTGCGGCTGCCAACCATAAAACCGGTGACGTCCTGCAGAAAAACCAACGGAATTTTTTTCTGGTTACAATTCATGATAAATCGTGCGGCTTTATCTGCGCTGTCATTGTATATCACGCCGCCCATTTGCATTTCTCCTTTTTTACTTTTTACCATTTTGCGCTGGTTTGCCACAATGCCGACAGACCATCCTTCAATCCGTGCATAACCGCATAACATGGTTTTGCCGTAGTCTTTTTTGAATTGATCGAAGGAAGAATCATCCACAATGCGTTCAATGATTTCAAGCATGTCATAAGGTTTTGAAGCATCCAGGGGAATGATGCCGTATAGATCTTCCATGTTTTTCTTCGGAGCTAACGGTGATGAGTAATTGAAGATTGGGATTTGCTGATCCTGTCCGAGTTTGGAAAATATTCTTTTGATGTGATCCAGGCATTCTTCTTCGGTCTTGAACCGGTAATCCGCAATGCCGGAAATTTCTGTATGTGTTATCGCCCCTCCAAGGGTTTCTGTGTCGACATCTTCACCGATCGCGGCTTTCACCAGATAAGGTCCTGCAAGATACACAGACCCATTCCCCTCCACCATCAATGTTTCGTCGCTCATAATGGGCAGGTAAGCGCCTCCTGCAACACATGCGCCCATAACTGCAGCAATTTGCGTGATGCCCATCGCGCTCATGCGGGCGTTATTCCGGAAGATGCGGCCAAAATGTTCTTTGTCGGGAAAAATCTCGTCCTGCATGGGCAAAAAAACGCCGGCACTGTCAACCAGGTAAATAACCGGCAAATTATTTTCCATGGCAATCTCCTGCATCCGCAGATTTTTCTTTCCGGTAATCGGGAACCATGCTCCTGCTTTTACCGTTTGATCATTGGCAAGAATCACGCATTGGCGATTGCTGACATACCCGATGCCTGCAACTGTTCCGCCGGCAGGACATCCACCCTGTTCTTCATACATTTCGTATCCGGCAAATGCACCGATCTCGATAAAAGAAGAATTTTCATCAATCAGATAATTGATGCGTTCCCTGGGAGTGAGCTTGTTTTTTTCATGTTGCTTCTCGATCGCTTTTTTTCCGCCGCCCAAGGCAATTTTTTCAAACCGGTTTTTCAACTGGCTTAATGCCATCTTCATTGAATCTTCGTTTTTATTAAATTCCAGGTTCATAGCAAACAATTAAATTAACATGCAATTTATGACGATGCAGTAATATTGGCATATTTTTAATACCATGGACAGGAAAAGAAAAATTACCTGGATCGTTCTCATTATCGCAGCCATTGCCATTAAAATATTTTCTTTGTTTCCGACTGCGGTTGAGCATTATTATTCATCCGGGATTTACCCGGTTGTTTCACGAACACAGAGAATATTGCTTGGCTGGATCCCGTTCAGCGCCGGGGATATTTTTTATGCTGCTATTTTTATCTGGATACTGGTCAGGCTGGTCTCTTTTCTGAAAAAACTTTTTCTGCGACGACTGACACGGGCATATTTTTTATACGTGGTACGAAGAATAATTTTCTTGTGCTTGTGGATCTATATTCTTTTTAACCTGACCTGGGGATTGAATTACAACCGTCTTGGCATTGCTTACCAATTGCAGCTTGACGTAAAACCTTATTCGACTGCCGAGTTGAAAGAAACCCTGCAAATGATCGTTGACAGGTTGAATGAAACGGATTCCATGGCACACGTTGATAGACCGGAGCTGACAAACAAACATTTTTTATTTAGGGAGGCCGTGGTGTCCTATCATGATCTTGAAAGGCAAAATAATTTTTTCGCCTATCATTCACCGTCAGTTAAATCTTCCATATTCAGCTATGCCGGAAATTATCTCGGGTTCACCGGCTATTACAATCCGTTTTCCGGCGAGGCACAGGTAAACACAACCGTTCCCATGTCCATCGAACCCTTTACCACCTGTCATGAAATGGGTCACCAGCTTGGATATGCCAAAGAAAATGAAGCCAATTTTTCGGGCTATCTCGCTGCAAAATCTTCAGATAATGTGGCATTCCGGTACTCCGTGTATTTCGATATGTACCTGTATGCTGCCCGCGGCTTGTATGTACGGGATTCCAACCTGGTAAAGAATTATCGTGATCAGCTCCATCCCGCTGTCAGGAATGACTATAAGGAACTGAGGATTTTTTTTAAAAAATATCAAAATCCCATCGACCCTTATATCGGCCGGCTGTACGGAAGATTTTTACAGGCGAACCAGCAACCGCAGGGGTTGATGAGTTATGACGAAGTGATCGCCTGGCTGATTGCCTATTATAAAAAATATGGGAAACAAGCAATGTGAGCTGCGGCAACGTTAACGGGTGATCTGCTGATCAAAACGAATTCTTCCACATCATGCTCTCGACCGGTTTGTCGATCTGCCCGCTGTATTTGGCATTTTTTTTCTCGTTGTATTTCACTTCAATTTCACCGACAACAGGGAAATAAATTAATTGCCCGATGGGCATTCCTTTATAAACTTTGACGGGCTGTTTCACGGAAATTTCCAGCGTCCAGTTGCCGCAGAAGCCAACATCGCCTTTCCCCGCGGTAGCGTGTATGTCAATACCCAGCCGGCCGGTGGAGGATTTTCCTTCCAGAAACGGAACGTGGGCATGCGTCTCTGTATATTCCCCTGTTACGCCGAGATAAAAAATATGCGGGTATAAAACAAAACCATCATCGGGGATTTCGAAATAATTGATGAGGTTATGTTTTTTGGCATCCAATATGTGTTCATTATATGTTGCCAGCCATTTCCCGAGATGCACATCATAGGAATTACTGCCTAAGCACTCCCTCGAATAAGGTACAATTTTAATCGTTCCCTTTTCAATTTCGCCGAGAATGCTTTTGTCGCTCAGGATCATGTTAATTTGTTTATTCGTTAATTTGTAAAAATAATTTTTTCGCTTTTCACTTTCTTGTTTTTATTCAATAACATGCCGCTGTTTTATCAACATAATATTAACGAAGCCACCAAGCTGGGTGTCTGGCGCATTGAAGAGCCCGAGGATTTTTTTTTAGAGAAAGTTCCCCTGCAAAATAATGTATCACATCCATATAAAAAATTGCAGCATCTGGCGGGGAGATATGCGCTGACGGCTTTGTTTGATGATTTCCCACTGGAAGAAATTGTCATTGCTGATACTAAAAAACCATTTTTGGAGAATGAGAAATATCATTTCTCCATTTCACACAGCGGCAATTTTGCCGCTGTAATCGTCAGTTCAAAAAACAGGGTAGGGGTAGACATCGAGCTGATCACCCCGCGCATCAAACATATCTCTGACAAATTCTTAAACGAACAAGAAAAAAAATACATTGTTGGTTTGGTTGATGTTCCTCAGGTTCAGCTTGAACTGATGACCGTTTACTGGAGCGCGAAAGAAGCCATATTCAAATGGTATGGAATCGGCGAAATTGATTTCAGGATGCACATGGAAATAACTGATGTTAAGCATAATCGCAATAACGGCATGCTGGAATGTATTTTTAAAAAGGAGGAACCTGTCTCCCTGGATGTGTACTACCGCCTGATGAATGGCTTTGTTGTTGCGTGGGTTTGCACCTGAGGTCTCCCCCTCAAAAGAATCCGGATCTTGCTGGCGTATATCTTTCTCCGGCTCAAGCCCGGCTTTATGCTGATGAGGTGATTTGACAAAACTGATCCCGGTTTTCTGCTGAGCAGACCGCTTGCCTGGCCATGATTGACGGCTCACCTTGGTTCTACGGCTCATTTCGGTTTTAGTATCCGTATCTTGGCATTTTGTTTTAATCTTCTTTACAATGATATTTTTTTCAGCCATTCCCTGGTGGTTCACGCCGGCTTCAGCAGCAGGCAAGAAAATAATGATCCTGAGCAAAAAATTCAATAAATTTAATGTTGATTGAATAGTTTATACTGTTCGCTTTGTCCGAATAATAAATGAAATGTATTAGTTTTCTCCATACTCAACTGCTTACAAGATGACCCGGATAAAAACAGCAGATTTGCTGCGAAGAAAATTCCTAAAAAAAAATATTGATCCTGGTTCGGCGGGTGAACCAAAACAATCATTTTTTAGCCTGATGATGTGGGCCATCAGGCTGGCACGGCCCTATAAAAAATGGGTATTTATCATTCTTCTTGCGATGTTGATTGAAACGGTGGCAAGTCTTGCCACTCCCTGGCCGCTTAAAATAATCATTGATAATGTGGTTGGTCAGCATGCTTTGCCACAATGGTTAAGCTGGATGGAATTTACGCGCCAGCATGAAAGCAAATTTAAACTTGCGGCGATTGCTGCTGTTTTTTTTGTGGTGATAACCATCATTGGTTCCTTGTCCAGCTACCTGGAAAATTATTATAACGAAAGTGTTGCGCAATATGTCGCCAATGATATAAGAAAGAAAATGTATCATCATCTTCAGTTTCTTTCCCTTGCTTATTATGACTCTCATCAAACGGGAAAGCTGTTAAGCACCATTACGGCAGATGTCGCCACCATACAGGATTTTGCGTCATCCACCTTACTCGGCATCCTGGTGGATGCACTGACCATAGCGGGAATGCTGGTCATCATGTTTTACATTAACCCGGGCTTTACCCTTATAGCCATAGCGGTGATGCCCTTCCTGCTTTTTTTTGTTATCCGTTTTAAAAAAGCCATGAAAAAAGCGACCCGCGAAGTAAGAAAGGACCAAAGCACCATGTTCACGGTATTGCAGCAAGGATTGGAATCGATCCGCGCGGTAAATGCGTTTGGCAGGCAAAAACTGGAAGAAGACAGGCTAAACAAAGTGAGCAGAGAAACCATCGAAGCTTCACTTCATGCCAGAAAGATCAAGTCCGCCCTTTCGCCCATTGTAACCATCGTTGTTTCTGTTTGTACGGCGCTGGTCCTCTGGCGGGGAACTGACCTGGTGCTGACAAAAGTGATGACGGTTGGCGCGCTGACCGTTTTTCTCTGGTACATGAATAAATTCTTCAGTCCTATACAGGATCTTGCAAAAATGGCTACTGCTGTTGCGCAGGCAACGGTGGCTTTGGAAAGAATACAAACCATTCTTGATACGGATTCTTCGATACCCCAGAAACCCAATGCCAGGGACCCGGGCAGGGTACAGGGTAACATCATTTTTGATAAAGTTTGTTTTGCTTACGATAAAGAATCACCCATTCTTCACAACACGGATTTTACCATTGCAAGCGGACAGCGGATCGGGATCTGTGGGCCTACCGGCAGCGGCAAATCGACGGTCGTCAGCCTGATCGCGCGTTTTTATGATCCCACCGCAGGGCGCATACTGATTGACGGCATAGATATTTCTGATTACGTTATCGATAAACTGCGCAGCCAGATTGGATTTGTTTTGCAGGATACTGTTTTATTTTTCGGCTCCATCCGTGAAAACATTGCTTATGGAAAACCCGAAGCCACGGACCAGGAGATCATAGAAGCAGCCAGACTTGCGCACGCTGATGAATTCATAAGTAAAATGCCGCACGGATATGATACGCTTGTCGGAGAAAGGGGCGTTACGCTTTCCGGCGGGCAAAAGCAACGCATCGGTATTGCCCGGGCGATCGTTCGCAATTCACCGATCCTTATTCTGGATGAACCAACTGCTTCGCTGGATACAGAATCCGAAAAGATTGTCATGGAAGCCCTGGAACGACTGATGGAGGGCAGGACGGTGATCACCATTGCCCATCGACTCAGCACCATTCGTGATGCAGATAAGATCATGGTGATTGAAAACGGCTGTGTTGCAGAACAGGGAACCCACGAAGAATTGATGGAGAAAGGAGAAATTTATGCCGACCTTTACAACGTTCAAAATTGGACAGGGCATCCATTGCATAAGCCCGTCTAAATATTTAATTAGAAAAACTAATCTATGTCCCATCGTTCCATCATTATCCTTCCCGACGACACGGGAAAAGAAATCATCAGCGCCATTGAAAGTGCCGAGCAGTCTATCCTGATAAAAATGTTCCTTTTTTCTGATCCGGATCTGATCAATGCGGTTGTTGCCGCAAAAAAACGCGGTGTGATCGTAAAGGTCATGCTCAATCCCGCCCGGCGAAATGGCGAAGAAGAAAATGAGGATACCAGGAAATTGCTTGAAGACGCCGGCATTGAAGTGCGCGATTCGAACCCTACATTTGTCATCACGCATGAAAAATCGATGGTCGTTGATGAGAAAATAGGCTTTGTAAAATCGTTGAATTGGGAAACAAAGAATTTGACCGAGACCAGGGACTATGCCATCATCACCCATCACAAAAAGGAAGTGGAAGAAATCGTTTTATGTTTTGAAGCGGATTGGGAAAGGAGGGAATTTGAACCGGGTGAACACGCCCATCTTATCTGGTGCAGCAATAACGGCAGAACAAGAATTGCCAATTTCATTGATGAGGCAAAACATACGTTGTTTGTTCAGAATGAGCGATTCCAGGATTTGGTGATCATTGAAAGGATAGTCCGTGCGGCAAGCCGAGGCGTAAAAGTGCACGTGATGGCCCGTCCGCCGCATACGCTGAAAATGGAAAAATTGGTCGAGGGAGTTGGTGGTTTAAGAATCATGGAAGACGTCGGCATTAAGATTCACAAGCTCAAGCACCTGAAGCTGCATGGAAAAATGTTATTGGCCGACAGCAGCAGGGCGATCATCGGTTCGATTAATCTGACTCCCGGAAGTTTTGATCACCGCCGCGAACTTGCTATTGAGGTTCACGACCCTGCAGTGATTGAAAGACTTTTGCAAATTGCACATGCTGACTGGGAAAATTCACATACACTCGATCTTTCCGATAAAGGATTGCTGGAAGACCTGGAAAATCATGAGGTCCCGGGCGCAGACAAGCTCGTGCTCAATGAGAAAAGAAACAAGAATCACGATCTCTGACTCAAAAATTTACCAGGGAAGAAATCATGTAGGCGATCACAGACAATGCGGTTCCGTACATAAAAATATCATAAGAGATACGCAGCAGTCGAAACTTGCGACCCAAAACTTTTCCCTGCCAGTAAATATCCTTGATGAGTGTTCCATACAAAAACTCACTGTCATCCATCATTTGTCTTATACCGTATTCAAAATCTTCAAGCGGCATTTTATAAAAACTTCCGAAAAATAACAGGTTCACTTTTTTTGTCTCAACATCTTTTTTTGTAAAAGTTCCACCCATGATACGCGGTCTGGTGGCCAAAACACTATAAATGATCGCGATCACATTGACTGAAAGCAATAAAATGGTTGGAATGATCAATTTGTGATTGAGGACGAATTTTCCGATGATGAGACCAAGCGCTACAGAAATGATGATGGAGTTTACACTGATCATGATAAAAGCTTTGTTATCCCCCATGACGCTTAGCCGCTGGTGATTGGAAGATGAATTTCTGAACATCGTCTCCACGCCTCGCAAATGATGGGCTGAAACTTTTTTTGATTTGATGTGTTCGTTGAATTTTTCTGAGCCTGCTGTTTTTGAAAGAGCCAGATTAGCCGGGTGTTTCTGCCAGTTTTTTTCTTCTTGTTTTTTAAGAAGATTTTTCATGTTGGCTTCTTTGGTTTTATTTAATAACAGCTGGCAAAATTCCGTATGATAATGATGCTTTTCGAGTAAGGAGATCGTTCTTGCCCTCCATTGATATCCATTGATTTTCTCATGTCCGAATTCTTCCATCTCCTTTCTTACGAGTTTATTGTTTTCAATAAATTCGGTCGTTCCGAGATTGAACAGGTCCGCATCGCAAACAATTTTTTCAACCAGTGAATGGGGATGCTGCGGCAATTTTGTTGAAAGGATGCAATTTTTTATTTCGGATATTTCCTGCGGACCGATACCAGACTGAGTCAAATAACTTTCTGCGATCTCTGCGCTTTTTACTTCGTGATCAGCAAGGCCTGTCATCAGTATTCCCGTATCGTGAAACCATATTGCTGCGCAAACGATGAAGTAATCCCTTTCGTTTAAATTATAATGCGCATTGATTTTGGTTGCCGCTTCAAGAATTTTTACCGTGTGCGCCAAATTGTGATAATACAAATGATCGTGCGGATGCTCAAGAAAAAATTGAACAACATATGCTGAAATTTTTTTGAGTAGCTCCTGGTAATTCATGGCAGATGATTTCAGTAAATGATCACGCTATATGATGTAAGTTATTTTTTTCTTTTCTAATTCATAAAATTTTAATGTAATTTAAACTCAGCAATCGGCCGATAACCTATCCAGATTGCCAGTGCGGGATATCGCTTCTTTGTAAACTCTAAAAACATCAACCGTGAAACGTCTTTGTTCAACACTATCATTGTTTTGCATCTGCGCTTTGCAAATAACACATGCGCAATCCAATTCCGGGTTCCGGGAAGAATTTTTCAAAGACACGTCGATGCTTAACCTCACTATTGTTACCAATACCACCAGACTTTTTAAAAATAACAAACAGGGTTTTATTCTACCCGCCGCCGCAGTGGCCAAACTTTCCAACGGCACCAGCGTAAATGACCGCATAGAAATTGAAGTGCGGGGACATTTCAGACACGATTACTGTTATGTTCCGCCGCTGAAAGTCATTTTCAATTACGATAAATCCTCCGTGTTGTCCTCCCTCAAATCATTAAAGCTGGTCAATGAGTGCAAGGTTTCCAATGTATACGACCAATACCTGTTAAAAGAATTCATCGCCTACAAAATTTATAATTTAATTACTGACCTGAGCTTTCGGGTGAGGCTGCTGACGGTAAATTTTGCCGATAGTCTCGGAAAGAAAAAGACATTGACAACGCATTCTTTTCTTCTCGAAGACATAAAAGATGTGGCAAAAAGAAATGATTGCGAGCAGTACA
>Ga0070731_10005682_pt1 | contig 10198 bp, 6 predicted proteins | sample Coa_R1_2_FD_66448 | JGI IMG/M metagenome (GOLD analysis project Ga0070731, IMG submission 66448) | Surface soil microbial communities from Centralia Pennsylvania, which are recovering from an underground coalmine fire - Coalmine... | ecosystem: Environmental > Terrestrial > Soil > Unclassified ... | reverse complement strand
ATGCTGATTTTGGAAAGTCGCAGAATATCGTCCAAAAGAAGATCTATCTTATTTATGGATGCCTGGATGCGTCTGAAAGAAGCCCTGCTACCATTACTCAACCATGGTGCTTCGTTGGTTACCAAGAGCTCAATACCGGTATAAATCTGCCTGATTGGTTCCTTAATCTTGTTGCTGGTTATATAAGTAAATGAAGCCAGGTCATCAGATGTAGTTTTTAATTGCCTGTTTCCCTTTTCAAGCTGCTCATTCAGGCGCTGCAATTGGGCTTCCGCTTTTATCCGGTGCGCCACATCGTGCACGAGGTTCATCACGCCCTTAATGCCCGTTTCGTCCCGCAGAGGAGTAAAATGATTTTCGACATGCATTCTGTGAGAAAATGCCTTTGACGCCGGAACAAAAGCTTTGAAGCCCTGCTCTGCAAATTGAATCGCCCGTAAAGTTTCTTCATCATTCTTTATACTCGGTATCGCATTGACTAGCGGCTTTCCGAGTACGTCCTGTTTTTCCCTGCCATAAATTCTCTCAGCTGTTCTGTTCCACGCAATAATGTTTCTTTTTGCGTCGATCGCGATAATCGCATCAATGCTGCTGTCATTCAGCATCGCTTCAATCTTTTCTTCTACTATTGAATTTTTCATATTCAAAAACAGATTTGTCTTAGACTATCAGCCTCCTTACCATTCTAAGAAGGTCTGTTGTTTTAAATGGTTTTTCGATAAAACCATCCGCGCCTGCATCTTGTGCGTTAGCTTCCATCATTGGGCTCGCCGAAAATATGATAATCGGCGTACTGCTCTCTTTAACGCGGCTTTTCAGGTACCGGCAAACGTCAATTCCGTCCACGCCGGCAAGTTGTTTATCGATGATAAAAATATCGGGCTCATCAAACTTGTCTTTCAAAATTAAGTCGGCGTCATTAAATACCGATATCTTATAGCCGGCTTGTTGAAAAACAATCATAAATGCTTCCAGGATACCAGGATCGTCATCAATCATTATTACTTTTTTCATTGGTGGCCATTGAATCCATAAAAACATAATATTGTTCGCAAAGTTCGGCTTTCTTCTTTTGGGGAAAAAGCTGCCTTTGATGAGGTTTTCCTTGCAAAGTCAAGTAACCGCAACCTGACGCGTTGACTATCTGCTGGGGGCTTCCGCGGCTGTGCTTTTTCGGCATTCGAACAAGCTTGCGCTTTTTTCATCGCTATCTACTCTGGGTTAGCGCAAAGATATTCAATCCTTCCACTGATTAGAGTCTCTTCTCCGGACTGATGGCTTAAGAGTTTCAATTGTTCCGCCAGGACATGCGCATTCTCGTAATTATGCGCGTCAATCCGGGGCCCCCACGCATAGATTTGTGGTTTCAAGTCATCGATTTGTGACCGGATCACCCTCATTCCGATCCGAAATTTTCATCACCTCTTGCGGTGCCTGCGCAGCGGAATGCGAAAAACATGCAATGATCGTTGAAGGGATTGTGCTGAAACCTGCCACCAGTGTGCCGATCAATGCAGTCATATCTCAGCTGCAGCGGCTTAATGAATGAACTTGGGCAATACGGCGAATCGAGGCTGCCGGCCAGCGGGAATAGGTTTGATTGCCCAACCGGAAGGCATCCAAAGAAGACCAAATAATGAAAAAAGTGCGGCATCGGCGTTGGATTCGACGCCGAAGTTCGTTAATCCCGGACCCCAACATGTTCCTGGATTGCCTAAACCTCCTCAGATAGCCATTGCTCCGCCAATCGCTCGCCTGCCCATAAATAGTTGCCTCAGAGACTTCAGCTACCCGATCAGCATCCCCCTTTGGAATGCAGCATCGTTGCGCCGGTTGTATTGCTGATTGCTTTTCTGACCATTAACTCCCAGGTTCTCGTCGCGGGATCTGTTAACCCTGCCGATCGTCTGGGGGAGGTAGGATAGACTCTCCGGGACCGGCGGGAACTTGAGGGAATTGGCGAGCTCGGGGGGTTTTAAGCCATTCTTTCATCTCCCAAAAGACCTGAATTTTGTTTACATTTATGCGCCATGTTCCTTAAATGCTTTGCCATCGTTCTTCTGGTTTCGGCAACCATCCTGATTGCATCATCCTGTATGCATCATGCGGACAGCGGTCACAGCGAATCAATTCCTGAAAAAATCTCCTTCAATTTTGACATACGCCCCATCCTATCGGACAAATGTTTTAAATGCCACGGGCCTGATGCCAATCATCGCCAGGCACATTTAAGACTGGACATCAGGGATAGTGCTTATGCGCCGCTCAAAGAAACAAAAGGCGCTTATGCCATTGTGCCCGGAAAACCTGCAGAATCAGAATTACTGAAAAGGATCACCTCTTCAGATATCACATACATGATGCCGCCACCTGAAGCACATCTCAGCATGCTGACCGATCGCGAAAAAAAATTATTTGCGAAGTGGATCGAACAGGGCGCGAAATATGAAAGGCACTGGGCCTTCACACAGCCGGTAAAGGCTGCATTGCCCGCAGTCCAAAACGCCGCATGGCCAAAAAACGAGATCGATCATTTTGTGCTTCATAAAATGGAACAACAGGGGCTTGCGCCGAATGAAGAGGCCGACAAGGAAAGGTTGCTGAAACGGGTTTGCCTGGATATCACCGGTTTGCCTCCTTCCATAGAGATGATGGATCGTTTTTTGGCCGATAACGGCCGGGACGCTTATGAAAAAATAGTCGACCAGCTATTATCAACTCCGCAGTACGGAGAAAAAATGGCGTTGCATTGGCTGGATGTGGCGCGCTATGCTGATAGCTACGGATACCAGGACGACAACATCCGCACACAGTGGCCATGGCGCGACTGGGTGATCCACGCATTCAACAGCAACATGCCTTACGATCTGTTCCTGACTTGGCAAATTGCCGGCGATATGTTACCGAACGCCAACAAGGAGCAGATCCTTGCTACAGGCTTTTTCCGCAATCATAAATACACCGAAGAGGGGGGCGTCGTGCCGGAAGAATACCGGATCGAGTACCTGATTGACAAAACAAAAACTTACGGCAAGGGAATTCTAGGCGTGACAATTGAATGCGCGCAATGCCACGACCACAAATACGATCCCTTCTCCCAAAAAGATTATTACAGCCTGCTTGCATTTTTCAACAACACCAAAGAAGCCGGTTTTGAAGGCGATGTCAGTGTATCCACGCCGGCGAAGATGCCTATTTTGCGAATCGACAGCAACGACAGGAAAAACATCTTATCCTTTATCCATAAAAAGGACACGGCATCGCTGACGGTCTCCGTAATGGGAGAGCGTGACACAGTTCGGAAAACATATATGCTTAGCCGGGGCAGATATGACGCGCCCACCAAAGAAGTGGTGCCAAATGCATTGCCTGCCATATTGAATTTCGACACCACGAAGTTTGCCCGAAACAGGCTTGGCCTCGCCCAATGGACGGTGAACAAGAACAACCCCTTGACTGCAAGGGTTTTTGTGAACCAGTTATGGCAGGAGATTTTTGGCAGGGGAATCGTCAAAAGTTCGGGAGATTTTGGCATGCAGGGCGATTTGCCGTCAAACCCCGAATTGCTCGACTGGCTTGCTGCAGATTTTATGGATCATCGCTGGGATATCAAAAGACTGGTCAAACAAATGGTCATGTCGGCAACTTATCGCCAGTCTGCAAGGAACACGCCCGAAAAGCAGGGCAGGGACCCCGAAAATATCTTTCTTTCTCATGGGCCGAGAAACAGGCTACAGGCGGAGTTCATCCGGGATCTTGTTTTGTCGAGCAGCGGATTACTCAATAAGACCATTGGCGGACCAAGTGTAAAACCATATCAGCCTCCAGGCTTATGGGAAAGCGCCACCTCGGGCCGTGGCGTGCTGGCCACCTATGTGCAGGATCATGGGGATTCGCTATATAGAAGAGGAATGTACACTTTTATCAAGCTTACTGTTCCGCCGCCGTCGATGACCATGTTCGACGCAAGCAATCGCGATCAATGCGAAGTGAGAAGATTAAAAACAAATACCCCATTACAGGCGCTGATCATGCTGAATGACCCGACCGTACTGGAAGCATCGAGGGTGCTGGCCGGAAAACTGACGATGGAGCAAAATTCAGCTGCGGAAAAAATTATCAAAGCGTTCCGGTTGATCGTCTGCAGAAAACCTTCAGACAAAGAATTAAAGACCCTGGAAGATTATTATGATGACCAGGTGCACCTGTTCAAAGAAAAAGCATCAGATGCGGAGAAAGCGCTGGATGCCGGAGAATATCAACAGCAAAAAAATACCGATGAATCGGGTGCGGCTGCCTTAATGCAAGTGATAACTGCTTTATATAATTTGGAAGAAACGATTACGAAAACATAATGGATCATGGAAAAAGAAATTCTTGACCACCGCCTCCATGTCAACCGCCGCCGCTTTTTATCAAGGCTCAGCCTCGGTATTGGCAGTGTTGCACTCGGATCCTTGCTTATCCCCGATTTGTTCAACGGAAGCAATGAAGAGGAGTCTACACTCGTCGGTCTGCCGCATTTTGCCCCGCGCGCAAAAAGGATCATCTATCTTTTTCAGAACGGTGCCCCCTCGCAGCTCGATCTTTTTGATTACAAACCACTGCTGCAGAAAATGCAGGGTGAGGATTTGCCTGCTTCGGTCCGCATGGGTCAAAGACTGACAGGCATGACGGCAGACCAGACTAAATTTCCATTGGCAGGAACTATTTTTCAATTCAATCAATACGGGCAGTCACGGGCATGGCTGAGCGAATTATTGCCCTACACTTCGAGAATGGTGGATGACATTTGTTTCATTAAGACGATGTATACGGAAGCCATTAACCATGACCCTGCCCTGACCTTTTTTCAAACCGGCGCACAGCAGGGCAACCGTCCAAGCATGGGCTCCTGGCTGAGTTATGGGCTGGGCAGTGAGAATAAAAACCTCCCCGCATTTTGCGTGTTGCTTTCCAAAGGAAAAGGCAACGGGCAGGGTGTATATTCCAAACTATGGTCGAACGGGTTTTTGGATTCCATTCACCAGGGAGTGCAGTTTAGCAGCGGCGAACACCCGGTACTATATCTCAACGATCCTGAATCGATGACAAGAGCGGAAAGAAGAAAAATGCTGGACAAGATCGCTGAACTGAATGAGGATTCTTACCAGGAATTCGGAGATCCGGAAATAACAGCGAAGATCCAGCAATATGAAATGGCTTATCGCATGCAGACCATCGTTCCCGAAATAACCGATGTTTCAAAAGAACCGGAAGACACACTGAAACTATATGGACCCGACTGTCTGGTTCCTGGTTCATTTGCCGCAAACTGCCTGCTTGCCAGAAAATTATCGGAGAGCGGCGTTCGCTTTGTTCAGTTGTATCACCAGGGATGGGATGGCCACGGAAACTTGCCCGGAGAAATAAGAATGCAATGCAAAGATGCCGACCAGGCATCGGCCGCATTGATCATTGACCTCAAACAAAGAGGTTTGCTGGATGAAACGCTCGTGATCTGGGGCGGAGAATTCGGCAGAACCAATTATTGCCAGGGTAAACTGACAAAGGAAAATTACGGGCGCGACCATCATCCACGTTGCTTTACCGTATGGATGGCAGGTGGCGGCGTAAGACCTGGGGTATATGGTGAAACAGATGATTTTGGGTATAATATTGCGAAAGACCCGGTTCATGTTCACGATTTTCATGCAACGGTTTTGTATCTGATGGGGCTCGATCATGAAAAGCTGACTTTCAAACAACAGGGAAGAAGATACAGGCTCACCGATGTGGCAGGCAAAGTGATGAATGGCCTCATCGCTTAAATACTAATTTTAAAAAATCAAAAATGAATCGGAGAAAATTCATACGCCAGTCATCAATTTCGACATCGGGATTTCTTTACCTTCCATCGATGTTGCGTCATCCTGGGAAGGAAGATGTCATTCTCGGGCATAACAATAAAAAATACCGCATCAATACGGAATGGAGCCAGGTCGATGCAGCAAGATATCCCGTGAAAGATTGCCATGAGATGGTGCAGGACAGCAGGGGCCGGATCATCCTTTTGACGAATGAAACGAAAAACAACGTGATCATTTACGACAAGAAAGGAAAGCTGATCGATACGTGGGGTCACGAATATCCGGGCGCGCATGGCTTAACACTCTTTAATGAAAATGGCCAGGAGGTCTTATTCATTTGCGATAACAACCGTCACCAGGTCATTAAAACAACATTGGATGGAAGGGTGCTCATGACCCTGGATTACCCAAAGGAAACCGGTCAATATACAAAGCCGGAAGAATATATACCTACTGAAACAGCCATCACCGCGAATGGAGACATTTATGTCGCCGATGGGTACGGAAAAGATTTTGTCATACAATATGACCATCAGGGAAATTATGTCCGGCACTTTGGCGGCAGAGGCGATAAGGAAGAAAACTTATTGAATGCGCACGGTATATGCGTGAATCACTGGGATAAAAATAACCCCACGCTGATCGTTACGTCACGACAGCAAAATGCGTTCAAGCGTTTCACGCTCGATGGAAAATTCATCGACACGATTTCACTTCCCGGCGCGTGGGTTTGCCGGCCTGTAATCAACGGCGATTACTTGTACTGCGCCGTTTTGCAAAGCAGCGCGCATGTTAATGAAAAATCCGGCTTTGTGACCATACTTGATAAAAATTTCAAAGTCGTATCTAACCTCGCAGGCAACGATCCGACTTACCACGGAAACCTGCCTGACGAAATGCATCAAACGGTGAGAGTATTTCAATATCCGCACGACGTATGCATCGATGACGATCAAAACATGTATGTAGCACAGTGGAATTCAGGGCAAGTTTATCCTTATAAATTAGAGCCTGTCGGCTAGATGATCAACTGGAAAAATATTTTATACAGTACCACGCTTGCTGCCAACTGCCTGCTTTGCTTTTTATTGCTCTTCTATGACAGGCTGGAAGTGCCACCTGTGCTCCAGGTGGCAGGCCGGGCGCATCCCCTGTTTCTCCACTTTCCGATCGTCTTATTCATCCTGTTTATTGGTTGGATATGGTTCGTACCGAAAAAAACTTTTCATTCTCCGGAAATATTTGAATCGATTGGCAAATGGTTATTGCTTGCAACGGCGTTCACCTCCGCGATCACAGCATTGATGGGAATATTTCTGTCCAAAGAGCCGGGCTATAACCCCGATTCATTGTTTTGGCATAAATGGAGCGGTGCGCTGACTTCCGTGATCAGCTTTTTATGGTACCTCCTTTATGATGTCCTGAATAGGACAAGTTTCTCTTTGGCTGTTTCAAGTTTATGTGGTGCCACGGTGTTGGTCATAGCCGGCCACCAGGGGGCGAGCATCACGCATGGTGATCATTTTTTACTCGCTCCAGTTGAAAAGGATAAAATAAAAAAGGTCTCATTCGATGATGCTCTTGTTTACGAAGATATGGTAAAGCCTATCCTAAATAACAAATGCATCAGTTGCCACAACAGCAAAAAAGCAAAGGGCGAACTGATCATGGAGACACAGCAGATGTTGATGAAAGGGGGAAAGGACGGTGCCTTATGGGATACAACGGACGCCAACCTGAGCCTGATTTTGCAACGCATACATTTGCCGGAAGATGAAAAGAAGCATATGCCTCCGGGCGATAAGCCGCAGCTGACAGAGCAGGAGATCGCGATCTTATATAATTGGATAAAGCATGGCTCCAATTTTAAATTGAAAGTAACAGACCTCGAACCGACTGACACACTCAGATCAATCGCCCACAATATATTTAAGTCTGGCCAAGACGAAGATTATGATTTCAGTGCGGCCAGTGAAAATATCATTAAAAAACTGAATACCAACTTTCGCGCCGTTTACCCGGTTGCAAAGAATTCACCTGCACTTGCCGCGGATTTTTATGGCGCTGCATTTTTTAAACCGGAGCAGTTAAAAGACCTGGTTGAGATAAAATCCCAGCTCGTTTCGCTGAACCTGGATAAAATGCCGGTGACCGATAATGATCTGCAAAACATCGGGCAGCTCACCAATCTTCGAGACCTCAATCTCTCTTTTTCAAAGATCACCGGCAGCGGGCTTGCTACGCTGAGCAACCTCAGTCATCTCAAAACAATTTCCCTGACGAATACGAAGGTGAAAAAAGATGATATCCTGCAAATTGCTCCCCTAAAAGAATTGCGGCATGTATATCTCTGGAATACGAATATTCATATCGCAGATGCTCAATCAATCAAAAAAAGATACCCCGCACTTGAAATTGAAACAGGGCCCGGGACGGATACCATGTACCTAAAAATAAACCCGCCGATCATTTTATCGAATGAGCCGGTGATCGTTGACACGCCCGTGCAACTCAGGATGAAACATTTTGTTCCGGGGGTGAGTATTCATTACACACTGGATGGTTCGGAGCCTGACAGCATCCACTCTCCGCTGTATGACAACCATACATTCGTTGACAACCAGGGTCTGATGAAAGCACGTGCGTTTAAATCAGGCTGGCATGGAAGCGACGTGGTCCAATATCGGTTTTATCACGCTACCTACAGGGCCGATACAGTCATCTTGTTCAAACCGGCAGATTCAAGTTTCAGGGGGAATGGAGGCCGGACGCTAAATGATTTTGTCAAGGGCAGCCAAAATTTCGGGGATGGCAAATGGATCGCCTTTCGCAAGAATGGCTTGGAATGCATGATGGTTTTCTCCAAAGCGATCAATCCAAAAAACATTACAGTCAGTTCAATTGTGAATGTTGCCGCGTGGTTGTTTCCGCCGAAGGATATTAGGATTTTCGGTGGAATGAGTAAAGAAGATTTGAAACTTCTTTATCACCTTGCACCAGCGCAGGACACGATGCCGATGTCGAATTACCTGATCCCCTACGAGTGCAAGATCAGCCCCTCAACAGTCAAATATCTCAAACTGGTGATTGAACCGATTGGTAAGCTTCCGAAACAATTCATCCCGCCAAAAAATCCAAAAGACAAAAAGCCAAGGAGAAAAGAAGATGATATGGGCTGGCTTTTTTTAGATGAGATCTTCGTGAATTGAAGGATCGTTTTCTTTAAAAACGCGCGGCTGGCATTTTTAGCCGGCAAACAAGGCAAATGCCGTAAGAACGACAGCAGTGATATAAGTTCGGCAGAATGTCATATGTCATTTTTTGTCTCAGCGATTAATTATTTGTTTCGATCCTCTGCATTGCTTCTCCGTGTTTTTTAAGAATAGCTTTGGCCAGGTCCGAATAGAGCAAGTAACCATTGAATGAATAGCCTTCCTAAAAAATTATCTGTCTAATGCTCTACAGGTTTTGATGTTGTGGAATTAATGCAACTCTTTGGGGTAAAACTCGAAACGTTAAAATCATGCGGCAATCCTTTCACAACAATAAGATCCACAAGGAAATGCACACCAAGATACCATGGATCGCTGCATAATCCGCCTTTACCCGGCATCCGACGGCAATTGATTTTAAAATTCGCTCAATTTTTGTATCGACCTACACGACATGTATCGAATGAATGACAAAAAGCAGATCCGCCGGACCTCAAAGTCGAATTCCTTTAATTCCTGGGCAAAAAGTCTTTTCACCAGGAGATTCAGAAAAATTGCGCTCATTGTCGTGGGCGTCATCGTCCTCTTCTTCGCACTCGTCATCATCTTTATTTCACCAATCTCCAAGTATTTGATACAGAAATACGGTGAAAAATATACAGGGAGAAAAATTACAATGGACTGGGCCTACGTGAATCCATTTACCGGGTTTGTCCATCTCCAAAATCTAAAAATACACGAATTCAAAAGTGATAGTCTGTTCCTTTCAGCCAGCCTTAGCGTAAACTTCGCCATCTCTAAGTTTTTTAAACACACTTTCGAGATTCAGTCATTGACATTGAGCCATCCGGTGATTAGGGTAATTAAAGATCAGGAAAGATTCAACTTCAGCGATGTCGTTGATAAATTAAATTCAAACGATTCGACCAAAAAAAAGACGCAGAAACCGACCTCCGGCACCCATGTTAACCTGTTAAACCTGAAAGTCACGGATGCTGAAATTCATTACACCGATAGGCAAATACCTTTTAATTATTTCATAAAGGCTGGCAACTTTGAAACCGCTGGTATGCACTGGGAAGAGGATTCCATGGCGATCTCTTACTCTTTTTTATCCGGACCGTATACGGGCAGCCT
>Ga0070731_10005681_pt1 | contig 10198 bp, 6 predicted proteins | sample Coa_R1_2_FD_66448 | JGI IMG/M metagenome (GOLD analysis project Ga0070731, IMG submission 66448) | Surface soil microbial communities from Centralia Pennsylvania, which are recovering from an underground coalmine fire - Coalmine... | ecosystem: Environmental > Terrestrial > Soil > Unclassified ... | reverse complement strand
AGCCCTATCCCTGCGGGTTTTTGGGAACCCGATCAGCCAGCTTTAGTTCGGACACTACGCTTCGATTTGGCTCAATCTATTCGGGCTATTGGGGTGTTTGCCCCATGGCCACGGTAAGTTCATCGCCCGCCTGGATGAAGCCAAGTTGCGACTGCAGTAGCGTTGTCTTGGCTTCGAGTTCCCGGGCCACCGCAGTATCCGCCTGCGACCTGAGAGCGGCGCCGTGCTGCAGCTGTTGCGTTGAAACGCGGGTCGATTCCTCGCGCAATGCCAGCACCTCTTTGGAAACTTGAACCATTTCCCTGGTCCGTTCCAGTTTGTTGTACGCGATTTGTACCTTGAGTTCCGTTTCTTCCGTAACCCGCGCTAGATTTTCCCTTGCTTGCGCAAGCTGCGCGTCGCTCTCGCGCCCTTCCGCCCGCCTGCGTCCGCCGTCGAAAAGGTCATACGTAAGCTGCACGCCGAACGAGCCGAAATTTCGCGCCAGAAAAGGAACATTGTCCGAATAACTGTACCGGGCGAAGGCGGAGACATCCGGAATGTAATCCGCCCTCGCCAGCCGCCCGGCCGCCGAAGCTTTCTCCACCTCCGCTCGGGCTGCCATGATGTCGGGATGGGACTTCCGTGTAGACTCTAAACAGTCCTCCAGGGCGCATGTGCCCCGCTGGCTGACGATGTCAGGGTCGAGTGAAAGTTGCGTCGTAAGCGGCAGGCCCACGGCATCATTCAGCTGCATGGTCAAGTCGGAAAGTTCGAGATTCGTGGTAAGCAGCTCCTGCTTTGCTTCGAGCGATTGCGCCCGGGTTTCTATCAGTTGCTCTTCCAGATTGCTCCCAAATTTCACCTGTTCCAGGCTTTCGCTCTCAAGATCCTGGGCAGCCTTGATCCTTGTTTCCGTCGCGCTGCGATGCAATTGCGCGATCAAAACCTTGTAGTAGATTTGATGGACCTTCAACGCAATTTCATTTTCCGTCTGCTGGGCGTCCGCGCGAGCGGCATTCAGGTTCGCCTTGGCGATGTCATTGTTTGGTTTGATTCTGGAAAATAGTTGCGTGATCGGCTCTTCCAGCGATGTGCCGCTGGTTACGAACGTTTTCCCGCCTTGATTGAGCGTCACTGGCTGGCTGGGAATTTGGGTCCCGGCCGCGTTGCCGAGGCCTCCCGCCGGAATTTGAATGAATTGCGTGTCGGTCACGGTGAAGACCCTGCTCTCGTTTCGCAGCACAGGGAGATAGGCGCTGCGGGCAGCTTCTTTGGAATGTTCCTTTAGCTCGACCTCGTACTCGGCGATGCGAACGATGTGATTGTGCTTCATCGCCAGTTGCACTGCCTCCTGCAGAGTCAGGTGGTAAGAGCCTTGGCCATTGCTCTGTGCCTCGGCGGGATTTTGGCCGGCAAAAAGAGCGAAGGCGGCCGCCAGGATTGCGATTCGCAAATTCATGATTTTGCCCCCGCCCTTGCGTGCTTGACGCGCCGAGCTTCCGCTGTCAAATCCGAAATTACGCAAAAAAGAATGACTCCCGTATTCGCCAGAATTCTGCGAAATCTTCCGCGCCTCATTTCATTCTCCTCAAATCCTGATAGCTGACTTTTCCGGGCCGCATGACCAGCATCATCACCAAGTAAGCTGCCGCGACGCCGGCAATCAGTACAAAACCATCCGCAATTGCCAGCGTGTACGCCTGCGCGCGAACCTGCTGGCCGAGGAGCGCACCCGCGCGCGCCTGCGCTTCTTCCGTTCCCGAGGAGCCGGGCAACACACCAAGAGTAAATGCCCGCAGCCGTTCGTCGGTAAGCCAGCCGCCCACCTGCACGTAAAGACCAAGCATGTTCGAATGAAAATGCTCCCGCACGGTCAGGAAACGGTTCATGATCGACACGCCGACTTCGCCGCCAAATATGCGGAACGTGTGCATGAATCCGGAAAACGTGGCGGCGGCCGCGGCGCTATTGAGCGCGCCCTTTTCAAGTCCCACCAGAACAATGCTGCTCAGAAGTCCGATGTAGGCGCAGGCGAGCCCCAGCGCGATCACCAGTTCTGTCTTCTCAAAGCTTGTTCCTGCCCAGGACGGATCGAGATGGGCGCAGACCCAGCAAGCCAGCGCCGCCATGGTCAGGCCCGCCGCCAGGATGAGCCGCGAGTTCGTGAAGATCACCACGATTGCCACCAGCCAAACCAAAACGAATTGCGGCGCGGCGACCCACGCCAGGGCGTGACCCGTCTCCACCGCGCGATATCTTTGAATATTGCCGAGGTAACCGGGAATGAGAAGAACCGTGGCCAGTTGAACGAACCGGAATACGAAAATCGACATCGCGAGAATCACGATATTCCTCGAGTTCAGGAAGGAGAGATTCACCAGCGGGTTCGGGTGCAGCTGCCTCCTGACGATAGTGGCCCCCAGCAGAAAAATCCCGCCGGCCGTCATGGCCACAATCACGCCGGAATGGAACCAATCCAGGCGTTCCCCCTGATCGAGTGCCCCGTAGAGCAGGCTCATGCTGAAGCTAAAATAGGCGAACCCCCGCCAGCTTGGAGCAGGCCCGGCTGCGCGGCGCCGTGGAATGCCGAAATACACGCAGAGGATCATCAATGGCGTAAGTACCGCGGCGTTCCAGAAAATCCAGTGCCAGGAAAGATGGTCGGCGTACCAGCCCTCGAGCGCGGATGCGATATTGCTCGTAAAAACAATGTCCGCGGCATAAGCCGCGATTCCGAAAATGATGAGGCGCTTCGGAAGCGATGTCAGGACAAAGGTCATGGTCAGCGAATAAAACGTTCCGGACGTCAGGCCGGCCAACACCATGAGTCCGAACATGACCCACAGGTTTGGTGAAAGTGGCAGGAGAATGGATGTGATACAGAATATGGAAGCCGAGAAAAGCAGGATGCGGCGGGGACCGAGGTGAGCGCTTAGGAATACGCAAAAGACACCGCTGAACATCATGGCCATATTCAGTGCCGTCGGCAGCCAGGATGCTTCGTCGAAGCCGGCGCCGATAGCTCCGCGGAGATCGGCCAGGCCGACACTGAGCAGACGGGCGTTCATGGTCGCGACGCTCGCCCCCAGAAACACCCCCAGGATGCCAACGTACGGGTTTGTCGAAAACTTTGCCGCGGGCTTTGTCAGCGGCGCGGGGGCAGCGAGTTGCACAGCCGTGGCACTCAAGGCCATTGCTCCGGAAGGGGCGCGATGAGCGTTCCGGTTCCGGCGCTCAAGGTGTCGAATAAGATGCGAAGGCGGGAGGCTCGCGAGAGCTTACAGGATGCTGCTCCCGCGAGCGCCAAGTGGGCGGGTTTCGGCAGGTAAAATACGGGGGTAGACGAGGTAGCCATAAATTCCGTTTAGTCTCTTGTTCGGACCGTTGCGATCACAGAAAGGCCGGGGATCAACTTGCTCGCCATGGTCGAATCCTCGATGGCGATCTTCACCGGAACTCTCTGCACAATCTTGGTGTAGTTGCCGGTGGCATTGTCGGGAGGCAGCAGCGCAAACTGCGATCCGCTGGCCGGTGAAATCTCAATCACCTTCCCTCGAATCGATTTTCCCGGATATTCATCGATGCGGATTTCCGCGGCGTCTCCAACTTTCATGTTGGTGAGTTGCGTCTCGCGATAATTCGCCTGGATCCACTTCGTGTTATCGACGTAGGTAAACACCTGCGTGCCGGGAGACACCAACTGCCCTGGCCGCACGCGTTTTTCGCCCACAGTCCCATCCCCGGGCGAAGTGATTTGCGTGTACCCCTGATTGACTTGCGCGACGGTGAGCGCGGCTTGCTTCGCGTGCAGATCCGCGACGAGTTGCAGATCCTGGGATTCCAGGACCGCCTTCGACCGCCTCTCGGCTTCCACCGCGAGCTCGTTGCTTTTCAAAAGAGTTTTCGCTTGATCGAGATCAGCGTCCCGGCTGGCCGCTTGAGCAACAAAGCGCTGCTCGTCGGCAACCGCCTGCTCAACTTTCTGTTGCGTGGCCGAGTGCGCTTGCAGTAGCGCCTCTTGTCTTATGCGTTCGGCGCTGGTGCGCACCACGTCAGCTTGTACTGCCTGCTTTCCGGCGAGCGCCGCCGCGATCTCCGCGTTCGCCTGATCGATTCCGGCAAGTGCCCGCTCAATGCGTGCGTCCTGCAATTCCCGCTGGCGACGGTTGTTCTCAATCGCGGCTTTGGCGGCCTCGACCGCCGCGTTCGCCTGTGCCACCTGCGCCCGGTAGTCGTCATCTTCAAGTTGAACCAACAATTCTCCCTTTTTTACCTGCTGATAATCCGAGACGTCAACGGCTCGCACGATTCCCGCGACCTTCGTACTCAATGGCGTCAGATCTCCGCGCACATAAGCGTCGTCGGTGGCCTGCTCAATTCGCCCAGCCCCCCAGGCATTCCAGTTCCACGCAATCGTGATAACAATCGCGGCGGCGAAAAGTAGGACCAGGGCGGGGACGCCATACGTCTTCCACTTTGGTTCGACTCGCGCCGTTATTTGCTGGGGCCCGGCCGTCGGGACGGGAGCTGAAGTGGGAACAGTCGCCATGATTCGTGATTTACCTCCGTGAAGTTCTCTTTCGCACGTGGTAGTCGCAATTCAAGGCCCGAATTATTCCACCGGATATCATTCAAAATCTTTGGCTTATGGACCGCTGCGGAAGTGACGAATGTCAATATGTTCACATCTGCGGGTGAGTTGACACCCCAGGGGGTGGACGGCGCGGACATCCTATACGTCCTTGAGCGCGGCAGTTTCGAATCCGCGCGATTCGCCTATATTCTACTTTTCGGGAGAGGCCGGAAGCTTTCGCGCAGTGCTAATTTGACAGGCGCAACCGCTCGGCAGGACATCGCTGGCCTGCCCTTAGCTGGACCGGCATTATCTTTTCGCCTGTCCTCCTGCAATCAAAGACGACTCAATCCGATATCGGCTCTGTAGGCGGACGCATTCTGCTGCCAACCTGTTAACAGAGAAATCCTTCCCCTGCTGATCCGTCGATCCGGCGAATCCTTCTCTATGCGGTTTCGGAATCAATCACTTGAGAAGCTGCCGGTTCATTCACCAGCGTTCGGCACAGTTATTGCTCTACTAGACAGAGGCCAAAGCCCTGGAATTGCGAGCCAGTTGTGTAGGACCGAAGTGGCGGAACGTTTCGAAACGGGCAGTGCGGCCCCTTTAGCTCGGCGCTTGACCTTTAAGGAGGAATGGAACTGTGAAGAAGATCGGATTCGCGGTGCTTGTAATGGTTGTCCTGTGCGGTCAGGGAAGTCCAAAGGTGTTTGCCCAAAAGGCATCATCGCAAACTGACGGCGCAGTTGGCGGCGCCGACGCCATGATGAGCCATGAGCTTGCACTGTTTCGAAAGGACATCAGCTCAATCAAGAAGCAGCTCATAGCGGAAAATTTGAATCTTACGGACAGCGAAGCCACCAAGTTCTGGCCAGTCTATGAGCAATACTCGGCCGAATATGGAAAGGTAAACGAAACAAGAGCCGCGATCATTAAGGAATACGCCGACGAGTACGGAACACTGACCGACGAGCAAGCCGACAATCTGATCCGCCGCTGGCTGGACGCGGACATCTCGGCGGCCCAGCTTCGCCAGAAATATGTTTCGATCCTGCGCAAGGTGTTGCCGGGAAAGATGGTTGCGACTTTCATTCAGCTCGACCGGCGAATCAGCATGTTGATCGACCTGAAAGTGACTTCGCAACTCCCACTCGTGCAAAGCCAGGAATAATATGAAGAAATTCGCAATCGTTCATCCCGGGATCCACAGGGCCGCTTCGAATTGCCATGCGAGTGTCAGCCGGTTTGCAATTGAGAGCCGACTGGCAAGCGGCCTTGCCAGGTTCGGCCGGTCTGGGGCTGCCGCCTTTCGTATTTACCTTAGCGCTCAATGACTTGTGAAATGAAACCACGCCCTTGATTGTGGAACGCCGCTTGCAAATCTTGGTCAGCGTATTGGCGGAAAAAAGTGATGCAATGGAAGGTTCCATCGATCAAGTCGCCTGAGCGCAGTCGTAGCGCCGGAACCGTTTGAATAAGGAGATCAGTCATCAAGACCCAATTTGAGTTTCACGCGGTAGGCGACGCTTCCCCTTCGGCGGCGAGTGGCGGGGCTGGAATGGGCGCGCCTGGCATTGAAAGCCAGCATCGCAATCAAGGAAACGGAATAAGCACCAAGCAACTTCCTCTTGTCGACTTGGCCCGGCACGGCGAAACGGCGTGGAGTCTCTCCGGCCAACACACGGGGCGGACCGATCTGCCCCTGACCGAACACGGCGAGCAAAACGCCCGTGCGCTGGGAGAGAGGCTGTCCGGACTGAATTTCGAACTGGTTTTTACAAGCCCATTGCAGCGCGCGAGGCGCACGTGCGAGCTCGCCGGCTTCGGCGCCGTCGCCGATATCGATCCGGACCTGCTCGAATGGAATTACGGTGAATACGAAGGCCTCCGATCGGATGAGATTCACGCCGTGCGTCCCGATTGGCAGCTCTTCCGCGACGGCTGCCCCGGCGGCGAGTCCCCCGAGCAAGTCGGCGCGCGCTGTGACCGCGTGCTGTCCCGGGTGCGAGCCGCGCAAGCCCGGGTTCTGCTTTTTTCCAGCGGCCATTTCCTGCGTGTGCTCGCCGCCCGCTGGATGGGGCTCGAACCCGGGGCCGGAAGATTCTTTGTATTGAGCACCGCGAGCCTCAGCACGCTGGGCTACGAACATAACCTCTCGCAACCGGTGATCCAGATGTGGAATGACACGCGTCACGTAGTCACCGATCACGATCCGGCTCGGTAAGCGCTGAGGCGCATCTTCGAATCAAGGAAAACAATCATGGCCACGAGAAGAATGTTGGAACCCCCGAAGCCGCCCGAATCCGAATATGTTGCGAAATTGCGCAAACAATATGGAAGCGGCGAGATTAAGTTCGCGGGTGAAGAAAACGCGTTCTATGAGCGCCACCTGGTGTTCGACAACGTCATCGATCTGGCGGACGCGGGCCCGCGCGAGCGTTTTGAGGCCGTCGCCCATTCGGTGAGGGACATCCTGTCGCAGCGATGGATAAAGACGGAAAAAACATATGCGCGCGAAAATCCCAAGCGCGTCTACTACCTTTCGATGGAGTTTCTCATCGGCCGGTCGCTAGCCAACAATGTGACCAATCTCATGCTCGATCCCGTTGCCAGGCAGGCGATCAAAGACAAACACCTCGATTGGCTTGGGATGCTCGAACAGGAGCCCGACGCCGGGCTGGGCAACGGGGGGCTCGGGCGGTTGGCGGCTTGTTTTCTTGATTCCATGGCGACCATGCAACTTCCCGCGACAGGGTACGGCCTGCGCTACGAGTACGGCATGTTCAAGCAGGCCATTCGGGACGGCTGGCAGCAGGAAATACCCGACAATTGGCTGCGTCGCCCGGATCCCTGGGAAGTCATGCGCCCGCACGAAAAGGTCGAAGTGAAACTGAATTGCTCTTTCGAGGTGCAGGGCGGGGCCTTGAAAGCGATCGTTGGCAAGGAATCCACTTTGGTCGGCGTCCCTTATGACCGGCCCGTAGTGGGTTACGGAGGCATGAACGTCAATACTCTTCGCCTCTGGTCCGCGAAGGCTCCGGATTTCTTCGAGTTTCAAGCGTTCAGTCACGGCGATTTCGTGGGTGCGGTGGCGGAGACGCTGGAAGCCGAAACTCTTACGCGGGTGCTCTATCCGGATGACTCGACGACTCTCGGGCAAGGGCTGCGATTTGTGCAGGAATATTTTCTGGTGGCCTGTTCCCTCGCCGATCTCGTGCGGCGCTCCCGGCGGAGCAACACGGACTGGACAACGCTCCCCGACAAAATCGCCATTCAGCTGAACGATACCCACCCAACACTAGCCGTCCCCGAGTTGATGCGGATTCTGCTGGATGAGGCGCACCTCGGATGGGATTTGGCTTGGGGCATTACGCAAAGATCTCTGGGATACACGAATCACACTTTGCTGCCCGAAGCTCTGGAAAAATGGCCTCTCGCGTGGTTTGAGATGGCGCTGCCGCGCCAGCTGGAAATCATTTACGAAATCAATCGCCGCCTGCTGGATTCGGTACGGAGCAAATTTCCAGGTGACGACGGACGCGTGGAGCGCGTGAGCCTGATTGAAGAAGGCCCGGCGAAACATATCCGCATGGCCAATCTGGCCATCGTCGGTTCTCACAGCACGAATGGCGTGGCCGCGATCCACTCCGAGTTGCTGCGCAAAACCACGGTCAAGGATTTGGCCGACATGTTTCCCGAGCGCTTCAGCAACAAGACGAACGGCGTCACTCCCCGCCGCTGGCTGTTGTTGGCAAACCAGCCCTTGGCTTCCGTGATCACGGAGGCAATCGGGAATGGTTGGATCACTGACCTCGCCGAACTCAGTAAGCTGAAGCCGCTTGCGGGCGACAATGTCCTTCACAATGGTTTCAAGGATGCCAAGCGCGAAGCCAAGTCTCAATTTGCCAACTGGCTGAAATCGGAATCGGGCGAGACGGTGGACCCCGACTCAATCTTTGATTGCCAGATCAAGCGCATTCACGAATATAAGCGGCAACTGCTCAATGCGCTGCGCGTCGTGGTCCTCTACAACCGTCTGCGCGAAAACCCGAAACTCGAGATGCAGCCGCGCACATTCTTCTTCGCCGGCAAGGCGGCGCCCGCCTACCGGCTCGCCAAGCTCATTATCAAGTTCATCGAAAATCTGGCGGACACGATCGATGCCGATCCAGTAACACAAGGCCGGCTCAAGGTTCTGTTCCTGCCCGAGTACGACGTCACGCTTGCCGAGCGCCTGATTCCCGCAAGCGATGTCTCGAACCAAATCTCGACCGCGGGCTACGAAGCCAGCGGCACGAGCAACATGAAGTTCATGATGAACGGCGCTTTGACTATCGGCACGCGCGATGGCGCGACCATCGAAATGGCGCAGGAAGCGGGCGAGGAAAATTTCTTCCTCTTCGGACTGACCGCCGAACAGGTCGCCGACAGCCGGGGATGGTACAACCCGCACTGGCACTACGAAAATGATCCGGAGACTCGCGCGGCGCTGGATTTCATTTCGTCCAATTATTTTAGCCCCCGCGAACCCGGCATTTTCGCGCCGATTTGCGACACATTATTGACGAACGGCGACCATTACATGCATCTGGCCGACTTGAAGTCTTACCTCGACGCCGACCAGCGGTTGCGCGACTTGTATGCCAACCAGGACGAGTGGATCCACAAGGCTATTTTGAACGTGGCGGGTTCCGGGAAATTCTCCAGCGACCGCACCATCGCAGAATATGCGTCCCAAATCTGGGGGGTGAAACCATGCCCGGTGCTGTAGGAACGCAGCTCATCCCAAAATTGTCTCCTCTGGCCGGCAAACCGGCTCCAAAAGAGATGCTCGTCGATTTGGCCAAGCTCGAACGCGAGTATTTTGAGCGCCGGCCGGACCTGGCCGATTCCGACCAGATGGTTAGCTTCGGGACCAGCGGGCACCGGGGCTCGCCCTTTCATGGCACTTTCACCGAAGCGCACATCCAGGCCATCACGCAAGCGATCTGCGACTACAGGCGCATCGCAGGCACGGACGGCCCGCTGTATATGGGCAAGGACACGCACGCATTATCCGATCCAGCCCAGCGCACCGCGCTTGAAGTTCTAGCGGCCAACAATGTGGACACCATCATTCAGCGGGACAACGGCGTCACGCCAACTCCAGTAATCTCGCGGGCAATTCTCGTCTATAACCGTGGCCGCGAAAAGGGGCTCGCGGACGGCATCGTGATCACGCCGTCGCACAACCCGCCCGAAGACGGCGGCTTCAAGTACAACCCGACGAACGGAGGCCCGGCTGACACGGACGTCACAGGCTGGGTGCAGGACCGGGCCAACGAGCTCCTTCGAGGAAATAATTCTGGAGTGAAGCGAATCCCGTATACGTGGGCCATCAAAGCAGCGACCACACATCAGGAAGATTTCCTCATGCCCTACGTTCGCGATTTGCGGAACGTGGTCGACATCGATGCGATCCGCGGCGCCGGCATGAAGCTTGGAGTCGACCCTCTCGGCGGCGCTGCCAGACCCTATTGGGAGCCCATCAACGAATTATACAAATTGGATGTGAAGGTCACGAACCCGGTGATCGACCCGACGTTTTCGTTCATGACGGTCGATCACGACGGCGTGATTCGAATGGACTGCTCGAGCCCGTAC
>Ga0070731_10005679_pt1 | contig 10199 bp, 6 predicted proteins | sample Coa_R1_2_FD_66448 | JGI IMG/M metagenome (GOLD analysis project Ga0070731, IMG submission 66448) | Surface soil microbial communities from Centralia Pennsylvania, which are recovering from an underground coalmine fire - Coalmine... | ecosystem: Environmental > Terrestrial > Soil > Unclassified ... | reverse complement strand
CGCCTCGAGGAGGATGCGGCGGACCTCGGTGTCGATCTGGATGGCGGTCTGCTCCGAGTAGTCGACCTTCTTCGTGAAGTCGCGGCCGAGGAAGATCTCCTCCTCCTTCGTGCCGAACGTCATCGGGCCGAGCTTGTCGCTCATGCCCCACTCGCAGATCATCTTGCGTGCGAGATCCGTCGCGCGCTCGATGTCGTTGCCGGCGCCGGTGGTCATGCTGCCGAGCGCCAACTCCTCCGCCGCGCGCCCGCCGAAGAAAACCGCGAGCTGGCCGAGGAGGTGCTCGCGCGAGTAGGTGTGGCGATCGTCGATTGGCACCTGCTGCGTGAGGCCGAGCGCCATGCCGCGCGGGATGATCGTCACCTTGTGGACCGGGTCGGCGTCGGGGACGAGCTTCGCGACGAGGGCGTGGCCCGACTCGTGATACGCCGTGATGCGGCGCTCCTCGAGGCTGATGATCATCGAGCGCCGCTCGGCGCCCATCATCACCTTGTCCTTCGCGATCTCGAAGTCGCCCATCGCGACGCGGTCCTTGTTCTTGCGCGCCGCGAGGAGCGCGGCCTCGTTGACGAGGTTCTCGAGATCGGCGCCGGCGAAGCCGGGCGTCTGGCGCGCGAGGAGCTCGATGTTGACGTCCTCGCCGACCGGGACCTTCCGCGTATGCACCTTGAGGATGCCCTCGCGCCCCTTCACGTCCGGGCGCGGCACGACCACGCGCCGGTCGAAGCGGCCGGGGCGGAGGAGCGCGGGATCGAGGACGTCGGGACGGTTCGTCGCCGCGATCAGGATGACGCCCTCGTTCGTCTCGAAGCCGTCCATCTCGACGAGGAGCTGGTTCAGCGTCTGCTCGCGCTCGTCGTGACCACCGCCGAGCCCGGCGCCGCGGTGACGCCCGACCGCGTCGATCTCGTCGATGAAGATGATGCAGGGCGCGTTCTTCTTCCCCTGCACGAAGAGGTCACGGACGCGCGAGGCGCCGACGCCGACGAACATCTCGACGAAGTCGGAGCCGGAGATGGAGAAGAACGGCACGCCGGCCTCGCCTGCGATGGCGCGGGCGAGCAGCGTCTTCCCGGTGCCGGGGGCACCGACCAGCAGCACGCCCTTCGGGATCCGGCCGCCGAGCTTGGTGAACTTCTTCGGGTCCTTCAGGAACGCGATGATCTCTTCCAGCTCTTCCTTCGCCTCGTCGATGCCGGCCACGTCGGCGAAGGTGACCTTGTGCGTGTTCTCGGAGAGCAGCTTCGCCCGGCTCTTGCCGAACGACATCGCCTTGCCGCCACCGACCTGGAGCTGGCGCATCCAGAAAACCCAGACGCCGAGCAGGAGTAGCATCGGTGCCCACTGCACGATCGCGACGAGGTACCAGGGCTCGTTGTCCTCGGGACGGGCCTCGATCTCGACGCCCTTGTCGGTGAGCGTCCGGACCAGGTCCGTGTCCTTCGGGGCGAAGGTCTTGAAGCCGTCGCCCTGCCCCGCCCGCTCACCCTTGTAGCGACCGTGGATGCTCTGGCCCTGGATCGTGACCTCCGCGACCTTGCCCTCGTCGACCGCCTGCAGGAAGCGGCTGAAGGTGATCTCGGGTTCGCGCGGCTGCTGCTTGGTGACGATGGACCAGAGCAGCAGGCCCATCAGCAGGAGCAGGAGCCAGAGGCCGAGGTTACGGGAGACCGGGTTGTTCAAGCCGACACCGCCGGATGACGCACGCCGAAAAAGTAACACACGGTCCCAGTAGCGGCAATCAAGTGTTCGAGATGGGCGATTCCAAGATCTTGTTGAAGATCGCCTCGACGACACGCTTCGTCTCGGGGCGAACCAGCGCGGGACGGCCGCGCGCGAGCCCGGCGACCCAGAGAATCTCGTCCGCGGTTGCAAGGACGGCAATTTCTGCCCGTGCCTCGCGTGGCACCTTCGCGTCGACCAGGACGTCCTGCAGCTTGCGTGTCCCGCCGCCGAGGAGCCCGATGCGGTCGCCCGGCGTCGGCGCCCGGACGACGAGCGCGGCAGGCAACGCGTCGGCATCGAAGATGGCGCGCGCCGGGGCGGCCCGCTCCTCGCCCCGGCGTCGCGCGCGTGGGCGGCCGAGCGCGAGCATCCATCGCCCCGCGGGATGCGCGACGGTGGCCCCCGGTACGATCGGTAGCCGGAACGGACGCGGCGTCGCGGCGCGTCCGGCGCGGCGGACGAGAACGTCGCCCTCGCGCAACACGCGCGCGGGACCGGGCACGGCGACGGTGCCGCGCGCCGTGCCGTCCGCCAGCGCGAGGACGCGCTCGACGTGCGCAGCGGTCGGCTCGCGCCGGCTCCCGCGCTGGAGCCACGCGCGGACGAGCCGGCGCGCGAGCGCGCGCGGCTCCTCTGCAACGGCAACGGGCATCGTCTCGCCCACGCCGAGCGAGCGCGCGCGCGTGCGCGCGAGCGCGTCGAGGAGCTCGTCCTCGTCCGCGAGCCGCTCCGCCAGCGCGGCGAGCGCCGGCCCGAGTCGCGGATTCAGCTCGGCCTCGAGCCACGGCACGAGCACGCGGCGCACCCGGTTCCGCACGAGCCGCAGGTCCGCGTTCGTCCGGTCGACCGCGAATCCGAGGCCGCGCTCGGCGAGGAAGCGCCGGACGTCCATTCGCGTCGCGCCGAGGAGCGGCCGGAAGAGCCGCCCACGCACGTGTCGCATGCCGGCGAGCCCGCGTCGCCCGGCGCCGCGGAGCAGGCGAAGCAGGATGGTCTCCACCTGGTCATCGCGCGTATGGCCGGTGACGACCCGGGTCGCGCCGACCTCGCTCGCCAGCGCTGCGAGCGCGCGGTAGCGGGCACGCCGCGCGCGCGCCTCGACGCCGGGACCCGCGTCGACCGCGGCTTCGCGTGCGACGAACGGGATGCCGAGCCGCTGCGCGAGCTTGTACGCCGCGTCCCGGTCCGCATCGGATTCCGCCGCACGCAACCGATGGTCGACGTGCGCCGCGGTCAGGCGGAGATTGCACGCGGGGGCGAGCTCGGCGAGCGCCGCGAGAAGCGCGGTCGAATCAGGGCCGGCGGAGACCGCGACGAGGAGATGCTCGCCAGCCGCCGGGGCGTGCGGCGCGTCGAGCGCGGCCCGTAGCGTGCGGAGCAGGACGAGGCTGTCGTTCCTCGGCATCACTTGAGGCATCCTAGCATGCGCCCCGTGCGATCCGTCCGTCGGACACCCAATCAAGTTGTGACAGTGCGGTCAGGGCCTGCGGTGCGGACGGCGCGGCGCCGGCACCCCATCGAGCCGAATCGGACCACCACGTCGCCACCCGATTCGGACGAGCCATGTCTGCGGCTCCGCGACCGGTCGCGCGCACGGCTCCGGCACCACTCCGCGCCATCCATTGAACCACGCGCCCGACGAGCGCGTGGCGAACTTCCGTCGGCCGAGAAGTGTACGAGCCTGAACCCAGCCCTGGACGCAAGTCCCGGAGCGCGGCGGATGACGACGAACAGCTTCTCGCCGCGCAAACGATGGAAGAGCGTCCACCGCGCGCAGCGTCACGCGAACGGGATTCCGGGCCTCGTGAGCGGAACGACGGAGATGCGATACGCGTGGGCGTGGCCCTTTCGGCTTTCGGCCGGCACCTGCGCGACGACCGCCGCGGGTCCGAAAATGGAGCACGCATTGCCGCGATGTCCTCACTTTTGTCGCCGTCGGATGCCACGCTAGACGCGACAACGAGAACTACGCTGGCGGCGTGCTCTTCTCCGCCGTGATCGGCGCGTACTCGAACTCAGCGCCCTCCGGCGCCTCGAGCACCGCCCGCCCTTTTCCCTCGACCAGGCGCAGACGCGGCTGGCCGTCGGGCGCGAGCGTCAAGCTCGCGCGCGGGGCGCCCTCGCGGTCGCAGAGGACGATGCCGACGGTGCCGTCCTCGTCCTGAGTGACCGTCACGCTGCGGTTGCCGTTGGCGCCGAAGAGTGCGAGCTGGCGCGAGCCCTCGTCGAGGGCGACGAGGCCGGCGCTCGTCGTGCCCGAGGCGTTGAACAGCGTGAGGCTCGGGGAGCCGCCGGGCGCGGTCGCGAGGCGGGCGCGCGGGCCGCCCTTCGCGTCCGCGAGCTCGACGAACGGGGCGCCGTCGGGTGCGATGCCGACAATGAGGCGGCTTCGCATGGCGGCGTCGGCGAGGCGCAGGCACGGGGCGCCGTCCTCGACGCTCAGGAGCGCGCGCGGCGTACCATCGCGGTCGCGCAGCACGAGGCTCTCTACCTCCGTCGACACGGCGGCCCGCGCGAGCGCGGTCTCGAGCCGCTCGATGCGGACGATCAGGTCCTGGATGTCGGGCGCGCCCCCCATCGCTCGCGCGCGCGAAGGAGCAAGCGGCATGCCTCCCGGCGGCGCGCACCGGTGACACCGCGGAGTTGCAGCGTCACGGCGGCGCCGCTCGCGTGTCGGGTTTGGCGACGGTGGCGGGACCGAAGGTGGACGGCCGGTCCACCTTTCGACGGACCGGTACGCTAGCCGTTCCGGTCCTGGACGCCGATGATCCCGACCCGGATCGCGTAGAGCGCGAGCGTAGTGCGGCCGCGGAGGTGGAGCTTCTGGAAGATGTTGTTGAGGTGGGTCTTCACCGTCACCTCGCTGATGGCGAGCTTCTCGGCGACCTCCGCGTTGCGCATCCCGACCGCGACGTAGCGCACGATCTCACGCTCGCGCGGGGTGAGGGGCTCCTCCTCGGGGGGCTCGCGCAGACGGGCGGTGAGCAGCTTCTGCAGCGCGGGTGGCATCCAGACATGGCCGTCCGCCACGGCCGAGATCGCGTCCATCAGGCTCTCGATCGCGAAGCGCTTGAAGACGACGGCGCGCGCGCCCGCCCGGATGGCCGCGAGCGCGTCCTCGGCGCGCTCGCTTGCCGTCACGACGATGATCGCCGTGTGCTCGGCGAGGCTCTCGATGTCGGCGAGCGAGCTGCGCTCCATCTGCAGGTCGAGGAGGAGGATGTCGCACGGCGTGGCGCCGACGACGCTCGCCAGCTGGTCGGCGCGGTCGACCTCCGCCACGACGGTGAGACCCGTCTGCAGCTTCAGCTGCGACTTGAGACCCTGGCGGAAGAGCGCGTGGTCGTCCGCGATCGCGATCCGAAGAGGCGTCTCCATAGTCACCTCAAGCCGCCCGCACGGCGATGGCGAGGTGCGCCCCGACGGGGTGCCCGCCGTCGACCTGCAGCCGGCCGCCGAGCTGGTCCACGCGCGAGGCGATCGACCACGGCGGCCGGGAGCCGTCGCCGAAGCCGAGCCCGTCGTCGTCGATGCGGATGTGGAGCTCGCCAGCTCGGCTGCTCGCGTCGATCGACGCCGAGCGAGCGAAGGCATGGCGGCGGATGTTGCGCGCGCCCTCGAGCATGATCTGGAGGACGTGCTCGACCAGCACCGCGGAGCCGCTGAAGTCGGCGCGGATGCGGAAGCGGGTCTCGAACTCCCGCACCGAGGGCGCGGCCGCCTCGCGCGCGGCGAGCTCCTGGATGTAGATGCGGAGCGCGTCGTACTCGCGCGTGATGCTCGTCTGGAGCTCCTTCAGCGCGGCGAGCGCGTCGTCGGTGCGGCCACGGCGGACGAGCTCCTGCGCGCTACCGAGGGTCAGGTTCGTGCCGGCGAGCGCCTGCACGCAGCCGTCGTGCAGCGAGCGCGCGATCTCGCCGCGCTCCTTCGCGCGCTCGAGGGCGTTCAGCTTCCCCTCCAAGTTGATCCGCAGCCGCCCGAGGTACGCGACCAGGTAGCCGATGATCGCGAGATACGCTGGCCGCATGATGTAGAGGCCGAGGTCGGCGGCGGTCACGTGCGGCGCGGCGAGGAGCGTCATGAAGAGGTAGAGCCAGATGCTCACCGCCGTGATCATCATGCTGAAGCGGAAGCCGCCGCGCACGCCCGCGGCGACTACGGCGAAGGCGAAGAAGACGTAGAACGGACTCGTCGGCCCGGTCGTGTAGTAGGCGATCGCGGTCGCGGCGCCGACATCGGCCCACGTCGTGATCGCGACGATGCCGCGCGGTACGAGTCCGATCGCGAGCGCGCCGAAGACCGCGACGCTGTACCCGAAGTGCGCGGCGAGGACGACGAGCGCGTGCGGGGACATCATATCCACCGGGCCGCCGACGCCCCACCGCATCAGGATCTCGTTGTTCGGGACGAGGTACGCGGCGCTGATCGCGAACACGGAAAGCAGGATCCGCGAGCGCGCGACTTTTCGCTCGAGGTCCAGCATGTCGTTGCCCATCCCCGAAGTCTCACGGCCGGACGATGGAAAATCAAGCCAACGCCCGGTCGGGCACTCAATACGCCAGGACGACGGCCTGGTCCGGACCGAGCCGGCGGCGGAATGCCCCGCCCTCCCCCTCGCCGTCGCTCGCGATCACGACCCGCCCGGCGAAGGCGCAGTCCACCGGGACTGGCGTGAAGTTGACCAGCACGAGGCAGTGGTCCCCATCCGCGTCGCGTGCGTAGGCGACCGTCCCCGGCGGCGCGGGCAGCAGCGTGCAGCCGCCGGCGCGGAGCGCGGGCGACCCCCGGCGTGCGGCGAGCAGCCGGCGATAGAGGTGGAGGATCGAGGCGGGATCGTCGCGCAGCACCGCGACGTTCCGCCGCTCCGGCTCCGGCGCCCACGGGAGCCACGGCCGCGCCCCCGTCCAGCCGTACCTCGGACCGGCGTTCCACGGGATCGGCGCGCGGCAGCCGTCACGCCCGCCCGGATCGACGCTACGTGCATCCGGCACGACGGCGTCCTCGAGCCCGAGCTCCTCGCCCGCATACAGGAACGGCGTGCCACGCAGCGTCAGGAGGAGGACCGCGGCGGCGCGGGCGCGCGCCTCCGAGCCGAAGCGCGTGCGATGGCGAGGCGTGTCGTGGTTCGAGAGCACCCACGTCGGCCACGCGCCGATCGGGTCGAGGGTTTGCGCCACGTGCGCGATGCGCGCGCGCCACGCGTTGGCGTCCCACGGCGTCGTCACGGCGGCGGGAAGCTCGAAGACCAGGTGGAGCTCGTCGCCGGCGCCGTAGTACCGCGGGTGCGCCTCGGAGCCGAGGAGGAACACCTCGCCGACGAGCATGCGATCGCCCGGGTATGCATCCACCACGCGGCGCAGCTCGCGCAGGATCGCGTGCGTCGACGGGTGGTCGTTCAGTGCGGCGTGCGGCACCGCGCCCGCGACGTTCGGCGGATCGTCGGGCAGCGCGGGATCCTTCCCGAGCCCGTGCACGACGTCGACGCGGAACCCGTCGATGCCGCGGTCGAGCCAGAAGCGGAGCACGGCGTGCATCGCGCGCGCGACCTCCGGATTTCTCCAGTCGAGGTCGGGCTGCTCGGGCAGGAAGAGATGGAGGTAGTATTGTTCCGTCGCCGCGTCCCACGTCCACGCGGGCAATGGTCTCCCGAACGCGGCGATCCAGTTGTTCGGTGGCCCGCCGCCCGGCGCCGGATCGCGCCACACGTACCAGCCTCGCTTCGGATCGGTTCGCGACCGTCGCGACGCGACGAACCACGGATGTCGGTCGGAGGTGTGATTCGGGACCCAGTCGAGCAGCACGCGGATATGGTGCGCGTGCGCCTCGGCGACGAGCGCATCGAGCTCGGCGCGGGTCCCGAACAGCGGATCGATGTCACGGTAGTCGGCGACGTCGTAGCCGAAGTCCTTCATCGGGGAGCGGAAGATTGGCGACAGCCAGAGTGCGTCGACGCCGAGCCAGGCGAGGTGATCCATGCGCGCGCGGATGCCGGCGAGATCGCCCACGCCGTCCCCGTTCCCGTCGGCGAACGAGCGCGGATAGATCTGATAGACGACCGCGTCCCGCCACCACCGCATCGCGCTCACTGGCGCAGGAAGCCGCGGACCAGCTCGTGGGTGCGCTCGGGCTGCTCGAACTGCGGCACGTGGCCGCAGTCCTCGAGCACGACGGAACGGGCGCGCGGAACGGCCGCGACCACATGCGGGCCGAAGCGGGCCGGCACGAGCTGGTCCGCCTCACCCCACAGGAAGAGCGCGGGGCGCGAGAGTGCCGGGAGCCGGTCCCAGAAGCCGTGCTCGCCGGTCGCCTCCTCGAGGTAGATCTGACGCGCGGCCGAGAAGAAGGCCATCCGCCCGCGCGCGCTCGCGAACACGCGCACGAACTCGTCGGCTGCCGCGTCGTACCACGCGTCGCGCAGCCGCTCCGGGCGCGCGAACAACAGCCGGATCGCCCGCGCGACGAGCGTGCGCGGCACCATGATCGGCATGGCGCCGAGCTCCGCGGCCACGAGCCGCACCAGCGGGGTCGCCTCGCGGAAGCGCTTGAAGGCGAGCGACGGCGCGAAGAGGACGAGCCGGTCGACGCGCTCGGGCGCCGTGAGCCCGACCTCGATTGCGACCCGGCCGCCCATCGAGTTGCCGACGAGCGTCGCGCGCGCGACGCCGACCGCGTCGAGGAAGCTCACGAGCCAGCGCGCATAGAAGGCCGGATCGTACGTTCGCACCGGCTTCCCCGAATCGCCGAATCCGGGCAGGTCGGGCGCGAGCACGCGGTGATCCCGCGCCAGCTCGGCGAGCGTCGGCAGCATGGACGCGTTCGTCGCGCCGAGCCCGTGGAGGAGGACGACCGGGTGGCCGCGTCCCGCCTCGAGATAGAACGTCTCCACGTCGAGCGTGCGCGCCGTGCGCGCGCGCGGGAACGCCGGCGGGCGCCCCGGGTCGTCGACCGCATCCAGCCGGATCGCGAGCGCCATGTTGCCGCGGATCGTCAACCGGCCGTCGAGAAAGGCGTAGACCCCCGACTCGTCGCCCGCGAGCACGCTCGCGAGCGTCACGGCGTCGGCGCGGACGACCGTGTCGGGCCGCGGCACGCGGTCGGGCACGAGCTCGATCGCCTTCCCGCGGATGACGACGCTCCACGCGGCATGGCCCGCGTCGAAGGTGACCGTCGCCCGCGCGCCCTCGCCCAGCGGGGAACCCCCCTCGACGCGGTGGCGCAGGCTCCAGACGACGCGGTCCTCGGGCGACGGCAGATCGAGCGGCCGTCCACCGCGCGATTCCGGGATTCGCACGCGCCCTCGTTACCGCAGGAAGGCGCACCGCGTCGAACGTCGCGCGGGTGCTCCGGCCGCCGCTAGGCCGCCGCCGGGTCGGCGGCGGCGGCGGACTCGAGCGAGAGCTCGAACCAGAACGTGCTCCCGCTGCCCGGCTCGCTCTCCACGCCGAGCTCACCACCCATCAGCGCCACGAGCTGACGGCAGATCGTGAGCCCGAGCCCGGTGCCGCCGTAGATGCGCGTCGTGCCGTCGTCGCCCTGCGCGAAGCTCTCGAAGATGCGCGCCTGCCGGTCGCGCGGGATGCCGATGCCAGTGTCGGCGACGCTGACGCGAACGGTGATGCGTGCGCCCTGCGCGCGTACGACGCGCACGTCGACCGCGATGCCGCCCGCGTCGGTGAACTTCACCGCGTTGCCGACCAGGTTGATCACCGTCTGCCGGATGCGGAGCGGATCGCCCTTCACGCGGCGCGGGACGTCGCGCGCGACGTCGCAGCTGAGCGCGAGGCCTTTCGCCGCCGCCGCCGGCGCGAGCATCCCGACGGCGGTCTCGACCGTCTCCACCAGGTCGATGTCGGCCGGGTGGATCGTCATCTTCCCGGCCTCGATCTTCGCCGCGTCCAGGATGTCGTTGATGATGCCGAGGAGACCGAGCGCGGCGGAACGGGCGCGGCCGAGATCGTGGCGCTGCCCCGCTTCGAGCTCGCCATCGAGGACCATGTCGACCATGCCGAGGATCACGTTCAGCGGCGTGCGGATCTCGTGGCTCACGTTGGCGAGGAAGAGCGACTTGGCACGCGCGGAGGCGAGCGCGTCGTCGCGCGCGCGGGCGAGGTCGCGCACGTAGCGCGCGTGTTCCTCCTCCGACCGCCACCGGTCGCTGATGTCGCGCCAGTTCGCGACGATCCCGCCGACGGCCGGGTGATCGAGCAGGTTGCGAAAGACCACCTCGACCGGACACCAGGAGCCGTCGCGCCGGTGGATCCGGCACTCGACCACCGCGGTCTCGCCTTGCAGCACGCGCTCGAACACCGCACGCACGGCGGCCGCATCCTCGGCGTGGACGTACTCCATCGCCGCGCGGCCGACGCAGTCCTCGGGCCGACGGCCGAGCATGCGCTCCAGCGACGGGCTCTCGTAGCGGATGACCCCGCCGGCATCCATGATCGTGATCAGGTCCGAGCCGCGCTCGATGAGCG
>Ga0070731_10005678_pt1 | contig 10200 bp, 10 predicted proteins | sample Coa_R1_2_FD_66448 | JGI IMG/M metagenome (GOLD analysis project Ga0070731, IMG submission 66448) | Surface soil microbial communities from Centralia Pennsylvania, which are recovering from an underground coalmine fire - Coalmine... | ecosystem: Environmental > Terrestrial > Soil > Unclassified ... | reverse complement strand
ATAATTGCGGCCACGCATTTGATACCATGGAATATCTGACGGATTCCGAAATTGATCTGGACCATGTCAAGTTGCATAACAGGGTATATGATCATTTTGAGGATGATCCTACTATTTCATTACAGGCAATGTGGAATGGAATTAACTTAAGCGTAACCGGCTTGGTCAATAGTCGCTTTTCGGTTTTTGAAATTGATTTCTATTTTGAATTCCACAAGGTTTCCATCAAAAATGCCGGCGACAATTTTGAGTTCTATCGCTTAAGAAATGAGAAAGAATGCTCAGGGCCGCTTTCTCTTCAACCGGAGTTGTCCCAAGATCATTGCATAAAGGACTATATGAGTCATGTCATCGATCATGCCCGTCAATTATTGGACGACGATGAGATCGACGATAATTTTAGCCGGTCGGTCGGGCTAAATCTGAAAATGGTTAAATATCTCAACAACTGATATGGCTAAACTAGCAATACGCGGAGGAGAACCGGTTCGGACCAGATTATTTCCGGCGTATAACACCATAGGTGATGAAGAAAAAAGAGCAGTATTGAAGGTGCTGGATAGCGGAAATTTATCTCAATTCCTAGGTACTTGGCACAAGGATTTTTTTGGAGGACCGACAGTCCAGCAATTTGAAAAAGACTGGTCGGCGGTCTTTGGAACCAAATATGCTATCAGTGTCAATTCCAATACTTCAGGTCTTTTTACTGCCATCGGAGCATTGGGGATCAAGCCGGGGGATGAAGTGATCGTTTCTCCTTATACGATGAGCGCAAGCGCACTTGCACCGATCATTTACGGGGCAGTTCCTGTATTTGCAGACGTAGATTATGAGAATTTTGGTCTGGATCCAGCAAGTATAGAAAAATGCATTACACCCAGAACTAAAGCGATTCTGGTTGTTCACATTTTTGGCAATCCGGCCAGGATGGATGAAATCGTCGCCATCGCGAAAAGGCATGGGTTATTTATTATAGAAGATTGTGCCCAGTCGCCGATGGCAGTGTACAAGGATAAGCTCGTTGGAACCATTGGAGATATTGGGATTTTCAGCTTAAATTATCATAAACACATCCATACAGGTGAGGGAGGAGTCCTAATCACTAATGATGACCAGCTTGCAGAGAAAATCTACCTGATTAGAAATCATGGCGAAAATGTCGTGGAGTCAAAAGGTGTCCAAGACGTTTTTAATACTCATGGTTTCAATTACAGAATGACAGAAATGGAAGCGGCGGTCGGCATTGAACAATTAAAAAAACTTCCCGGGTTAATTGAGCAAAGACTGGCGAATGCGGAATATTTGGCGTGTCAAATTGGGAAAATAAACGGCATAATTCCTCCTGCCGTGGAGCCGCAGTGCAGGCACGTGCATTACGTGCAGGCCTTCAAGTTCAAAAAGGATCTGGTCGGTGTCGAGCGAAATGATTTCGTGAATGCGATCAAAGCGGAAATACCCTCCGCTGTCATGCGTGAAGAAACTCACCTTATCGGGGCCGGCTATGTAAAACCAGTATATCTTCAGCCCTTGTACCAGCAAAGGGCGACGCATTGTTCATTCAATTGTGAAAAATACAAGGGCTCGGTGGATTACAGTAAGGGTATTTGCCCGGTTGCTGAAAAACTGCATTTTGAGGAACTGTTCTTTCACGAATACATGCGACCGGGAATGAGCAGGCAGGATTTGGATGACGTGGTCGCGGCTTTTATGAAGGTTTCTGAGAATGTGGCTGAACTGCGTCAGTATGCCTCTTGACGTGCATGAGAAAATTCTGTTTGTTTTTAGTGACCCCGGTGGCGCCAAACCCTGTTTGTCTTTGATCGAGAACAATGGACTCACGGATGCGGTGGCTATTTCGGACAGGACGCATTCTTTTTACAGTGATTTTAATGTCCCGGTCAAAATTGTAAAAAATGATTATGAAGGACTGCTTGAAAGCATTCAGCCGGCGTTAGTTTTTACCGGGACTTCCTATACTTCCGATATTGAAAGGCAGTTCATTAATATTGCTTTAGGGAAGAAAATACGGTGTTATTCTTTTATAGACCATTGGACTTCGATGGTGAAAAGGTTTAAAAACCCCGAGGATCAGTTGATTTTGCCTGATCAAGTCTGGGTCATTGATGAACGCGCCAAACGGCTTGCTATAGGGGAAGGAATTGATAAGGATAAAATTGTCATTTCCGGGAACCCTTACCATGCGTGGCTGAAAAGATGGGTGCCTTCTATAAGTAAGGATGGTTTTCTTCGGGAAATCGGTGTGTCGGACGGAACCAAGAAAATCCTGCTGTTTGCTCCTGATCCCCTGTCCAATTTGGGCAGCGAGAGCTCGTATGGATTTGATGAATTAAAGGTTTCCCGGGAACTTGCTGAGTTATTTTGTCTGAATCAAGACGCGCTAAAGAATTGGAAGGTATTAGTTAAAGCGCATCCCAATCAGGACAGAAGCCGGTTAACAGAGATTTTTACTGGAAACCCTTTCTTTGAGGTGCTGACGCCAAACGTCGATACCAACACGGCGATGTTTTATTCTGATGTGGTCATGGGTTTTTTTTCATCTATTCTAATCGAAGCTTCCATCATGAACAAACGGGTTTTGCGTTTTCTTGACAGTAATCCGGTCGAGGATCCCATTTACGAACTGAATATTGGTCCGATCGTCGATCGGAATTCATTTATAACGGAGCTCAACAAGACCATAGTTTGAAAAAAGATATTTTTTTGCAGGGCGATCAAATTTCACTGCGAATCCTCAATGAAACGGACGTTGAGGGGAACTATGCCAAATGGCTGAATGACCCCGAAATAACCCGGTATAATTCTCATGGGAGATTTCCTATGACAATCGAGAAACTGAAAGAGTATGTGCAGGACGTGAAGGGTTCAAATGCCCATATGGTGCTTGCCGTAGTCGACAACCTCAATCACCGGCATATCGGCAACATCAGCATACAAAACATCAACTGGATAGACAGAAACGCAGAAATTGCATTTCTCTTAGGGGAGAAGGAATACTGGGGAAAGGGTGTTATGCAGGAAGCGGGCAAAATGTTAATTCACCATGCCTTCAGCGTGTTGAACCTGCACCGGATTTACTGTGGAACGTCGTCGGAAAATACAGGAATGCAGAGGCTGGCGGAAAAACTCGGCATGCACCGGGAAGGCATAAGAAAAGAAGCCATCTTTAAAGACGGGAAATACAGTGATATCATCGAATACGGTATTGTCGGCGCGCATGATGATTTCATAAATCAGTAGGATTTAAATTCAAATTCTGATGCGGAGTTGCTCACAACAATAAATCATACTTAACTTCTCTGGGGTCACGCCCGGATAATTTTTCTGATGTCACTGCTTACCTACCCAAAAAAGATTCTACGGTTTATTTTATTCTCATTCCGCTATCTTAAAGCTCAATACAAGAACCGCGGCCTGATTTATGAAATAAACCATCCAGAAAAAGTAAGCTTGCATGCAACTGCCTATATCGGGAAGGACGCTTTGATTAATGCCTGTGGTGAAAAGGACAAAATAGAAATACAGGCGCATACCCAGATTTACCGGAGGGTAGAGCTGAGTACCTGGTTTAATAACCGGTTGACCATCAAATCGTACAGTTCAATCAATGACGGCTGCAAGATTTTGGGTGATGTCACGATAGAGAAGTATAATCTCTTCTCCTGCAATATATGTATCTCATCGGGTAATCATTATGCCGATCATCTGCCAGAGATGCTTATCAAAGATCAGGATGCGCTGGTGCTCAACGATCCAGTTTTGCAAAAAAACCATTCCAATCCCGTTCACATTGAAGAGGATTGCTGGGTCGGGTGGGGTGCGTTTGTAAAGGCAGGAGTACATATCGGCAGAGGGGCAATAATCGGCGCATACAGCGTGATCGTTAATGACGTTGATCCGTATGCCGTGATGGCTGGTATACCAGCCAGGCAACTTAGAACAAGAGTATCATTTAACCCACCGGCTGAGATTACGGCTTCGGACTATCGCTGCTTTCCTTATTTTTATCGGGGATTCTGCCAGAATGCTGAGGAGCGGCAAGTTGGAGGTACCGATAAGCTCGCAATGGAAAAAAAAGCGTATGCAGTAATGAGAAAAGCAGTTGCCTATGAAATTGTGTTACTAAATAATAATAATTTCCCCGTAACCGTCCGAATCACGAGTCCTCAAGCCTGCGCAACTTTGGAAACGGCACTTTCTTCCGGTGAGACAGTTTTGCGATATGAAGCTGGATCGAAAGAAAAGGCGCTGTCGGACGATTATGATGGAATGGAAATGTCATTTTTTGACAAGAATGATTATATGGTTTTAAGAATTGAGACTCACTATGAATCTCCGAGTCCGACAACGTTACCTTTTCTTTTTATTAAGAAAGTAAAAGCATTATGATCGCCAGGATATATAATAAAGCGAGGAGCGAACTTCAAAAGATAAGGCAGGCAACATCGATTTCCCGTGCCATTTATCAGGATTATAAGAAGTTCAAAAAACTGGGCATAACTCCCGATCGCAGCGTTTTTGCCATGCGCCAGTTGTTTGTGCTGACCAATTCGAGGAGCAATGAAATTTTTTCAAGACTGGTCAGAAAGCCCCAGTATCAGCACAAAAGTTACCCGGGGGTTTTCCAAGATCTTTCCAAAGAGGGAATAGCAGACTTTTTGAAGGCAATGCATAGCAAAGGATTCTATATTTTCAAACAAACTTTGTCCGACCAGTTTGTGGAAGACATGGTCCGATTTGCCTCCACCACGCCTGCGAGGGTTTTGGAACAAAGAGATGACGGTGAGATTGTATATTCCAAAGAAAAGAAAATCATTGATTTTCAGAACCCGGTTTCCCCCAGGTACCAGTTCGAAAATGACGATATCTTATCTTCTCCTGAAGTGCAGGCACTGATTTTTGATGAATCGATTCTCAATTTGTCGCAATTATACCTGAATACTGCTCCTTATTTCGATGTGCTAGCCATGTGGTGGAGCCTGCCATTCGGGGGCGTAGGAAAGTCAGAAGCGGCTCAAATGTATCATTTCGATCTGGACAAGATGAAATTCATCAAGTTCTTTTTCTACCTGTCCGATGTCGATTCCCAGAGCGGGCCGCATTGCTATGTTACCCATACGCATCATGGTGTTCCCGCAGACATTTGCAAGGATGGACGACAGGAAGACGAAGAAATTGAGCGTGCCGTGGGTAAAGAGCGGATGGTGGAAATTTGCGGCAAAAAAGGTACGATCATAGCCGTCGATACCCGCGGCCTGCATAAAGGCAAAGAATTGACCAAGGGATACCGGCTTTTATTCCAGACAATGTTTTCAGACAGCCTGTTTGGTGCGAACTACCCCGACTTTGATCTCCGGAAAATAGCGCAACCTGGGAGGGAAGTCATCAGCAAATACCCCGAAGCCTTTAAAAAATTCAAAATCAAGCGACCCGATTAACGTGAGCATCGTAGCCATATTTAATTCTCATACCTTATGGCCTGTTCATTATGAAACGGAATTGGAGATAATTCAAAATCATTTAAATGCGGGCGATGCCGTCTACCAGATTGTTTGCAACGGGACGATTAATAGCTGCGATCTGAATTTGTCCAATGAACCGCTTGAATGTTTGCGATGTATCGAAAAAAGAAAAAAAGGAATTACCCTGCTCAACAGTCCGGCAAACGGCCCCGGGAAACTGCATGTCCTGGAATATCACGAACTGACCGTTCAGGACAAACGGATCATTTCCGCTACAAGATTTGAATATGGATCGATGGATGAGTTGAAAGGACTGAGCGTTGAAAACTTTGATATTGGCCTTGCGGTTCTTTCCTCCATTATGAGCAGCCTGCGTGACTCGTCACTGGATTTTTCATTATATAAAGAAACGATTGACAGGCATCTGCAAAATGCTTTAATGGTATTTTATGCGACCAAAAGGATCATAGATACCTACGATATATCAAAATTCTATGTATTCAACGGACGATTTGCCTATCCACGGGCAGTGTTCAGGGCGTGCCAGCAGAAATCAATTGAATGCTGGTTTCATGAGGTGGGCGGTACCATCTATAAATACGATATTTTCAAGAACCGCTTGCCGCACAACATATCCTATATACAGGAGCTGATCGAATATTTCTGGGAGCATGGCGAACAAAATGAGCGCCAACGGCTGGGACGTCTCTGGTTCGAAGAGAGGATAAAAGCTATTCCCCAGAATTACATGTCTTTTGTCGCCGGACAGGAACTAACCCGCCTGCCTGAAAGCTGGAATACACTAAGTCATAATGTGGTTATTTTTAATTCCTCGGAGGACGAAATGGCCTCGATAGGCGCCGAATGGAAAAATCCTTTGTATAAAAATCAATTGGACGGAATCCAAAGTGTAGTAGGCGATTTGGCCCTTTTTCCACACATACGGGTCTACCTGCGCATGCACCCCAACCTGCAGGGGGTAAATGATGACTATGTGAAAAGTCTCAGGGAAATCAAAGCCGATAATTTTGAGCTGATCGAGGCCGATTCGCCGGTGTCCACCTATCAATTGATCAAGCGCGCTGATAAAATAGTCACCTTCGGTTCCTCAACCGGTATTGAAGCGGCCTATTTGAGCAGGGTTTCTATTTTACTGGGCGCCAGTTATTATAAAGGGAAATCCTGTGTATATGAACCGGCAAGCCACGAGGAAGCAATAAAAATGCTGGCTGATGTGAACCTGGAGCCGATCATTTCGGACTTTCCCCTTAAATACGGTTATTATTTCAAAAACAGGGGTATTGACTTTACTTTTTACAAGCCCACCAGGATTCACGACGGAACTTTTGGCGGGGTCAATCTGAACAGCTTTCGATCCCTGAAATTTAAGATAATGAGTAACAGGACGGTCAACCGAATTGCCAGGAAAGCAATGGGAAATAGTTACAGAAGTTTTATTCTCCGGCTTGCGCGAACATAGTTAACTGTACATAATGACATTCAGTATAATCGTCGCAGCGTATAACCGGAAGGATATTTTAATCGAGGCTATTAGAAAAATAATGGGAACAGGGTTTCCCAAATCAGAATATGAAATAATCATTGGCGATAATAATTCGTCTGACGGTACACGCGAACGCGTGGAGGAATTTACCAGGGAAAATTCAGGAAAGGTTAATCTTAAATATCTTGTCGAAACCAGGAAAGGAAATGTATACGCCAGACATTCGGCCGTAAAACACGCCATCGGAAAATATTTGGTTTTTTGCGACGATGATTGTTTTGTAGCAGATAACTGGCTGACGGAAATTGACCGGATATTCCGACTTCACCCCGAAATCGGTTTACTGGGCACCCGAATCGAGATCCAGTGGGATAAATCCGCACCAGCCTGGATGCAAAACTACCAGTATCTTTTAGGCGAAATCAGGGGGGAATCGCCCCTGGTGATCAAGGATTCGGGTCTTTTTGTAAACAGCGGCAGTATGGCGATCCCCAAAGAATTGTTTGAAAAGCTGGGCGGCACTTTACCGGAGCAGATCGGCGGCAAATATGTCGGGGATGGCGAAACCGGTCTGTGCCTCAAGTTGCATAATCTAAAGAAACCTATCGCCCTCACCAATGATACTTTTGTTTATCACTATCAGCTGGTGGAAAAAAATGCAAGGATTGCCGATATCAGGCGGCGGTTTGAAAATAATGGAATTGGGGAGGCCTACAATGAAGTCTACCGTCAGGGAGTAAAAGCCGATGCGGATGCGAACAAGACAAAAAACCAGTATTTATGGGTAACCATCAAGGATCTGCTCAGGTTGAAAAGGTCCCGGGCCCGGGGGAACTATTTCCGCTATTCCTTTTTTAAGAAAAAGGCGGAATATATCAATAAGTTTTTGCGTGAATCCAATAATAGCGCGGGGGACTGGGTGCTGAGTGATCACTATGCCGCGCCGGATCTCGTCTCTTCTTCTATATTTGTCAGGCAGTAAATAACACAATTTGGAAAAAATTCTGGTAACCGGAGGAGCGGGTTTTATAGGAAGCTCCCTGATTGAAAAATTACTCCAATCGCAGAAATATTTTGTAGCGGCAGTCGACAACCTGGCCACCGGATTCCAGGCGAACCTGCCGCAAGTTTCCGGACCTGCTTTTAAATTTATCAAGGCTGATGCGAACAATTATGAGGCGTTAAGCACGATCATGCTTTCTTATCGATTCGATTTTGTTTTTCATTATGCTGCCGTAGTGGGAGTGAAGAAGACCCTCGAAAATCCGATTATGGTGCTCGAGGACATTCAAGGCATAAAAAATGTGCTTGAATTGTCGAAAAATACGGGTGTAAAGAAAGTTTTTTTCTCTTCGTCCTCCGAAGTTTACGGTGAACCCGTGGAACTGCCCCAAAATGAACACTCAACCCCGCTGAACTCCAGGCTACCCTATGCTATCGTCAAGAACCTGGGTGAAGCTTATTTCAAATCCTATTTTCAGGAATACGGACTGGAGTACACGATCTTTCGATTTTTCAATACGTACGGCCCAAAACAGAGCCCTTCTTTTGTGATGAGCAAATTTATCAAAGCGGCTTTGGGCGGTCAGGATATTACCATTTATGGTGACGGCAGCCAGACAAGGACATTTTGTTATATTGATGATAACATTGATGCCTGTGTTGGAGTCTTTGAGAAGCATTTGCATACCAATGACGTATTAAATGTGGGCAACGACCGGGAGACTTCGGTATTGGAGCTGGCCCGATTGGTTATCGAAAAAACAGGATCGGACTCCAAGATCATATTTTTACCACCTCTTCCGGAAGGGGACATGACCAGGCGGCAACCGGATATCATTAAGATGAAAAGCGTTTTGAAACGCGAACTCCTTCCGCTGGAAAAAGGAATAGCGAAGATCCTGGGATCGGATATTTTTTACCAGTTAAATCATATTGAACAACGAAACAAATGATCGAGCACATTATGGACAATGGTGTTCTTCTTTCCATCATTATCCGGACTTCATATCATAAAGACGGCATATCTTTTTTCACCCCGGATGATTTCTCCCAACAACTGGGTTACATGAACCGACCTGCTGGGTATGTCATCGATCCGCACGTACACAGGCTGGTGGAAAGGAAAGTTACCCTGACGCAAGAAGTTCTTTTTGTAAAATCCGGGAAAGTGAGGGTAGACTTCTATGATAACGAGAGGAATTACCTCGAAAGCCGCATTATTGAGCAGGGCGATGTCATCCTATTGGCGGGGGGCGGTCATGGATTTGAGGTGCTGGAGCAGGCCGAAATGATTGAAGTGAAGCAGGGGCCTTATTGTGGCGATGAGGACAAGGTTCGTTTTGCCCACTTACCGATAACTCCCGTTATCAAATCCGCTGATGATCACCCCTAGCAATTTCGATCTATACAGTCTCTATTACGACCTGCTTTATGAAGACAAAGATTATGCAAAAGAAGCGGCATATGTCATTCAAGCAATAGGTACACTAATTCCCGGCAGAGATAATATTTTGGAATTGGGTTCGGGTACCGGAGGGCACGCCGCCGCTCTTTGTGCCGCTGGTTTCAAAGTGACGGGGCTTGAACGCAGCCCGGAAATGGTCGCCTTATCCAAAAGCAAATCCATACAGGGATTTAGTCCGCTTGTTGCCGACATCTCCAATTTTGAATTGCCCGAAAAATTCGGCGCAGCGATTTCCTTGTTTCACGTGGTCAGTTACCTGGTCGACAACGAGCGACTCATTTCATGTTTTAAAAGCACCTGGCAGCACTTAAATCCCGGCGGTATTTTCCTTTTTGATTTTTGGTATTCTCCCGCTGTTTATCATTTCAAGCCTGAGACAAGGATCAAAAGATTGTCAAATGATTTAATTGAAATAACCAGACTGGCCGAACCGGTAATTCGGGATAATGAAAATGTTGTTGATGTGAACTACGAGATTATTGCGATGGATAAAAGAACGGGATTGGCTAAAATCATCAAGGAAACACATCCCATGCGACACTTTAGCCTACCTGAGATCGAATTGCTGGCCACGATTACGGGATTTCAATTAATACGGGCAGAAGAATTTCTTAGCGGCAGGTCGGCGGGCAAGGACACCTGGGGAGTTTGTTGCATTCTCCAAAAAATAATGGCGTGAGCTACTCAATTCCCGTTAATACCCCTTTATTATCCGGAAACGAGCTGAAATACCTGACGGAGTGCATTGA
>Ga0070731_10005676_pt1 | contig 10201 bp, 7 predicted proteins | sample Coa_R1_2_FD_66448 | JGI IMG/M metagenome (GOLD analysis project Ga0070731, IMG submission 66448) | Surface soil microbial communities from Centralia Pennsylvania, which are recovering from an underground coalmine fire - Coalmine... | ecosystem: Environmental > Terrestrial > Soil > Unclassified ... | reverse complement strand
CTGTTCGGCACCGTGGTCGGCATCATGACCAGCTTCCAGTCGATCGCGGCGTCGCAAAACACCTCGCTTGCGGTGGTCGCCCCGGGCATCGCGGAATCGCTGTTTGCCACCGCAATCGGCCTCGTTGCCGCCATCCCGGCGACGATTTTCTATAATAAGTTCGTCACTGAGGTGAACCGCCAGGCGCAACGGCTCGAAGGCTTTGCCGACGAGTTTTCGGCAATCCTGTCGCGGCAGATCGACGAGCGGGGCTGAGGGCTTTCGGCTATGGCGGCAGGCACCCTAAGCACGGTGAGCGGTGGCGGCGCCAAGCGCCGCCGGCGCCGGCCGGTCATGAGCGAAATCAACGTCACGCCGTTCGTCGACGTCATGCTGGTGCTGCTGATCGTGTTCATGGTGTCGGCGCCGCTGCTTACCGTCGGCGTGCCGATCGACTTGCCGCAGAGCCAGGCCAAGGCGCTGCCTCAGGATAACGAGCCGCTGACCGTCTCGGTCAACGTCGACAGTCAGATTTTCCTGCAGAACGATCCCATCAAGCTCGACGACCTGGTGCCGAAGCTCAAGGCAATCATCGACGCCCGCCACGGCGACTTCAACGAATTGATCTATGTGCGCGGCGACAAGAAGGTCGATTATGGTACGATGATGCGCGTGATGGGCCGAATTTCCGGCGCCGGCTATCATCGGGTCGCGCTTGTGACCAACGTCGAGCAGGGCGAGCAATGAAAACCGGCATGACCATATCCTGCATCGGTCACGCCGTCGCGCTCGGCTGCGCGCTCATCGCCATATCGGCAACGCCGATGGAAGTGCCGCCGGTCGACTCGCTGCCGGTGCAATTCATTTCGGAAAAGGATTTCACTCAGCTCACCCAAGGAGTCAAAAACGCTCCGAAGCTGAAGATCGATATGCCAAAGCCGCTCGCTGACAAGATCGACGCGCCGAAGGCGGTCGATCAGCTGGCGCCCAAAGTCGCGGACAAGCCGGAAATCAAAACCGATTCGAGCAAGGCCCAGTCGCAGCCGAAGCCCGATGCCAAACCGGATCCGAAGCAGGCGCAAAAGGCCGACAAGCCCAAGCCGCCCGACTACAAGCCGGACCAGATCGCCGATCTGTTGAAAAAAGACGCCGCCAAGAGCAAGCCGAAGCCGGACGATCAGTCGACGCCGAAAAAAGCGGATTCGCCGAAATTCGACGCCAATCAGGTCGCCGAATTGCTCGACAAGCGCGAGCCGCAGCGCCAGGTGGCGACCGCCGACGCGCTCAACGACACCGCCAATCTCGGCGCTGCGAACGGCGCGCCGTCCGCGCAGATGTCGCAGAGCGAGATTGACGCGTTGCGCGCCCGCATTTCGAGCTGCTGGAGCCCGCCGCCGGGGATCGACGCCAATTCCAAGGTCTTTGTCGTGCTGCGGGTTCTGTTCAAACCGGATGGCTCACTGCAGGGCGAGCCGGTTCTGGTCGAGGCCACCGCTTCGTCATTAGGTCCCGCCTTGGCCGATAGCGCCAAGCGGGCGCTGCTGTTGTGTCAGCCTTTCACCATGCTGATGCCCGCGCATTACGATCAGTGGAAAGACCTCGAGCTTAAATTCGATCCCCACGAGCTGCTCGGCGGCTGACTAGAAACAAACGCAGGCATCATGACACTTCGGCATAGACCCAACCTCTTCGTGTCGCGGCGGCGCGCGCTCGCGCTCGGCGCCGTTGCCGGCGGTTTGACGCTCCTGCCCCGTTACGCCACCGCGGTGGTGCGCCTCGACATCACCCAAGGCAATTTCCAGCCGATGCCGATCGCAATCACCAAATTCATCGGCGGCGGACAAGGCGACGACGACACCGCGGCCGGCGTCACGCAAATCATCACTGCGAACCTGCAGAGGAGCGGCCTGTTCGCTCCGATCGATCCCACCGCGTTTATCGAAAGGATCGCCAGCGTCGATAGCGTGCCGCGGTTTCCCGATTGGCGCAGCATCAATGCGCAGGCGCTGGTGACCGGGGCGGTCACCCGGCAGGCCGATGGACGGCTGAAGGCCGAATTCCGGCTGTGGGACGTGCTGGCCGGCCAGCAACTCGCCGGCCAGCAATATTTCACCACGCCGGACAATTGGCGCCGCATCGGTCATATCATCTCGGATGCGGTCTATGAGCAGCTCACCGGCAACGGCGGCTATTTCGACAGCCGCATCGTGTTCGTCGACGAGACCGGTCCGGGCACGCAACGCGTCAAGCGGCTCGCCATCATGGATCAGGACGGCGCCAACGTGCGCTATCTCACGCGCGGTGACGATCTCGTGCTGACGCCGCGGTTTTCGCCGTCGTCTCAGGAAATCACCTATATGGCTTACGGCCAGGGCGATCCGCGCGTTTATCTGTACAATATCGACACCGGCCAGCGTGAAGTTGTCGGAAATTTTCCCGGCATGAGCTTCTCGCCGCGGTTTTCGCCGGACGGCCAAAACGTCATCATGAGTCTGCAGGAGGGCGCCAATTCCAACATTTTCGTCATGGACCTGCGCTCGAAGGCGACAACGCGCCTGACCAACACCGAGGCGATCGACACCGCGCCGTCCTATTCGCCCGACGGTTCCCACATTTGCTTCGAGTCCGATCGCGGCGGCCAGCCGCAAATCTATGTCATGGCGGCGGCCGGCGGGCCGGCCCAGCGCATCAGCTTCGGCGACGGCACGTATTCGACGCCGGTATGGTCGCCGCGCGGCGACTACATTGCCTTCACCAAGATCGTGAGCAACATGTTCGCGATCGGCGTCATGAAGCCGGATGGCAGCGGCGAACGCATCCTCACCGAGAGCTTCCACAACGAAGGCCCGACCTTTGCGCCGAACGGGCAGGTGGTCATGTTCTTCCGCGATCCGGGCGGCAATTCAGGGCCTTCGCTGTTCACGGTCGACATTTCCGGCCGCAACGAGCAGCGGGTTCCGACGCCGAATTATGGTTCCGATCCGGCGTGGTCGCCGCTGCTGTCATAAGCCGTTGATTTGACCGCGCCGGTTCCATAGAGTCGCCGCATTGACGCCTCATTAACCATTGCAAAAGCTTTCCGGGGAATCCGCGGGATCGAGGCATCTTTGCAAGGCCGCATCAAGGTTGACGGAACCTTCGCTTAACGAAGGCGCTGCTAGACCCGCCACGATCAAGCATGTCCGGTCACAAAGCATGTATGGAGGCACCGGAATGAACATGGCGAAAATGATCCGCGGCGCCAAGTTCGTCGCCGTCATCATGGCAGCGCTCGCGATCGCAGCGTGCGCCAAAAAAGACGATCAAACTGCGATGGGTGGTACGGCTGCCACGCCCGGCAGCCAGCAGGACTTCGTCGTCAATGTCGGCGACCGCGTCTTCTTCGACACCGACTCCTCGGAGCTGTCGGATCAGGCGCGCGCGACGCTGGACAAGCAGGCGCAGTGGCTCAACAACTACAACAGATATTCCTTCACCATCGAAGGTCATGCCGACGAGCGTGGCACGCGCGAATATAATATCGCGCTCGGCGCCCGCCGCGCGGAGACCGTGCGCGAATATCTGATCTCGCGTGGGCTTTCGGCGCAGCGCATGCGCACCATCTCCTACGGCAAGGAGCGGCCGGTCGCGCTGTGCAACGACATTTCCTGCTGGTCGCAGAACCGTCGCGCGGTGACCGTGCTCGACCAGAGCTCCTAAACCATCACTCAGATAGATCGCAGGCGATCGGCGCCGTGATGGCGCCGATTGCATTTTGATGCGATCTTTGCCCTTGCCATTGCCGGGCTGAAATCGGAACGTAGCGTCGCCGCGGCGCGGCGTCGCCTACGCCACTGTTCGGCTTTTACAGCGTATTTGAATAAAGGGTTCGGCCATGACCCTCGGTTGGTTCGCCCGCGTGACGTCCGTGTTTGCCCTTGCGGCCGCTGCCGCCGCCTGCGGTCAAAAAAACGAATATGCGGCGCCGCCGCCGCCCAAGGTCACCGTCGCCGCGCCACTCGAGCAGGATGTCACGCGCTATTTCGAGTCGACCGGCAATACGGCGGCGGTCAACTCGGTCGATCTCGTGGCGCGCGTGCAGGGCTTCGTGCAGTCGATCAGTTACAAGGACGGCGATTACGTCAAGAAAGGCACGTCGCTGTTCACCATCGAGCCGGAGCCGTACAAACTCAAAGTCATCGCCGCGAAGTCGGCCGTCGTCAGCGCCCAGGCCACGCTGACGCAGACACAAGCCGAATTCGATCGCCAAGCCGCATTGATCAAGAATCAAGTCTCGACCCAGGCGAATTACGACAAGGCGCTCGCAGCCCGCGATTCGGCGCAAGCCGATCTGCAATCGGCGCAAGCCAACGAGCAGCAGGCCGAGATCAATCTCGGCTACACCAACGTGACTGCGCCGTTCGATGGCGTCGTGACCGCGCGGCAGGTTTCGATCGGCCAGCTGGTCGGTGCGAGTTCGCCGACGGTGCTCGCCAGCATCGTTGAGCTCGATCCGATCTGGGTCAATTTCACCGCCAGCGAACGTGACGTGCTGCAGGTGCGCGCCACTCTCGCCAGCCGCGGCGAGACGACGGCCGCTCTCATCGGACTTCCCGTCGAGGTCGGCCTGCAAAACGAAAGCGATTATCCGCACAAAGGCACGCTCGATTACGTGGCGCCGAACGTCGATCCATCGACCGGGACGCTGGCCGCGCGCGCCAGCCTGGACAATGGCGATCGTCAGCTCTTGCCCGGCTACTTCGTGCGGGTGCGCGTGCCCTCAAAGCCGCGGCCGGCGTTGCTCGTGCCCGACGTTGCGCTCGGCAGCGACCAGGGCGGCCGCTATGTGCTCGTCGTCAACAAGGACAGCGTCGTCGAGCAGCGCAAGGTCGAGCCCGGTCAGCTCGTCGGCGATCTGCGCGTCATCGAATCCGGTCTCACCAAGGACGACCGCGTAGTCGTCGGCGGCATCATGCGCGCGATCCCCGGCGCGAAGGTCGATGCCGAGCAGCGCTCCGCGTCGGCGGCAAACCAGTGACGAAAATGATCGATCGAATAGATCGCTATCGTCCGCTCGTCCCCGCGAAAGCGGGGACCCGGCGACGTCGTTGGCACGGCGGAACGTCAGACCTGGATTCCCGCTTGCGCGGGCATGAGCGGAACCGAGCACGATGATCTCGAAATTCTTCATCGAGCGTCCGGTTCTTGCGAACGTCCTCGCCATTCTGATGGTTTTGATCGGCGCGGTCGCGCTGTACGGCTTGCCGGTCGCGCAATATCCCGACGTCGTGCCGCCGACCGTGCAGGTGACCACGCGTTATCCCGGCGCCAGCGCGCGCACGGTGATGGATACGGTGGCGCTGCCGATCGAGCAGCAGGTCAACGGCGTCGAGAACATGATCTACATGCAGTCGACCAGCGCCAGCGACGGCAGCTATGCGCTCACGGTCACCTTTAGCATCGGCACCAACCTGGATAACGCGCAGATCCTCGTGCAGAACCGGGTGGCGAGCGCGTTGTCGCAATTGCCGCAAGCGGTGCAGTCGCAGGGCGTCACGGTGCAGAAGCGCTCGACCGCGATTCTGCTGTTCGTCACGCTGACATCGCCCGACGGCCGTTACGACAGTCTCTATCTCGCCAACTATGCCACCATCAATCTCAAGGACGAGCTGTCGCGGCTGCCCGGTGTCGGCAACGTCAACGTGTTCGGCGCCGGCCAATATTCGATGCGCATCTGGCTCGATCCGGAGAAACTGAAAGCGCGCAGCCTCAACGCCCAGGACGTCGTGGCCTCGCTGCAGGCCCAGAGCCAGGAAGTGACGGCGGGGCAGGTCGGCATGCCGCCGACGCCGCCGGGCGTCGATTTCCAATACACCATCGAGCTGCCGGGCCGGCTCGCCGACGTCGACCAATTCGCCAATGTCATCGTCAAGACCGGGAATAACGGTGAGGTCACGCGCTTGCGCGATATCGGCCGCGTCGAGCTTGGCGCGCAGACCTATGGCCAGGTCTTCAACCTCGACGGCAAGCAAGCCGCCGGCATCGGCATCTACCAATCGCCCGGCGCCAATGCGCTCGACGTCGAGCACGCGGTCAAGGCGAAGATGGCGGAACTGGAACGGCAATTCCCGCAAGGGCTCGTTGCTTCGGTGCCGTTCGACACCACGGTCTTCGTCAACGCCTCGATCCACGAAGTCTACAAGACGCTCATCGAGGCCGCGGTGCTGGTGCTGATCGTCATTCTGGTTTTTCTCCAGGACTGGCGCGCCATGCTGGTGCCGGCGACCACCGTGCCGGTGACCATCATCGGCGCCTTCGCGATGATGTGGGCGCTCGGCTTCACGGTGAATTTTTCCACATTATTCGCAATCGTGCTCTCGATCGGCATCGTGGTCGACGACGCCATCGTCGTGGTCGAGGGCGCCGCGCACAATATCGAGCAGGGCATGAGCGGCCACGACGCGGCGATCAAAGCCATGAGCGAGCTGTTGGGGCCGATCATCGGCATCACGCTGGTGCTGATGTCGGTGTTTTTGCCGGCGGCGTTCCTGCCCGGCCTGACCGGGCGCATGTACGCGCAGTTTGCGCTGGTGATCGCGGCGACCGCGCTGCTTTCCGCGGTCAACGCGGTCACGCTCAAACCGACCCAGTCGGCGATGTGGCTGCGTGCGCCGGTGCCGCTCGAGCAGCGCAACGTGTTCTATCGCGGGTTTAACGCGATCTACGGCCGTCTCGAACGCAACTACGCCGGCCTGATCCACCACATGGTCGAATATGCCGGCCTGATGACGATCGTGGCGTTCGCGATCATCGCAGTGGCCGTCTGGGGACTAGCGCGCATACCCACGGGCTTTCTGCCCATCGAAGACCAGGGCTATCTGCTCGTCAGCGTCCAGCTCCCGGACGGCGCCTCGCTGGCCCGGACCCAGCAGGCGATGCAACAGGTCTCCCGGATCGCGGAAAAGGATCCCGCCGTCGCCAATGTGATCGCCATCGCCGGCATTTCGGTTCTCGACAACAGCGCCACACTCGCCAATGCCGGCGTCGCTTATGTCGTGCTCAAAGATTGGAGCGTCCGGGACGACCTGCGGACGATCTTCGCGCGCTTGGCTCCGGCACTCGACGCCGTCGATGCGCGCGTCGTCGTGCTGCCGCCGCCGCCGATCCAGGGCATCGGCAATGCCGGCGGTTTCACCATGCAGGTCGAACTGCGCGACGGCTCCACCGATTTCGCCAAGCTGCAGAGCATCACCAACACCATCGTCGGCAACGCGCAATCGCAGAGCGCGCTGCAGCGCGTCTCGACCTCGTTCCGCGCCATCGCCCCGCAAATTCTGGTCGAGGTCGATCGCGTCAAGGCGCAGACTTTGCACGTTCCGGTCGACCAGGTGTTCGCGACACTCGCGATCTATTTCGGCTCGACCTACGTCTCGCAGTTCAACAAGTTCGGCCGCGTGTTTCAGGTCTATGCCCAGGCCGATTCGAAATTTCGCCTGCGGCCGCGCGACATCGAGAATCTTTCGGTGCGCAACCAGCAGGGCGACATGATCCCGCTCGGCACGATGGTCAAAGTCGAGCCGATTGTCGGCCCGTCCTTGATCAGTCTGTACAATCTCTATCCGTCATCGAGCATTATCGGGTTGCCGGCGACCGGCTTCAGCTCGGGCGAGGCGATCCGGTTGATGGAACAAAACGCGGCGGCGACGCTGCCGTCCGGCACCGGCACCGAGTGGACCGCGATGTCGTACCAGGAGAAGATCGTCGGCAGTCAGATGTATTTCGTATTCGCGATGGCGATGCTCCTGGTTTATCTGGTGCTCGCCGGCCAATACGAAAGCTGGTACGCCCCGCTCGCGGTTATCTTGTCGGTGCCGCTGGCGCTGACCGGCCCGGTGCTGGTTCTGCAAATGCTGCGCATCGATAATAATCTCTATACGCAGATCGGCATTATTCTCCTGATCGCGCTGTCGGCCAAGAATGCCATCCTGATCGTCGAGGTCGCGCGCGAGCACCGCGTCGATCAGGGCAAGCCGATCGTCGAAGCGGCGGTGGACGCCGCCCGGGCGCGGTTCCGGCCGATCCTGATGACGTCGTTTGCGTTCATTCTCGGCGTCGCGCCGCTCGTTATCGCCAGCGGCGCCGGCGCCAGCGCGAGAAAGTCGATCGGCATCACGGTGTTCTCGGGCATGATCGCCTCGACGTGTCTCGCCGTTCTTTTCGTTCCGTCCTTGTTTGCGGTCATCCAGCGGTTCGAGGAATGGCGCGTGTCGCGTAAGAGCCCGCGGATTCAGCCGGCGGAATAGACCGGCCTGCGGCGCGCGGTCACGATGCAACCGCCGTGGGGTCGCAGCCCGGGCCGCAGTCACAATTTGGACGCAGGATGCGCTATGGTAGACACGGGAAACCACCAAAAATGTCGAAATTGACGAGTCGCTCCGCACCTCTTTATGTGATTGCGCTCACCTGCATGCTGTGGGCCGATGTCGCCTGCGCGCAGGACAGCCCGAGCGATCTTTTGACTCGCATCGACCGGCTTGAAGAGACGGTCCGCGATCTCACCGGCTCGGTGCAGGAATTGCAGTACCGCAATCAGCAACTCGAACAACAGGTGCAGCGGCTGCAAGCCGGTGGAGCTCCGGCGGCAGGCACGGTTCCGGCGGCGCCACCGCCGCGGTCGACCGTTTCCACGGCGCTGCCGCCGCCGGCGGCATCGCAATATTCACCGCCAGGCTCGCAATATTCCTCGCCGCCGGCCTCCCAGCCGCTCACCCCGGCGCCACCGTACCGGCCGCCGCCCTACTACCAGCAGCAGCCGCCGCCGCCGGCACCGGTCATCGCCAATCCGCCGTCAGGGCCCGGCCATGACTCGTTCAATCCGGCGCTCGACCCGAACGCGCCGGGCGCGCCGCGTCCGCTCGGCTCCAGCACGACCGCGACGGAACCGCCGCCGCCCGGCCCGGACACGGGCGGGCCGGGGCAGCCCGGCGCGCCGCTCAATCTGTCGAACATTTCCGGGCCGCCGGGCGGCGGCGCAGCCGCCGGCACTCTGCCACCGCCGCCGCCGCCGAACCCGAACGCGACCGGCGTCATGCAAGAGGCGTCACTGCCGCCGAACGCCACGCCCAAGGACGAGTACGATCTCGCTTACGGCTATGTCCGGCAGAAGAACTATGAATTGGCGGCGCAGACGTTCCGCGATTTCCTGCAGAAATATCCAGCCGAGCGGCTGACGCCGGAGGCGCAATACTGGCTCGGCGAAAGCCTGTTTCAGGATCGGAAATATCACGATGCCGCCGAGGCGTTCCTCGCCGTCTCGACCAAATACGAGACCAGCGGGCACGCCCCCGACGCGCTGTTGCGGCTCGGCCAGTCGCTTGCCGCTCTGGGTGAAAAGGAAGCGGCCTGCGCCTCGCTCGGCGAGGTGTTACGCAAATATCCACACGCTTCGATCAGCGTAAGGCAAAACGTTGACCGGGAGCAGAAGCGTGCCCACTGCTGAAGAAACCATTCGCGACGATGAAGCGAATGCGCTGTTCTCCGGCCTTGAAAATCTGCGCGGACTGATTTTGGCGGTTTCCGGCGGTCCCGACTCGACCGCGCTTTTGGTGCTGGCGGCGCGCTGGGCGAAAGGTCGCGGCGGCGCGCCAAAGCTCCTCGCCGTCACCATCGATCACGGGCTGCGCCCGGAAGCGGCAGGCGAAGCGGCCCAGGTCAAGCGCCTGGCGCGCCGCCTCGGCGTTAAGCACCGCACGCTGCGCTGGCGCGGCAACAAGCCTCGATCCGGCTTGCAAGAAGCCGCGCGCCATGCGCGCTATCGGCTGCTCGCCGAAGCGGCCGAGCAGGCCGGCTACGAACATATCCTGACGGCCCACACCCTCGATGATCAGGCCGAAACAGTGCTGTTCCGTCTCGCCCGCGGCAGCGGGCTCGGCGGTCTTGCCGGCATGGCCTATGCCGTGCCGGTGCCTCATAAATTTTCGAAGCGCGCACCGAGCGCCGTTTTTCTGGTCCGCCCGCTGCTTGCCGTGCCAAAAACCCGGCTCATCGCGACGCTTCAAGCAGCCGGCATCCCCTATAGCGAAGATCCGACCAATCGCGATCCGCGTTTCACCCGCGCCCGGCTGCGCAGCGTCATGCCGGACCTGGCGAAGGAGGGACTTGATGCGCGGGGCCTGGCGCGTTTGGCGGCACGGATGCGGCGTGCCGAAGGCACGATCGAATTCGCCGTCCATGCCGCGCGTGA